>JACCDU011161088.1_pt1 | contig 13904 bp, 12 predicted proteins | sample 7446081 | NCBI WGS metagenome assembly JACCDU01 (sample SAMN15323447, study PRJNA562643) | freshwater metagenome | isolation source: river surface water | place: USA:Blue River Watershed | collected 2017-08-17 | reverse complement strand
GACACGGGCACCATGGTGCCCGTGTCAGCCCTCAAGGGCTGGAACGTGGTCACCACCGAGAACAATGATCAAGCCGACTGGTGCGGTTACACCGGCCCCAGCCTGCCCAGCATCCTTGAAGACCTGCCGGTCACGCCTGCCGAGACCGATGTGGCGTTCAGCTTCCCGGTGCAGTGGGTCGAGAAGTTCCACGACTCCGGCGTGACCACCCAGGGCCGCCGCGTGTTCTGGGGCCGTGTAGCCACGGGCAGCATTGAGCCGGGCCAGACCGTCAAGGTTTTCCCCAGCGGCCAAACCGCTGTGGTCTCCCAGGTGCTGTCTGCCACCCGCCAGCCGCAAGGCAAGGCTGCCGGCCACAGCGCCGGCATCGTGCTCGACCGCGAGGTGGATGTGTCCCGCGGTGACTGGTTGCTGGCGGCCGATGGTGCGCCCGAAGGCCAGCGCCAGCTGAACACCACCGTGGCCTGGATGGACGACGAGCCTTTGGTGGCCGGTCGCATCTACTGGGCACTCCACGGTCACCGCTGGGTCAAGGCCCGGGTGCAGCGTGTGGTGCACCGCCTGAACGTGAACACCCTGGCCGAGGAAGAAGCCAGCGAGCTGCCACCCAACGCCATCGGCCATGTGACGCTGGCACTGCAGGAGCCGCTGGTCACCCTGCCCTTTGCCCAATCGCGCATTCTGGGTGCCTTGGTGCTGGTGGACACCGCCACCCACAAAACCTCAGGCGCCGTGTTGGTGAACTGATCTCCTTTAAAATCAGTGGTTTGGCGCTTGCATGTGCAACGCCCGGCCCTTTTCCCGAGTCCATCATGACCCACGTTGTTTCCGAATCCTGTATCCAGTGCAAATACACCGACTGTGTGGACGTTTGCCCTGTGGACTGCTTCCGCGAAGGCCCCAACTTCCTGACCATCGATCCCGATGAGTGCATCGACTGCGCCGTGTGCATCCCCGAGTGCCCCGTCAACGCGATCTACGCTGAAGAAGATCTGCCCGCCGATCAGCAGCACATGACCAAAATCAATGCCGAGTTGGCCTTGCTGCCCACCTGGAAGAGCATCACCAAGCGCAAAGCCCCCATGGCCGACGCCGAGCAGTGGAAAGACAAGACCGGCAAGCTCGCCGAGCTGATCCGCTGAACAAGCCCTCCGATGCACCATGGCCGAATCTCTCGGCCATTTTTTTTAGAGTCCTGACCGCCCATGTCGACACGCATTGAAACCGAAGCCCTGGTCATTGGCGCTGGCCCCGTGGGCCTGTTCCAGGTGTTCCAATTGGGGCTGCAAGGCATTGGCTGCCAAGTGGTCGATGCCCTGCCCCATGTGGGCGGGCAATGCGCCGAGTTGTACGCGGACAAGCCAATCTATGACATTCCCGGCATCCCGGTGTGCACCGGTCGGGAGTTGGTGGCGCGTTTGCAGCAGCAGATCGCACCGTTCAAGCCTTCGTTTCATCTGAGCCAGCTGGTGTCTCGCATCGAGCGCCAAGCAGATGGCCGCTTGCTCGTCGAAACCAGCACCGGCCGCAGCTTCATCGCATCCACCGTCTTCTTGGCCGCAGGCGTTGGCGCTTTTGTGCCACGCCAACTGACGATTGATGGGCTGGAAGCGTTCAACGGCACGCAGGTTTTTACCCAAGAGACCGCCCCCGCACTTTGGGCTGACCAGCACTTGGTGGTAGCGGGTGACGGTGACGCCGCTTTGCAAACCTGCCTGAACGCCTGTGAACAGGCCGCCTTGGGCGCGGGCCCAGCCAGCGTCACGCTTTTGCACCGCCGAGACCAATTCACCGCCCAGCCAGAGCGCATCGCCCTGATGCGCCAAGCCTGCGCAGCTGGCCGCATGCGCTTTATGGCCGGTCAACCCACAGGATTGCGCATCGAAAACGGTCGCCTGCAGGCACTGGAACTGCTCAATCCGCAGGGAGAAAGCGAATGGTTGCCGCTGGATGTACTGCAAACTTGCCTGGGCCTGTCACCCAAACTGGGGCCCATAGCGCAATGGGGCCTGGCCATGGAGCGCAAGCAACTGGTGGTCAACACCGAAAACTTTGGCACCTCCGAGCCGGGCATATTTGCGGTGGGCGACATCAACACCTACCCCGGCAAGAAGAAGCTGATCCTGTGCGGCTTTCATGAAGCCACGCTGGCCGCCTTTGGCGCTGTGGCCTTGTTGCGGCCCACCGAAAAAACCCTGCTGCAGTACACGACCACATCGACGCTGCTGCACCAGCGATTGGGCATCGCATAAAATCAACGCGCTTCGCACACATTGCAAAGCATCCGCTAGGGGTGTTGAAGACCGCAAGGCCTTCGACTGAGAAAGTCCCTTTGAACCTGATTGAGGTAATCCTCGCGCAGGGAAGCTTGTCAAAAGAACAGCGTCCAAGTCTGGACGTGTCATGTTCCCAGTCAGCCGACCTGCCATTACGTTGAAGGAAACGTCATGGCATTTTTTTCGCCATTCTCCCGCCGGTCTTCTGACCGTTCTGTTTTTCGTGCCAGCCAATTGGCCAGTGCTGTGGCCCTGCTTGCTGCAGGCATAGCCCACGCACAAAGCACCAACGAAATCACCATCACGGACACCGCGCCTTCGCAAGTGAGCGGCTTTGGCGATGTGCCTTTGAGCAAAGCACCTTTCAGCGCCATCAGCTTTGACCGCCAGGTGCTGCAGGACATCGGTGCACAACGGGTGTCGGACGCACTGCGCCTGGACGCCAGCGTGGCCGACAGCTACAACTCGCCCGCTTATTGGGACATGCTGAGCGTGCGCGGCTACACCCTGGACAACCGCTACAACTACCGCCGCGAAGGATTGCCGATTTCAGCCGAAACCATGATCGGCATGGACAACAAGGAACGCATTGAGCTGTTCAAAGGCACCAGCGGCATCCAGGCGGGCACCAGTGCGCCAGGCGGCTTGGTCAACTACGTGGTCAAGCGCGCCCCCAGTGGCAACGACGATGTCATCCGCAGTGTGAGCGCCAGTTATGGCCCCGGCAAAAGCAGCAACGTGGGGCTGGACCTGGGTGGCCGCTTCGGTGAAAACAAAGACTTCGGCTACCGATTCAACGCGGCCTACGAAGACCTGAACCCCTACATCCGCAACACCCAAGGCCATCGCAAGTTGGTCGCCCTGGCGATGGACTGGCGCATCTCGGCCGACAGCAAGCTGGAATGGGAAATCGAAAAGAGCGATCGCCAGCAAATGGGGGTGAACGGCTACAGCCTGCTGGGCAACCAGCTGCCTGCGCCCGTGGACGGCAAAACCAACCTGACACGTCAGAGCTGGTCGGTGCCTGGCGTGTTTGCAGGCACCACCGGCTCAGTGCGTTTCAAGCAAAGTCTGGGCGATGGTTGGCTGTGGACGACCAGCTATGGTGCGCAGCGATTGAAAACGGATGACCGACTGACATTTGCACTGGGCCATAACTGCTATGGCGGTGATGTCAACGCACCGGCACTTTGCGACCGTTACAGCGCTGCAGGCCAATTCGACGTCTACGACTTCCGCAGTGACAACGAACGCCGCAAAATCGATGCCGTGAAAAGCGAGATTTCCGGCAGCAGTGCATGGGGCAACACCCAACATGACTTCAGCGCATCGGTCATGCGGTTCAGGCAACTCGACCGCTTGCCATCGTTGCAAGCCTACAACCTGGTCGGAGAGGGCTCAACATCAGGCGGCTTCACCACTGTTTCAGATCCAACATTGACTTACCCGAACGTCAACCGATCCGAGTACAGCACTGAACTGGCTCTAAACGATCGGATCACATTGCCCACGGCAACAACGGTCTGGTTGGGTGTGCGTCACACACGCTACAACCGTCAAAGTTCAGAAAATGCGATCTGCGATGAAAACTATGTCTGCACGCCGGCAGCAGGAACGAACCCTACAGCCACGAACGGACAAGTCACAACGCCTTGGCTGGCTGTATCGCAACAGTTGACACCTGAACTTCAAGCCTATGCCAGCTATGGTCAAGGTGTCGAGCTCAGCGTCACCCCCAATAAGCCCAGCTACACCAACGCGGGCCAAGCTTTGCCTGCTTTGCGCAGCAAGCAGTATGAGCTGGGGATCAAGAGCCAGACAGCCACCACACGTTGGCAAGCCACCGTCTTTGACATCACACGGCCCCAGTCTGCGGATGCCTGCAATGCAGAGGGTGACGTTTGCACACGTCAAATCGATGGCCAAGCACACCACCGCGGTCTGGAGCTGTCCGGCGGCCTCACACATGGCCAATGGAATGGCGATGTGAGCGCAGCCTGGATCGATGCCAAGCGCCAGAACGCTGAGATTGACCCGACCATCAACGGGCAGACTGCTTTGAACGTACCGCGCATGACTTGGCGTGGTCTGGTTCAATACCGCTTCACCGAAGTCCCAGGCCTGCGCAGCAGTCTGCGGGTGAGCCATGAAGGCGAGCGTCGCGTGCTCGAAGATGGCAGCATCAACCTGCCGGCATGGACCACGGTGGACTTTGCCACGCATTACGACACACGCATTGAGGGCACCCGCACGCAATGGACGCTGGCCATCGACAACCTGGCAGACCGCCATTACTGGCGCGAATCGCCCAAACAATTCGGCCACTATTACCTCTATCCGGGAACACCACGCACATTGCGTTTGGCCGTCAAGGCAAGCTTCTGAAATGGGGAGTGCAGATTTTTTGAAAAATCTACATCTCCCTCTCAAAAGCAGCGAAATATGACGCTATAATTTATGCATTGTTCCTCAATAGCTCAGTCGGTAGAGCGCCGGACTGTTAATCCGTAGGTCCCTGGTTCGAGCCCAGGTTGAGGAGCCAAAAAAAGACAAGCCCCTGCATTCACGTGCAGGGGCTTTTTCTTTGCCTGAACACTTGCCATCCTTGACCACGGGAACACCAAGGGCACAGCAAATTTTTAGAATGTTTGCATGGATCGCATCTTCAATGCTCTGGCTTTTCAATCCGCATGGTGGGCCTTGGTGGCAGGCGTGGGCTTGGGGCTTGAGCGGCCAGCTCTGATTTACGGGGCCCTGCTGGCCTGTGTGCATGTGTCAGTCACTCCTCGTCGCTGGCCTGAAATCCAGCTTGCGCTGGTGATCATGCTGATGGGCATCGCGATGGATTCATTGTTGCAGTTTTTCTCAGTGATCCGTTTTGGGGGGACGGCGCTTTTCCCATTGAGTCCCTTTTGGCTGTGGATGCTTTGGCTTTTGTTTGGCATGACTCTGAACTCGTCCCTGGCTGTTCTCAAAACAAAGCCTTGGTTTTTGTCCGCCGCCTTGGGGGCCTTGTTCGGTCCCATCAACTACATCGCGGGCACCCAACTCGGTGCTGCGGATGGGGTCCACAACCTCGCAAACATCGCGGTCTTGGCTTTGAGCTGGATGCTCGCTCTGCCCTTGATGGCTCGGGCCGCCTGCATCATCAGCCCCTCAACAGCGGCACCGTCACCGGCCTCCCATTGATGCGCAAAGCACATCAACACCACAGACTCTGGGATTTCTCACATGCGCCTGAACGAACAGCAAATTACCGAGCGCCTCGCTCAACTCCAAGGCTGGAGCCGACAAACTCAGCCCGAATGCATCATCAAGACCTGGACATTCGACAGCTTCCGATCGGCCACCGCATTTTTTGTGCAGGCGGCGGAATTGGCCGAACAGCATGACCACCATCCAGAGTTCGTCTCCCTTTACACCCATATGCAGGTGCGCCTGTGGACCCACGATGCATCAGGTTTGACCGACAAGGACTTCGATTTTGCCTGGGCAATGGACCGCTTGACCGAAGCCATGGGCTCTTCCTGCATGAATCGATTACCCAAACGGCAAAAATGATATTTACAAAGAAATTAAATTTCTTTATTTCCACCACCATATAACTACAAATATCAATAAAAAGTTAAAATTACAGCCCTGCACTTTATCCGCTTCCGACGCTCGGGCTCTTTATGGAATTGACTGGACTCATCGCATTGGCTGTTGCCGCCGCCCTGGCCTGGCCACAAGCTGAAGTGCCCCAACAACGCATCATCTTGCTGCCCTCGGCAGATGGATCCACCAGTGCGGTGGTGGTCAAGGGTTCTGATGGCGAGCGACTGCTCAACACGCCCTTTGCCAGTTTGAATGTGATGCCCAAAGGCACGATCCAAGAAGTGAAGCTCACCGAAGACGATGTGCGAACGCGTTATGGTCAATTGCTGGAGGCACAAGCCCCGCGCCCGCAAAGTTTTCTGCTCTATTTCGTGAGTGGCTCTGACAGTCAGTTAACCGCCGAATCAACTGAGACCTTAGCTGGTTTACAGGCTTACCTTCAATCGCGGCCAGCCCCGGAATTGACGGTGATCGGCCACACCGACCGCACCGGCAGTGCCGCCATCAACGATGCTTTGTCACTCAAGCGTGCCGAGGCTGTGCGTGAGCGGATTCGTCTGGCGGGCATCGATGTTCGAGATGTTCCGACCATCGGGCGGGGTTCCAAAGAACCTATCGCGTCAAGTGCCCAAGAGGGGCTGAATCGCCGCGTCGAAATCCATATCCGCTGAGTTCAAAAAGACGCGATGGAACTGATCAAGAAAATCCTGATCACAGGAAGAGGACGGCCCGCAGCGCTGTTCATTTTGCTGTGGTCAGTGACCATGAACATCCTGACGGAGCTGCCTCCGTCCTGGCCACAGCTGCACAAGCCGTGGAGCTTGGTCACCGCGTATTTCGGATCACCTTTTGCTTCGGGCCGAAACCTTTTATTTGACGGATACCAAAAAGAATTTCCCCGGATACCCCAGTCACAACCAGTGACGATTGTGGCGGTGGACGAAAAAAGCATGCAGGCTTTTGGTCAATGGCCATGGCCGCGTTATCACTTGGCTGACTTGGTCCAGAGCATCGGAAAATACCAACCGGCGGCAATCGGCCTGGACATCTATATGCCCGAGCTCGATCAAACGTCGCCCGCACAAGTGGCCAAAGCCCTGCCCCCGGAACACCGAACTTTGGCCCAGGCCTTGTCTGATTTGCCGTCGAATGAATCGGTGCTCGTGCAAGCCTTGCGGGACACGCCCTCTGTACTCAGTGCTGCTGGCTTTGATGTCTCGGCCTACACCACCAGTGCGGGCATGCGAACTTGGCCGGTACAGATAAATGGATCGGACCGCTTGCCGGCTTTCTCGCGCCATTTTGACCACGTGCTGGCCAGCTTGCCGCAATTGCAGGCCGCCGCCAAAGGCCAGGCCCTGGTGAGTGTCGATCTTGAAAACGGGCTGGTTCGCCATGTGCCGCTGGTAATGAATCTGGCAGATCAAGCGGTACCCACCCTGGCCCTGGAAATGTTGCGTGTGGCGACAGGCTCAAGTTCTGTGAATGTGCTCGTCAATTCACAAGGGGTGGCTGCGATCAAAGTAGCAGACTTGTCTGTGCCGACCTTACCCAAAGGGGATATGCGGCTTCATTTTTCCAAACACGCAACCATGGCCTCTCGCTACGTATCAGCAGCAGATGTCATGCAAGGCAAGATCGATCCCCTCATGTTGTCTGGCAAGCTGGTGCTGATTGGCCTGACTGGCGCAGGACTGAACGACATGCGCACAACAGCCATCGGCGAAACTGTGCCGGGTGTTGAGATTCAGGCACAGATCATTGAGTCATTTTTTGACGGCCGCATTCTGCAAAGACCGTATTGGTTCAAGTGGGCGGAAACACTGGCGTTGCTTTTGGTGGGTGGTGCATTGATCTGGTATGTGCCAAGGCCGAAATCTTTGCTGGCGACATATCTGCGCAAAGTACCCAAGTCCAGCCTCTGGCTCACGCTGGCCACCAACAGCTTCATCATCTGGATTGGCTACAGAATCTTTGTCGCGACAGGCCTGTTGTTTGATGCAGCATCCTTCTTTTTGATTGTCAGCGCGGTCATGGGCAGCTTGGTGTCAACCGTACTGGCTGAAATCGACAACTTGAAAAAATCCCCCCCCGATATCAGACATGATGACCCCATGCAGCTGTCACGCCAGCAAGGGGAACCTGCCGTTCAGGGCACCCTTTTAAGCCACAACACCGCTTCGTCCGATCAGAACATGAACGCATGAAACACGGAACCCGAGACCCGAACATGAAAACCACTGCTATTTTTCTTTCGACAGTCCTGTTGATGGGCGCGTGCCATGCGCTTGAAGTGGCAGGAACAGTCAAATCAGTCAAAGGATCTGCCCACATCGAAAGAGGCAACGAGCGCATACCCGTGACCGTAGGCTCGCACTTGCAGGCACAGGACAAATTGTTCAGCGGGCCAGGCAGCAGTGTGGGTGTCACACTGCGAGACAGCACTCTGCTCACCGCAGGCCCTAACTCGACAATTGAATTGAGCCACTACGCATTTGATCGCAACACCCAGGTCGGACACATGGATACCCTGGTCCGACGGGGCTCACTGGCGGTTGTGTCGGGTCAGATCGCCAAGAACAACCGCGATCAGGTGGTCTTTCGCACCAGCACCGTCACGGTGGGTGTGCGCGGCACAGAATTCATCATTGATGCGAACGCAGAGGGGCTCGATGTCAAATGAGCTCGCAAGGCTTGATAGCCAGTAAAACATTCCAAAGAGAGCGCTATCAAGATCTTGCGCAGACAAAAAAACGGGCCACATCCATCAGAGATGTAACCCGTTTATTTCATTGGTAATAAATGGTCGGCGTGGCGGGATTCGAACTCGCTACCCCTTGCACCCCATGCAAGTTAATGCATCTCCACCCAAAACCATAGACAGCCACGATATAAATATTTTTCCTTTGTAATTCAATACTTTACAGAGGAATCCATACAAACCATTATCCATCACAGTCCACTAAGATACACTGAAAGCCTGTCCAGTGGTGTGGCTAAAAGTGTGGCTAAAAGTGAGGTAAGACAATGGCAGTGATCACGGTGAAGGCATTACAGGCACTGACTAGCCAGGACGATGGGCGGCGCATCAGCATGGGCGAATCCCTCTATGGCACGGTCCGGGCAGGCCAGGACGGAGCGATCAGCGTTCACGTGGTGTGGCGGTACAAGATTGGGGGCAAAGTCCGGCAAACTCCGATAGGCACATGGAGAGAGCTGGGCGGCAAGTCACTCAAAGAACTGAGGGAAATCAAAAACCAACTGGCCACCGACAAAGCCAACGGCAAAGACCCCATCGCAGAGAAAGAAGCTGACCGCCTGAAAAAACAGGCCGATCAGATCGAGGCCAAGCAAACCCAGATCAACCGCCTGCAAGCACTCGCGGAAAAAGACGCCAGAATGACCGTCAGGGTATTGTTTGACCTCTGGCAGCGCACTGACCTGAGAAAGCGGCAAGACGGCGGCAGCGAGGCCCTGAGAGCATTTGAGGCTGACGTTTTCCCCCTCATTGGTGACGTGGCAGCGGCTGACGTGACCAAGGCGCACATTCAGCGAATCATTGACACCATGCTGAGCCGGGGCGTGAAGCGCATGACTGAGCGGGTTTTCAGCGACCTGCGCCAGCTGTTTGGCTTTGCCATGGACCGCGACCACATCGAAGCCGACCCGACCGCCAGAATCAAGAAGCACAAGATAGGCGGCAGCGTAGAGCGTGACCGGGTTTTGTCTGAGGCTGAGCTGATCGAATTTTTCAAGCGCCTGCCGGTGTCAGGTTTGGTGGAAACATCACAATGCGCACTGATCATCCAATTGGCCACCGTCACCCGCATTGGTGAAGTGCTGGGCGCACGATGGGAGCACGTTGATTTTGATCGGCGCTTATGGACACTGCCCGAACCCAAGAACGGCAAGCGGCACAAGGTCTACCTGAACGACCTAGCCCTTTGGGAATTTGAAGCCCTGCGCCAGCATACCGGCCTAACTGAATGGGTATTCCCGGCATCAAGGCTGAATGGCCCAGTTTGCCCCAAGACGGTAACCAAGCAGGTAGCAGACAGACAGCGTGGCGATGGTGCACCCATGAGTGGGCGAAGCAAACAAACAGACTCGCTGGCACTGGCAGGCGGTCAATGGCGACCCCATGATTTGAGGCGCACAGGAGCCACCCTCATGGCCGAATTGGGCGTTTTGCCTGATGTGATTGAGCGATGTCTGAACCACATTGAACAGGCCAAAGTGAAGCGCATTTACCAACGGGCGCAATACGAAGCCCCCATGCGTGAGGCGTGGCAGCGACTGGGTGACAGGCTGGCTCTGCTGGCTGACAAACCCGGTAACGTGGTGACGATGGCGCAGGCGGCGTGACTTGCAGTTGACTTACATGCGCAATGGCGGACTATAATGGACTCACAAATAGCTAACTGGGCCGTTGTCAGGTGGAGCCATAAAGGGCACAGCACCCAATATCGTCCGAAGCGTAAATCGTACCCAGTTCAATAGTTTGGAAGCGCTAAAAATCAGAATGCTCTCGCGCCATGCGTGAGCGCTCCCGACCTGTGCGGGGCATGAGTTCAAAGCAGAAATCCAAGCGGCGAAGCGTGAAACAGAAAATCTGTTTCGTCATCGACGCTTGGCCGCTTTCTCATGTGACACGGCCGAGCTTTTGAGGCTACACCGTGAACCAAACAATCCTGTCAAATGCTGACAAAAATTCCGCATCTCAATCAAACGATGCTCTCTTGTGGACCATGCCAACGCTCTCAAAGCGTATCGGCCTGAGTCGGTCCAACATCTACCAACAAATTCAAGCTGGAAAATTTCCGCAACCCGTGAAACTGGGCCGAAGCTCACGATGGCTAGCGGCTGAGATTCAAGCATGGGTAAACGCCCAAGCCTGCGCACGTTCACCTGAAAAAGCGCGGTGAGCCATGTTCGAACAGCAAAAGAAAATGGCCGTGGGGCTAGGAACCACCACGACCACGAACAGCAAACACTTTGATTTTAATGGCTTCGACGCATCAACCAACCGCGCCCGCGAAGCGCAGTGTCCCGACACTGGCAGGCAAGCCGAAGCCTTAAAGATTGGCACCGCCTTGGGTGCAAAAGCAGCCGCGATGCCACAGGGCTTGCCAAGAAGAAGCGACGTGCACGACTTGGGCGAAGCCGAGGGCATGATGGAGATGCTGCCGGACAGCGCAAACGTGGTGCTTAGGCCAACCGCAGAGACAAAATTAAAGCGAGTGAGCGTATGCGATGTGCTGATCAACCCAGCGCCGCCGCCTGCGTTTGTGTGGGCCGATTACATCCCCTGTGGCGTGGTCACATTGCTGGGAGCTCATGGAGGCACCGGAAAAAGTACCATGGCCTTAATGCTGGCTGTTTGCGCTGCCGTGGGCAGGCCGTTGTTTGACAACGAGATGCAACGCCGCAAAGTGTTGTTTGTGAGCTTAGAGGATTCGGGGGGCATCGTGCGCCATAGACTCGCCCACATTTGCAAGCTGTGGGGTATCGACCCGCTGGCGCTGAGTGACAGCTTGTGCATCATTGACGGCACAGAATATCCCGAGCTTTTTAGTGCTGAAGGCCGCCGGCAAGGCGAAGTGACCGACAGCTACAAAGAACTGACCGCGATCATCCAGGCTGAAGGCATTGGTTTGGCCATCGTAGACAACGCCAGCGATGCGTTTGCTGGCGAGGAAATCCAACGCCGCCAAGTGCGCGCATTCATTCGGGCATTGGCCATGGCCGTCAAACCCACCAACGCCGGGTGTCTGCTGCTAGCGCACGTTGACAAGAACACCAGCAAGGCAGGCAGAGCCGAAGGGGGAGAAGGTTATTCAGGGTCGACAGCATGGCATAACAGCGTACGAAGCCGCCTGTATTTGTCCCGTGGAAAAGATGGACTTCTGACATTGGAGCACCAGAAAAGCAACCTGGGCAGGATGCGTGAACCGATAACACTGGAATGGCCAGATGGTGGTTTGCCTCAGTTGGTAAATGCCATGGTAGAGCATGACCCTAACAACCCAACAGCGGGGCCAAGAGGCCGTGCTGATGACGAGCGCGCTGCTGTCGTTCTGAAGTTGTTGGCTGAATACGAAAGCCGTGAACAGTTTGCAAGCCCACATCAAAATGCCAGAAATAACGTTCACGCTCTGCTCAGGCCGGATCCTGCCTTCCAACGTCTGAAGCTTCGGCCGGATGACACTAAGCGCATCGTTACCCAATGCCATCGTGCCAAGTGGATTGAGGTGCTGGACTACCGGACATATGACCGCAAGCAGCGCCAAAGGTGGACTCTGAGTAACGAGGGGCGGCAGTTTGCTGGTTTGCCTGCGCCCACCGCGCCCACATATGAAGAAAGCGCACAAGGCGCAAAGGATGCGCCCACCGCGCCCACATCCTAGGGGGTACGGGGGATAGATCGCACAAATATTCAAACGTAAGAGATAGCGGAAATCCCCATGGCACAACTAGAGCCTAAACACGTATCAACTTCAACGCAACAGTTGAGAGGACTTTAAAAATGCGACTTAAGAAACTGAACATCGACGTGGCGCGCATCAACAAGTTGCCAGTCACTGTGCCGCTATCGCCAGCAATTGTCGAAAAGTATCGAGACCAAATCAGCCAAGGGCAGACTATTGAACCGCTTCTGGCTTGCTTTGATGGCCAAAGTTACTGGCTTTTTGACGGCTACCACAGGCTGGAGGCGCTCGGGCAATGCTGCTGCATCGTAGCTGTTTACCGTGGCACCCAAGATGATGCCTTACGCCGCTTCATCAGAGAAAAGTTACGAATCAAAGGCAAAGGTGGAATAAAGATTTTCAGGCATTGCATCAGTGAAATTCACACACACTGGTCAAACCTTGATAACAAAAAACTGACCAAGCTGTTTGGCCGAAGCCCCATTTTTTACGACAACATCAGGCATTTTTTAGGCACGAAAAGCGATGGTACAAGGCGATTTTTTCGTATCAATAAACATGGGACCATCGATTTGATGCGATCCTGTGGGCCACGGTCAGACCACTGAATTGCATAGGGTTATGTGCAAACTTCATCAATTACCCGCTGAAAGAGCGCGCGCATATGGAAAACGCAGTCACCCGCTCACTGTCATTTGGCAACCCCACCATGCGTTACACCACATGCGCCAAACAGGCCGTTACAAACTCGAAGAGCGCTGGCGGAACGGTGATGACCTATTCACGGATGAAGGGTCTTGCGTTTATTGTTTTGACCTTGCTCGAACGGCCCCAGCATACTGTGCAGAAGATCGTCAATCATCATGTCCCTGACATCGGCTAGCGTCTTCAGGGGTACGTAGCCGCTGGCCTTACGACCCCTTGTTCGTGGAGCCGAGGTCATCTTTAGCAGGTGGACTGCGTCTTCTAAGCGGGATATTTTGGCTGATGCCTCCGACTGACTGGCTCTTGCTGCTTTGGTAGCTTGCCCATGCAGGGTATGGGCTGCTGAAATTCGTGCTCTTCCCTCTGACGTCTTCGGCCCTGACGCGCGCCCACCATGGAACTGGCACTTCTGGGTCCTGCTAGTCTTGAGCGCAGGGCGCGCGCATTGCGCTCCTGTACGACTGCTGTGTGCTGTGCAGCGCAAACACAAGATCTTTCCACCTGCCGTCATTAGAGTACTTTCCATAACAATATTTTATTAATTAGGCGCTAGTTACGCTATCCCGGAAAGCACTTCCAAACTCAAATTCGAAACTGCCGGGCTGGTCTAAGCCGCCCGCCATGCGCATACTGCCTGGTCATTTAAACGCTTGGTACTCCGACCCAGCAGGGTGTAGTTAGGCGACCTAACTTCTAGGCGCATCTTCCAGACCTCATGTGTCCCACGCAAATTGCCCACAAATATTTCATCGCATCCCGTATGGCAGATAGCGACCCATAGCGGTCACCAGATTAGCGCTAGTCAACGACCGATCGTCCCGTACTTGACGTTCCGCCCTTAAAAGGCAAGCATTTCATTTCAGAACAAATCTTGCCGTCGACTGCCTACCTCCGACTG
>JACCDU010520203.1_pt1 | contig 13909 bp, 13 predicted proteins | sample 7446081 | NCBI WGS metagenome assembly JACCDU01 (sample SAMN15323447, study PRJNA562643) | freshwater metagenome | isolation source: river surface water | place: USA:Blue River Watershed | collected 2017-08-17 | reverse complement strand
TGATGCGCCCCAGCCGTTGCCTGGCCGACTTCGTGGCGCCCGCTGGCACCGCGCCCGACCACGTCGGTGTGTTCGCTGTCACCGCAGGCATTGGCGTCGACAAGCGCGCCGCCGCTTTTGAAGCCGCACACGACGACTACAGCGCCATCATGCTCAAGTCTCTGGCCGACCGCCTGGCCGAAGCGTTGGCGGAGTGTCTGCACAAAAAAGTGCGCACCGACCTGTGGGGTTACGCCAATGGCGAGGACCTGAGCAATGAAGAATTGATTGCCGAAAAATACCAGGGTATCCGCCCCGCGCCCGGCTACCCCGCCTGCCCCGATCACAGCGCCAAACAAGCGATGTTCGAGCTGCTGCAATGCCAGGACATTGGCATGGGCCTGACCGAGAGCCTGGCCATGACGCCCGCTGCCAGTGTGAGTGGTTTTTACATCGCCCACCCCGAGGCGCAGTACTTCAACGTGGGCAAGGTGGGTGATGACCAGGTGCAAGATTTGGCAAAGCGCAGCGGGGTTGAGGTGAAAGACCTGCAGCGTTTGTTGGCACCGAACCTCTGAAACCTTTGGAAACTGCCCAAACCTGTGCCTACCGCACAGGCCGCAGAAGGTGGATGCGTTAAGCTTTTCCTTTGTTGTCACACACGGAGAGATGCCACATGAACCGATTTGCCACCCGAGCCAGCGCCTGGCTGGCCTCATTTGTCATGGTGTTTGCCTTGACCGGCTGCGGCTACAACGATTTCCAGCGGCTGGACGAGCAGACCACTTCGGCCTGGTCCGAGGTGCTCAACCAGTACCAGCGCCGTGCTGACTTGGTGCCCAACATCGTGGCCACGGTCAAGGGCGAGGCCAACTTCGAGCAGGAAACCTTGACCCGCGTCATTGAGGCACGTGCCAAGGCCACCAGTTTCCAGATCACACCCGAGGTGCTGACCAACCCGCAGGCCTTGCAGCAGTTCCAGGCCATGCAAGGTGAATTGTCGAGCGCCTTGTCGCGCCTGATGGTGGTGTCCGAGCAGTACCCCAACCTCAAGGCCAACCAGGGCTTTGCCGATTTGCGTGTGCAGCTCGAAGGCACCGAAAACCGCATCACCGTGGCACGCAACCGCTACATCGCCGCCGTGCAGGAATACAACGTGCTGGCACGCAGTTTCCCGAGCAACCTGACGGCCAAAGTGTTTGGTTATGCGCCCAAGGCCAATTTCACGGTGGCCAATGAAGCCGCCCTCAGTGCGCCGCCCAAGGTGGACTTCGGCAAGTGATCTTCGCCCACATGCCGCAACACAGACCCATGGGCGGGGCACCATGGAGCGGCTGGGCCATGGCTTGCACAAGCCGCTTGCTGTGTGCGGTGGTCTGGGTCGTTTTGGGCCTGTCGACGGCATGGGCCCAGGCGCTGGTGCCCGTGCCACCCCTCACCGCCCGGGTGATGGACCAGACCGGCAGCCTGGCTGCCGCCGATGTGGCGGCGCTCGAGCAACAACTGCAGACCTTTGAGCAGCAGCGTGGCACCCAGATCGTGGTGCTGGTGCTGCCCAGCACCGCACCCGAAGACATCACCGACTTCACCCAACGCCTGGGCGATGCCTGGAAGATCGGTCGGCGCGAGGTGGGCGATGGATTGCTGCTGGTGGTGGCCTTGAACGACCGCCGCTTGCGCATCGCGCCAGCCAAGTCGCTGGAAGGCGCGGTGCCCGACTTGGCGGCCCAACGCATCATCGACCAGGTCATCGCGCCCGCGTTTCGCCAGGGCGATGTGGCCGGTGGCCTGCGTGCAGGCCTCAGCCACCTGCAAGCCCGCATTGAGGGCGAGGCTTTACCGCTGCCCGAACCCGGCGCACCCCGGCAGGCAGATGGGGTGGATTGGCTGGATCTGGCGGTGTTGTTCATCGTGGCGGTGCCCTTGGTGGCCACGGTGCTGCGCCGCCTGCTGGGCCAACGCCTGGGCGCATTGGCCGCAGGCGGGGCCGCCGGTGTTTTGGCCTGGAGCATGACGGGTCTGCTTTGGTTGGGTGTGATTGCCGGCTTGATCGGCTTGATGACGGCGCTGTTCATGCAGGCCCTGCCCAGCCCGGCGGTGCGGCGCAGCCAGCGCGGTGGGCGTGGCGGCGACTTCCCCGGTTGGGGCCGTGGCCATGGAGGTCACGGTGGCTGGGGTGGGTCGGGTGGCTTGGGCGGGGGCGGTTTTTCCTCTGGTGGGGGGGGCAATTTTGGGGGCGGTGGTGCTTCCGGGAGCTGGTGACATGCGTGAATCGCTTCTGAGCTTTTGGGCACGCTGGTGGCGACACCGCTGGATGTCCGAGCGTGCCGCCGAGCGGGCGGTGCCCCCGGCCCTGGCCGAGCAGCTGCAGGCCCGGGTGAACGCCAGCGAAGCGCGGCACAGCGGCGAAATCGTCCTGTGTGTCGAAGCCGCCTTGCCCAACAGCTACCTGTGGCGCGCAGGACGTGAAACGCCTTTGCCGGTGGTGATACGTGAGCGCGCACTCTCGTGGTTTGGCAAGCTGCGCGTGTGGGACACCGAGCTCAACAATGGCGTGCTCATCTATTTGTTGCTGGCCGAGCACCGCGTGGAAATCGTGGCCGACCGGGGCATCAGCCGCCATGTGCCCGATGCGCACTGGCAAGCGGTGGTGCAGCATTTGGGTGGGCACTTGCAAACTGGCGACTTCGACAGTGGTCTGACCCAGGCGCTGCAGGAAGTCTCCGCGTTGCTGGTTGAGCACTTCCCGCTGCAGCCCGGTGAGGCGAACCCGAACGAGCTGTGCAACCGGGTGGTGTGGGCCTGAGCCCGGCGCTAGGCCAGAACAAAGACCATCGACACCCTGCGGGGTGGCAAGACCAAAGACGCAACATGCACAACTTCTGGACGGCCTGCGGGCAGCAACACCTCAGGCGCGATGCGCGCGGCTGGATGAGCCCCACGCCCGATTACTGGCGTTTGTGGCTGCAGCGCCCCGAGCTGGCGCTGGTGCCCGAATCGTGCCCCGCCGAAAAACGTTTGCACCAGGCCCTGCTGGATGCGCCCGGGATGCAGGTCGCGCCCGCACAACTGAAGGCCTTCAAGGACGGAGATGCGCGGGAAAACTACGAGCTTTTCCTGCGCTTTCGTGACGACGTGGAAGCCGCGGGTTCGCTGGAATCGGCTTACATCGGCTGGATGCGCCGTGGCCAGATTCAGCTGCCACCCCTGTTCATCGATCTGGTGGTGCAGGCCATCGTCTGCCATGTGCTGGCCGATGTGCAGGACGCCTGGGTCTGGCGTGCGGCCGAGTTGCTGTTTCGCCGCCAGCGCATCACCCTCGAAGGCGGCCGTGTGCTGTCGGGCGACAGCGACACGCTCGACAGCCTGAAAGCCACGGGTGGCTTGGGCGAGATGGGTCGCCTCTTGATGGAGGGCGGCGCCACGCTCAAGGCGGTCGATGTGAAGGTGCTGCACCCGGACAACGCCGAGCGCTATTTTGCGCAGCGCGAAGGCCTGGGCCGCTATGCGTTTTTGCTCGACATGACGCACGAGCTGCAAAACGAATTGCCGCACGGCTTGATTTTGAGCATGGTCAACGCCCGCTCAGGCCTCAAGGCCTTGTCGGTGGTGCTGGCCCGTTGGGTGCAGCACTTTTTAGGCGTGTCCGTCAGCATCGAGCCGGTGCAAAAAGTCGATGACCCGGCCTGGCGCTGGCATGTGGGGTTGGACGTCACGGCCACGGCCCTGCTCAATGACCTGTACCAAGGGGTTGAGCTGGATGCCCAACGCCAACAGCAACTCATCAGCCTGTTCAAATTGCGTTTTGACAGCCCGCAAGACATGCGTGCCGATGTGCGGGGCAAGCCGGTTTATTTGGGCCTGGCCATGAACGAGCAAGGCTTGCTCAAGCTCAAGCCGCAAAACCTGTTGCTCAATTTGCCACTGGCCAGCGAGGTCTAAAAAGCCCGTTCAGGCTTGGAGCAGGTCGCGGCGTGCTTGCACCAGACCGGCCATGGCCTCGTCGTGCAGCGCATGTCGGCCTTGCTGGACCAACCGCTGACCGCCAGCCCAGACCTGTGCCACGGCGTTTTGGCGGCTGCTGGCAAACACATGGCTGGCCAGCATCTGGTCGGGCGACAAGCCGGCCAAAGCCGGGTGTTGGGCATCAAGCACGATGAAGTCGGCCTGCTGTCCCACGGTCAGCCCCCCCACGGGCCGAGCGGCGGCCTGCGCGCCACCGGCCACGGCCCCTTGCCACAGGGCCTGGGCCACGTCCGGTTGACGCGCGTGGGCCGCCACATTGCGTTGCCGCAACGACAGGCGCTGGCTGTATTCGAGCAGCATCAGGTCTTCGGCCGGGTTCACCGCGATGTGGCTGTCCGAGCCAATGCCCCAGGCACCTTGGTGGTTTTGCCAGGTCTTGAACTCAAAAATTCCGTCGCCCAGATTCGCCTCGGTGGTGGGGCACAGGCCCGCCACGGCACCCGAGGCGGCAGCGCGCTGGTATTCGTGCGCGTCCATGTGCGTGGCGTGCACCAGGCACCAGCGTGCATCGACCGGCGCATGGTCCAGCAGCCAGGCCACGGGGCGCTGTCCTGACCAGGCCACACAAGCGTCGACTTCGGCCGTTTGCTCCGCGATGTGGATGTGGATGGGCGCGCTGGCGTCCAGCGCATTGAGCCCCGCGAGCACCTCGCGCAGGCTCTCGGGCGTCACAGCCCGCAAGGAGTGCGGTGCCAGCCCCAGTCGGGCCGATTGGGCATCACAGGCGGGCCGCAGGCGTTCGAGCAGGCGCAGCATGGCCTCGGTGCTGTGGATGAAGCGGCTTTGCCCCGCTGTGGGCGCGCCCCCGCCAAAGCCGCTGTTTTGGTAGAGCACGGGCAACAGCGTCATGCCGATGCCGGTGCGCTGGGCGGCGCGCAGCAAGCTGAGCGACATTTCGGCCGGGTCGGCATAAGCCTGGCCTTGGGCGTCGTGGTGCAGGTAATGAAATTCGCAGACGCTGGTGAAACCCGCCTCCAGCATGTCGACATACAGGCCGGTGGCAATCGCCTCCAGCTGCGCGGGGCCGAGTTGGGCGGCAAATCGGTACATGAGCGTGCGCCAGCTCCAGAAGCTGTCTTGTGCGTGGCTTCGGTACTCGGTCAGCCCGGCCAGGGCCCGCTGAAAAGCGTGCGAGTGCAGATTGGGCATGCCCGGCAGCACCGGGCCTGCGGCACGTGGTACCAGGGGGTCGGGTGCCCGTCCTGTCTGAATGGTTTGCCATTGGCCCTGGTCATTCCATTGCAGCAAGACATCGGAGGCCCAGCCTTCGGGCAACAAGGCGTGATTGGCAAAAAGGGTCTGTTGCATGGGCATGGTTTCTCAAAGAGCGGCGGGCAGGATGCGCACCGTCAGCAAGGCCGCATCGGTATGGGGCGATTGGGCCCGCCAGGTCAGCATCTCCTGGTGCCACCACACGCCGCTGTCGGCCGCCACATTCAAAGAGGCCGCAGACTCGGGGCCCAGTCCTTCGGCGTCCAGCTGCCACGACCCCTGCAAGGCCAGCAGCAGGCCGGCAGTACAGGGTGCCAGCACATCACCAGGTTTGAGCACCGAGACTTCGGCGCGGCAAACACCGCGACGCGTCATCACATTCAAATCGTGGCAGTCGCCAGCCAGCAAACGGGCATGCACGGGCACATCACCAGGGAATGCAAAGGGGGAGCCGGGGGTGTCCAGCCTGTGTTCCAGACCACCGCTGGGGCTGTGCAGCTGAACACCAGCACCTTCCAGCAAGGTGATCACCCGGTCCACACCCTCAAACACCGAGAAATCACCATCGCAGGCAATGTGGGCAATGCTCAGACGCCAGTCGAAGTCGTGCATGCCCGATTGGGGCGGCACACAGGCGATCTCGCGGGTCACGCCGCCGCCGTTTTTCCAGGGCGTGGCTGGCAGCCGTGCCCGCTCAAAAATGACCATGGTCATCGGGGTGTAGGCCTCAGGGCGTGTTCGGCAAAGGACGGATGTGCCACAGCAGGATCAAGAGCACACCCGGAATGGCCACGGCGGCGACCACCGGGTTGGCAAAGATCAATGACAAGGACAGCACATTGAGCAGCCAGAAAGTCGGTTTGGCAATCGGTCGGCCCACAAAGCCGGTGTAGGCTGCACCCAGTCCCATCACGGCCACGACAGCGCACAGCGAGGCCAGTAAAAACGCTGACCAGGTGAAATCGATCATCAGCAAAGCCGGGGTGTAGACAAAGGCGAAGGGCACAAGCGCCTTGCCCATGGACAAGCGAAACGCCGTCATGCCGGTGCGCATGGGTTCGCTGCGCGCAATGCCCGCCGCTGCAAACGCGGCCAGGGCCACAGGCGGTGTCACATCGGCCAGCACACCGAAGTAAAACACGAAGAAATGGGTGGCCAGTTGCGGCACACCCAAACCCGCCAGAGCCGGGGCGACAATGGCCGCCAGGATGATGTAAGTGGGCGTGGTGGGCACGCCAGAACCCATGATGATGCAAGCGGCTGCGGTGAACAGCAGGCCAAACAAAATAGTCACTTGCTTGAGCTCAAGCCAGTTGAACACGTCCAGCACCATGAACATTTGCGCGGCCAGCTCCGAGACATCGATCACCCAGGCCGAGAACTTAAAGCCCATGCCTGTCAGGGTGGTGATGCCCAGCACAAACCCCACGCAGGCACACGCGGCGCCAATGCCCAGGGCTGCTTTGGCACCCATCTCGAAGCCCTGAATCAGCGCTTGCGGCCCTACGGCCATGCCGGTCATGTTTTTGCCCAAAGGGCCCATCAAACGGGGAATCCACGAGCAGGCCACAGTCAGGGTGATGCCCCAAAAGGCGGCGAGGAATGGTGTGAACTGCATCAACAACAGCGTGACCATGACCACCAGCGGAATGAACAGGTGCCATGAGCTTTTGAGCACCCAGCTGAGCGAAGGAATGTCTTTCGGGTCCATGCCCTGGAGCTTGAGCCGCTTGGCCTCCAGGTGCACCATGAACAAGATGGCAAAGTAATGCAGCAGGGCCGGAACAATGGCCACCAAAATCAAGGTGTTGTACGGAATGCCCAAGGTCTCGGCCATGATGAAAGCCGCAGCGCCCATGATGGGCGGAGTGATCTGGCCACCGCACGACGCCGAGGCCTCCACCGCCCCCGCAAAGCGTGGCGAGAACCCGACCTTCTTCATCAGCGGAATCGTCATGACACCCGTGGTCACGGTGTTGGCAATGGCCGAGCCAGAGATCATGCCGAACAGCCCCGAAGACACCACGCTGACTTTTGCAGGTCCGCCGGAAAAACGGCCCGCTGCAATGGTGGCCAGGTTCACGAACAACTGCCCCAGCCCGGTGAGCTGGGCCATGATGCCAAACAGCACAAAGTGGAAAACAAAGGTGGCGACCACGCCCACCGGAATGCCATAAATGCCTTCCGTGCCTTTGTACAAATGGGCCACGATGCGTGACAGGCTGTAACCCCGGTGCGACAGGCCGCCCGGCAGATAAGGGCCGAGGAGTCCATAAAAAATCGCCGCGATGGCCAGCAAGGGCAAAAAAATGCCCATGGTGCGCCGTGTGGCCTCGATCACCATGGCAATTGCGATCACGCCCATCATCAGGTCCAGAGGCGTGTGCTGGCCCGGGCGCTCGATGTAGATGTGCTGAAAAAAGACCAAGAGGTAGAGCGAAAAACCCGAAGCCAGCGCCGCAAACACCCAGTCGCGCCATGGTATGTGGGTGTGGCTGCCATCGAAATGCTTGAACGGCAAGGACAAACCAGCCAAAGCCACCAGCACTGCCAAGAAGGTGTAGCGCATGGCGTCGGGGATGGGCTCGGAAATCTTGCCCAGCAGACTCCAGCCCATGAACAGGTAAAAGCCCACCAGCCCGATGGACACCGTCCACTCCCAGTGGCCGGGCAATCGCTTTTGACGGGGAAACACCAAAAAGCACAGCCCCAGCACCACCGACAAGTGGATGGCGCGGTGTGCAATTTCGTTGTGCAGGCCAAAACCTGCGGTGTAAAAGTGCCAGGCCGACAGGCCTGCGCACAAGACCATCACGACTTTGGCGCTCCAGCCAGCCAAGCGGCGGAAACTCGATTCGGGGTCAAACTGCTCGATCAGGCGATCGATTTCTTGTTGGCTGGTCGTCATGGGTTTTCCATCATGGCAAAGGGCAATTTTCAGCCCGCATTTCAATTGATTTGGGGCTCAGCTGGCCCAGTAAAACTTCATGTCCGTCGGCCAGCACCAGCCGCATCGACTGGGCGGGCAAAGGCAACACCACCAAAGGCTCGACCACCCGGTCGAGCAGCAAACGCCAGCCCGTGCCATCGCGCAGCAGGCGCTCGCCCGGCCCGGCCGCCGATGGCAGGCCATAGCCTTCGCCTTCAAACCGTTCTTCGACCAAGTGCGCGCGCCAGCCCTGTGCGCTGTGTCGCCAGACATAGCGGTCCAGCACGGGCGTGCCCAACACCGAGTGGGTGAACGCCACATCGGCAGCGGGTTGTGCCGGGTCCAAGGGCAAGCGGGTCAGCGCCAGGCCGCTGCGGTGTTCGGTCAGTACCAGCTCGCAAGCGGGCGCAGCCCCAGGGGCTGCCCATGCGCAGGCCACCAGCGCCCACGCCACCAGGGCGAGGCGCTTGGGGTCTGTCACTTGGCGATGCCCTTTTCCTTGAAGTAACGCAAGGCACCGGGGTGCAGGGGCACGCTGGCCACGGCTGTGGCCGTGTTCAGGTTGATGTTTTTGCCTTGCACATGCACCTGGCCCATGATGGCGGTGTTCTCATACAGCGCCTTGGTCACTTCGTACGCCACGTTTTCGGGCACGCCATCGTGTGTGGCCCAGATGGCCATCACCGCCAGCGTGGGCACGGCTGCTGTTTGGCCTTTGTAGCTGTTGGCGGGCAGCTGCACCTGGGTGTAGTAAGGCTGCTCCTTGAGCAAGGTGGCCACTTCGGGGCCGGACAGCGGGATGATCTTCAGGGCGTGGCTTTGTGCAAAATCGGTCACCGCCGCCACGGGCACACCGCCCGTGATCAAGGTGGCGTGCAAGTTGCCGTCCTTGATCTTGTCCACCGCTTGGGTGAAGGAGGAGCTGTCTTCCTTCACATCGGTGCGGGCCATGCCGTGCACTTTGAGCAAGTCGGTGACCAGCTGGTACTGACCGGAGCCGGGAGCACCCGAGGAAATGCTCTTGCCCTTGAGGTCCTTGACGCCGTTGATGCCCGAGTCGGCGCGGGTGATCAGCTGCACGGTCTCGGGGTACAGCGCGCCCAGGGCACGCAGGTTTTTCAGCGGTGCGTTGGCAAACTGGGCCTTGCCGTTGTAGGCCGCGTCCAGAATGTCGGCCGCTACAAATGCCGACTCGATGTCTTTGGTGCCCAGCAGTTTGGCGTTGCCCACCGAGGCACCCGCAGCTTCGGCGGTGGCGGTGATCTTTTTGCCGTCCACGGTGGCTTTGTTGGAAATCAGCTGGGCCAGCATGCCGCCCAAGGGGTAATACGTGCCGCCCGTGCCGCCGGTGGCGATGCCGAAAAACACGCGTTGTTGGGCCATGGCGGCACCCGAGAGAACGGCTGCAGAGGCCACCAGGGTCAGGACCAGTCGGCGATTGAGTTTCATCGGTTTTCCTTTGTGAAGAGGGGGTTCGGTCAAAATGTCAGCTCAGGCCTTTTGCAACACGCAGCAGCCCCTGCAGTCGCACAGTGTGGTGTGGAAAGCCTGAGCTTGCAAAGCCTTCGCCAATTCTGATGCTCAGCATCAGAAAAACCAATACAGACAGACCCTGCCACGTCAACCATCCATGAAAAAACGCTCTGCAGACAAAGTGGTGCCCCCCTCCTGGGAACAGTTGGGCAGCTGGGTGGCCTTGGTGGAAACGGGCTCCGTGTCAGCGGCTGCGCAGCGGCTTGAAATATCCCAGGCGGGCGTGTCCCAGCATGTTCGGCAGCTGGAGGAGACTTTGGGGGCTTCTCTGCTTGACCGAACCACGCGGCCGGCCCACCCGACGGCTTCGGGCCAGCGCCTGTACGAACAAGCGCGTGAACTGTTGTCACGGGCCAGCCACATGACCGAGACCGTGCGAGCCCTGAGCCGCAGCAAAAGAAGCCTGTTGCGGCTCGGGTGTGTGGATTCTTTTGCTGCCGTGATTGGTCCGCAAATGGTGCGGGGTCTGGCCGGGCGTGTGCAGCGTTTGCGCCTGGTGTCGGGCATCAATCCGGGACTGGCCGAGCAATTTGACAACCACCAGCTGGACGTGCTGATCACCACCGACGACCCCAAACCCGCTGCCGGGCGTGCATGCCTGGCCTTGTTTTCGGAGCAATTTCTGCTGGCCGTGCCCTTGGACTTCAAGGTGCCACCTTTGGCCTCCTTGCAGCAGCTCAGTGGCCTCAGGCCCTTCATGCATTACAGCACCCGCTCCAAAATGGGGGCACTGGTGGATGAGTACCTGGCTCGCCACGATCCCGACATCGAGCGGGTGTTTGAATTTGACGCCACCGACCCCTTGCTCAGTCTGGTGCGCGAAGATTTGGGCATTGCCCTGACCACCCCTTTGTGCCTGTGGCAGTCGCGCTACCACGCCATGCATCTGAAGTGTGTGCCCCTGACGACCTTGCGGCAGCAGGCCAAGGCTTATCCCCCCCTGCAACGCACTTTTTACCTGGTGTACCGGCCCGATGAATTGGGTCCCCTGGCACAGGACATTGCGGCCATGGTGCGGGTGGCGGTGCGCGAGCTGCAGCGCCAGTGGGTCAGCGATCTCAAAATCCCCGCCGACCTGCTCAGCGTGAACGAAGACCGCTGAAGGCACAAGTGTCAAGGCTGATGCTGATGCTAATGATCAGCCAATGCAAAACTGATACACGACTCGCCCATGCGCCTTAGGCTGGTGGCCAACAACAGGAGTGCGATGTGAGTTCATGGGATGCAATCGTGATTGGGGCCGGCGTGATCGGCACCTCGGTGGCCTACAACCTGGCGGCTTTGGGGGCGCAACGTGTGCTGGTGCTCGAGCGCGATCAGATCGGCGCGGGCACCACCTCACAGTCCAGCGGCATTTTGCGCACCCACTATTCGGTGGTGGAAAACATGGCGCTGGCGCAGCAGTCCTGGTCTGTTTTTGAAAATTTGGCCGAGCACTTGCAAGACGAAGATGCCAGCGCCGGCCTGGTGCGTTGTGGTTACCTGATCGCCGCGCCCGAAGGCCCCAAACTGGCGCCCTTGCGCGAGGCCCTGGCCGCGCAGGAGGCGCGTGGCATTGTGGTCAGCCGCCTCACCCCCCAGGAGGCCAGCGAGCGTTTGCCCATTTGTCGTTTTGACGATGCCGCCTTGATCGGCTTTGAACCCGATGCGGGCTTTGCCGATGCGTACCTGGTGGCCACCAGCTACGCGCGCGCGGCCCGCCGGCGCGGGGTCAAGTTCATGGAAGGCGAAAGCGTCACGCGTTTGCTGTTGCAGCAAGGCCGCGTCACGGGCGTGGAAACGGCCAGCGGGGTGTTCCATGCGCCCGTCGTCATCAGCACACAAAACATCTGGGCGCATGAGTTGGCCACATGGACCGGCATTCAGGTGCCATTGACGCCCGAGCGGCACAAGGTCATTTCGCTCGAAGGCCCCGAGGCCTACACCTATGCCATGCCGGTGTACAAGGACCTGGGCTCGCCCGGCATGCTGTATTGCCGCAGCTATGGCGGGCGACAGATGTTGGTGAGTGAGGGCACGGCCGGGGAAAGCCTGAGTGGGCCGGACAACACCCAAGGCGACATTTCCATGGACGATGTGGCGCACTTGGGTGAGCAGGTGGCAGACCGCTTTCCCTCGTTTGCCGAAGCGGGTCTGGCCTCGTCATGGACCGGGGTGTACGACGTGACACCCGATTGGAATCCGGTGCTGGGCGGTGTGAACGAGGTCCCGGGTCTGGTGGTGGGCTTTGGTTTTTCAGGCCATGGCTTCAAGCTCTCACCCGCTGTGGGCCGGGTGCTGGCCCAACAAGCCCTGGGTTTCCCCACCGATGTGCCTTTGGGCCCGTATGCACTGGAGCGCTTCAGAACCGGCCATTTGTTGCATGGCCGTTATGGCTCGGGCGCGGTGGCTTGAACCAGGTTGTCCGCGGCGCAGTTGCATGCACCCCTGCAAGCGCCTGTGTGAAACACCGAACTGAGCCGGTTTGAGCGTTCATTCACCCTGAGCCTTGGCAAGGACAGATCAGGGGGGGGTCATGACAAAGTTTTGCGTGCATGGGGTACTGGCTTTGTGCCTTCAATGGCCCATGGTGTCGTCCATTGCGATGGACCTGGAGGCGTATACGCCGGAGGGCCTTCTCAAAAGACAAATGGCTGGTGAGGCGGTGTCGCTGTCTTTTTATGCGAAATGGTGCGCCACCTGCCTGATGCAGGAAAAAGTGTTTCACAGCTTCAAGGGCGATACCAGCGTGCCCGGCACTTTGTTGGTGGTGGACTACGACCAGTCGCGCAAGGTCATGCAGCAACTCCATGTGCATGCGCAGTCCACCCTGATTGTTTACAAAGGCCATGAGGAGCGGCACCGCTCTGGCGGCTTGACAGATCCGCTGGCCCTGAAGCGGGCTTTGCAGTCGGCGCAGTGAGGCGGGTGGTGAGATGGATTGGCCACTGTCACATTGGGGCTTGAGTTGGCTGGCAGGCAACTTGAGCATCCTGTCGCCGTGTGTGTTTCCTTTGCTGCCCATGGTCCTGGGCGGCGTGGCCCCAAGCCACCGCTTTGGGCCCGTGGCCATGGGTGCTGGCATGGCGGTGTCGTTTTCGGTGTTGGGCGTAGTTTTGGGTGCTTTGGGGCCGATGCTGGGCATCGACGGCGGACATGTCCGCATCGCGGGTGCCGTGATGTTGATGGTGTTGGGTGCTTTGGTGTGGCTGCCCTCGTCAAGCGAGCGTTTCACCCAGTGGATGACGCCTGTGGCCAGTACCGCCAACGCATGGGCGGCCCGTTTGCGCAGCGAGAGCCTCGGTGGTGCTTTTTTCTTGGGGGCCTTGATGGGTTTGGTCTGGAGTCCCTGCTCTGGGCCGTTGTTGGCCTCGGCGCTGATCATGGCGGCCAGTGAGTCAGGTGCCGGGTCCGGTGCGGTGGTGTTGGGCTTTTTTGGGTTGGGCACAGCCACGCCTCTGGTGGCGGCAGCATATGTTTCCCGTCCGTTTTTTGAGGCCGTGCGCCAACGTGTGACCCGCCAGGGGGAATGGCCCAAAAAGCTGCTCGGGGCAGCTATTTTTGCGAGTGGTCTGGTGGTGGCCACCGGGGCCGACAAGTGGTTGGAAGCGCTGATCTTGCCCCTCTTGCCCGAGGGCTGGTTGAAGGCTGTGTCCCTGTTTTGAAGGGTGGGGCTTTGCACGCTGTTGCAAAAGACCTCGTGGTGACCGTGAATGGATTTCATGGCGGCGGCTCTCGGCTAAAGTCTGCGCTGCTGACCCCATTTTTTGATCGATCCTTTTTCCATGAACACGGCCATTCAACCGACAAACACCTCTTCCACGCACGCATCGGTTTACACGGGTCGCCGGCAGGCATTGGCCCTGGCCAGTGCCATGGCGCTCACCCCTTCTTGGGTCCGGGCGGCGACACCATCACCAGCAGTCTGGGCTGACACGCTGCGTGCAGCACGCGGCCAAACCGTTTACTTCAACGCCTGGGCGGGCAGCGAGCGCATCAACGCTTACTTGCAATGGGCCGCGACCGAGTTGCAGCGTGACTTTGACGTCAAATTGCAGCACGTCAAGATCAGCGATGCGGCGGATGTGGTCAAGCGGGTGCGTGCCGAAAAGCAGGCGGGCCGCAAGGACACGGAAGGCACGGTGGACCTGGTGTGGATCAATGGCGAGAACTTTGCTGCGATGAAGCGAGACGGTCTGCTGTCCGCGCCCTTTGCACAGAGCTTGCCCAATTTCCAGTGGGTGGACACGC
>JACCDU011025057.1_pt1 | contig 13912 bp, 9 predicted proteins | sample 7446081 | NCBI WGS metagenome assembly JACCDU01 (sample SAMN15323447, study PRJNA562643) | freshwater metagenome | isolation source: river surface water | place: USA:Blue River Watershed | collected 2017-08-17 | reverse complement strand
GCAGGGCATGCCGAGGGCTGGTCACCTCGTAAATCCAACCGGAAAACCAATAACTGCAAACGACTCTTCGTACGCAGTAGCAGCCTAAGGGCCGCTATCCTTACACCGCTTCGTCCCTGGGGCGGGCCGGCAACGGCACGTAAGGTCATCTACAGGGAATCGCGTGTGGCCGGGTCACTTGGTCCCTCGTTAAATTTAGGTGACTCGTCATGTTGCAGCGTGTGCGTCCGCGTCCGCATGATTAAATCCAAAAGACAGCACTACGCATGTAGAACTGCCTGACGAGGGCTTCTGGACGCGGGTTCGATTCCCGCCGCCTCCACCAAACAAAAACGCCACCCCTAAGGGTGGCATTTTTGTTTGGTGTTCGTCTTGCCGGGAATCGAAGCCGCGGGACGCGGGGGCGCAGGGGGGGTTTCGGCGAGCACTGCTCGCCGCCGCCGGAGCGGCTTCGCGCTTGCAAGCGCGAAGACCGGGAGATTCCCGCCGCCGGAGCGACATCGCACCTGCTGGTGCGATGGCTGGGTAAGGCGGGGTTTCAACGAGCACTGCTCGTCGCCGGGCGAGCAAATTCGCACTTGCAAGCGCGAAGCCCGGGAAATCCCCACCGCCTCCATCAAACGAAATCCCAAGCAACATTCGCCCACCCCGCAAATCGTGTAGTGTTCAATCCAGAATGACCACTGCCCTCCCTCCCGACTACCGAGCCTTGATCATCGGCGCCAGCGGCGCGATTGGTCATGCGTTCCTGCAGCATTTGCAGCACGACCCGGCGTGCACTGAGGTCGTCGGCATCTCCCGTTCGACTGACGACTTCGATCTCGAAGACCCACACAGCATCGACGCCTTGAGCAGCAAGCTCGGTGCTCGCGGCCCGTTTCATTTGATTATCGATGCAACCGGTGCGCTGACCATCGACGGCATCGGCCCAGAAAAGGCGCTGTCGCGACTCGACCAGCATGCCTTGCAACGCGCCATGGCGATCAATGCGATCGGCCCCGCGCTGCTGCTGAAGCAACTCGCACCGCTGCTCGCGCAAGGTGATGCGATTTACGCGAAGCTGTCGGCGCGTGTCGGCAGCATTTCCGACAACCAGAAAGGCGGCTGGTATGGCTACCGGGCTTCGAAGGCAGCGCTGAACATGCTGCTACAGACGGCGGCAATCGAACTGCAGCGGCGCAATCCGCATCTGCGAGTGGTTACGCTGCAGCCCGGCACCGTGCGTTCGCGACTGTCGCAGCCTTTCGAGGCGGGTGTGCCGCTGCTGCTGGAACCAGCAGAATCGGTGGCCGGCATGATGCAAGCGATGTTGAGTCTGCCGACCAGGACGGGCGCGCACTTCATCGACTATCGCGGACAGGCAATTCCGTGGTGACATGTCTGTGCACTTCCACAAATCGCCCAACCAGCTCTGAACCATCATCCATGCGCGACGGATGGGTCGGCTGCGCATCAACGCCGGACTACGCTGCGCAGCACGCCGCGCAAGGCATTGCAGATGCGTACTTCTTCGGCGCGACGCAGATCATCGCGTGTCAGGATTCGCTCGCTCAGATCCCAGTCCGGATCGTCCAGCAAGGCTGCACGCATCACACCGGGCAACAAGCCTGATGACAGCGGCGGGGTATACCAGCGACCATCCAGCTTCAGCAGCACCGTACTGCGCCCGCCCTCGGTCAATTCGTCGCGCTCGTTGAAAAACAAGGCATCGAACGCACCAACTTTTTCGGCTGCCTGCCAGCCCTCATCATAGACGCGCCGCAGCGTGGTCTTGTGCGCCAGCAGAACATCATCGGAGCGCATCACGACCGGTGACAGCAGCAGTGACACCGGCTCGGGCAATGGAGTCACGGCCGCGGTGTGCAGTTCCGTGTCGCCGTTCACATCCAGTGCCAGTCGCAGCCGGTAATCCTGGCCCGGCGTCAGCGCTGCACAAGCCGCCTGCACCTCGCGGCGTATACGATCGATATCACAGGCAAAGCCGAGCTGCGCGGCCGACGCCGACAGCCGCGCCAGATGCCGGTCGAGCAAGCGGCTACCCTGCTGTGTCGCATGCATGGTCTCAAACAGCCGGAAGCCGGGCGCAACACCGGACAGAAAGCGCGCCTTCAGCAGGCATTCCTGATACTCGGCCTGCGCATCGCTGTCGTACACAATGCCGGCACCGACGCCGAGTTCACCGCGGCGCCGGTCGTGGGCGTCAGGCGCGTCAAGCAACAGCGTGCGTATTGGCACCGACAACATGAAGTCACCCAGTTTGCACCCGGCCGCCGCTGGCTCGAACCAGCCGATCGCGCCGGTATACAGGCGACGCGGCGCCTGCTCCAGCGTTTGCAGCAGTTGCATCGTGCGCCGCTTCGGCGCGCCGGTGATGGAGCCGCAGGGGTACAGTGCCTCGAACACCTGAGCGAGGCCGATATCCTCACGCGCGGTCGCGGTGATGGTCGAGGTCATCTGCAGCACCGTTCGATAGCGCTCGACGCTGAACAGCTCCGGCACCTTCACGCTGCCGGTCACCGCGATGCGCCCGAGATCGTTCCTGAGCAGGTCCACGATCATCAGGTTTTCTGAGCGCTCCTTGTCGCTGGCCTTCAATGCCGCGGCACGTGCGGCATCCCGTTCTGCATCGCCACTGACCGCGGCCGTGCCCTTCATTGGTCGGCACATCAGCTGACCATTGCGATGACTGACGAACAGCTCGGGCGACAGCGACAGCACGCTCGCGCCGTCGGGCAATGTGATCAAAGCGCCGTATGGTACCGGCTGCCGCGCGCGCAAGGCCGCGTACAACGCGACCGGATCGCCATGCACATCAAAATGCAAGGGAAAGGTGAAATTGACCTGGTAGGTGTCGCCGGCTTCGATGTAGCGGTGGATCGCTTCGACGGCGGTGGTGAACGACCCGACATCCAGCGCAGCACGCAAGCCCGTCACGCCGTAGCCCGTATGGGCAGACGCAGCCCGCTGTGACAGCCATCTGTCGACCTCGCTGCGCGTCAGTCGTTCGCAGTGCGCATACAGCTGTATGCTGGCTACTGGCCGTGCCGTATCGACCCCGGCGGGCAAGCCTTGCAGCAAATGCCCGAACTCGTAGTCAAACAGGCCAACCGCATGCAGCCCCTCGGCCAACGCACGGTCGAGCGCATCGAAGAACGCAGGCACGTCGTCGCGACACCGGCATTCGATCGCACGCTGCCAGCCGCGATATAGCCTGGACGAACGCTGGCCGGGGACATCGTCCCCGGTCGCATCATCCAGCATTGCAAACAGATCATTGACCACGAAATCGTCGCTCACCATCACAAGATCCGTGATGGTACGCGAAGCGGCAATGTCCGTTCAGTTCAACTCAACGCAGCGCCTGCACGAGCCGTACGCCAACCACGTTGTCGGAAGGCGCCAGCGGATCATGGTTGGGCTGTACACGGTGCATCATGGTCAGACCGAAACTGCCGCCCTTGATTGGCGTGCTCCAGTTCCATTCATAGCGCTGCTCGCGACCACGCGGGGTCAGCGATACCGGCACGTTGCCAAAGATCGGCGCGCCGGTGTCCATGTTCACGTCGACAGCGGCGCGCAGCGTGACATCACCGGATGACACGCGCGACGGCAGTACCGCCGCCAAAGACATGCGGTCGGCGTCGCCGAACACGCCCTGCCTGACCATCCCCAGCGACAATGATTGCGTGGTCAGACGGTAAGTGGCATCGCCGGCAGCGCCCAGACCATGACTGCGGCCCTGCGAGAAGCTGGCCAGTGCCGACCAGCCCGGTGCAACTTCCCAGGTAGCCGATACGCTGCCAAACGACGTCATGCCACGCATGCTGCCGGGCTCGGTGCCACGCGCGCCAAGGAAGGCACCGTCTTCATTCAGCGCGCCCACGGTGCCAACCAGTTCGAGCGCACCGAAACGCGCGGACAGATCACCGACCGCTGCGCCGCCCGCGACACGCTGTGTGTACAGTTCATGCGGACCGGGCGCAATGAATTGCGCCGCATTGGCCGCGGCAACATAGCCGACACGCAGACCGACATTCTCGGTCAGTGGTGCGTCATAAGAGATGCCGGTCGGCGCATCCACCAGCGACAGGTAAGGAATCTTCAGCGCATCATCGCTGACGAAGGCGGACGCGAGATAACGCGTATGCGACGCGCCGAACGGCAGCACTGCCGCACCGCTGAACATCATCATGTCTCCACTGCCAGCGGGCATGCTGTACGCGAAGGCGCCGGTACCGGTGGCGGCATCGCCCTGATACGCGAAGCGCTGGCCGCCATTGCCAGCGACCATCTGCAAGGGTTGGCTGGCCGCCATCCAGTGACCAAGGTTCTGCGTGATGCCGACGCCGCCCGGGCGCAACAAGGCCGCTGCAGAAAAACTGAAATGCCGACCGAGCTGGTCATAACCGATCACGCGCGCAGTGGTCGTCATTGCGGCAGCACCGGCAGCGGCCGGGGTCGCGAAGCTCTTGGTCTTGCCGCCACCCTTGGCGGTGGTGGTGGTCGCGCTGGTGCCGGTGCAGCCGCTATTGGTCGCGGTGGGCACGCAGGTGTCACCGATAGGCTGCAAGGCGGCGGCCACATTCAGCAAGCCCCAGCCATAGGTCGCATCCACGCCCTTGTCGCCCAGATCCGTCGCAGACCACAGCAATGATTTGACGACCTTGTCTCCAGTCAGATAGGGCCATGCGCCCCACACCACGGCTGCCGCACCCGATACTGCCGGTGTCGCCATCGATGTACCGCTCATCAACGTGTAGCCATTGTTGTAGTAGGTGGACTCGACGCGGTAGCCGGGCGCCACCAGATAGTAGTTGCGGGTATCGCCGGCACGGTTGGAGAACGATGAAATCACGTTGTTGCTGTCGACCGAGCCGACTGCAATCACCCAACCGGCAACGCTGCTGTCGGTCGCGTAACGTGCCGGATACAGCGGGTGGTTGCCTCCGGCATTGCCGGCAGCAACCACGGCAATGGTGCCGGCATTGCGGATCGCCTGCAGCGTCGGCAAGCCGAAGGCCGACGAGCTGCCGAGGCTCATGTTGAACACGGTTTTCTGCGTCGGTGCGCCGGACACGGCCTTCACATGATTCGCGAGCGCCCAGCGCACGCCGGTGTCGATCGATACGGCAGTGCCGCTGCCCAGGCTGTCGAGCACACGCACCGGAAGAATGGAGGCATGCGGCGCAATGCCGACCATGCCGCTGCCATCGAGCGCCGCGCCGGCGATACCGGCCACATGGGTGCCATGGCCATACTGGTCATTGGTGCCATTCCCGGTGGCGCTGAAGTAATCGTAGCCGGACAGCAGGCGCGCCGAGTACTGGGTATGCGGCAGCACACCGGAATCGATGATTGCAAGCGTTACGCCCTTGCCCTTGGTCTCGGTCGGCGCGGCAACGCCGCTCGGGTAGCCGATCAGGTTGTGCGCGTCATACGCCTTCACGTTGAGTGCGGACCAGCGGTACTCGACCGGCGGCGCGGTCTGCGCAAACGCCGGTGCGCCCTGCAGCGTGCCATACAGCGCAACGATCAGCGCCGACACTGCGCTCAAGCGCAGCGCCGATGCAGGGCCGGTTGTGCGGAACCGTGAACGCGAGGCAGAACGGGCACGAGCACAAGTCGGTGCGAAGGACGGGGGGACAGCAGGCGCGATGGCCAGCAGGGCGGACTCTCGTAACATTCTTTTTTCTCCGGGCCGCTCCGCAAGGGATGCGACAACAAGCAGCCAATCACATGCCTGTCAGCAAGATCTGAAGCGATGCTTACTGGCAAGTATTCTGTAGCTTAGGAGAAAAATTTTCCGCTCGGGAATGTACTATTGAATGTTGAGAATGTTCTACTTATGCATCTTTCACTTGTGAATCTTCTACCGACCCGCTGAAAACGCCGCATTCATGCGGGTTCTTGCGCAAGCCTGTGTGCGTCATCGCCGGCAGCGCAGGAACTGGGGCGGTATTCCGTCTTTTATTGGCGCTTTCCAATCCATGCGAAATCTCTCCGAAGAGGAAAAAGCCACAGTGGCTGACACCACCGACGACCATTTCCGCCGTTACCGCAAGGTTGCACTGGCCGCCTGCTTCGGCACCTTCATCGAGTGGTACGACTTCCTCACCTTCGCGACGCTGGCCGTGCATTTCTCCGTGCTGTTCTTCCCGGCCGATGACCCGGTGGCCGGACTGCTGTACAGCCTTGCGACCTTCGGTATCGGCATGGTGGTGCGGCCGTTGGGCGCTGTGCTGTTCGGTTCACTCGGTGACCGCCATGGACGGCGCACGGTATTCATCGCGACCATCGCGATCATGGGGGTCGCGACATTTGCGGTCGGCCTGTTGCCGACCCACGCGCAATGGGGCTGGTGGGCCACCGGTTTGCTGGTGGCGCTGCGCGTGGTCCAGGGTTTGGCGATGGGCGGCGAAATCGGCGGTGCGAATGTCTACCTGGCCGAGCACGCACCGGTCGCACAGCGTGGTGCGCTGACCAGCGTGCTGCAATGGATGGGCGGCCTCGGCATCCTCGCATCGACTTTCCAGATCGTGCTGCTGCAAGGCTGGCTGGGTGATGCCGAATTCCGTGCCTGGGGCTGGCGCATCCCCTTCCTGCTGTCGGCCTTGCTGCTTTTGGCCAGCATGCGCGCTCGACTGGCGCTGCACGAATCGCCGGTGTTCACGTCCTTGCACGCTCGCCAGGCAGCCGCGAAGGCGCCGCTGCGCGAATGCCTGACTGACAGTCATACACGCTCGCGCATGATGCTGCTGTTCTTTTGCGTATCCTCGGGTGGGGGCGTGCTGTTCTTTTGCTCGCAGGTGTATGCACCGATTTACCTGAAAACGGTGGCGGGCATGGATGCGGTACTGGCGGGCCGCATCGCGCTGGTGGCGACGCTGTGCCTGTTCCCATTGACTCTGGTGGCCGGCCATCTGTCCGACAAGCTCGGGCGCCGACCCGTGGTGCTGGCCGGTCTGCTGCTCGGCACGCTGGCGATGCTGCCGGTGTACGCGGGGCTGTCGCAGTTTGCCGGCTCGCCGCTGATGGTGCTGCTGTTATTGCTGGTGATGGTGATCGCGGTCGCGCTGGTAACCGGCCCGCAAACGGCGCTGCTGTCCGAGCTGTTTGCCGCACGCACGCGGTATACCGCGGTCGGCTTGCCGCACAACCTCGCTGCGGGCTGGATGGGCGGCCTGTCGCCACTGGTGATCGCCTTCATCGCGAGCCGCACCGGCATGCCGCTGGCGGGCTTGATCTACCCGAGCGCGTTGCTGCTGCTCGCGTTGCTGCTGGGCTGGCGCTATTTGCCCGAAACGCGGGGGGCGGATTTGTCGCTTTGATTTGTCGAAAATGGCCGACAGATTTTGTCGACTGCCGAATTTTTACGTTGTTTACACTCGCTGCAGGCTCGTCATCAAAGTTGCTCGAAGATAAAATTCCTATAGGAAATTCTCGATTAACTCTTCGATGGGGCAACCAACATGGCTTGGAATGTAACTGCTGACACGCTCAGGGCATTGGTGGTGGGGACCTTGTTGTTTTCAACTGCGCTGGTTGCCCAGGCTCAAATTTCAAGCCCTTTCCCCGACACGTATATTGAGCAAACAAATAGCTCTATCTCGCTAACGCACGGAACAGGTGCCAGCGCGAATGGAATTGTAATCGATGGCTCGGGAACGACCGTTTCTGGCAATCTCGCTGCAGACTACATTTCCGCAAACACGATTTCGACGAAAAGTCTGTCGGTCTCATCAGGTGTTTCTGGATCGCCAAGCACAACAACTGTTGAAAACCTGGTGGTGAGCGGCACCACGTCACTGCAAGGTGACACCTCCATTACCGGAACGACGTCACTCAATGGCGCTACGACCATTAACGGCGCAACAACCATTAATGGCGCAACGACTATCAGCGGCGCATTAAACATGTCCGGAAACCGAATAACCAATGTGGCTGACGGTGTGGCTGCGACGGATGCGGTGAATTTGCGGCAGTTAAATGCTGTTTCCAGTCAAATTGAAAGCGTCCAAAAAGAAGCCAGAGCAGGTATATCGGCGGTTGCTGCAATGAATGCCATCCCGGGCATTGCTCCCGGCAATAAAGCAGCGATGGGAGTGGGGGTTGGCAGCTACAAAGGCTCATCGGCGATTGCCTTCGGGATGTCCGCACGATTGGGGAATCATTCCGCAGTCAAACTCAGCGTCGGAAAAAGCTCGTCGGATAGCGACTCTGGGCTTGTCGGCTCAGTCGGCATGGGCGTCAGCTGGTAAGGTCAGACCAGAGAGTTTCCTCTTGAAATATTCCCGTTAAGAAAAATTGCATTTTTCTCAAAGTTTGAGGCCCCTCAAACTGAATTTCTGGCAATCACAATATGGTGCGATTAACAGTGGGTATTGATTGTTAATCGACCATCAGCGCAGGCTCATCATCGCCTGCCACGTGAGGCCAGTATGGAAACTGTCGCCAATGCGGCTGTGCAACCGCCGTCCATCCTGAAAGAACTCAGATTGCCGCCCTTGCCGGCAACGCTGGTAAAACTGGCGATCGTGATTCCCTGCTTCAATGAAGAAGCGGTACTGTGTACGACGATCGCAAGGCTCTCCATCATGCGCGAGCAATTGCTGACCGAAGGATTGATCCATCCGGACAGCCAGATCACCTTTGTCGACGACGGTTCGACCGACCACAGCTGGCAACTGATCGAACTGGCGGCACGCCAGGCGCCTTACATCCACGGTATCAAGCTGTCAGCCAACAAGGGGCAGCAGAATGCGCTGCTGGCGGCGCTGTTTCATGTGAGGGGCGATGCGGTGATCACGCTCGATGCGGATCTGCAGGACGATGTCGGCGCGATCCGCGAGATGGTGATACGGCACATCGCCGGTGCACACATCGTGTACGGCGTGCGCAGCTGCCGCGATACGGACAGCATGTTCAAGCGGGTCACGTCGGAAAGCTTCTACCGTATCGTGCGCTGGATGGGCGTGGACATCGTGTTCAACCATGCAGAATTCCGGCTGCTGAGCCGCGCTGCGATCGATGCATTGCGACAGTACCGTGAAGTGAATCTGTTCTTGCGCGGCATCGTGCCGATGCTCGGCTTCCGGCAAGAGATCGTGTACTACGAGCGCGGCACACGCATCGCCGGCGTCACCAAATACTCGCCGACCAAACTGGTGGCACTCGCGTGGGAAGCGCTGTCATCGTTCTCTGCTGCGCCCTTGCGCTGTATTACGCTGACCGGCTTGATGCTGCTGGCCGGCAGCCTGCTGGTCAGCGGCTGGATGCTGGCCGCTGCATGGGTCAGTGGCCGGTCACTGCCGGTCTGGGCCAGCATCGTGCTACCGGTTGCCTGCATCGCCGGTCTGCAGGTACTGAGCGTGGGCGTGGTCGGTGAATACATCGCGAAGATCTATACCGAGGTCAAGCGTCGGCCGCGCTTCATCATCGAGAAGTCGATCTGATGCCATTGGCGATCGCACAGGTGCAAGCACGTTCCCTGCACTGGCTGCATCGGCTGCGCTCACTGCCAGCGTCATGGCCGGGGCTGCTGACGCTGCGCTGGCTGATGGCATCCATCGCTTTCCTGCTGGTGTTTGCCGCACCGGGATTTCGTGAAGCCGATTTCTACTGGCACCTGAAAACCGGCGAGCTGATCGCGCAGACCGGCGCCGTCCCAGCCGCCGATCCTTTTTCGTATACCTATGCCGGTCGGCCCTGGGTGGCACATGAATGGCTGGCGCAACTGATCTTTTATCAGTTGTATGCGCTCGGCGGCTTTGATGCGCTGCGTGTGCTGCCAGCGACTGCGGCAGCAGTGACGCTGCTGCTGATGCATACCATCGCGCGCCGGCTGGCCGGCAGCGATCGCGTATCCGCACTGGCAACCATTGGCTTCTTCGTGCCGCTGATGCCTTTCTTCACATTGCGGCCGCAGATCTTCACCTATGTGTGCTTCACGACTTACCTGCTGGTGCTCGTCGATTTCAAGTACTTTCGCTCGTTGCGCCGGCTGTGGTGGCTGCCCTTGCTGATGCTGGTCTGGGTCAACCTGCATGGCGCGTTCATGCTGGGCATTGGCTTGCTGGTCGCGTTCGGTGCCAGCGAGTGGCTGCAAGGCCAGCGCGTGCAACGCTGCCGCGCACAGCCGCTCGGCCTGTACTGGGGATTCGCGCTGCTGACCGTCGCCGCAACCGTGATCAATCCGCAGGGGCTGCGCATCCTGATCTATCCGTTCGAACTGCTGGGCATGGAAGCGTCGCGCGGACTGATCGAGGAATGGGCATCGCCGAGCTTCCATGATCTGTTGCCACGTCTGGTATTGGCAGGCATGTTTGCGTGGATCATCGCGGTCGCCCATGCGCGCCGCCGACCAGACCTCACCGAATTGCTGCTGCCGCTGATGATGATTGCCGCAGGCTTGCTGTCGCAGCGTCATCTGCCGCTGGCGAGCATCGTGCTGCTGGCAGGCTTTAGCGTGATGTGGCGGCGACTGCGTCCGTTGACGCGGGTAATGCAGACATCAGCATCAGGACCATCAACACGATCTGCGCCATCAGCAAGAACTGCACCGTCAGGGCTGCAGTCGCTGATGATGATGCTGCCGCCCCGGCTCACCGGGCGTCACGCGGGGGAGTCGGTCACGCAGCCGCTGTCAAGCGCGCAAACCGGAACCATTCACCTGCTGTTGCTGGCAGCGTTAGTGGCTGCATTTCGTATCGGCTGGCTGCCGGTGGAAAAGGAAGCGACCGCGATGCAGCGCGTGCCGGTGGGTGCCGTCGATTATCTGGTGCGCAACGGCGTGCATGGTCGCATGCTGAATGACTATGACCTGGGCGGCTACCTGATCTACCGCCTGTGGCCGGAACGCAAGGTATTCATCGATGGCCGCGCCGACCTGTATGGCGACCGCTTCCTGAAAGCGTATCTGACCACCTACTACGGCGGTGAGGGCTGGCAGCAGCTGCCGGAGCGCTATGCGATCGATTATGCGGTGTTGGCGCGCGGCGCGCCCCTGCGCCAGCTGTTGCTGGCCAGCGGTGATTTCCGCGAGACCTATATCGACGCGCAGCATGTGGTGCTGCTGCGCGACGTACCGCGCTTTCGCTACCTGATCGAGCGTGATGCAAGCGAACGATGAAGATCACTCCGACGCATGACATACCGGCCACGTACCGGTCCGCCGCAGAGCTGCCCGCAACGGAAGCGGCTGCGTCGCAGCGCCGGGATGGCGGCTGGCCGGATGGATCGGACAGCTCGGGCAGCTCGCGCCTGCGCCGCTGGCCAGCGGCGCTGCTGGGTGCGCTCACCCTGCCCTGGCTGATGGCGGCGATTGCCTTCGTGATCGTGTTCTGTTCGCCCGGCTTCACCGATCCCGATTTCTACTGGCACCTGAAAACCGGCGAGCTGATCGCGCAGACCGGCTCGATACCGCTGACAGATCCCTATTCGTTCACATACTTCGGCCAACCGTGGGTGGCGCATGAGTGGCTGACCGAGCTGATTTTCCATGGCATCGAGCGCACCGGTGGCTTCAACGCACTGCGCTGGCTGCCCGCGCTTGCCGCAGCGGCGAACTTCATGCTGTTGTACGCCATTGCGCGCCGTCTGACCGGCAAGGAAAGCAGCGCCGCACTGGCGACGCTGCTGTTTTTTATCCCGATGCTGCCGTCCTTCACCCTGCGGCCGCAAATCTTCACCTATCTGTGCTTCAGCTTTTTCATGCTGGCGCTGGTCGATTTCAAATACTTGCGATCGACACGACTGCTGTGGTGGCTGCCCGCGCTGATGCTGTTGTGGGTCAATCTGCATGGCGCCTACATGCTCGGCTTTGCACTGCTGGGCGCATTCATCGTGACCGAGGCGGGCAATCACTGGCTGTTCCCGGTACGGCAGTCACGCAGTGCGCAAAGACTGGGCGTGTTGTGCGGCGTGACCGCAGTGGCGATACTCACTTCGCTGCTCAATCCGCAAGGCGCGCGCATGCTGCTGTATCCATTCGAGACCGTCGCGATGGAAGCATCGCGCGGGCTGATCGCCGAATGGCACTCGCCGGATTTCCATGAACTGCTGCCGCGCATCTCGCTGCTGGGCATGTTTGCGTATGTGCTGGCGGCGATATATGCACGCCGCAAGCCGGACCTGACCGAAGTCGCGCTGCCGCTGCTGCTGATCGTTGCCGGCCTCAGTGCATGGCGTCACCTGCCCTTGATGAGCATCGTGCTGTTGACCTTCTTTTGCGCGATGCTGCGGCAGCTGCGGCCGTCGGAGCTGCTGCTCAGGCACTGGACAACGTTGTGCGAGGCCGGTTTGCGCCGGGTCTTTGCGTTTCGACGGGCTGCGTCAATTCACGCTGAAGCCCGCCGCCAGCCAGCGCGCGCCGGCCAGCCCGTCACGCGCGCGCAGGCAGGTGCGATCCACTTGCTGCTGCTGGTCGCCGTCGTGATTGCAGGCGCAAGCGGCGCGCTGCGTACCGAGCACGCCGGACACACCTCGAAATTCGTCGCGCGCGGTGCGGCCGATCATGTGCTCACGCACGGTCTCAGCGGACGGCTGCTGAATGATTATGATCTGGGCGGCTATCTGATCTATCGCCTGTGGCCGACGCACAAGGTGTACATCGATGGCCGTGCCGACCTGTATGGCGATGACTTCCTCAAAGCCTACTTCAGGCTCGACAAGGGCCACGAGGGGTGGGAAAAGACGATCGATGAACAGGCGATCGACATCGTCATCTATGCGCGCGCGGCGGCGCTGCCGCAGCTATTGCTGGCCAGCGGCCGCTTCACGCAAGTGTATTCGGATGCGCATCACCTGGTGCTGGTTCGGGCAGCGCGTACGCCTTCGCCCACATCATCCGGTGGTGCTTCGCGCAGCTTGTCGGCCAGGTAATCGATCAGTACCCGCACCCGATGCGGCACCTGGCGGTTGCTTGGCAAGACCGCATGGATCCCCAGCTCCGGCAGCGCAAAATCAGTGAGGATGGTGTGCACGCGCCCGTCCGCGAGAAACGGCTCCGCAATGAAGTCCGGTTGCATCGCAATGCCCAGTCCCTGCGCCGCCGCTTGCGTCAATGCCTCGCCATTGTTGGCCGTCACGCGCGCCGTGATCGGGAACGGGCGCGGACTGCCATCGATCAGATAGACCCAGCTCTGCTGGCGACTGCCGGTGGTGTAGCCCAGGCATTCATGCCGTACCAGCTCCGAGGGATGCTCGGGCTGGCCATGGCGCGCAAGATAGTCGGGCGACGCAATCGTGTGCATGCGTATCCTGCCCAGCCTGCGCGCGACATCGGTCGCGGCCAACTCGCCGGTGATGCGGATCGCGACATCGATACCTTCTTCGATCAGGTTCACGCGGCGGTCGGTGTAATCCATGTCCAGCGTGACGCCCGCCTGTTCGCGCGCGAAATCCAGCAGCAGCGGCACCATGCGCTTGAGGCCGTAGGACAATGGCAGGCTGACGCGGATGTGGCCACGCGGCGCCTGCCGGTCTTCGGCAACCCCGGTCTCGGCGGCTTCGACCAGGTTCAGGATCACGCGGCATTTTTCCAGATACGCAGAACCGGCTGAGCTCAGCGTCAGCCGCCGCGTGCTGCGCTCCATCAGCCGCACCCCCAGATGTTCTTCGAGCGCCGCCACTTGCCTTGTCACCACCGAGCGCGCGACGCCCAGTTGCTGCGCGACCGCGGCAAAACTGCCCAGCTCGGCCACCCGCACGAAAACCTGCATCGCCCCTAGCCTGTCCATGCTTCCTCCTGCGTGATCGAACCAGCGCGGGCCCGCTGCGCTTGGACCCCGGCGCTTCGGATAGTCGCTTCCCGACATTGCTTTCCGACATTGCTTTCCGACATTGCTTTCCGACATTGCTTTCCGACATTGCTTTCCGACATTGCTTTCCGACATTGCTTCCCGGCATTACTACG
>JACCDU011107564.1_pt1 | contig 13923 bp, 12 predicted proteins | sample 7446081 | NCBI WGS metagenome assembly JACCDU01 (sample SAMN15323447, study PRJNA562643) | freshwater metagenome | isolation source: river surface water | place: USA:Blue River Watershed | collected 2017-08-17 | reverse complement strand
ATTTAATCGCTTTCTTGTTCTTCCTTTTGAACCCAAGCTATTCTTTCGGGCAGAATTCGGCAAGTTCAATAATAGTACAAACTAAGCATGGGCCTCAGTTAAATTATGCAATTGCCGCTAATTGTTCTTACAGCTACCAACAATCGATAGAGCTTCCAAATTCTAAAGACAATCAACTATTATCATTTGTTGGAGATTTGAAAACTGAATTCCGCTCCATACAAACCCAAATCGACTCGAGTTCATTTGAGTTAATTCAATCGGCTGATGTATCAATTTTCCCACTTGACAAATTGGACTCCATCATTGGTAATGATTCTTTGATCTTGATCAATGAAGCCCATGATCGCTTGGTTCAGCGTGCCTTTCTTTATCAATTGCTGCCTTTATTAAAAGAAAAAGGTTTTACCCATATTGCAATGGAAACCTTTGCTACTCCTGGTGGAGAGTTAAGCATCTCGACTGGATTTTATACCGCTGAGCCCTTAATGGGCGAAGTGTACAGGAGAGCACTTGCGTTAGGATTCGATTTCATCAGATACGAGGACACGCTTCATAATCCGCTTCTTCGTGACTCGCTGCAAGCAGTCAATCTCAAAAATAATATTTATGATAACGGTAAATGGCGCAAAACGCTTGTTGTCTGTGGATACGGTCATTTATACGAAACATCTGACACTCGAGAAAACAAAATGATGGGCGAATACATTGCGGATCTTACAGGAGTTAATCCGCTTACCATTGACCAAGTTTTATTTGGCGAATATAACCCGAACAGCTACTCACACTCCATTTATGAAGCTTTACATCAAGATGTTCCTATACTCGTTTCTCAAATCGAATTTTGGCCTTTTGCTGATTTCTGTCTTGTTCACCCGCCAACGCAATTTATTAATAATCGACCAGATTGTATTTTATTGAATGACAAAAAACACTTTTTTGAATTTTCTGACTATCCTAGAAATACGCGCTTAGCACAGGTCTACCTTGCTGATGAAATCAAATCAAAAAGAGATTTTCAAACCCGAATTCCTACCGAACAAACGACTTATTTCAAAAACGGCATATTCATGTTGGCTATGGATCCTGCTGAAACCTATCTTTTAGTTTACCGCAATAAAAAGAACAGGATTCTTCGCATTAAAAAATTAAACCAACAAGCTGTAAATGATCAAACTTAAACCTCTCACCAAAGAGCACCTTACTCCATTTAATACTTGGTGAAAGGCTGAAGCTAAATTCAAAAAAGAAGGTGTCATGCGAAATGCTTGTTTCAGAGATGGTCAATATCATGATAAAATCTTGAATTCAATTTTAAGAGACGAATGGGAATGATTAATGTTTATGGTGTTCATTTCTTCCCATTCTCTACCCCCCCTCCAAATCTCTATAAAAATTAGATTTTTCAACCCTCCGGGGTCACAAAAAGAACCCAGCACCGAAGTGCCGGTTTATTTTTGTTTTTAAACAGTTCAAAACTTGTTTTGAGAAGTAATTCATCTGAAATGGTATTATAATCGTAAATTAGAAATGTGAATTGGAAAGTATCGATTTGCAATTTAGAAAACCTGATTTTGAAACTATAAAATTTGGAAAAAATGAAAAAGCTGCAATTTAAAAAAGTCTTTAACACTTCTGCTCAGAAAGTATATGAAACCATGTTGGGTTTAAATGACATTAAGACCTACGAGCATTGGACTTCAGCTTTTAATCCGACTTCAACCTATGAGGGGAGTTGGGAAAAAGGCAGTAAAATTTTATTTGTTGGTTTCGACGAAAACGGAAAAAAAGGAGGCATGGTCTCAACGGTAGAATCTAACGAACCAGCAAAATTTGTTTCGATACTTCATTATGGATTTTTAGATGGGGAAAATGAAATCACGACTGGTGAGCAAGTGGAACAATGGGCAGGAGGCCACGAGAATTATACTTTTCAAGAGCTCAATTCAACTACAACTTTAACAGTTGACATTGACAGTGTAGAGGAATATTTAGATTATTTCAATCAGACTTATCCAAAAGCATTAGACAAGTTAGCCGAAATTTTAAATAAAACGATGAATTGAGTCATCTAGAGCATCTTAGTTTTATTTCTATTCAAAAAATGTTAAATTAATGTTCTAAACTTACAATCATGGAAATTCCTACAAATTTTTACGCGATTGCACTTGTAGTCTTCATTAACTTTATTATCGGTTGGCTTTGGTACGGTCCTCTTTTTGGCAAAGCTTGGGCGCTAGAAATGAAAATGGATATGTCAAAAGTTCCTGAAAAAGGTATTGTAATGAAGGGCATGCTATTGATGTTATTGGGTAACTTTCTAATGGCTTTCGTTATATCCCACGATCTTTTTGCATGGAGTCATGTTCCTGGCATGGAGAAAATGGATGAAGCTGGAATGGGTCCAATATTTGCAACAGCATTCTTTACATGGATTGGCTTTTATGTCCCTACTCATATTGGCGCAACTACTTGGGAAGGAAAATCATGGAAATTAACCGGAATCAACTTGCTATATCATTTTGTCACATTATTTGTCGCTGCTTTTATCTTAATTAAAATGGGTTGGTAATTCTTTACGCATTTCCAAAGTTTAGGTTGATTTAAAGAGTTCAGAATTAACTATGATTTTTCAATAAGTAATCTGTCACAGACTTTCAAACTGAATGTCTCTGCGTTGCGTTGATTATAAGATACCACCATAGATTGGTCAAATGGTTCAATTGAAACTATTTTTAACTTATCTCCTAAACGCAATTCTTTTGTATTTAAAAACTTCAAAAACTCAACGGAAGTATTCATAACAGCAGAAAATTTTACCTCCTCTCCGACTGAGCAATCACTAAGTTTTTTATTTTTTTTACAGATCATTTGACCATTTTTATCAGGAATAGGAGAACCATGCGGGTCAAATTTAGGAAAACCCAACAATTCGTCAATTTTTATAAATAATTCCGGTGACTGAATGTGTTCTAACTGTTCGGCAATTTGATGAACTTGTTCCCATCCAAAACCCATTTTCTCTACTAGATACATTTCTGTAAGTCGATGTTTTCGAATAACAAGCATCGCTACTTTCTTCCCTTCAGTCGTAAGCTTGAGCGGCTTATAACTTTGATAATCAACCAACTTTTTAGATGCTAATTTCTTCATCATGCTGGTAACAGTAGGCATTTTTATTTTTAAATGCTTAGATAGGTCATTAACGCTGACCTCGCCATTGTCGTTCGATAACGAGAAAATAGCCTTCAAGTAATTTTCTTCTGTAAAAGAATACATTTTACAAAAATAAGATAGATTTTATGGGATTTCATTAAAATCTATGGCTTATATTTAATTATTTATTAGATTAAACTAACTTTTATGTTTTATAGATATAACTTTATGTATATTTGTTCGCTTTTACAAATACTTCCAAATGAATAAGTTTATCATTTTATATTTTTTGGCACTTTTCAAATTATCGTTTGCACAAAATGCAACTATTACTGGAAAAGTGATTTCTGAAAATAATATTGTAGCGAACGCAGAAATATTGATCCAAGGAACGGTATTCTCCACCAACACCGATTCTTTGGGTCTATTTTACATTGAAAACATACCTATCGGTTCATATAAAATTATTATCACCGCTGAAGGATTTAAGCAGCTAGAAAAAACGATAACAATTCAAGCAAACAAATCATTAATTGAGAATTTTGAATTAGACTTAAAAATTTTAGACACCAAAGAAGTCGTTGTACTAGCTACAAAAATCCCTAAGCAAAATATAGATTCACCAATAATTGTGAAAGTGATCAACAACGCTACGTTAAATAACCTACAAGCATGTAATTTATCTGAAGGATTAAAATTTCAACCTGGATTGAGAGTTGAAACTAATTGCCAAACATGTAACTATACCCAATTAAGAATGAATGGTTTGGCCGGAGGCTATGCTCAAATTCTGATAAATGGCCGACCTATTTTTAGTCCCCTTACAGGTTTATATGGTTTAGAGCAACTGCCTGTTAATATGATTGATCGAATAGAAGTGGTTCGTGGTGGTGGATCATCACTCTATGGCTCAAGTGCAATTGGAGGGACTGTAAATGTGATCACAAAAGTCCCAAGCGTGAACAGCTACACCATCAACAACACATTTCAAAATATTAAAAACCAAACAAATGACAATTTACTTAATGTGAATGCCAGTCAAGTCTCTGAAAATAAGAAAACAGGCATATCTCTATTTCTGTCTCATCGAAATCGTGGATTATATGATGCAAATGGAGATAATTTTTCCGAAATCCCCGAGCTTTACAACACGTCTTTTGGATCAAATGTTTTTTTTCTAATTGATGAGAATCAAAAATTGGAGATTAGTTTCAGTAACATCAATGAGTATCGCTTTGGAGGAGAAATGATTGAGGATAAACCTGCCTATTTAGCACAGCAATCAGAAGAAAGAAATCATAAGGTATGGATGGCAAATGCTGATTATCAAATAAACTTCGACAATAAAAACACTTCATTTATCACTTACTTCGCTTATCAAAATACGAATAGAAAACATTACACAGGTATTCAACCAAACGATTCTATTGCCTTCCACTCCTTTCTTGCCAATCCACCTTATGGGATGTCTGAAGTAAACACATGCAATCTTGGCTGTCAGATCAATCACAAAATAAAACATTTTATTTCAGGTCAAAACGTTTTTACGTTAGGAACAGAATATTTGTATGATGCTGTCTTTGACAATATCCAAGCGTATCATTATTTGATAGATCAAACCACCGATAATCTTGGATTCTTTCTACAAAGCGACTGGGAAATCACACCAAAACTCTGCTTACTTTCTGGAGCACGAATTGACAAACACACTTTAGTGAAAGAAATTATTTTTAGTCCTAGGACCTCAATTTTATATAAAATCAAAGGGCATACACAGTTGCGTTTGAGTTATGGTAGTGGGTTTAAATCTCCTCAAGCCTTTGATGCGGATATGCATATTGCATTCGCATCAGGTGGAATCTCAAGGATTTCTTTAGCGCCTGATCTTAAACAAGAAAAATCAAAAAGTTTTAGTGGATCAATAAACTATGATAAGCTTTTGAAGAATTGGAATGTTGGATTTACAATTGATGCATTTTATAATCGGTTAGATGATGCTTTTTTATTGCAACCAATAGGTCAGGATGAATTCGGTGAACTTTTCGAAAAACAAAATGGACCCCGCGCAACCATTCAAGGAATTACCTTGGAATTTAGATCAAATTATAAACGAAAAATAAAACTTGAAAGCGGAGTAACCATTCAATCGAGTAAATATGATAAACCGATTCTAAACATCTCTTATATAGAAGAATTCACATCATTTATTCGCACTCCGAATAACTATGGATTTGTAATCCTAAATTTTTTGCCATGTAAAAATTGGAATGCCACCCTTAATTACCTATATACAGGAACAATGCTGATCCCGCATCTATCAGGGGCGCAGGGCCAACCCAATAATGAGCTAATTACATCTAATCCATTCTCAGAATTGAGTGCAAAAATCTGTTACATTTTTAACATCAAAAAAATGAATTGTTCATTTGAAATTAATTGCGGAATTAAAAATATTTTTGATGCCTATCAAAATGATTTTGATATTGGTAAAAACAGAGATAGTAACTTTATTTATGGTCCATCGCAACCGAGAACTATTTATATTGGTTTGAAAATAGACTCATCGAAATAGACAATAATAAAATGAAAGTGTAGATAAGCCAATCAGGCTCGCCAAAGATATTTTCTTCTCATTTTTTAATAAAATTTGCGTTAAAATAGTAGTCATTAGATTTGATCAATATATGATAGCTTCCACTCACTAAGAATGAAATATCAATTTGATCAATTTCACTATCGTCTTGTTTATAAACTACTTGTCCGTTGTTGTTGATAATTCGAATATCAACTAATTCTCCTTCTGTTGGTAATTTGTATCGGAGCATATCAGTGGTTGGATTTGGGTATACAGTGGCATTTTTTGCAAGAACAAGATTATCATTCAATCCAACGTATTCTGGAGGCACAACAATAAATTGCCCCATCATACCTGCATCTTCATGCATTAAAATATGGCAATGGTACATGTATGGAATTACAGTATCAGCGAAGTCTTCGAATTTGGTCACGAATAAAACTGAATCACCTGTTGGAATGAAAACAACATCTTTTCTTCCTCGTTCTCCTTCATGTGGTAAACTGCCATTTCGGTCAAACAAATAAAATTGTACGTCATGGATATGAAAAGGATGTCCAACCATTGTTTCATTCACCAATTTCCATACTTCAGTATTGTTGATTGGAATTACAAAATCAATTCGATCCATGTTAAATGAACTATCATTAAAATAGAACGGCCCATCCATTACCATAATACTATCCGCAGTGAAGCGAATTGTTCGTGTGACATCTGCTGTAGCAGGGTCATATGGCAAATTGTTTTCTAAAACAGTTGGAATTGACGTAATGGCATTCGCAGTTTGTGCAACGACATTAATTTGCATAATATTAAAATCAATTCCATTCAAAGGACTATCCATCGGTGGACTTCCAGGTGGCATAGGCATGGTAGGTCCTCCTTGAACTCCCATCGGCAATTCTGAAGCATAACTCATCAGATAGAGAGTTTGGCCCTGCATTCCTGTAAGATTTACCACGATTTCAGCCCTCTCTCCAGGAGCTAAACGAACCCTTGTTGTATCAAATGGTTGGTTAAGTAATCCTCCATCAGATGCAATTTGTTTAAATGGTAAATTACCGGAAAGACCAAAATTAAATGCTCTTTCTCCCGAACCATTCAAAATCCGTAAACGTACCATCTGAGCAGGGAAATTACCGTAAACGGAATATCCATTATTTGCGCGTGCTCCATTCACCATAATAGTGCTGTCCTGCATCCCAAGAGGCATAGCTTGATTGTTGGCATCATATTGTTGGCATTGTACTACTATAGGAAAATCATCGACACCATATTCTCTTGGCAATGAAAGTGTTGCTTCATTCGGATCACGCACAATGATAAAACCTGCAGCGCCTTTTATTGCTTGCAAAGCCGTTTTCATGTGCATGTGTGGGTGATACCAATAAGTTGCAGCCTTGTCCATCACCGTAAATTGGGGATTCCAAGTATCACCAGCCATGATTTCAGTATGAGGCCCGCCATCCCATTTGGAAGGCAAGTGAATTCCATGCCAGTGAACTGTTGTTGTATCGTTGATATCGTTGGTCACTGTAATATTCATATTTTGACCTTGCTCAAAAATTAGCGTAGGACCCAAATACTTGTATTGGTTGTACGCGTAAGTATATGTTTTACTACCAGTTGGGAAAAATTGAACACTATCCTTGTGCATGGTTAACGAAATATTTGGACCAACCAATGTATCGGGAACTACTAATTGAGTCTGGGCATTTGTGTTTAAACACAAAAGCACCAGACTGATCGATAAAATCGACTTCATAATAATATTTTTGAATCTGCCTTAATTGATAACAACTGATAACGTCGAGTAGATACCTCCAGAAGTAATACGAACAATGTAATTACCTTTGGCGATTCCTATTGAAGGAAGCGTAATTGTGTTTACACCTGCCTTTATGTCTTCATTTTTGGAATAAAGTACTGCTCCAGTTGCACTAATTAACTCACAAGAAATTGTTTTTGCTTCTTTTGATTGCAGATTTAGTGTGAAATTTTCAGTTGTTGGATTTGGATATATCGAAAGATTTGCAATTATATTTTGCTCTGCTAAACCTGCTACATTTCCTGTAAAAGCCAAGTTGTCAACCCATAAGTAGTCTTGATCTGAAGGATTATTACCACTTGCTTTTAGAACGATTATGCAAGAATCAGGTGCCTGCGAATCTGTATAAACTAAAGGTATAGAAAAATTTGCCCAGCTCATAGCCATTCCTGTAAGTACTTTATTAGCCGTAGCAACAACCATACGTGAATTCATTGTTGCATCCCAACGTGTGAGTGTAACTGTTATTGAACCCTGACTTGAACCATAAATCATATGTTGCCATTTCCCGGTCAAAGCCGAAGGTTGTTGATTAAATGCAAAACCAGAAATAGGTTGTTGTGTTGCTGGATCTAATACTCCACTAACGGCAATTCCATTCACCACATCTGGTCCTACCGTCTTTGAAGTTAATTTCAAATAAGCTGTTCCTGGACTACCAGGCGTTCCTTTTTCTGCAGTGTATACACCTGCAGCGGTAGTAAAATCATTAAGTGTAGACCATCCATCAGGATTTTCGTAGGCCCCCATATTCAACCAAGTTTCGAAACTGGAGTTTGGAATTTGAGCATTTACTGAGTAAGAAAATGTAGCACAAGCAATTAGCGATAATATTGATTTTTTCATCACAAAACATTTAAATTGACTATAAAAATGATAATTAGGAATTAGGAAGCATATGGATTTGCATAAATTAATTTTAAACAAAATAAGATGCAAGACTTAATCATCCTCGTTTAACAATAAATGTAATCAATTTTGTGAACTCCATAAAAAATGTCCCTTATTAAACCATGGGACTTTTACCATAAATGAGGGGGTAAAACCTATAAAATAAATAGGCCTCTTTCACTGACCATTAATTCTTTGACCCCTCGATTATTTATTACGCATTCACCAAAAGAAACATTTGTTTTTTAAATGGTGACCAACATAACAATTCTTAACTGTTATCCATCATCATCAATCAAATTATACCCCCCCCTCCAAATCATCCTAAAAGTTAAATTTCTCAACCTCAAATCACAAACACAACTCCCCTACTTCAACTTCAATTTAGCACTAGGTGCCACATTTTGCTTCACTTCTTTTGGAGCACCTTGAATAATAACATTGTTGGAGCCAGAGATTTCTACATCTAATTTTTCGTATACAGTTGTTTCAATTTTTTGATCGATTCCAGTGACTTTTAAGATCAATTCTTCTGACGTAAAAGCTTCTCCATCAAATTTGTTTTGTCCATTGATTTCCATCATCGTAGCATGAGAGCTACCACCAAATTTAAATTTCCCCAAACCGTTGATATCCAACCAACTTCGATCAGCAACACAAAATACTTCCATGTCATTTAATCCGTTGATAGTCAAATCAAGAGTTTGACTTTGGATTTGTAATTTACCGTTGTTATTACCATTGATATCTACTTCCAAGTCTTTGACATTCAAATCAAGATTCAATTGTGTTTCACCGTTAAACTTTAGGTTCAATTCTGTGGCATTAAATGTAGTTTGCGTAATTATCTCACAAATACCATTGGCTTCAATTTTCTTTAAATCTGGAACTGTGATGATCAATTCTGAGGCTGCACCCTCTGCAATCCCTTCCAAAAATAAGGTTCCGTGTTTGACTGAATATTTAAATACATCTCCCCCATCTTTAACCGATACCATATTGTTTACAGTACAATTTGTACCCTTTACTAGCGTGAAATGAACAATACCATTCACATCAATGCGGTCGAAAAATTGAGTTGTATCGTTATTAGCCATCGTTTGAGGCGCTGCGTTTGGTGTTGGTTCGATGAGCTTGAAAGCCGAAGTTAAAGGCAAGGCATTTGTTGCTAAAGTCCTTATTGGCGTCATGGGTAGCTCCCTAACCTGCTGGATTAGCGGACTTGACATGATTGGCGTTTGAATAGGTGCTTCAGGTAGCGAATGGTTATTTGAAACTTTATTTTGAAGCGGTTTGCTTTTGATCGGTGCAACACTTGGTGCCGAAGAAAATTGTGCTATTGCCATTATAATGACAACTGAAATCGAGGAAATACTGGTAAACATAAGCCACATTTTTTTGGTGAATAATCTTTTTAAAGTCGCAAATAAGCCGACGAGCAGAATGCCGCTTTTCAACCATGAATCGATTACTTCGATAGAAACCGTGGTGGGTTCTTCTCGCTTTGCTTTCAGTAAGAGATCTAAATCTTTCATGAAATGATAGTTTTAATTGGTTTTTCTGACAAGGCCTCGGCAAGCATTTTTCTTCCTCTCGACAAACGTTGTTTGACGGCATCAATGGTACATTCTTGAATTGCGGCAGTTTCTTTGATTGAAAAACCAGCGATTTCATACAGAATGACACAATTGCGGTAAGCCTCTGGCAATTGATGCAGGGCCTCGTAGAGTTCGTCGTGGCGAAAGTTTTTTTCAATTGAAAAAGTAGCGTCTTGCGCGTTCTCTACTCCTTTGACATCTGAAAATGACAGTGTTTTGCGCTTTCGACGAAAATTTGCGTGCACCTTGTTGGCAATACCGAACAAAAAAGACAAAAACGCTTCTTTGTTTTTTAGGGCGCTAAATTGCTCAAAAGCAATCACCAAGGTATCGTGCATCAGGTCATTGAAATCGCAAACGCCATAAGCGCGCGCCTTACAGAACCGCTCGAAACTCCCGTGCACAGGTTCGTATCGTTCCATAAATTGCTGCTTCTTTGTCATGCGCTTTGCGTCCTATTTGCTTCTTAAAAGAGTAAGTGTTAAACTACGTTAATTGGTGACAAATAAAGAAAAAAACTATCTTCGTAAAAGCAAACGAACAACACTATTTCCATGCAAAAATTACTTTTCATCATCACAGCAATCCTATTATCCTCTCCGCTGCTTGCGGCCAAAACCTACCAATTGACTCTAAAAGTAACGAGTTTGGCAACGCATAATGCCCTTGCCGGGCTCAACGTCATTGCCGTGATAAACGAACAAAAGATAAAGATGGGGCAAACGGATCAGAATGGGGAGTTGCTTATGTTGGGTTTAAAGGAGAAATCTATTGATTTTATTATTGCAGACCCGACCCAACGGCACAAAGAGTACCATTTATTTTATTATAACTCAAAAAAAGAAGATCAAACCAAAGAAGTTGCGCTGCGCCTCAATCGGGCACTGGAGGAAGCGCACTTTAAGGCGATAGATGCCAAATATCCAGCAAGTACCGACAAAGACTCGATTGATTTAATTGATGCTGCTCCAGTTGGAGAAATGGAAGCGTTTTACAGCTATCTTGTTGAAAATTTAGAATATCCAAGTGAATGCGTTGAGCAAAACATCGAAGGAAGGGTATTTATCTCGTGCATCGTTCAAAAAGATGGCAGCATTACCCATGCTGAGGTAACTAAATCAGCACACCCGAGTCTCGATGCAGAAGCGCTACGCGTCATGCGCTACTCGCCTAATTGGAATCCGGCAACCTCAGCTGGAAAACCCATAGCTACTAAGGTAATTATACCCATTTCTTTTGACTTAATGCACTGAGGAATTTATCCAAATGAGCTCAAAATAATAAAGCCCCAAACCGATAAGGAATGGGGCTTTCTGTTTGAAAAACGGAGTTTAATCGGTGAGAGAGTATAAAAACTGAATGGAGAATCCGTGATTGACGTCTTTGGTTACGGTTGCACCTGCTGGAATCATCGGCGAACTCGTGAGGCCATAAACATAATTGACATTGATTTCAACAAGCTTGTCTTTGATTTCTGTTTGATAACCCATACCAACTGAAGGGCCAAAGACAGAGGCGAGTTGATAATAATAATCTCCGTCGTAACTGATGCGTGCATAAGTTGCACCGAGTGCCATTTTAAAGTGGGTGTCGTCGATGTCGCCAAAGTACATTTCGGCCGCAATAGGCAAAGCAAAACCAAAATTGCGTGTTTCGCGACTCAAAGTTCCACCGAGCGAAGGATAGGCTGTGAGTGCAAAAGTTTGTTTGCGGCTGATATCAAAACCGAGACTTGCCTTGTAGGTGGCAAGCGGCATCGAACCAATTAGAAAGCCGTCTACATTTTCAAAAGCATCTGAGTAAGCATATTGTACTACAGAACCAAAAAAACCGACACCAAGTGAATGGTAAAAATCTTGTGCCTGAGCTGTTTGGGAGCCAAAAAGCAATCCCAGAGAAAGTAATATTTGTTTCATTTTGAATTTTTTGATAAAACTATATTATAATTTTGAGCTTCAAATTAGAACATGTTCTAATATTTCTTCTATGTCAAAACAACTCCTGTTCTTCGCCCTACTTTGCATTGCGACCACCGGCAAAGCCCAAACTTTACTGTCGTTTAACACCGAGCGCCAACATATTGACCAACAACTCATGATAGGCCTGGGCACTTGGGCGGCGAGTAACTTTGCCTTGAGCGGTTATGGCTGGGCTACGGCAGCAAATGAAACAGAGAAGTATTTTCACCAGATGAATGTCATGTGGAATACCGTGAACATGGGTCTGGCGCTACCTGGATATTTCAGAGCTAAAAATGCCAACTTGGGCCTCAATGCCTCGCAAAGTTGGGCAGCGCAGCAGAAAACCCAAAAAATCTTTTTGATCAATTCGGCTTTGGATTTGGGTTATATGGCCAGCGGTTTGGTGCTCAAGCAGCAAAATAGTACGGATGCGTCCAAGCAAGCGCAGTTAGAGGGTTATGGCAATAGTTTACTGCTGCAAGGTGGTTTTTTACTGCTCTTTGACCTCAGCGCGTATTGGATCCATCAGCACCATGGCCGCGTGTTTGAACAGCAAAAATTAGCTCACTTACAGCTCGGCACTAGCGCAACGGGTATACAAATCTTTTATAATTTTTACAGGTGATCGCCAGATAGTGATGGATTTGATGGGGAGACAGTTATCTTGCACTGCAACTTATTAGATTCAAAATGGACAACACAACTACACAACAACTTCAAGACGCCTACAAAGAGGCCCGAACCCGTCTAGCACTTGTCTTGGATACGCTCAGCGAAAATGATCTTTCAAAAAGATTAGGTGCCTGCCCAATAAGCATTGGATTTTTGCTCAGACACATCGGTGACGTTGAGCTGCTATTTGCCAAGAATGTATTCAAAATGAGTGGTGTGCAAGTGAAAGCACAAACCATCATTGACCAAAAAGACACGGGTGCTTGGCTCAATTTAGTTGAATTGCAGGCTTACCTTTTGCATTCTTTTACTTCGATCACTGCAGCTATTGCAAAACAGCAAGACAGCTCATGGCAAGACAGCGTGGAGACCAAAGAATTTGGAACAAAAACAAAAGCAGAGGCCTTTGGTCGCATCATTTCACATACAGCGTATCATGCTGGGCAACTCGCCATACTTCAAAAATACGGACAGACAAACTTAAATCCCCTTCAACAAACTGTCGTATAAGTCATTGAAAGACATACCTCCTACGGTTTTTTGCTTAGACAAACGCTTGAACTCCACCAAAGCCCAGAGTACAAACTCCATTAAAAATGGAAGGTCCACTGAGGCCACGCGCGGCTGGTAACGCTCAATGAGCGCTTTGAGGGGCTCAATGGCCTGGAGCGAGCGCAAATAGGTTTGTTCGTCGGTTTCGTCGGCGATTTCGAGGGCGTTGTTTTGAGTAAACCACTCCACTACGGCATCGTAGGGCGTCACTTGGTCTGCTTTTTTGAGTTTCTCGATCTTCGGGAAATAATTCAAGAAGAGCGTTTTGGTGGCCTCGCTGATGAGTTGGTTGGCCACAAAAGAGGATCCTTCCTGCTCGCCTTCGTAGACCAGTTCTACTTTTCCGGTAATCGATGGAATCATGCCCATGAGGTCCGAGAAGCGAACGGTAGTACTTTGCTCGTTGTTGAGTAAGGCGCGGCGCTCTGCGGTACTGATGAGGTTTTCGTAGGCGGTAATGCTCATGCGCGCGCTCACGCCACTTTTGGCGTCAACGTATTCGCTGCTGCGCGCTTCAAAAGCAATTTGCTCTAAGATATCTTTGGCCAATTCGGGCACATGCACCTCACAAATGCGATTTTCTAGCTTTTGGGCTTCTTGCGCTGTAATTTGCTTGGCGGTCTTGACGTCTGCGGCGTAGTGCGTCAGGATTTGAGAACCAATGCGGTCTTTGAGTGGCGTCACGATGCT
>JACCDU010341350.1_pt1 | contig 13934 bp, 11 predicted proteins | sample 7446081 | NCBI WGS metagenome assembly JACCDU01 (sample SAMN15323447, study PRJNA562643) | freshwater metagenome | isolation source: river surface water | place: USA:Blue River Watershed | collected 2017-08-17 | reverse complement strand
ACGGCAAGCTCTATAGCCAAATCAAAGACCCGCGCCATTTGGGCCGCAAGGTGATGAACGAATTTGTGCAAGCGGGTGCACCTCGCGACATTTTGTTTGCAGCGCACCCCCACATCGGCACCTTCAAATTGGTGAAAGTGGTGGAACACCTGCGCGAGCAAATCATTGCATTGGGTGGTGAAGTACGCTTTGAACAACGCGTGGTGGACATCGACATCGAAACCACGGCAACGGGCCGACAAGTCACAGGCTTGCACATGGAAGATCGCAATACAGGCGCGCGGTCTCACCTGGCCACTCGCCATGTGGTCCTGGCGTTGGGCCACAGCGCACGTGACACGTTCACCTTGCTGTACGAGCGCGGCGTGTCCATGGAAGCCAAAGCTTTCTCCATTGGCGTGCGCATTGAACATCCGCAAAGCGTGATCGATGCAGCGCGTTGGGGACGTCATGCTGGCCATCCCTTGCTCGGCGCCGCCGATTACAAGTTGGTCCACCACGCACAAAACGGCCGTGCGGTTTACAGCTTTTGCATGTGCCCCGGTGGCACGGTGGTGGCGGCAACCAGCGAAGCCGGTCGCGTGGTCACCAACGGCATGAGCCAATACTCACGCAACGAACGCAATGCCAACGCCGGCATGGTGGTGGCCATCGATCCTGAAGATTACCCACTCGATGTGGCCGCATGGCAAGCCGCATTTGGCGATGCCGATGGTTTGAAATGGGCCACCCAAGCACAGGCCATGGCCCAGCAATTACCCAAGGCTTATCACCCCTTGTCGGGCATTGTGTTTCAACGTCAGTTGGAATCTAAGGCCTATGTGGCTGGCGGTGAAAACTACACCGCGCCCGGTCAACTGGTGGGCGACTTTTTGCAAGCACGTGCTTCCACCGATTTTGGTGCGGTGCAGCCCTCTTACAAACCCGGTGTGAGTTTGGGCAATTTGTCGCAAGTACTGCCAGCGTTTGCAGTGCAAGCCATGCGCGAAGCCTTGCCCGTGTTTGGTCGCAAGATCAAGGGGTATGACATGTCAGATGCGGTACTGACCGGTGTGGAAACACGCACCTCATCGCCACTCAAAATGGGTCGCGGCGACAACTTTCAAAGCTTGAACACCCAAGGCCTGTACCCGGCAGGCGAAGGCGCCAGTTATGCCGGTGGCATTTTGTCGGCCGGCGTCGATGGCATCAAAGTGGCCGAGGCTTTGGCCCAGGCCATTGTGACCAAAGCCTGACTTAAAACGTGTACTTGGTGCCCAGGCTGAACACAGCCTTGCCACCTTGCTTGCCCCAAGTGCCATCGAGCTGCAGGCCTGGCAACACCTCTTTGCGCAAACCCACGCCGACCAAAGGTTTGGCTGCCCGCTGCGCCACCGACTCTAAGTGAGCGGTCCACTCACCGAAGGCTTGCTCCCAAGCCAAGCCCCATGTAGGCACATCTTTGCCTTGTGCATCGCGCGCACTGACGATGCTCGAGTGAAGACTGCCCACGCCCATGTCGCACGTGGCATTGGCCCCTACCAAGGCGGTAGATCCCTCACCTTTTTGCCATTGGGTGACACCCAACACCCATGCAAAATGGCATGTGTTTTCGCGCGGCGCCGAGACTTGCATCTTGGCCAACAAGCTTTGGCTGTGCGGGCCACCCGAGAAAGTGCGAACATCTTGCGCCACCAAATCCAAGCCGGGCAAGGGTGAAAATGCCGGCGCGATGGTCAAGCTGCGTGAGCCGTCTGCTGCGCGGGACCAAAATGTTTCAACGTGCGCCACGCCCACGTCATTCACATTGGCATCGTCCACATTCAAAGGACGGCCAGCCTGCGCCGACAAACCCAGCAAAGACAAGGCCAACAAACTGATGAATTTTTTCATGGGAAAGAATCAGGTGAAAGTTAAACGAACAAAACAGGAATCATGGACACCACCAACAGCAAGGCCATCGTCCAATTGAAAATACGGCGCCATGTGTCTTGTTGCAAATAGCGCTCTAACCTGGCGCCCAGCCACACCCACAAACCCACACTGGGAAAATTAATGACGCTGAACATCATGCAGGTGAGCACCACAAAAGTGAGCGATGCATCGGTGGGCATGTAGTTGCTGAAATAGCCAATCGACATGATCCAAGCTTTGGGATTGACCCACTGAAAAGCGGCTGCGCCCAAGAAGCTGATGGGTTGTGTGGCCTCTTCGCCGTTGCGCTCTGGCGCTCCGCTGCGCGCCACACCCCATGCCAAATACACCAGGTAAGCAAAACCCATCACCTTCATCACTTGGTACACAAAGGGATACGCCTTCAACAAACTCTCTAAACCTGCACCGACCAACAGCAGCATCACAAAGTGACCCAGAGAAACGCCCAGCCAATGCGGCAGTGTGCGCTTCACACCAAAGTTAACGCCCGAGGCCAACAGCATCATGTTGTTGGGCCCAGGCGTGACCGAGGTCACGAAGGCAAACATGGCCATGGCCGCCACCAGTTCGACGTTGAAGTTCATGACTTGCTTGCCTTAGGCCATTGGGTGTGAAACTTGCCAGGTTTGTCCAAACGTTGATACGTGTGGGCGCCAAAATAATCGCGCTGTGCTTGCAACAAGTTGGCGGGCAAGCGCTCTGTGCGGTACGCATCGTAATAACTCAGGGCACTCATGAACGCAGGCACTGCCACACCGTTCATGGCCGCCATGGCCACCACCTCACGCAGATCTTGCTGGCATTCGGCCATCAGACGTGCAAAGTGATCGTCCACCAGCAAATTGGTGAGATTGTGTTGAACGGCAAACGCACGGCGAATGTCTTCCAACAAATGCGCACGGATGATGCAACCGGCGCGCCACACCGACGCTACTTTGTCCATGGGCAATTGCCAATCGTGTTCTTTGTCGCCGGCTTTGATCAAGGCAAAGCCTTGGGCATAGGCGCAAATTTTGGCGGCCAATAAAGCCTTTTGAATTTTGGGCAGCACCTCTTGGAGGTTTTGTACAGCTTGAGGTCGAGGGCCTTTCAGTAATTTGGAAGCCAACACGCGCTCGGGCTGCACGGCACTCATGGTGCGCGCAAACACAGCATCGGCAATGGTGGGCGCACTGACACCCATGTCTAACGCAATTTGGCTGGTCCATTTGCCTGTGCCTTTTTGCTCTGCTGTGTCGAGAATCATGTCGACCAAGGCATTGCCAGTTTCTGGGTCTTCGTGCGACAAGATGTCGGCCGTGATGTCGATTAAATAACTGCTCAACTCGCCTTGACCCCATTCGCGAAACACCGCGCTCTTTTGCTGCGCCGTCATGCCGAGGCCCTTCATGAGGGCATAGGCTTCGCAAATCATTTGCATGTCGGCATATTCAATGCCGTTGTGCACCATCTTCACAAAATGGCCTGCGCCGCCTGGGCCCATCCATTCACAACAAGGTTGGCCGTCATCGGCTTTGGCTGCAATGGCTTGCAAAAACGGGCGCACCAAAGGCCATGCTTCAGAGCTGCCACCGGGCATCAAGGCCGGGCCGTTTAACGCACCTTCTTCACCACCACTGACGCCAGAGCCGACGTACAAGATGCCGGTGCCTTCGAGCGATTCCATTCTGCGTTGGGTGTCGCGGTAGAGGGTGTTGCCACCGTCAATGACAACGTCACCTGCATTCAACAAAGGTGTGAGTTCTTTGAGGACGGCATCGACTGGTGCGCCAGCAGGCACCATGAGCCAGACGCGTCGGGGCAGTTGCAAATTGGCGACCAAGTCTTTCAGCGTATTGGCTGCGCAGGCGTTTAGGCCTTCTGTGCGTTTGGCAAAGCTGTTGCGTTTGTTGCCGTCCAGGTCAAAGCCTGTCACGCTGAAGCCATTGCGCGCTAAGTTGAGGGCTAAGTTTTCGCCCATGACGCCTAGGCCGATGAGTCCGATGTGTGATGCTTGCATTTGACTGTGTTTGTCTTTAAGAATTTGTGGCAGATTTTCGCATGGGGTTGGGGGGGGAATGGTGTCACCTCTGTTTGGAGGTTGGAAGTCACTTCTAACTGGAGGAGGGATGAGCAGCTGGGTATGGGCGTCTTCCTCATACTGGAGTACCAGAAATCGTTCAGACGCCCATACCCAGCTGCTCACCCCTTTTTGTACACAGAAGATGTCTAGCCAAATAAATGGGGTCAGATCAACATTAATTTTGTCAATCAAAGGGGCTGAAGGCTAAGGGGGGCTGAACGATTTCTGGTACGCCAGTATGAGGAAGCCCCCCTTAGCCTTCAGCCTCTTTGATTAGAAATTAATGTTGATCTGACCCCATTTATTCGAAGATCACTCCACCGTCACGCTCTTAGCCAAGTTTCGCGGTTTATCAACATCAGTTCCGCGAGCACAAGCCGTGTGATAGGCCAACAACTGCAAAGGTACGACGTGCAAGATGGGTGACAACACCCCATAGTTCTCTGGCATGCGGATCACATTCACACCTTCGCTGCTGGCAATTTTGGTGTCGCCATCGGCCATGACATACAGCACGCCGCCACGTGCCCGCACCTCTTGCATGTTGCTTTTGAGTTTCTCAAGCAGAGTGTCGTTTGGCGCAACCGTCACCACCGGCATCTCACTCGTCACCAAAGCCAAGGGACCATGCTTCAGTTCACCCGCGGCATAAGCTTCGGCGTGAATGTACGTGATCTCTTTCAACTTCAACGCACCTTCCAACGCAATGGGGTAATGCGTACCACGCCCCAAGAACAACGCGTTTTCTTTGGATGCGAATTCTTGCGCCCAGCTGATGATTTGAGGCTCGAGTGCCAACACCGCTTGCAAAGCAGCAGGCAAGTGGCGCATGGCTTTGAGGTGCATGGCTTCATCCGCCTCACTCAAACGCCCTTTGCTTTGCGCCAAGGCCAGGGTCAGCAAGAAGAGGCCTGCCAATTGGGTGGTGAAGGCCTTGGTAGAGGCCACGCCAATTTCAGCACCAGCGCGTGTCACATAAGCCAACTTGCACTCACGCACCATGGCCGAGGTGGCCACATTGCAAATGGTGAGCGTGTGTTGCATGCCCAAGCTTTGCGCGTGCCGTAAAGCGGCCAGGGTGTCGGCCGTTTCGCCCGATTGCGTGATGGTGACCACCAAGGTTTTGGGATCGGGTACAGAATCGCGATAGCGGTATTCACTGGCAATTTCCACTTGACATGGAATTTTGGCAACCGACTCCAACCAATACTTGGCCACGCAGCCGCTGTAGTAGCTGGTGCCACAGGCCAAGATCAAGACCTTGTCGATCTCTTTGAACACTTTGAATGCGCTGGCCGATTGCGCGCCACCGTTCACGCCATCAAACAACTCAGGCACGATGTGTTCCACACCTGCCAAGGTGTCGGCAATGGCGCGGGGTTGTTCAAAAATTTCCTTCTGCATGTAGTGCCTGTAAGGGCCCAACTCGGCAGCACCGCTGTGGGCATGCACAGTTTTGACAGGTCGCTCCACACGCTGATGCAAGCGGTCTTCAATCCAATACTTGCCCAACTGAATGTCAACCACATCGCCTTCTTCGAGGTAAACAATTTGATCGGTGACACCGGCCAATGCCATGGCATCGCTGGCCAAAAAGTTTTCGTGATGTGATGTGCCCACACCCAAAATCAATGGCGATCCGGCACGCGCGCCCACCACGCGTTGCGGTTCGTCTTTGTGAAACACAGCGATGGCGAAAGCGCCTTTGAGTTCGCTCACGGTACGTTTGACGGCGTCAAACAAATCCCCGTCGTAGACACTGTCCACCCAATGCGCGATCACTTCGGTGTCGGTTTGACTGGTGAACACATAGCCTTTGGCTTGCAACTGCGCACGCAATTCGTCGTGGTTTTCAATGATGCCGTTGTGCACCAAGGCCACGCGGCCAGGCTTGTCTTTCAAACTCTCCAAAGTGCCTGGGCCTGAACTGAAATGCGGGTGGGCATTGTGCACGGCAGGTGCGCCATGCGTGGCCCAGCGTGTGTGGGCAATGCCCGTGCCGCTTTCCAAATGATCGGTTTCAATTTGCGTCATCAGCTCTGCGACGCGGGAGGTGCTGCGTGCGCGCTTTAAGCCACCAGCGCCGCGCTTGAGACTGGCTTCATGAATGGCCACGCCACAAGAGTCATAGCCTCGGTACTCCAGGCGCTGCAAGCCCTGAACCAAGATAGGAACGATGTTTCGATCGGAAACTGCACCAACAATGCCGCACATAGGATCAACCTTTGAATTGAAAGTGCGTGAATCTTAGGCGGCTTAAATAGAAATTACTTTTAATAATTATTTGGTTTAATGAAATAATATTTCATTAATATACATTGATGGTTTATTATTTCATTTATCAAATTAAATTGAAATAATTCACATGCCCCCTTCCTTTGAAGCAAACGCCTCAGCCAGTAGCTTGGATGCCATCGACCTTCAATTGCTGGCCATTTTGCAAGCCGATGCCAGCATCAGCAACATTGCATTGGCCGACAAATTGCGCATTTCCGCGCCCACCTGCTTGCGCCGCACCAAGCGTTTGCAACAAGAGGGTTGGATCGAAAAGCAGGTGGCCATTTTGTCGTCGAACAAACTGGCGCAGCTCATGGGTCACAGCGTGACTGCGCTGATTGAAGTCAGCTTAGACAAGCAAGGCGAGGAGTTGCTGCAGGCCTTCGAAACGCGTGCCATTCAAGAAGCATCGGTTCAGCAATGTTGGCGTGTATCGCCAGGCCCCGATTTCATGCTGGTGGTGCAAGTGCCCGACATGCCGGCCTATTTGGCGTTCACCCAAAGGCTGCTGACGCAAGACGCCAACGTGCGAAATGTGAAGGCTTTTTTCAGCGTGAAGCGCGCCAAGTTTGGCACCGAAATTCCGTTGCCAAGCGCTCCAACCTAAGAGCAAAGGAACAAAGCAAGGTCTACCGATTTACTTGCCGGGCTTGGGCGCTTTTTGGGGCCGCTTCCAATTGGCAATGCTCACCTGCTTGCCACGGGCCACACTCAATGCGCCAGGCTCGGTGCTTTTAGTGATGGTAGAACCACCGCCCACAGTGCCGCCCGCACCAATGGTGACAGGCGCAATCAACACGCAGTTGCTGCCCACATGCACATCGTTTTCAATCATGGTGCGGTGCTTGTTGGCACCGTCGTAATTGGCCGTGATGCTGCCCGCGCCATAGTTAACGCGCTCGCCCACAGTGGCATCGCCCAAGTAGGCCAAGTGATTGGCCTTGGCGCCTTTGGCCAAGGTGGAATTTTTCACTTCGACAAAATTGCCAATGTGCACTTCAGCGCCCAGTTGCGCGCCAGGGCGCAAGCGGGCAAACGGACCAATCAAGGCACCTTCGCCCACGGTCACACCTAGCTTTTCGCCATCGATGTGGGTGAAGGCATGAATCACGGCACCTGCAGCAATGCGTGCATTGGCAATGACGCAGTTAGGGCCGATGCGAACGCCTTCACCCAAATGCACTTGGCCTTCGAACACACAGTTCACATCGATTTCAACATCGGCTTCGCATTGCAAATGACCGCGCACATCCAATCGTGCAGGATCGGCCAAACGCACACCTTGAACCATCAGCGCGTTGGCTTGTTGCAATTGGAAAGCTCGCTCAAGTTGCGCCAATTGTTGCGGGCTGTTGACGCCCGTCACTTGCAATTCGTCTTGAATGCGATGGGCCACCACCGTCACGCCATCGGCCACGGCCCACTTCACCACGTCGGTGAGGTAGTACTCGCCTTGGGCGTTTTGGTTGTCGAGTTTGGTCAGCCAGGTTTTGAGTTGGCGCGCAGGCACGGCCATGATGCCGCTGTACACCTCTTGGATTTTGAGCTGTTCTGGGTTGGCGTCTTTTTGCTCCACGATGGCTTGTACGCTATCGCCTTGCGCCGTGCGAACAATGCGGCCGTAGCCTGTGGGATTGGGCATGTCGAGGGTGAGCAAGGCCAAGCGATCTGCGCCTGCTGCGTGAACGCATGCCATCAAAGCTTTCAGCGTGTCGGCTTGTGTCAGGGGCACGTCGCCCGACAACACCACCACCAAGCCATCGTCGGCCAATGCGGGCACAGCCTGTTGCACGGCGTGGCCAGTCCCCAACTGCGGTTCTTGGCGCACAAACTTCACCGCCAATCCTGAAGCTTGTTGGGCCACCGCAGCTTCTACTTCGTCGGCACCATGACCCGTAATGACCACGGCAGACCGGGCTTGCAGTTGAGCTGCCGTGTCGAGTACATGGCCCAACAGCGGCTTGCCTGCCAAGCGCTGCAAGACTTTGGGCAGACGGCTTTTCATTCGAGTACCCTTACCCGCCGCCATGACAACCACGTCCAAGGGTGGTTGAGGTGACAATGCTGTCTGATTTGTTGAGGTGTCCGACATGGCGAAAATTTCCTTCTGGGTTCGAATTATCGCGGCTTCTTTAGCGGCTGTGGTGCTGAGTGCCAGCTTAAGTGGCTGCAGCGCCATCAAATTAGGCTACAACCAGCTGCCAGAGATCAGTTCGTGGTGGCTCGACAACTATGCCAACTTCACCGACACCCAAGCCGCTCAAACCAAACAAGCACTGAAAAAACTTCAGGCATGGCATCGCAAAGAAGAACTGCCCCTGATAGCCGATTTATTGGGGCAAGCCCAAAGCATGGCACCTCACAGCATCTCGCCGCAGCAAGCTTGCGAGGTCTGGGGCAAGATGGAGAAGCGCATAGAAGCTGTGGCACTGGAAAGTTCGCGCTTGGCCACGCCCATTGTGTTGCAACTGACGCCGCGTCAACTGCGCCACCTGGAAAAGCAATGGGCGGTTAAAAATGACGATTGGAAAAAAGATTGGTTACAAGCCAATGCCGAGGACCGTTTGAAGAAACGCCTCGACGCCACGGTCGATCGTTTTTCAGACATGTATGGCGACCTGAATACTGAGCAAGTCAAGTTGCTTAAACAACAAATTGAGCAGTCTATTTGGTCGCCTGAAGTTGCGCTGCAAAATCGCATCAAGCGACAGCAAGCTCAATTGCAAATTTTGCAAAACCTGATTCAAGAATCTACAAAGCCAGGCTTTAATTTGGCACAAGCTGAAAAAACAGTGTTGCAACTCAGCCTGCAATCCGTCCGCCCGCAGGACCCTGTGCTGCTCAATTTGCAACTTCAAATTGAACAGCAAGCTTGCGTCAATTTTTCGCAACTGCACAACACCACCACCCCTGCCCAGCGCCAAAAAGCGCAACGCAGATTGCGCGCCTACGAAACCGATCTGCGCGACTTGATTTAAATAATTGGGGTCAGAGCAACATTAATTTTCTTTGATTCAAAGAGGCCTATGCGCCCAGTAAATTAATGTTGCTCTGACCCCAATTATTCTGCTTCAGTCCTGCAAGGCTTTCCACATCTCCATGTCGCGCTCTGCAGTCCAGATGCGGGGATTCTTGATGCCCGAGGCTTCGTCGTAAGCGCGAGTCACGTCGAAGGGCAGGCAGTGTTCGTAGATGAACACATGGCCAAACACAGGGTCCATGCTTTTGCGGGCATGGGCCATGGCGGCTTTGAGATCCATCTTGGCGGCCACAGCTTCTTGGCCCGCTTTGTACAAAGTTTCCACCCAGCGCTTGGTGTAGTCCAAAGCTTTGTTCACATCGGCTTGGCCTTTCATGGCTTCACCGCGGCCAGGCACAATGGCTTCTGCTTTCAATGCGCGCAAGGCTTCCAACGTCGCAGGCCACTCTTGCAGTTGTGCATCACCGGTGTAGACGCCCGCTTCGTATTCCACCAAGTCGCCCGAAAACAATACTTTTTCTTCTTCCACCCAAGCAATGGTGTCACCGCGCGTGTGGCCATAACCGGGGCTCCAGATTTGAACCTTCACGCCGCCTAAGTCGACCACCAATTTGCCGGGCACTTCGCCCTTGGTGGCATCACCGCCGCCAATCACCATGGTGGGCCAGGTGAGGCCAGGCACTTCTTCAGCGCCGCGGAACAAACGAGGGAAGCGCTCCATTTCGCTCTTCATGTCTTGCGCGCCGCGCTCCACAATCAACTCATAAGTGCCTTGGCTGGCAATCACTTCTGTGGCGCCTTCCGCCGCATAAGCGCTGGCACCCAACACGCGCACAGCGTGATAGTGCGTGAGCAGCACGTACTTGATGGGCTTGTCGCTGATGGTGCGAATTTGCTTGATCAAATCACGCGCCATGCCGGGCGTGGCCGTGGCATCGCTCACCATGATGAACTTGTCGCCAATGATCACGCCAGAATTGGGGTCGCCCTCAGCGGTGTAAGCCCAGCAATGCTTGCTGAGCTGCTCAAACTTAATGACCTTGTCAGCCAAATCGGCTTGTGAAGCAAATGCCTTTGTGGGTTGGTTCATTTCATTCTCCAGTGATAAATTAATTTAATTGGGGTCAGAGCAACATTAATTTTGTCAATCAGTGAGGGCTAAACCCAAAGGGGGCTGAACGATTTCTGGTACCCCAGCATGAGGAAGCCCCCTTTGGGTTTAGCCCTCACTGATTGGAAATTAATGTTGCTCTGACCCCAATTAAATTAATTCAAACCCTTCTCAAGAAGGGCGATGACTTCTTCTGCGAAGGCCACATACGAGATGGGGCCGCCAGGACGAAGCCAAGTAAAGGTCCAGTTGATCATACCGAACAACATCATCGTGATGGCTGTTTGATTGCTTGCGTTTAAGCGATCAGGGTAGGCACGTCGCAAAGCGCGCGTCACAGCCGCCACCACATCGCGCTGGCGGTTCAAAATGAGTTCGCGCGGCGAGATGGCAGGCGAGCCCAAATGTTCATCGACCACATCACTTAAAAACTGCGTATCGTTCAGCAAAGCCACATGCCGAGTGGCCGAGCTTTCGTACTCCTGCAAAAACGCTCGAATCAACTCATGCAAAGCCGCACGGTCGTCCAAATTGCGACGCTGCGCCGTGGCATCCGTCAAAGCGATGAGAGACAACAAGCGCTGCGTGTAGCGGTCCATCAAGTCAAAAAGAATGGCCTCTTTGCTGTCGTAGTAGTGGTACAGCCGCGCTTTGGACGTGCCACAGGCCGTGGCAATTTCATTCATACTGGCCGCAGGGTAGCTGCGATCGGCAAAACACTGCGCCGCAATGTCCAAAATGGCATCGCGCTTGATGTCGTGCGTGGCGGATTTAGGTCTTGCCATAGGTTCTCACTGAATCAGCCAACAGGCCACACCACACCGTTGTCATTCAAGATGGCGTCGAGCGGCATGTCATGCGACTCAGGCTCGAAATCGTCTACATAGCCCTGCGTAAAGCCCAAGCCGACAGTGAACGGTTTGGGCTGCAAGCTGGCCAAAGTTCGATCGTAAAAACCACCGCCGTACCCCAGTCGATAGCCACCCGCGCTATACCCCACACAAGGCACAAACAGCAGTGTGGGCACAATGATTTCGGTGTCCTTGGGTTTGGGAATGCCATAAGCATCTTCTTCCATGGGACAACCGGGGTACCACGCATGAAAGGTCAGGGTTTTGTGAACCTTGTCCACCACAGGCAAACCAATTCGCCGCAATTGCGACTCGCCAGTCAACTCGCCATCCTCTTTCCAGCGATGCAAAGCCGGCAGCGGGTCAAACTCCCCTTTGATAGGCCAATAGGCCCCAATCACGGCATCGGGGCGGCCAAACAACCAAATGCGCATGACCCGCTGCAAGGCGTCACTTCGCTCTAGCCTGTCAGGCATATTGAGGCGCGCGTTCAACAAGTCTTTGCGAATTTGTTTTTTGGCTTCTGATTTGTCCATAATCGACCTATGCAATTGACACAGATTTTGACATCGCTTGGGGCCTCCGTCCTCATTTTCTCCTTCATGAACCCGGCCTTGGGTCAAACAAACGTCCAAAACAAGGCCGATGAGGTCATTTTGGAGATGAACCAAGCCTTTAAAAAGAACGACAAGGCCCAGCTTTCCCGCCTATTGCCCAAAGCCAAAGGCCATGCGCTCGAGCCTTGGGCCGCTTATTGGGAACTGCGCTTGCGCCTAGACCAGGCCAGCACTGCCGAAATTCAAGAATTCTTCAAAGTCTACGCAGGCTCTTATGTGGAAGACCGTTTGCGCAATGATTGGTTGCTGCAACTGGGCCGCCAGCGTGACTGGGCCACCCTCGCCCAAGAATACCCTCGCTACCGCATGAACGACGACAAAGAGGTGCGTTGTTACGCCTTGGGCACTGACGCCCAACTTCACAAACCAGAAACGCCCACAGAGTTGAAAAAACTTTGGTACGCCTTGCGCGAGTCGGAAGATGGCTGTACCACCCTGGCTGAAAAACTGCACGACACCAAAAAATTGGAAACGCTGGATTTGTGGCGCAAAGCCCGCCTGGCCATGGACAACAACCGGCCACGGGCGGCGCAACTTGCACTCAACATTGAGTCCAGCGAATTGGGCAAGCAAGCCATCTTGATTCACGCCGACCCGCAAAAATATTTGGACAAACGCATTCTGGCCATCACCAAAAAGCGCAAAGAACTGTCTGTGTTAGCCCTCATTCGCATCGCCAATTCCGATCCCGACAAAGCCGCCCAATTGCTTGAAAAAAAATGGGGCCTGATGCTCAGCAAAGAAGAGCACAACTGGACTTGGGCAGTCATTGGCAAACAGGCCGCCCAAAAGCTGCAAGACAACGCGCACCAGTACTTCAGCAAAGTCTCACGCAACCAAGACTTGAATGACGACTTACTGGCTTGGAAAGCACGCGCGGCCTTGCGAAAAGGCGACTGGAAGGCTGTATGGACCACGCTGGACGCCATGGATGAGGCGAAGCACGATGCCACGTGGATTTATTGGAAAGCTCGTGCACAGCTGAGTTCAGCCCCCACAGAAGTCCAGCGCGAAGAGGCGCAAACCGCGCTGAAGCGCATTGCAGGTGTCAAAGGTTTTTACGAACAACTGGCACTGGAGGAGTTGGGCCAAAGCATCACGGTCCCCGAAAAACCTGCGCCCCTGAGCCCGCAAGAAAAAGTGGCCGCTCAACAAAACTTAGGCTTGCAACGCGCCCTGTCTGCTTTGCGCTTGGGCTTGAGATCTGAGGGCAATCGCGAGTGGAATTACAGTACCAACTTGCACACACCAGGCGGCATGAACGAGCGCGAACTGTTGGCCGCGGCTGACCTGGCATGCAGCAAGCAAGTGTGGGACCGCTGCATCAACACCAGCGACCGTACCAAAACGCAAATCGACTTTGAGCAGCGTTTCCCGATGCCGCTCAAAGACACTGTGTTGCGCAAAGCCAAAGACGTGCAACTCGATCCTGCCTATGTGTATGGCCTGATTCGCCAAGAGAGCCGCTTCATCATGGATGCCAAGTCGGTCGTTGGGGCCTCTGGTCTGATGCAAGTGATGCCGGCCACTGCCAAATGGACTGCCAAAAAAATCGGTTTGACCAACTTCCAAGTGCCACAACTCAACGAGCACGAGACCAATGTGACCATTGGCACGGGTTATTTGAAACTGGTCTTAGACGACTTCGATGGCTCGATGCCTTTGGCTGCAGCAGCTTACAACGCAGGTCCTAGCCGCTCGCGTGCATGGCGCAAAGGTCCCGTCTTGGAAGCGGCCATTTGGGCTGAGAACATTCCGTTCCACGAAACACGCGACTATGTGAAGAAAGTGTTGTCTAACACCACCAACTATGCAGCCATCATCACTGGCCATCCACAGTCCTTGAAGGCACGGCTGGGTACTGTGGGACCTCGCAACGCACAAGCGCCCGAAGAAAACGCAGACTTGCCCTGAAAAATAATTGGGGTCAGAGCAACATTAATTTGGTCAATCAGTGAGGGCTGAAGCCAAGGGGGGCTTCCTCATACTGGGGTACCAGAAATCGTTCAGCCCCCCTTGGCTTCAGCCCTCGCTGATTGGAAATTAATGTTGCTCTGACCGCAATTATTGCAACCCAGCAATTTGTCCAAGTTGCTGTAAATGTTCTCTTCAATCTTGTCTT
>JACCDU010376080.1_pt1 | contig 13935 bp, 14 predicted proteins | sample 7446081 | NCBI WGS metagenome assembly JACCDU01 (sample SAMN15323447, study PRJNA562643) | freshwater metagenome | isolation source: river surface water | place: USA:Blue River Watershed | collected 2017-08-17 | reverse complement strand
CTCTTCCGGCTCCTTCTTCTATAAGCGATTTCGCGTTCTCTCCTTACTTGGATTCTTTCCTATTGCTATCTCTTCCGGATGCCAGTAATGGAAATTTGGTAGCGATGACTACTCTACCTAAGCTTCCAACTGGTGGAAATGTAATGAAGAAATATGGATTTAATGTAAGCCCCAACGGCGGTATATACACAGGAGAATTTATCGCCAATACTTTCCTTTCTAATACTTTATCTACAATGCCTTTAATAGCGCTTGGAACGGATTCGGCTTACAAACCTATAAATTCTATGTGGACAATAAATAGCGATATTAGATTAAAAGAAGACATTGTTGATATGGATATTGATGAATGTTTAGAGTTGATAGATAAATTAGAATTGAAACATTATAAATGGAAGAACGAATTCTCTGATACTGTTAATGAGGAAGATAAACATAAACTGGGGTTCATTGCGCAAGAAGTAAAAGAAATCATACCAGAGGCGGTTTACGACATAGGCTCTATGTATGGTTTTGATAACGTTAAGGCTGTAAACCACGATCAACTCATTGCCATATTGTATGGTGCCATTCAAAATCTTATGAAACGCTATGAAAATTTGCAAAAAAAAATTGAAATATAAATAATACTCATATAGATATCATGGCAACAGTTATCCTCGCTTGTTATCGCGATAGAGTATTTAATGGCGATAACGTCGTAATTACATTAAAATATTCAATCTCTGTAGTTAGAAGTAGAACGCTCGCTAATACTAAGAAATATTACAAACAGAGAGACGCAAACGTCCAATTAATTATTCTAAAGACTTATCAAACTTATGACTATAATTATAAAGACAATATATATGATAAATTAAAAAATGTGTTCAATCAATCGTTGTATGTTGTTGGACGACAGATGTATATCATTAAACGAGTCAAGTTATGCTATTCAAAAATAAGCACTAATGAGAGATTATCTCGTCTGGATAACTATTATATAAATAGAATCAAAATGCTCGTTTGATTTATAAATCGTATAAAAAATATTATTTTTTTTCATGTCAGTCTAATGAAATATTAATTCTATCTGCGGCTGAATATTGGTTAATATTATTATATATAATCTCGTTTAAAATTGAATTTTATTTGATATATATAGACTCAGATAGTTAAAGCCTAAACTACGAAGTTAACATTAGAGTCGCCACAGCTTATAATATAAATATGGATTTCATTATCAAACCTGTTGACAACGCCAGCAAAATAAAAGACTTAAATTACTATGCTGATATTTTGGTACAGTTTTTTAAAGATATTAGTGATAAAAAGAAGCTTAGAACTATTTTAGAACGTGGAAATGTGAACCATAAAGAAAAAATAAAGAAAGAAAAAACATTAAAAGAAGCGCATGTTTACTGCAAGAAAAATGATCTATCTGGGCAAGTATTTGGGCTTCTTTTAGAAGACTATATTATAAATCACTTTAACCTGCAAAAACAAAAAGCGTCAGATGGCAATGGCGATTTTACACACAACGGAAAAAGTTATGAGCTTAAATGTTCTCTTGGCGGTAGCAGTTGTGATGTTTTTAATTATGTCCAAATCAGACCTTCACACCCCTGTGACTTTATGCTAACTGCTTATCACTTAGAACATAAAAATCTTAAAAAAAACGGAGTTCTTTATATATTTCATATAGACAATAAAGAAATGTTAAATATATGTAAAGAACGCACTTTAGCTAATTACGCCCACGGCACTTCAGAACACAATAAAAATAAAAATATTAAAGATTTGGAGTACGCTATTAGAGTTAAATACAATAATAGAAAGTGGAATATGCTTATGAAGTATTGCGTTTTTAAAAATTGATTTTTTTAATATATAACAAACATATAACAGTATGTCAGACGCTGGTAAAGTTAGACAACAAGGCTTGGATAAATTTTACACAAAAGACGAAATATCAAAAAAATGTATTAGTTCGTTAGAAACTAAATTTAATATTAGCGATTTTGATTTAATAGTAGAGCCAAGCGCCGGTAATGGCTCTTTTTCGAATAAATTAGATAAATATAATTTATTATCTTTAGACATACAGCCAGAAAGTAATAATATTATACAAATGGACTTTTTTGATTTTGATATTGCTAAATTTGGAAATTATACAAATATTTTAACAATTGGAAATCCGCCATTTGGAAAAAATAGCTCACTCGCGGTTAAATTCTTTAATAAAGCTGCTGAATTTAGCAATGTAATCGCTTTTATTATTCCAAAGACATTTAGAAAAAATAGTATATTAGATAGAATTAACTTAAATTTTCATTTGGTATTTGACGAAGACATCCCGAGCAGTCCAAGTAGTTTTATCCCGAGTTTAAATGTGAAATGTTGTTTTCAGATATATAAAAAAATGTCTAATAAAAGAAGTAAGAGTGTTAAAATACTAAACCATCCAGATTTTGAATTTTTATCATTTGGGCCTAAAGATACAAAAAATCAACCGACTCCTCCAACAAACGCAGATTTTGCTATAAGAGCGTACGGCTCAAGCGTTGGCAAAATTTTTAAAACCGGGTTGTCAGAACTTAGACCAAAAAGCTACCACTGGATTAAATCTAATATAGACATTGAAAAATTAATTAAAAATTTTCAAACACTTGATTATGTTAATTCTAATAACACAGCGCGCCAATGTAGTATTGGAAAATCAGAATTAATATCTTTATACAATCGCAGAGAAGAAAGATAAATATGCCAGTCTAAAGAAATATTAATTCTATCGGTATTATTTTTTTATGTTAGACGGTAGCTACGAGGGACGCGTTGGCTACATTATGCCATACAGATATATCTATAATACTTTGTAGCCGAAACGTCGGACACCCCCCCCCCATTGGCCGGAGTGCTCCGGACCGGTTTTTATAAGAAATAGTATAAAAATATAACTATGAATCTAACATTTACAACTAACGGAGACATCCCTGGCCAGAGAGCGCCTCCTAACGGGTATAGTGGTTTCAACGCGCGCGTTTTTTGTATAAACCGCAAATCCAATACTTAGTTCTTGATGTTCTAAACTGCCGGCGCTGATGGTTTAACTGGACATAGAGACTTTGATAAATATCAATTAAACTTAGATATGTATTATTTTTAAATCACAATGCACGAATGCAAACTTTGTAATCACGAATTCAATAGATCACGCGATTTAAAAAGGCATTATGAAACCAAAAAGCATAAAGAAAATTTAAAAAGACCAACGGTGTGCGTTGCCTGTTTTAAAGAATTTTCTACAGCTTTTAATAAGAAGAGACACGAAGAAAAATGCCTTCTAAATAATAAGAAAAATATTAAAAATGACGCTGGCGAAGCTAAGAAAAATATTACAAATTATGCTGACAATAATATTACAAATTATGCTGACAATAATATTACAAATGATACTAACGGAAATATTAATTTTATTTTACCAGATAACCCAGAAGCAATTAGAGCTTTTATAATCGCCATATCAGAAGTAAGAGCTAAATTTCAAGAATCTGAGTCATCTTTTAACAAGCCTAATACTACAATCATTAAAACAAATAAATGCTCATTTTGCAATCTTAATTCAGCCAACCAAAAATACAAGCCACTTTGTGCAACATGCTATCATTTTCAAAATCCAAATTCTTCAGTCGTTAGAAATTATAAAATTAAAGAAAATACCATTATGAGATTTGTTAAAGACAAATACCCAAATATTATTTTAGATTCTGTAATTGCAGGTGGGTGTTCAAAACGCAGACCAGATGGATTATTAGAATTTGATGGATTTTCAATAATTATAGAAATTGACGAAAACGCCCATAAAAGTTATGAAGATATTTGTGAGAATAAACGCTTAATGGAAATTTATAAAGATTTAGGGTTTAGACCATTGCGCGTGATTAGATTTAATCCAGACTCTTATACAAATTCAAATGGTGAAAAAATTAAATCTATATTTTCTATAGACAAAGAAAGCAAGAAGCTAAAAGTAAAAAGTAAAAAAGAGTTAGAGAGCAGAGTTAGTATTCTTTTAGAGACTATAGAAAAAGCAATTAATAACTTCTCTCCAGACGATTCTAAGAGTGTAAATATTGAATATTTATTCTTTAATGAAGACGAATAAAAAAATAAAATATATTTATATAGTCAATATTTTTTTTCATTGTAGCTATGTATGACGTGTCGGCCACATTATACAAGATGTCTATATCTGTATAATAACCGGACCCCCCCCCCCAGGCAAGAGTGCTCATGAGCAGATTTTTATAAGGAATCGGCTAACTTGTTAGCTCCGAATCTGACATTTGCGCCTGCCTGCTTTATTAACGGGACATAGAACCCCCTAAAACGGGAAGAGTGGTCTCAGTGTATGTTCTTTTTTTGTAAATCTTTAAATCCAGCGCCATTTCCATCAATGATAAGATGGCAATGCGCGGTCTTAACGGGCACGAGAGACTTTGATAAATATCAATTAAAATTAATATATATGTTAATTATAGTAAAAATGCATGACTGTAATCTTTGCAAGCTTCAATTTAAATGGCATTCTGATTTAAAAAGGCATTATGAAACCAAAAAGCATAAAGAAAAGTTAAAAAATCCCAATGTGTGCCCTGCTTGTTTTAAAGAATTTTCTACAGCTTTTAATAAGAAGAGACACGAGAAGAATTGTCATGTTGCGATTCAAAATCAAACCAATATTACAAATAATATTCAGACTCAGAATAACATTACAAATAATATTACTAATAACAATATTCAATTCATTTTACCGGATAATCCAGAAGCTATTAAAACATTCGTGACGACTGTAGCCGAATTAAAAGCTAAGCGTACTACTGATTGTTTTCAGAAATTAATATTAGATGAAATGATGTCAAAGAAAACTGAACTTATGGATTATATTGAAAAGTTTGATTCTGAAGTTGAATTAGCAAAGCAAAAAATTATTCATGACCACAATATAAGCTGTTCTTCATATAAAATCATAAAAAAAATTGACGAAGATGGAAATGAATACGAAGAAGAAATTGATATTACACCGCTAACACACCCTGAAAAGAAATGGAATTGTCGTCATGCAAAATCTGATTTTAAGCTTAATGATGATATGGTTAGTCAAGCGATTGCCAACACTCTTTTAGATTATGAAAAACCTGTGGTCACCCATGATAATGATTTAAATGGGGTTAGCGATTTATTGTTTAAACATGAAAATGATTTACATTCAGACAATATTTTATTAAAATTTTTAAGTAGAAGCAATAAGCAGGATTGTTTTAATTTGTCTAAAGACTATAAACCGTCGTGTAAATTAAAGGAGATGTATCCGGCGTTCTACGAGCGAATTGAAGCCAAAGCTATTAAGATAATGAACGCCTTTAACGAAAAGACAAAAAAAAGCTCTAACGTCTGATATGTTAATCTCATTTAAAATTGAATTTTTTTTTGATATATATACGAAGAACCATGCTATTTCAATATCTCCCGCCGGCCACCTATATTAGCGGTTCTTACGCTCTATCTCAAATTAATCCAATTTTAGGTATTAACAACAATGATGTTGATATTTACATGCATATTAACAGTAGCGAATTTGATATTAAGAAAGCGTGTATATTCATTTTGGAGCTATTTGAAGCTGGATATGTAAGCCCTATAAATATGCCAACTGGATTGGTTGTTGAATTTATGCGTCGGATTAATGCCATAAGAACTAACCATGTGCTAAATGAGTTATTTAATTCTAATATTGACGATGGTGATAACGGATATGTTAATGACGACGCCTTCTCTGTATTTAAGATGAGTGATAATAATGGCGGTATGATTGATATTATCTTAATCCAGATGCCTATTGAAGATTATATTAATAAATACTTTGATTTATCTATTTGTAAGAATTATATCAAGCCAGACGGTAGCAGTGTCTCTTTGTATAAAGAACATGTAGATTCTAATATTTCTGAGTATAAGTTATCTTTTCTTAAAAAAAGACTACACAGCCCGCAACACATTACAAAGTTTATTAATAGAATTTATAAGTATTCAAATCGCGGAATCCATATTTATCTTACGGCTGAGAGTTCTAATTGTTATAGTTGTAATTCTGGCGATATCAAATGCGATATTCATAGTGTTTTGTTGTCTAAAGATAATATGGATTTTATGGTTTTCAATATTGTAAATTTATTAATTATCTATCATCGCGAAAACATGATTCAATTAACTGGAGTGAATGGAGGCATTACAGCGTATGAAGGTGCGGTAAATATAAATTCTATCCCCTTTAGCTTAATTAATTTGTTGCTCCCGACTTATCAAAACGTGGGTTTGCTTAGAGATATTATACTAACTGAGGTTAACCGCATGTTTTTACTCCTGGAGTTAAAAAGAACTCTTCTTCATCCTAAATATTTTGACGTCTCCATTTTAGAAGAATAACTGCGTATGAATGTAATTACTTTTTTAAAATTGATTTTTTTTATATAAAAAAGAGAGTAGACAGAATGAATAATTTATCTTTAGACGAAATTAAGAACATTACTAATTATCTAAGCGTAGGTGAGTATAAGAATGTAAATAAGACAATGCAAACTATTTGTAGAGCCAATGCTATTAATATAATAGGAAGAAACATTTTGAAGTGGTTTATCGGCCTAAAGACAAATAATATGATTGGTAATAAAAATAGTAGATTCTACTATGTTCATTTTATACCGTCTGGCGATAGAAGTGGGTCTTTACTTTTAGAGCTATCAAGGGACAATACAAATGTGGTATCTCTTAAACTCTCCGAGCTTTGTTTAGAGTTTGAAGAAGATTCATTAACTTCTCTACTGAGCGTAGGGATTACTGATGTTGAATATTTAGATGAGATTGCGTTTAGATATTATGATAAATTCTATATATCAAACACTTTCAAAAAAAATATATTTTCATTTAAGAATCTAAATAGCAATGAAAATATCCGTAATTTTCTATATTCTACAATTAATATAACTATGGATTTTATCGATCCTGCGATAGGATTAATCGAATATGAGCTTAATTATATAGCCAGTTTATTGATTTATGCGTATATGCGAGATTTTACTGATTTTATATTTAGAAGAACTAATTTTATCTTTAGGCGATTTGGCTGGAAGAAAGCTATTAGAAGTATGCATTTAGCCACTTTTAAGTAATTATCTTCTTAATTCCGATTAGTCTAAAATAATCATATGCTACAATAAACGCCAACACTACTAAAAATAAAAAGAGAAAAAATATTGGATTATTGTATATAGCTTTTTTTACGTCTTCTGTAAGAATAACTTTAGAACTCATTGTATATAACTATATATTTTTTTTTCCATTTTTTTACTATTTTTATAGAAATGTATAAAGACAAATACGGCGACTATGACTGCGAATATTATGAGAAAAATGTATAAAATTGAATTGTTAGAGCCATCGCTATCAACAACTTTATACACCATTCCGCTTGAAGCCGTGTAATACTTTTCTGCCGGCGGTTGTTTATCTCCTAAAACCGCGACTCCTGATGTAATATATTGTTTTTCTGGTTCTATGTATAACACGTCCCCACTGTTTGATGGAATTATTCCGCTATTAGTCCCAGTATACGGCACGTCCCTACTGCTTGATGGAATTATTCCGCTATTAGTTCCGGTATACGGCACATCTCCACTACTTGAAGAAATCAAACCACCATTGGTTCCTGTATACGGCACATTTCCACTGCTTGAAGAAATCAAACCACCACTGGACCCAGTGCTTGTTCCGAATATTCCACTATTCATTATTATTTCTTTATTCTATATACGATAAATTATTCTTTTTTTTTAATTATATCAATATTATTTGATTTCTTCATTTTGGTTATAAAGTAGGAATAAAGAACTACAACTATTAATACTAATATAGCTATAATTACAAGTGTATAATCTTCTTCTGTGGTCTGTGCCGTAGTGTCAGATTTGCTTGCCAGATTTGCGTTATTAGCGGCTTCCAGTGCTGCTCTTAATGCTTGTTCTCTTGCAATTTTGGAAGCTTCACTTATAGTTCCTATTGTTTGCTGTCTTCTAATTTCTTCTTCTCTCAGCACTGAAGCATTTTTTTCGTTTGCTATTCTTTCTTCTTCCTTTATTCTATTTATTTCAGCATTTGCCAATTCTGTTATTGTTGCATTTGAGCATGTGTCTTTTGATAATGAGAATTGTTGATTCATACTTCCAGAGCATTGTCTAACCTCTAATGTTCCATTATTCCATTCTATACATCTATCTTTATTTCCTAATTTTGGCATTAGAATTTGTTTTGTCGCCGTATTATACCAGAATTGTTGTTCATCTGAAAGTTCAGTGTTTGCGGTGAATATGGATCCTAATGTTTGTTCTCCCATTGCTTGTGCATAATCTGAGCATGTTTCCATATATAGAGTATCGTATAAGTTTTTGGTTAGGCATTTTTCCTGTTGGTGTAGATTTCTAATTGAGTTATCTAATGGGTCAAAAATGAAGTCTGTCTCTGCTTTATTACAGTCTCCCATAACACAAAGACTATCTTTTTTAATCTTCCCGCACCTTCTATTTTGTTCTATATTCCATGATACTTCGTTTGTAAGTGCCGTTATTTCTCTTTCTTCACAACTATTTATAATTATTCTTTGTTTGCTATCACTTGTAGATGAATTGGTTAATTGTAGACTGTCATTTAATATTGTAATGGCTTTACTGTTGTCCCTAGAAGATAAAAGTTGTTGCGATACTGTGTCGTATAAAAACTTTTGCGTGTCCATATTATTATAATTTGAGAAATAAAATGTAGCTCCTGAGTTTAGTGATGACGCCGTTAAGCATTTATCTCTATTAGATACAGGTCTTAAAGTGTAATCAGATGGATAATATATGAAATTGTAGTATTTGCTATTTATGTTTCCTATAGATATTTTATCTACTATTTTCAAATTACTCGCAATATCAGTTCCTAATTGTTTATTACCGCTAAAATTAACTCTTCCGCATAATTTCGTAGTGGTCTGATTAACCGGTCTTTGATTGGTTGTACCCCCCGTGCCATTGCTATTTGTAATTGTGCATGAGTTTTGAACAGTTGCCCCTGAAGCTACAATTGAATTTAGAATTTTTATTGATTGTATACAAAGACTTGTTGGGCATTTTTGATTTTCATGTTCCATTATTTTATATCCATAGGTTTGACAAGTTTTATCCCAGCATTTAGGAGGATATGGCGGTGATGTTTGTTCAAATACTTCTTTGACAGTCCCTGATGGCGTTATACACATACAGAATTTTTTAAGGCTTTCGTCTGTGCTTGTATCAGCATTTGCACACATTGATTTCACATGAGTGTCCATTTTTAATTTAAAATTATTCTGAGTGTCTCCCTCTATGGCATTCTGATTAAAAAGATTGCCACAGTCTGCGTCATCAATTATTCTTCTCCCTTGAACACAATAATTGTATTTTGCTTCTATATTCGCAACCGTATTATTGGAGTAAGTGCCACACTTAGAATTAAAGAAATTTTTACTTTCTCTAATCTCCGTATCACCCTCGCTATTAGTTCCGTTATATCCTTTGATAACATCTAAATTATTATCTTTCGGGTGTCCATTGAATACTATTAACGTTCCGGTATTTGTAAGTCCTAATTTTACCTGGTTTCCTCTTCCAGCCGTATCTGTGCTCCACACTGCGCGATCTATAGATAACACTCTCGCGCCTGTTGTTTTTTTAGAATAAAGAACTATATTTCCGTCGCTTTGTATGGAAAGAGTTGCTCTCGGGTAGCTACTTGTATTTGATTCCCATCTTGCGGTTAGAGAAGATGGTCCGTCGCTATTTCCGGTTCCCTGTTCGTATATAACCATATTCCCATCTCCTTGTATAATTAATATGAATCTCGTGTTTGGTGAGTATATAACAGTCCCCATATTATACTCTCCTTGAGTTAAATAACTATAGCTTGGGATTTGATTTGAACAAAACTCATTGCCCATTGCTATCATTAGGCTTTTATTTGTTAAATTTTGAGAATCGCTAAATAGTCTTATTAGCATGGTTTCGTGGTCATTTCTTTTACCGTCAAAGCATCCTAAATGTTTTGCGTAATGTTCAGCCGTTAGATACATAACCATAACGTATACATAATAATTCCCGCCACCAGAAGGATACATAATCCAATTTTTCCAATGATTAAAATTCTCCGGCACAAAGAATTTATACCCCCTTGAAGCTAAGTAGCCCACAGAACTCGTGCTGTGGTATAATAAAGAAAATTCCGTGCATTGACTTTGCCAATGGTCAATGGTTGTATCGCTTTGCAACATAGATTTCCAGCCATCTGTCGATCTTAGGGTGTCTACGGATCTTCTATCACTTCCGCCTGATTGGTACCCCCCTCTAATTTTCATACTTGCTAAGAATTTATCTCTGTTAGTTTCCGGCCCGTAAATAGGCTCTTTAAAATCATCATTACATCTTGCGGTATAATCACTTGATGTATTGCCAGTATAACTGTCACGGATATTCATGTTATCTAAGTAAACTTTCGGGTCTACAGAATAACAATCGCCCCAGTGGTTTATCATTGCGATATCTATGACATTATCAACTCCTCTCACTTTTTCACACGTTTTAAAGTTATCTTGAGAATTCCACTTAAATCCGGTATTGCCATTTCTATCATAAAAAGAAAACCCCATTTGTTTATATTATATTTATTTCATATATTATATTTATTTCATATATTATAAATAATAATGGGGCCAAGAAATAGTAAAGTTCTTACATCAGCAGAAATCGCTAATGAATTTGTTACCAATGTGGTATCAAGTAGTGTTTCTAACAACAATACTATTGTGAGAAGCTCGCAAAACATCAACATAAGTTGTTCAGAAGCAGTCGCTATGAACGCTGCTACTTTATGTGCTCAAGAAAAAATGTCGCTACAGCCACTAATTATGATGGACCCCGCTCCAATAAGTGAAAAATTGGCTTATTATATTAATTATAGACCTCCTGTATGTGATACTTGTTTAGTTCAAGATGTGTCTAATGACATGGGAATTACTATTACTTTAGAAGATATTCAATCTAATAATATTTCAACAGGTATATTAGGAGACTTAACCAGCGCCATAGATAAAAAGATACAAGAGGCCAACACAGGAACAGTTAATGCTTCTAACACAAATACAACGGCTCTTACTAAAATTAAAAACTCTATAGCTACTAATTTCAACCATTCCTCCGTTAATAATGTTCTTAAGACTTTTAACTTTGACCAAAATATTTCAATTACAAACGCTAAAGCTAAAAATATATCACAGAAATTAGTAGTAAACGCGGTAGCTTCAAGTATTGTATCTTCTTTATTCAAAGCAGACACTGGTCTAAAACAAGCGGTAGCCGACGCTGTGTCTTCCAGTAATACAAACACTGGTGTGGTACAAGGAGTAGCCGAGGTCGCGGGAAAGACTATAGACAATGCAGTAAATACCGCGGGTAAAACTTTAGACAATGCGGTAAATAACGCAGCCAATACCGCCAATAACGCAATTGATACTGTTGGCGATACTGCTGATAACGCGTTAAATTTTGCCAAAAATATGATATATATCTATATACTCGTGGGTTTAGTGGTTGCGTTTATGGTGTATAAAACAAAGTTATATTGCGCTATCCCTATATTTACTCCATTCTGTGCGACAGGCTTAGTGAAATAAATACTTATCTATCTTCTTAAAATATATTTTTTTTTGCTTTATTAGTATAAAGAAATAATTGGTTAAAAAAAGAAACTACGGGGTGATGGCGACGACACTCCTATTTCTTCTAACAATCAGCGCCATTCTCTATGCTTTCTAAGCAGTGCGAGATTTGGTGTAAAACACCTTGTCGGCGACCTTGCGGGCTGTGCGTGGAACAAGTCCGCTAACAGGGATCGTGGCGATGACGTCAATCGGGTGAGCAAACTCCATTCCGACGTGGTTCTGTCCAAGAGGCGTGCGGATGAGCTGAGACTGCTTCCACACCGCGACCCCGTGGATATCCAACACCTTGGACTCCGACTGCCACTGCTGGCTCGCGCTGTGGGCTGAGACCACCATCTCTCCACCACGAACTCTCTTACACAGGAGACACGCGCGGTATTTCGTGGCGTGCTTAGCTTTCATGTTCAGAAGAGTCTGATTGCGAAAGCAGTGGGAGCAGTCGTCGTTGGAGAGGAAACAAATGGTCTCGTCGATCTTGCCCATGACGTTCTCTCGGAAGTAAGCTTCTGTTTTCATCTTTAAGGTGATCTGGGGGAGCACTTTTGAGCTGAAATAGGTCTTGACTTCGTTATCAAACCCACCAGCATTGAGGATATCATCCAGAATGTTGACAGGGAGGAGGGCGAAAAGGGTCTGCGTTTGGCGAAACATAACTGGCTGGGCTAAAGCGTGCTTGACGTTAGAACAACAATTAAGAAGTGAGATTTTCAACTTTTTATTTATTTTCTTTATTCTGAGAAAAGTTGAAAACGGCACTTGTTAAATGTTATCCTACTGCTAAAGCATTAGTCTGACCAACATGAGCTCTCCCATTTACCCAACATCCATTATAACAAACGGATTTCTCCCGATCGTCGATGTTGAAGTCGATTGGTCGAGCGAGAAGGAAAAGCTGAAGAGAACATTCAAGCGAGAGGTTTTGAGCAAGGTGGAGAAGCTCAACCGAGAGTGTGGCTTTGACTCAAATGGAAATATTTGTGCTTACTGCTACATGCACGACGAGGTATGTAGCCACCACAAGACTACCAAGGAAGTCAGCTTTGAAGAGTTCAAGGAGAATGGAAACAGCTGGTTGCTGACCGCTTTCTCGAACCTTGACGTCTTCGATTTCAAGGCTTTCAGTCCCAGTTTCTACTTCGACACGCTCCTCCCCCACTGGTTCGCCATTCAGGATTCTTTTGAGTGGAACCAGGAGACCGCTTAGTGAAAACGAAGCAATTTGGCATTGTATGTTGAAAGAAATAGAAGTGTAAATGCCAGCACTTCGTAGTTTCTTTTTTTTAAAATAAAGCCTATAGAAATAATAGTTGCGGAAAAAGTTGAATTTATTAGTTCTATATACTAACAAAGCCCATACGAAGCCTTGATTTAGTCAAAAAACGAATGTCGGCACCTACCATGGTTTTCTCAAACGTCTCCACTCGCTGGCTCTTATACTCCTTCCAGCCGATGGACGTTGAAGCCATGAAGAAAAAGTTCGACACAGTGATGAAGCAGATGGTATGGAAGCGTGCTTTTGATACGGAAGTCCTTCCTCGCTTGCTGGCCGGAACTCGCCTCGTCGTGGAAGACCTGGATGGTTGCTGCTCTAACTGCTACCACTACGGCCCCTGGGACTCAGCTGGAAGCCACGAAGGTTTCTGCGCTAACCATGCTGACCACGAGTTTGAAAGCAAGGTTTGGATGAGTTGGGAGGAGTTCCGCAAGTCTTCCGGAAGCTCTTTTCATTACGAGAACTACACGGATTATGAGAAGGATGTTGAGAAGGAGATGAAGGAGAAGCAGGAACAGATAGAACGTTATCTGGCTGAGTGCGAACGTATGATGCGTGAATACTACAACTGAGCCAGCGCTACATTTGAGTCAAGTGTATATATTTTGTATTTTTTTTAATTTATATGTATATGTATAATTGAATATGGCTTCTATTTCATTAGTAAATCTATTAGTTCCAATAATAAGTATAGGGCTGGCTTATTATTTCTTTATACTGAAGAAAGATGGTTGGATGAAATAATATAAATATATATAGAATTATAGCTTAATTTCTTCTACTTCCATGGATTTTAGAACTATACACTGTGATGATTTCTATCAAATCTTTTGTTATT
>JACCDU010335732.1_pt1 | contig 13939 bp, 14 predicted proteins | sample 7446081 | NCBI WGS metagenome assembly JACCDU01 (sample SAMN15323447, study PRJNA562643) | freshwater metagenome | isolation source: river surface water | place: USA:Blue River Watershed | collected 2017-08-17 | reverse complement strand
TCCGGCGTACGCACACCGTTCACACCCGGGAACGGAAACGCGCCGAACACGTTCTTGGCCTGGCTCTGCATCTGCTCCTGCATCTGCATGAACAGGCTCTTCGATTGCTCGATGTAGTTGCTCATCATGCCCTGCATCATCGGGGCCTGCACGCTCATGAACTGGGTCCACATCTCGGGGCTGAAGGCCTTCTCGTCCATCATGCCCTTCGAGTTCTCGGCCATCTTGTTCTGGATGTCGATGAACACCTGGATGTTCTTCTCGAGGTAATTGCCCATCATGCCCTGCATGGCATGGCCGTAGTAGCGGATGATCTGCGACAGCGCAGCGCTGGAGAACATCGGCTGGCCATTCGCTTCTTCTTCGAGAATGATCTGCAGCAGGATGCTGCGGGTCAGGTCGTCTTCGGTCTTTGCGTCGACAACCATGAAATCTTCATTGCCAAGCACCAGTTGCTTGACGTCAGCAAGAGTGATGTAGGAACTGGTCTGAGTATCGTACAGGCGGCGGTTCGGGTACTTCTTGATCAGCCGTTCGCCGGCCTTTTTTGCGGTAGTCATTAAAGGAATCCAGTCTATTGCGTCGCAATGAAGTCTTGCGATCTTAGAAAAAAATCCGGAAAGTTTTCCGAGTCCCCTTGGGCATTATAGTCCTGAAAAACAAATGCTTGTCCAGCCCCCTGCCCGTCCGGGCAGGTGCGTGGTGCAGCGCACAGGGAATTGCAGGTTATTGACCGTAGTAAACACTAATCGAAGCACTCATCGAAGCATTCTTTGCGCGGCGCCTCCTCAGGCCTTGACCTGGACGTAACGTCCCGGCGCCGGCTCGATAGGTTTGTGGCGGCCGTTGCCGTACTTGGCCGGCGCGGCATGCTGCTTGCCCGCATGCTCGGCCAGGAACGCTGTCCACTCGGTCCACCAGCTGCCCGGATGCTCGGCAGCGCCGGCCATCCATTCGTCGGCCGTCGCCGGCAGCTTGTCATTGGTCCAGTAACTGCGCTTCTTCTTGGCCGGCGGGTTGATCACGCCGGCGATGTGGCCAGACGCTCCCAGCACGAAACGGTTGTTGCCGCGCTTGCCCTTGTTCAGCAGCCCGGACGACAGGTAGGCCGTATTCCACGGCACGATATGGTCTTCGCGCGATGCGTAGATGAAGGTCGGGGTCTGCACTTTGCCGAGGTCGATGGCATCGCCATGCACGGACAGCTTGCCCGGTTCGCGCAGCCGGTTCTCGAGGTACATGTTGCGCAGGTAGTAGCAGAACATCGGGCCCGGCAGGTTGGTGCTGTCCGAGTTCCAGTAAAGGAGGTCGAACGGCGGCGGATCTTCACCCTTCAGGTAATTCGATTCCACATAATTCCAGACCAGGTCGTTCGGGCGCAGGCTGGAGAAGGCGGTCGCGAAGTCGCGGCCGGGCATGATCCCGCCCTTGCCTATCGCGGCCTCGCGCTGCTGCACCTGCGCCTCGTCCACATACACCTCGATGGCCCCCACATCGCTGAAGTCCAGCATCGTGGTCAGCAGCGTCAGGCTGGCCGCCGGCTTCTTGCCGCGTGCCGCCAGCACCGCCAGCGCCGTCGACAGGATGGTGCCGCCCACGCAGAAGCCCAGCGTATTGAGCTGGTCCTGGCCGGTGATGTCGAGCGCCACCTCGATCGCCTTGATCGGGCCCTGCTCGATGTAATCGTCCCAGCCGAGATGGCCGAGGCTGGCGTCCGCATTCACCCACGACACCACGAAGACCGTGTGCCCCTGCTCCACCGCGTGGCGGATCAGCGAGTTCTCAGGCTGCAGATCGAGAATGTAGAACTTGTTGATGCAGGGCGGGACGATCAGCAGCGGACGCTCGTACACCTGCTTGCCCAGCGGGCGGTACTGCAGCAGCTGCATCACATCGTTTTCGAACACCACCGCGCCTTCGGTGGTGGCGACATTCTTGCCGACTTCGAAGGCATTCTCGTCGGTGTGCGAGATATGGCCCTTCTTCAAATCTTCCAGCATGTGCTGGATGCCGCGCGTCAGGCTCTCGCCGTGCGTCTCCACCAGCTTCTGCTGCGCCTCGGGATTGGTGGCAAGGAAGTTCTTCGGCGACATCGCATCGATCGCCTGCTGGGTCGCAAAGCGGATCTTGCGGCGCGTCTTTTCATCGGTGTCGACGGCATCGGCCAGCTCGTTGAGGAACTTCGCGTTCAGCAGGTAAGCGGCGGCATTGAAGGCATGCAGCGGATTGGTCTTCCAGGCAGGGTCGGCGAAGCGGCGATCGCGGATGTCGGGCGAGCGCTGCGCAATCAGCGCCGTCCAGAGCGCCGACATCTCGTCCATGTAGTCCTTCTGGATTTGCTGCAGCTTCTCCGGCGGAATCATCGCGCCCAACCCGGGCGGCGTCGACAAGCCGGGCATCACCGGCAGTGCCGACATCCCTGGCATACCCGGCATCGTGGGCATGCCGGGCATGGCAGGCATCGCGGGCATGCCCGGGAAATTGCCCATGGCTGGCAAGCCGGCCTGCATCAGATTGAACATCGATTGCCATCCTTTCGGGTCAGACATCTGCGCGATCCAGTCGGCGGCAGATGCTTGAGGCTTGTTCGTGCTGTCGGCTTGCTTCATCTCGATTCTCCCCCGGTCGTGCCCGGTCTTGTTATCACTCTGCTGCAGGCGATGGCAGCGCGGTCCGGCCACGGGACGGCGCGTGTCAGTGTCTGATGCTACGATCCCTCGTTATTCTGGTTCTGGGAATGGCATTCGATGCACATAGCAGCAGTAGGATGGATATACGTGACGCTGATGATGGCGATCACCGAAGAAACGGTGGTCGCAGGCATTATGACGTTTTTCTTTTACGGTGTGCTACCGACCCTGATTATTTTGTACCTGTCCGGCAGCGGCCCGCGCCGCCGTCGGCGTGAACAGGAAACCCGGGACAGGCTGGCCGCGATGCAGGCCAGGCAAGCGACTGAGCCGACATCCGACGCCCGGCCCGAATCCGGGCCGGCGGCAACACCCACTGACTCAGTTCGGGCGAATCCAGACCAGTGAAGCCATACGGCCGGTGACCCGGTCGCGGCGGTAAGAGTAGAAGCGCGCCGGATCGGACACGGTGCAATCGCTGCCGCCATGGATGGCCGCCACACCGGCACGCGCCAGTGCCAGTCTTGCCAGTTGCGGCAAGTCGCCCAGGAATTTGCCGGGCTTGCCGGCCAGCGGCGCAAACGCATTGCCGGCAGTAGCGCCAAGATGGGCAAACGCGGGCGGCACTTCCGCCCCCACTTCGAAATGCTGCGGCCCGATGCCCGGGCCCAGCCAGGCCGTCAGTTCGCCTGCGCCCGCGGCCCGCATGGCGGCGACCGTTGCCTCCAGCACGCCGCCGGCCAGACCGCGCCAGCCCGCATGCGCGGCGCCGACCACCTTGCCATTCAGATCAGCCAGCAGCACCGGCATGCAATCGGCCGTCATGATCACGCACACGGCGCCGGCTTCGGTGGCGATGCTGGCATCGGCTTCGGGCGCGCCCTGTACCTGCGCCGCATCGACCACGGTCGTGCCATGCACCTGTGTCAGCCAGGCCGGCTCGGCGGGCAGCAAGCTGCGCAGCCGCGCGCGGTTGGCCGCTACCGCTTCGGGCGCATCATTGACATGCACGCCCAGGTTCAGTCCACCGCCGCCCTGCCCGTCGTCATAGGGCGCAGCGCTGACGCCGCCGCCTCGCAAGGTGGATAGCGCGCCGACTGACGCGGGCAAGCCCGGCCAGTGTGGCACCAGCATCCTGCCGGCAAGACCAGCGCTGCCGACGCTGTCATGGGCGCTTGGTCTGGCCGGGGGGATGGTCATGTCAGGCATGTCGGGAGCGGATAGCGTCGTCAGTGCAAATCAAGCTGCAAACCAGGCTGATCCGGGGCGTGCTCAGACAGCGATGCCCGCCTGCTGCAACAGCGCCGCCATGTCGGCCGGCACCGGCTGCTGCCATTCGACCATGTCGCCACGGGTCGGATGCACCAGCGCCAGTTTTTCCGCATGCAGTGCCTGGCGCGGAAACACGCTGATCAGGTGGTGCTTGCCATAGACGGCATCACCGACGATGGGGAAACCGATCGATGCGAGGTGCACGCGGATCTGATGCGTGCGTCCGGTCTCGAGCTTGCAGCGCAACAGCGCCACCGGCTTGCCATCGAGGATACCGTTGGCGACCTTCTGGTAATGGGTGATTGCAGGCTTGGCCAGCGGCGATTTGCTGACGGCCATCTTGGTACGCTCGCGCGGATGGCGGCCGATCGCCGCTTCGATGCGTCCGCTCGATACCGGCTGGCCCCAGACCAGCGCCAGGTATTCACGCCCGACGCTGCGCTCCTGCAGCTGGCGCACCAGGTCGGTCTGCGCCATCATGGTCTTGGCCACTACCATCAGGCCGCTGGTGTCCTTGTCGAGCCGGTGCACGATGCCCGCGCGCGGCACGCCAGCCAGGTGCGGCCAGCGATGCAGCAAACCATTGAGCAGCGTGCCGGTCCAATTGCCGGCGGCCGGGTGCACGACCAGCCCGACCGGCTTGGCGATCACGATCAGGTCGCCGTCTTCATGCACGACGTCGAGCGGCACCGGTTCCGGCTGGAAGGCATGCTCGGATTCGGCCGGCTTCGGCTGCACATGCACGGTCTCGTCACCGAGCATGATGGCCTTGCCCTTGGCCGGCTTGCCATCGACGGTCACGAGTCCGTCGTCGATCCACTGTTGCAGACGGGCGCGCGAAAACTGCGGCAACAGCGCGGACAAGGCCTTGTCCAGCCGCTGGCCGCAGCTGGCCTCGTCCAGGCGCAAGGTAATCGGTGAAAAATCGTTTTCTACGCTGTCGGTGGCGGACATGGCATCGAGATCGTCATGATCGTCGAGTTCGTCCATTTCCTCGGACAAGTTGGCGGGCAGGTGTTCGGCTGTCTTGCTATGTGGTTTCACGCGTGTTTCCATCGGCTATAATCGCCGCTTCAATGCCACCCCCGGGTATCCCCCATGTCGAAGAATCCCCTGAAACTTGCTGTCTTGATGCTGGCCTTCGTGCTGTCGGCCTGTGGCTCGCTGGGAGAAAAAGCGGATGAGACCAAGGGTTGGTCGGCCGAGAAATTATACGCCGAGGCGAGCGACGAGCTTAAGGGCGGCAACTATGACAAGGCGATCAAGTACTTCGAGAAACTCGAATCGCGCTACCCGTTCGGTGCCTACGCGATGCAGGCGCAGATGGAAATCGCCTACGCCTACTATCGCCAGAACGAACCGGCTCAGTGCCTGGCCGCAATCGACCGCTTCATCCGCCTGCACCCGAACCACCCGAACGTAGATTACATGTATTACCTGCGCGGGCTGATGAACTTCAACGACAAGAAAGGCTTGTTCGACTTCATCAGCGAACAGGACCCGACCGAGCGCGATCCGAAAGCTACGCGTGCTGCCTTCGAAGCGTTCAAGCAATTGGTCGAGCGCTTCCCGGACAGCAAATACGCGCAAGACTCGCGTGACCGCATGAAGTATCTGGTCGAGGCGATGGCTCAGTACGAAGTCCATGTGGCGCAGTACTACCTGAAGCGCGGCGCTTATGTGGCTGCGGTGAACCGCGCGCAGAACGTCATCCGCAACTACCCGGAATCACCGTCGGTCAAGAATGCGCTGCGCATCCAGATCCAGGCGTACAACGCGATGGGCATGAAAGACTTGCGCGACGATGCCGAGCGCGTGTTCGAACTGAACTACAAGAGCAAGGCGAACGAAACTGAAAACACCTCCGGCGGCGACAAGCCGTGGTGGAAAGTCTGGTAAGCCTGCGCCCGGCGCGTCAGCCCGGCTTGTCGGGCCCGCCGGTCTTGCCTGCCTACCCTGCCTGCCCTGGCGGCCCCTTGCATCAATCGGCCAGCTGCCGCCTGAACACCCAAGTCCCTGCATTCGACGCCGCTTCGTCAAACGCATAGCCGTCACTGTCGAATGCCTTCAATCCTTCCGGCTTCGTGATCTTGTGGTCGATCGCATAGCGCGCCATCAGGCCGCGCGCCCGCTTCGCGAAGAAGGAAATGATCTTGTACTTGCCGTTCTTCCAATCCTCGAACACCGGCGTGATCACGGGCACATCCAGTTCGGCTGGCTTGACCGACTTGAAATATTCTTCCGACGCCAAATTCACCAGTGCCTTCGCCTTGCTGTCGGCCAGCGCCGCATTCAGCGCCTGCGTGATCTCGCTGCCCCAGAAGGCATACAGGTCCTTGCCGCGCTTGGTAGGCAGTTTTGTGCCCATCTCCAAACGATAAGGCTGCATCAGGTCCAGCGGGCGCAGCAGCCCGTACAGGCCGGACAGGATACGCACATGCTTCTGCGCCCAGTCGAGCTGGCGCTGGTTCAGTGAGCGCGCGTCGAGACCGTCATACACATCGCCATCGAAGGCCAGCATCGCCTGCCGCGCATTCGCTTCGGTGAAAGTCTTGCGCCAGTCGGCAAAGCGCGCGACGTTCAGGTGTGCCAGCGTATCGGAGATGCTCATCAGTCCGGCAATCTTCGCCGGTGACATCTCGCGCAGTACCGAGACCAGCTCCGCGGAACGCGGGATAAAATCCGGCAGCGTGTGCTTGTTCGCGGCAATCGGGGTTTCGTAGTCAAGCGTCTTTGCTGGGGACAGGACCAGGATCATTTCAGGCACAGGAAAATTTTTGAAAGCATGATACCGAAACCTGACGAGGGCCGTGCCGCCGAGCCGGGGAGCGCTGCAGGGAGCGCTGCAGGGAGCGCTACCTTAAGCGACACCGACAGCGCCGCCTCCCGCACCGAACCGGCCGTGCTGCCCCGCAGGCTGGTGCTGGACACCAATGTCTGCCTGGACCTGTTCGTGTTCCGCGATCCGCGCTGGGCGGCGCTGCTGTCGGCCATGCGTGAATCCCGGGTACAGGCCTACACGCGCGCCGACTGCCGCATGGAGTGGACGCTGGTGCTGGCATATACGCGCCTGGGGCTGGACGCTGCGCAGCAGGCAGCGGCACTGGCCGAATTCGATCAATGGGTTGCGCTGGTCCCCGAAGCGGAAGCCGCCGATGCGATCAAGCTGCCGGTCTGCCGCGACACGGACGACCAGAAGTTCATCGAACTGGCGGCAGCCTGCGGTGCCGATGCACTCGTGACGAAGGACAAGCTGGTCCTGAAACTGGCGCGCAAGATGAAGAAGCTGGCGCTGTTCCGCATCCTGTCGCCGGAACAGTGGACAGCAGAATGGACGACAGCCCCGAGCGGACAGTCACACTGAAGCGCTTCATCGCGCAAGACCGGACGGCACGCAAGGTGAAGGCCCGCTCAGCGGCGCTACAATAACGACAACCTGTACAACAAGCCTGTCATCCACACTACATGTCTTCGCACGCTACGCCTGCCGCCAACGACACGCCGCTCTCCCCGCTGGTTTCGCGCTTGCCGCGCGTCGGCACCACGATCTTCACCGTGATGTCGGCGCTCGCCGCTGAAAAAGGCGCAGTGAACCTGGGCCAGGGTTTTCCCGATTTCGATTGCGACCCGCTGCTGCTGGATTCGGTCAACGAAGCCATGCGCGACGGGCACAACCAGTATCCGCCGATGGCCGGCATCCTGCCGCTGAGACAAGCGGTGTCGGACAAGATCGCGAACCTCTACGGCCGTCATTACGACCCGCAGACCGAGATCACGATCACGGCCGGCGCCACGCAAGCGATCCTGACCGTGGTGCTGTGCTGCGTGCATCCGGGCGACGAAGTGATCGTCATCGAGCCGGTCTATGACAGCTATGTGCCCGCGATCGAACTGGCGGGCGGCAAGCCGGTGTTCGTGCAGATGGAAGTCGACAGCGCCGGTTACTCGGTCCCATGGCACAAGGTGGCAGCCGCCGTGACGCCGAAGACGCGGCTGATCATGGTCAATTCGCCGCACAACCCGACCGGCAGCATCTTCGATGCCGACGACATCGCGCAACTGACGGACATCGTGCGCGGCACGCAGATCCTGGTGATGTCGGACGAGGTGTACGAACACATGGTGTATGACGAACGACGCCATGAATCGGCCTGTCGTCATCCCGAATTGGCCGAGCGCGCCTTCGTCGTCTCCAGCTTCGGCAAGACCTATCACGTGACCGGCTGGAAGATCGGCTATGTGGCCGCACCGGCGATGCTGTCGGCGGAATTCCGCCGGGTGCACCAGTTCAATGTGTTCACCGTGAACACGCCGATGCAGCACGGGCTGGCCACCTACATGCAGGATCCGACGCCTTATCTCGACCTTGCGCCGTTCTATGCGCACAAGCGCGACCTGTTCCGCGATGGCTTGTCGGGCACGCGCTTCAAGCTGCTGCCATCGCAAGGCACCTACTTCCAGTGCGCCGACTACAGCGCGATTTCGGATATGCCGGAAGCCGAGTTCTGCCGCTGGCTGACCACCGAGATCGGCGTCGCCGCGATCCCGATCTCGGCCTTCTTTGACCAACCGCGCGAGTCCGGCATCGTGCGCTTCTGCTACGCGAAGAAGGACCAGACGCTCAGGAGTGCGCTCGAGCGCCTGTCGAAGCTGTAAGGCGATTCGGGGCCCCATCGCCCCGGCCACGGGAAATTGGCACTCTCAGGCGCCGGAAAGCCCGGCTTTTGAAAATAAAAACGGCATCCGCAGGGATGCCGTTTTGCCATTCAGGGTCCCCGCCCCGGTCCGTCAGGACACGGACCAGAGACGCGGTTGGTATCTCAGTCGGGACGGCCGCGCTGGCTCAACAGCACGGCGTTTTCCTTGCGATCGGCAGTCACGCGCTGCATGGTCGGACGCTCGCCAACCAGCCTGGTGTACTCCTTCACCGGATAATCGGCGAACAAATCTTCGGCATAGATGGCTTTGAACGCCATGCCAGCCAGCGGCAGGTTGACCGCGGCCGAGCAGTCGGCCAGCGTGAAATCGCTGCCGGCGATGTAGGGCGAGAACTTGGCGAGCTTGCCCAGCGCGGCCACGTTGCGCTTCAGGAGCTTGTGCGCGCGCGCCTTGGTCTCGTCGGTGACTTTCCCTCCGAAAAACGCCTCTGAGTACAGCTCGCGCGCGACCAGTTCGATGTGCAGGTCGATGAACTGCATCAGCTCGCGCACCTTGGCAGCGGCCAGCGGATCTTTCGGCAGCAGCGGCTTCTGCGGGTACGCGTTCTCGAGATAGTCGACGATCACCTGCGACTCGCACAGGGTCTGGTTGCCAAAGTCCAGATAAGGGATCTTGCCCAGCGGGGACTTGGCCAGCAGTTCGGGCGTCTTGTCGACCCAGACCAGTTTTTCCTCGAAAGGGATTTCCTTTTCAAGCAGGACAAGCTTGACCTTGTTGTAGTAATTGCTGGCCGCGAAGCCGCACAAAGTGATCATGGAGTCTCCGTTATCTTTGCGATTTGTCTGTTTTACCGGCTTGAAGGCCCGGTTCGGGTGCCCTGCCGGGCTGGTGCAAACTGGCGCTGCGCAGTCTATCATTGCCGGCAACAACAATATCGGCGTCCATTCGCCCCCTTGCTCCTCTTTCCCCTGCTGACATGGCCGCTGAACTGCTCGCATCCCGGCGCGACGCCACCCTGATCCTGACCCTGTCCAATCCCGGCGCAAAGAACGCGCTGCATCCGGACATGTACGCCGCCGGCGTCGAGGCGCTGGAGACGGCCGAGCGCGACCCGGATGTGCGTGCCGTGGTGCTGACCGGTGCCGGCGATGTGTTCTGCGCCGGCGGCAATTTGAACCGGCTGCTGGAGAACCGCGCGAAGGAGCGTTCGGTACAGGCTGACTCGATCGACCGCCTGCATGGCTGGATCGCCGCCATCCGCGACTGCAGCAAGCCCGTGATCGGCGCCGTCGAAGGTCCGGCCGCCGGCGCTGGCTTTTCGCTGGCGCTGGCCTGCGACCTGCTGGTGGCTGCACAGTCGGCGAAATTCGTGATGGCCTATGTAAAGGTCGGACTGACGCCCGATGGCGGCGGTTCCTGGTTCCTGTCGCAGGCACTGCCGCGCCAGCTGGCCACCGAGATCCTGATCGAAGGCAAACCGGTCAGTGCGGCACGCCTGCATGAGACTGGCGTGGTGAACCGCATCGCACCCGATGGCGGCGCACTGGACGCCGCGCTGGCCTGGGGCGACGAACTGGCGAAGCTGTCGCCGCATGCCGTCAGCAACATCAAGGGCCTGCTGCGCGAGGCGCCGTCCCATACCCTGCCCCAGCATTTCGAGGCCGAGAAGCGCAGCTTCGTCGACAGCCTGCACCATCGCGACGGGCTGGAAGGCATCACTGCCTTCCTCGAGAAGCGCGCGCCGCAGTACAAGTGAGCGAGCGCGGCCAACGATATTCATGAGCGTACAACGATGAGCTTCAACCCCCGCCGCCGCGTGTTCCTGATGCGGCATGGCAGCGTCACTTACTTCGACAGCGCCGGCAAGCCGGTGCTGCCAGAGCTGGTGCCCTTGAATGAACAAGGCCGTGAGCAGGCCACCGCCGCCGGCCGCACCTATGCCGCCGCAGGCATCCAATTCGACCGCGTGATCGTGTCGGGCCTGCCGCGCACCGTCGAGACGGCACAGCGCGTACTGACCGAGACTGGCCAGACACCCGAGATCGAAGAATGGCCGGGGCTGGTCGAGATCCGCGGCGGAAAGCTGGCCAACATTCCGGACGAGCAGCTGAAGGACGCCTTCACCGGCGCATTCGAAGGCATGGCCCCGGAAGACAAGCGCTTCCTGGGCGGCGAAAGTGTCGGTGAATTGCTGGACCGCGTGCATCCCGAAATCGACCGGCTGCGCGCCGCCAGTGACTGGGACACCGTGCTGATGGTGCTGCACGGCGGCGTGAACCGGGCGATCCTGTCGTATGCCCTCACCGGCCAGCGCATCTTCCTCGGCAACCTCGCCCAGACCGGCGGCTGCATCAATGCACTCGACGTCGGCGAAGCGCCGAATGACTGGGTGGTGCGGCTGATGAATTACTCGCCGCCGTCAGCGCTGCAGCATGAGTCGCGCGGCACGACGATGGAAGCGCTGTTCCACCAGTACCGAAAGGCCCGCGGGCTGTAAGCGATGGCAGCGAAAAGTCGCGGCCAACACCGTACGGCGCAGCAGGAATACAGCAAGCCCGATACAGCAGGACCCGAATAGCAGTAAACAACAAAGCAGTAAATAACGATAACAAGCCAAAAGCAAACTTCCACCCGCGACCCGCCACGAGCGATCGCGCAAGACCACCAGCAGGAGCACGACAAATGCAAGACGATTCCTCGGGCACCAAGCCCGTTGCCGAGAACATGAAAGTCGACCTCGGCGCACTCGCCGACTACATGCGCAAGCATGTGGAGGGCTTTTCCGGCGATGGCGAGATCCAGATAGAACAATTCAAGGGCGGCCAGTCCAACCCGACCTTCATGTTGACCGCCGGCGGGCAGCGCTATGTGCTGCGCACCAAGCCGGCACCAGCGGCGAAGCTGCTGAAGTCGGCGCATGCGATCGAGCGCGAATACCGCGTGATGGATGCGCTGTCGAAGGCCGGCTTCCCGGCCGCGCGCCAGTACGCGCTGTGCGAAGACGAGTCCGTGATCGGCCGCGCCTTCTACATCATGGAATTCATCGAAGGCCGCGTGTTCTGGGACCAGTCCCTGCCCGGCATGGAGCCGGCCGAGCGCGGCGCGATCTATGACGAGATGAACCGCGTGATCTCGCTGCTGCATACGCTGGACTACCAGGCCATCGGCCTCGGCGACTACGGCAAGCCCGGCAATTATTTCGCGCGCCAGATCGACCGCTGGAGCAAGCAATACAAGGCGGCCGAGACCGAGCACATCCCGGCGATGGAAAGCCTGATCGAATGGCTGCCGCAGCACATCCCGGCCGGCGAGCTGACTTCGATCGTGCATGGCGACTTCAGGATGGACAACATGATTTTCCATCCGACCGAGCCGAAGATCCTCGCCGTGCTCGACTGGGAGCTGTCGACGCTGGGCCATCCGCTGGCCGACTTCTCGTACCACTGCATGAGCTGGCACATCACGCCTGGCCTGTTCCGCGGCATCGGCGGCATGGACCTGAAGGCGCTCGGCATCCCGGCAGAAGACGACTACATCGCGAAGTATTCGGCGCGCACCGGCATCACGGTGAACAAGGAAGACTTCCGCTTCTACCTCGCGTACAACATGTTCCGCATGGCCGGCATCCTGCAGGGCATCATGAAGCGCTACCAGGATGGCACCGCAGCCAGCGAGCAAGCGCTGCGTAACGGCCAGGCCGCACGCCCGATGGCGGAGATGGGCTGGGCCTACGCGTCCGGCGCGAAGGCCTGATCGCTCAAGGCAGGCCAGTCTGCATCCCGGGCACATGACGCTGTCCGGGATGCAGGCCGTCCGTACGCCGGGCAGCAGGAAAAGCATTATCCGGAGATGGCAGCAGCAAGTCGTCCCCGCATGATCACCAACGAAGTTCATTCGATAACAAGAAGCACGACGAAGGAGACCCACAATGGATTTTGCCTATTCCCCTCGCTGTCAGGCGCTGCGCGAGAAACTGCTCAAGTTCATGGATGACTACATCTATCCGAACGAGCGCGCATACAAGGACGAGGTTGACCGCAACGGTCAGGAAAAAGGCAGCCGCTGGCTGCCGACGAAAATCATCGAAGAACTCAAACCCATCGCCCGCGAGCAAGGGCTGTGGAACCTGTTCCTGCCCCAATCCGAGCGCGCCCCGGAAGGCCTGTCCAACCTCGACTATGCGCCGCTGTGCGAGATCATGGGCCGCATCCCGTGGGCGCCGGAAGTGTTCAACTGCTCGGCGCCGGATACCGGCAACATGGAGACCATCGAACGCTACGGCAGCGAGGAACAGAAACGCGAATGGCTGGAGCCGCTGCTGCGCGGCGAGATCCGTTCCGCGTTCGCGATGACGGAGCCCGAGGTCGCATCGTCGGACGCGACCAACATCAGCACCCGCATCGAGCGCGTCGGCAACGAGTACGTGATCAATGGTCGCAAATGGTGGACTTCCGGCGCCGGCGACCCGCGCTGCAAGATCTACATCGTGATGGGCAAGACCGATCCGGAAGGACCGCGCCATTCGCAGCAGTCGATGATCCTGGTGCCGGCGGATACGAAGGGCGTGACCGTCGTGCGTCCGCTGTCCGTGTTCGGCTATGACGATGCGCCGCATGGTCACTGCGAAGTCATCTTCGACAATGTGCGCGTGCCGGCCTCGAACATGCTGCTGGGCGAAGGCCGCGGCTTCGAGATCGCGCAGGGCCGTCTCGGCCCGGGACGCATCCATCACTGCATGCGCGCCATCGGCACGGCAGAGCGCGCGCTGGAACTGATGTGCCGCCGCATCGATTCGCGCGTGGCCTTCGGCCGCAAGATCTCCGAGCAAGGTGTCTGGCGCGAACGCATCGCCGAGTCGCGCATCATGATCGACAGCGCCCGCCTGCTGGTGCTGAAAGCGGCGTACATGATGGACACGGTGGGGAACAAGGTCGCCAAGAGCGAGATCGCGATGATCAAGGTGCTGGCACCCGTGATGGCGCAGCAAGTGATCGACTGGGCGATACAGGCGCATGGCGGCGGCGGCGTGTCCGACGATTTCCCGCTGGCGCAGCTGTGGGCACACAACCGCACGCTGCGTCTGGCCGACGGCCCGGACGAGGTGCACCGCAACGCGATCGCCAAGCTGGAACTGGCAAAATACGTTAGCCTTCCGGGTGAGTCGCTGGACTTGCCGGTGACGCGTTCCTGACACGGAGCTCGTCACTCGCAAGCGCAGCTTGCCGAACGTGCAACCGGGCACAGGCGTCACGCGCCTTGCCCTTCAGCGCCGGTCCTGACCGGCGCTGTTCAATTTGAGAAGAACAATGATCGATCTGTATTCGATGGCCACGCCGAATGGCCACAAGGTTCACATCATGCTCGAGGAATGCGGGCTG
>JACCDU010248748.1_pt1 | contig 13942 bp, 1 predicted proteins | sample 7446081 | NCBI WGS metagenome assembly JACCDU01 (sample SAMN15323447, study PRJNA562643) | freshwater metagenome | isolation source: river surface water | place: USA:Blue River Watershed | collected 2017-08-17 | reverse complement strand
GGCGTGGACTGGACACTCAGTCAAACTCAACAAATCCTCCAAGCCATTCAATACGCCAGCCTAGATGCCATGGTCCTCAACCCCAACGTTGAACGCCACATCAACGTCAGCGTCAGCGACACCACAAACGCCAACTCAGTCTCTCTACTCAAGACCGTAGCACTCTTGCCAAGCGTCGACTTGCATAGTGCGCAGCTCGACATCGCCACCTCCAAAATCACACTCAACTTTGAAGCAGCCCTCACCGGTACACCGCAGATCGCTGACTTCTCCGACCTCAAGCTAGACGGCGTTGCAGCCAACCTCTCTGGCGTCAGCCTCTCGGGTTCAAGCCTTCTCCTGTCATTGGCCAGTGCGCTCACCTCAGACGCAGTCGTCTCATTCAACTACACCCCCAACGCATCGGCGGCCAATCACATTCAAAGTGCGGGTGCCAGCCTGAGCGAATTTGCTTTCTTGCAAGACAAAGCTGCCAACAACAACACAGCCTTGGCAGGCACCGCTGGCAAACACAACATCATCATCGGCAACGGTGGCGCAGACACCATGACCGGAGCCGAACTCTCCGACACATTTGTCTTTGGACTTGGCACCACAGGCATATCACACGTCACCAACTTCTCCATCAGTCAGGGCGACAAACTCGACCTCTCCAAGCTCATCTCAAGCTACACATCCACCTATGGCACCAATGGCTTGTCCAAATACCTCAACCTCTCCACCGTCAACTCTGGCCACGACCTTCAACTCCAAATTGACAAAGACGGCTTGGGCAACTTCACCACCGGCCTAGACGCCACCGTCATCCTCACTGATGTCGGCACCACCGCCACCAACGCTGGCACAGCCAACACCTCTGCCGATCTCACCGACTACCTGCTCAAGCACAGCGCCGTTGTACTCTGATCTTCTTTGTTACATCAAATTGCTACTAACTAGCAATTCAATGTAGCTAAAAACGAAACCTGAATCTGCAAAAATGGATTCATATAACTTATTTTCAAAAAGGACCTTCCATCATGACAACCAACGCTAAGTACGTATTGACCGCTGACTCTGGTAACACCTTGCTGGACTTGCGTTTAAATGCAGGTTTGCTTTCTTTGGTGGGCCAAACAGCAACGATTGTGGGGAGCGCGGCAGCGGATTACGTCTATGCCAGCTTAGGTGCCAACGTTGACTGGTCTACACCCTCTACCGGCGTTGATGTCATGTTCTTGGACGGTCGTTTGCAAGACTACGACATCACCATTTCAGGCACCGTCGTCACGCTCACCCGTACCGGCACCGTCAATGGTGTGTCAGTCACCAGCACCTACAAACTCGAAACGACTGGTTCGTCTAAGTTTGCCTTCACCGATGGTTCTATCGCTGCAAACGCCATCGCGGCCCAAACCGCTGGTTCACCTGCTGCGGGCAACGTCACTGCACTCGACTCCGCACTCAACTCTCTCAGCGCCCCTGACGCTGCCGACGGCACAGCCGCCACACAGCGCGTCTCCTTGCAAAATGCGGGCACCGTCACCGCCACTGCGCTCATGGGCAAACTCATCATCAGCGGCTCTTCGGGCGTTGATCAGGTATACGTCAAAGCCGGTGCCAATGTAGACGCCACCCTCATTGGCGGCAGCACCGACATCATTTGGATGACCGGCAACTGGGCCGACTACACCAAAACCCAAAAAGGCAACACCCTAGAACTCAGCCGCACCATCAAAATCAATGGTCAAGATCGCACCGAAACCGTCTTGGTTGCTGCTGCTTCAGGCATCTTGAGTGACAAACTGATGTTTGCCGATGGCTACATCATGTCCAAAGACGCGCTCACCAACAAAGCTGCCGCCGACCTCAATGCTGCCGGTGGCATCATGTCTCAAGCCGCTGGACAACACACAGACTGGGCCAGCTTAGGCGGCGTCACCGTAGACACCGTCACCATCAGCAATGACTCGGGCGCATCACCCGCCGATGCCATCACCAACGTTAAAGCCCAAACCATCAAATGCACTTACACAGGCACCTTGGAAGACGGTGATGCCATTCAAATCTCTGTCGACGGCGGCTTAACATGGACCTCCGCCACAGTCAAGCCTGCTGCCGCAGGCGGTGGCACATTTGAAGTCGCTGCCACCCTCATCGAAGGCGTGCAAGCCGTGCAAGTGCGCGTCTTGCCTGCCAACGGCCCAACCCTCGATGCGTCACGTCAACACACCGTCACCATCAACCATGGTGGCACAGTCACCTTGGACACCGGCACCCCCACCGGAACCGTGGCAGTCTCTCTGTCCGGTGACGCATACATCAACAGCGCAGAAGCTGCTGACACAGCCTTCACCAACGTAGCCATCAAAGTCACACTCGGTGCGGACGTTCAAGCTGGCGACATCATTCAATTGCAACTCAATGGCACCACCAGTCCTGCCAACGACGCTGGTTCGCCTTACACCGTCACTGCGGCCGACCTCAAAGCAGGCTTTGCCACCATCAACCTGCTTAAATCCAGCCTCACGGCAGGTGCCGATGCCCTGAACAACGCTGTGCACAAGGTCTACGCCACCTTCACAGACGTTGCTGGCAACACATCCACCACGACCACCCCAGTTGACATCACCGTCGACACCTTTGGCCCACAAGCCGCATTCGCTGTCTCTGCTGTTGCAGTAGACGGCACCACCGCATTGCACACCGGCCCAACCGTGGCCAACCCAGAATACGTCAACGAAACCGACGCCTACCTCAACAACGCTGAAGCCAGCATCGTGTTTGAAGTCACCATCGATGCAAACTGTGTTGCGGGCGACAAAATCCAATTCGTCATTCCTGGTGCCACCAGTGCCACCGACAAACTCGTTGGCACAGCCTACACACTCACCGCAGCCGATATAGCTGCGCCCGACCACAAAGTCCGCATCCTCGTCAACAAAACAGACGTTGCGGGTGTCACTGTTGTAGACGGTGTTTACAACGTCGTTGCACGCGCCTACGACGCTGCAGGCAACGCCAATGACAGCGCAACACTTGCCATCACCGTCGACAGCGTCGCTGTCAGCGCAAACCTCACAGTGTCTTCAGTTGAGACCGATGGAGCCTCTGTCCGTCATGATGGCGAAGCAGACCGCTTTTTGGCCAACGCTGAAACCAACGTCGTTCTCAAAGTTGACAGCACAGCCTTTGGCACAGCCAGCGCCCTCAAAGTAGGCGATGTCATCACACTGCAAATCAAAGACGTTGCAGCCTCTACCGCTGAGGGCCATGATGTCTTTGTTGACTTGACACATAAAGCTGACGGCACAAACCCTGACGGCACGACCTACAAAGCAGGCGACACCTACAAATACACCGTCACAGCCGACGACATTGCCTCTGGTGATGGCGTAGGCAAAGCCGCCTACATGCAAGTCGAAAAGGGCGACTTAACCGCCGGCGCATTGAACGTTTTGCGTGCGCACCTGGTCGACTTGGCTGGTAACGGCGGCTACTCCACCGACAACCTCGGCATCACCGTTCAGGGTCCCATCACCCTCACGATGACCTCTGGCATCACCGACTTGCAAGTCACCAGCCAAATCGTATTCACATCCTCACAACCCGTTGCCACGGCAGGGCACAAACTCATCACCTTCACCAACCTGGCCGACAGCGGCACCAAAACAGGCTTTGACGGTGAAGCCAACGCCAACACATTCAGCGTTTACGCAGACGACACTCGTTACGTCACCATCGTTGGCGACAAAATCATCATCAAGCCACCCTTTGACTTTGACTTTGCCAACAACTACGAAATCACAATAGAGGAAGATGCCTTCTTAACCGCCCCAGACACTGTGGGTGGCATTCCAGCCATGGGCACATCCAAGGTTGACGTTGGTGCCATGAAATTCAGCACCGTTGAACTCGGTATTGATGTTGGCTCGGCCAAACAAGGCCAAGTCATGAAAGACGACGGCTCCGTTTCCAGCTTGGCTGCCGATGGCGCCAAAAAGTGGTTTGCGGTTGACGGCGCAACTGCGCCCCAAAGCTACGACCTTGCAGGTGACGACTACGCCATGGTCTTCAAAGACCAAAACCCTGAAGGCCAAAACCCTGACACCAACGACGGCGTTGCCGCCAAAGACTTCACTGCCAACGTCACCAACTTTGGTGCGGGCGATTTGGTCTATGCGGATGACCAACAAAACAACGCAGCCAAACTCAACAACAAAACATCCAGCCAAGTCGTCGACTACGGCAACGCTGGTCAGCAAGTGCTGCACTTTGACCCCACCTCAACAGGCTGGGATGGTGGCACCTTCAACCTGTCAGGGGAGGGCGGCACACTCAGTCAGGAGGACGTACTCAAGCGTCTCAATGTAGCCAACTCCACCTCCGTTGCCACGGCCATCACAGCCATTGACCGTGTAGACACCACAGGCGCTGTGGTTGCCACCAACTTAGTTGGCATCACCACCACCGATGCACAGCCGCTCTTGATCAAAGTCTCCGCGGCGGTCCAGCAGGGTGATAAGGTGCAAATGGTCTACATCGACGAATCAGGCAATGTGCAAAGCATTGGTGGCGAATACACCGCCATTTCCACAGACCAAACCAACGGCTACGTCACCGTCAACCTCACCCGTACACAACTCCTAACCTTGCCCAATCAAGAAGGTTACAACCGTGTGTTCGCCAAAATCACCAACACATCCGGTGGCGTCAGCTACAGCCACTTTGTGGGTGGTGACAACGGCATGTACCTCGACACCGTGGCCCACGCGCCCACCCTCAGCTTTGCCACTGGCGAAGATGCCCACCTCTCCAGCACTGAAAGCAGCGTCAACCTCGTTGTGGACAAAACCAACATCAAAGTTGGCGATGTTTTGGTACTCAAAAACGGTGCCACACAGCTGGCCACACACACCGTCACAGCTGCCGACATCACAACCGGCTACACCTTCAACGTTCTCAAATCCAGCCTCAACACAGGCTCCAACACACTCACGCTCACCAACACTGACCAAGCTGGCAACGTTGGCACCAGCGACATCACCGTCATTCGTGACCAATACGTCACCTACAGCGGTGCCATCGGCTTAGGCCCTGTCCTCACTGGCAACGACCTGCAAGTCACCGCCTACGACAGTGCTGGCAACGTACTTGCTAAATCTGACATCGCTGCCAACGGCACCTACAGCTTCAGCATTGACAAGAGCTACGCAGGCGCCATCACCATCCGTGTCGCCAACAAAACTGCCAACACAACCACCAACAAAGACTACTACGACGAAGCAACCCGTGCCCCCGCTGACATCGGTGCAAACGGCTCCATCGCTGCTGTTGTCTATGCCAATGGCAGCGACAAAACAGTCAACATCTCCACACTCACAGACTTGGTTGCTCGCCAACTCTCGTCTGCATCCAACGTCGTCACAGCCACGGCTGCCCAAATTGCCGCCTACAACCTCCAGCTCGCCCAGCTCTTGGTAGACGGTGCCGCCACCCAAGGCATTACCGACTTCGTTCCCACCTTCACCGTTGACAGTGAAGGCGTCAGCACCATCAGCGTAGCTGGCAAATACGGCCAACTCTTGGCCCAAATCTCGGCCCAAGCCGTTGCCAACTCTGTGTCCATGGACACCCTCCAAACCCAGCTCTCCAACGCCATCACATGGACTTGGGATGCTGGCACCAACACCGCCACAGCCGCCCTTGGTGCTGACTTGGCCAAACAAGTCGTACTCCTCAGCAAAGTTGCCCAAGCCGCGGCCTTGCTCACTGGCACCAACGCCAGCGCATACCTCACCGCTGCCGACCTCGCTGCCTATGGCTTCATAGCCGTGAGCGACCTCAGCGCAGACCGTCAATCCGACCTCATTGCACGCATCGTCGCCTCGGCTGACGACGGCTCTGCCGTGGACACCATGAGCGAACTCACCGCCTTGGTTGCCAAAGAAGTCGCCTTGGCCAAAATTCAAGACTACGCCAACAACAGCACCACCAATCCAGCCCCCACCGTGGCCGACTACACAGCCGCGGGCGTCACTGGTGTCACTGCCTCTGACCTCTTTGCTATCAACAGCAAAATGGCTGGCAGTGCAGCCGCTGGCACAGTACCCGCTGACGGCGTCATCCAAGCCGTTGTTGATGTAGGCGTTGCTGCGCATAACGCAGCCATTGCCCGAATCGTCGCCTACGCAGACGACAGCACAACCGCTGGCCTCGTTCCCCCCTCAGCCGGCACCTACGCCTTGGCTGGCATCACGGGCGTCACCGCTGACAACCTTGCAGCAGTCAACGTCAAAGTAGACGCCATTGCTGCTGGCATTTACACCACAGGTGCGGCCACCGTCATCGCCGACATTCAAGCCACCGTCACCAGCGCCATTGCCAGCTACAACACCGCATTCAACGCATTGCGTGCCTACGTCTTAGACGCTTTTGCCAACCCCACACCAGACGCTGCCGTCTACACCAACCTGGGCCTCAAAGCCATCAGCACCGCTGACCAAGTGGCCAGCGCCAACTACTACCTCAACAACGTCATGGCAGACACTGACGCGTCCTTGTCCGACTCGGCCATCCTGTCCAAACTCACACTCCAGCAAGACGCGTTGGCCAAAATCAACGCCTATGCCGTCAGCAACACCAATCCTGCACCTTCTGTGAGCGACTACATCGCCGCAGGCATCCCAGCTGCCACAGTCAACAACCTCGCCCAACTCAACACCGCCATTGATGCACAAGCCGACATTGCCAACGCGGCAAACTTGGCAGCCGTGCTGGACACCGTCTTCATCGGTGCGCCATCCTTGGTCAGCATTGCGCGTGCGGGTACCTCTGTCACTAACGGCGCCTTTACCTCTGATGCCTACCTCAACGCCTCTGAAATTGCAGCAGATCAAACCGCCAAATTCACCATCACCTTTGACCGCAGCATCACCGGCTTGAGCGCCACCAACTTTGGCCTCACAGACGCCAACGGCAACCCCATTGCAGGTACTACGCCCGTACTCACACTCACCAACGCCGACGGTGGCATTGGCAAAGTGTGGCAAATCACGGTTGCTTCGCTCAACGGCATCAGCAGCGCCAGCGTGCGCCTCAACTTGGTCAATAGCACAGGCGTCACTGACACCATCAGCGGTCACGCGTTGGTCTCATCCACCTACACCGCTGGCCAAAGCTACACCGTTGACACCACCAACACACTCACACTTGCTGCAGCTGCTGGTGAAGACCTTGACCTCAACAGTGCAGAAAACAGCGTCAACCTCTTTGTCAGCGCAGCCAACCTCACCGTAGGCGACTCGCTCAAACTCCTCAAAGCCGACGGCACCCAACTGGGCACCACCGTTGTTGTCACAGCGGCCATGCTTGGCCAAGGCGGCGTCACCTTCAACGTTCCCAAAACCAACCTCGCCAACGGTGCCAACGTCCTCACTGTGCAAAGCACAGACGTGGCCGGCAACACAGGCTCAAGCTCTGTCACCGTCAACGTCAGCGAATACATTCAAGTCTCCGGCATCATTGGTTTGCCAAGCAAAGTGTTGGCCACCAACGACCTGTCCATTGCCGCCTACGACGCAAGTGGCAACCTCTTGGGCACCGGCACCATCAATGCTGCATCCAGCACCTACACCCTCAACCTGCTCAAGTCCCAAACTGGCTACATCCAAATCAAGCTCATCAGCGCCAGCACAGCCCAAGACTACTGGGACACCGCAAGTGCTGCCCAAGCAGACATGGGCTCCACCACCATCACCGCAGTCATCAGTGCAGACGGCACAGCCAAAACAGCCAACATCACACTCTTGACCGACCTGGCCTCGCGCCTCATTGGTGGCATCGCCAGCCCCACAGCTGCGCAAATTTCTGCTGTCAACCAAGCCATCACCAAACTCTTGGTCAGCAGCACATCCACCGCCGAAATCACCGCCTACAACCCAGACTTTGTCGTTGATACCGCGGGCACCAGCACCACCAGCGCCGCCAGCATCTACGGCCAAATCATGGCCCAGCTCGCCATGCAAGCCAAAATTGCTGGTAGCTCACTTGAGGTAGCCCTCTCCACCATGGCCAACGGCATCACATGGGACGGCACCAAGGCAACCCTCAACACCACCTTTGCCAAAGACGTCTTCTTCTTGGCCAAAGCCCAACTTGCTGCCGCCCTCAACACAGGCGCAAGCGCATCCAGCTACATCACAGCACAAGACTTCACCGACTACGGTATCACTGGCGTATCCGGCCTCAACGCAACACGTCAAGCCGACCTCATTGCCCGCATCGTTGCCACCAACAACAACGGCACCGAAGTAGACACCCGCGTTGAAGTTCAAGCCTTGACAGACAAAGTCGTCGCCTTGGGCAAAATCCAAGACTACGCTGCAGTTGGCACCACAGCCCCCACACTGGCCGACTACGCTGCTGCCGGCCTCACTGGCGTCACCGCAGACAACTTGGCTGCTGTCAACCTGCGCGTCTTCAACTCTGACGCCGCCGGCACCAGCACCGACACCTTGGTCCAAAGCGTCGTCACCACAGGCGTCACCGCCTACACCACGGCCGTTGCAAAAATTGCCGACTACGCCGACCTCAACACCAACCCAGCCCCCACACTGGCCGACTATGTGGACGCAGGCATCACAGGCGTCACCGCCGCCAACCTTGCTGCCGTCAACACCAAAATTGACGCCGCCATCAAAACCGGCGCAGACTCCACTGCCGAAATCCAAGCCTTGGCCAACAGCGGCATTGCCGCCTATGGTGACGCACTCGTCACCATCAAGGCATACATTGGCAACCCCTCACTCGACGCCCCCACCGCCAGCACCTATGCTGCTGCTGGCTTGCCCACCATTGATACGGCTGATGAAGTTGCCAACGCCAACTACTACCTCACCCACATCTTCACACCGGCCAACGCCACTGACGCCAACGCCACCATCCTCAACGCACTCACTGCGCAGCAAGCCGCGTTGGCCAAAATCAACAACTACGCAGTCTCCAGCACCAACCCTGCACCAAGCGTTGCAGACTACGTTGCTGCGGGCATCACCAACGCCACCACAGGCAGCCTGAGCGACATCAACGTTCGTGTCGATGCAGCAACTGGTGTCACCACAGTCGCCGCACTCAAAGCAATCATTGACGCAGTCTTCTCTGCCGTCCCAACACTCACCAGCATCGCCTTGGCTGGCACGAGCGTGGTCAATGGTGCGTTCCAAAACGACACCACCCTCAACAGTGCAGAACTCGGTGGCACCGTCAAATTCACAGTCACATTCGACCGTGCAATCAAAGGCCTCACCGGCAGCAACTTTGCCTTGGTTGACTCATCCTCTGGCGTCAGCATCACAGGTGCCACACCTGGCTACACCATCACCACCACAGACAACAAAGTATTCACCATTGCTGTCACTGGCCTCACTGGCATGACCAACTCCACACTCCGGTTGGACATGATCAACAACACCGGCATCACCGACGAGGCCACTGGCAACAGCTGTGCCACCACCAGCTACACATCTGGCCCAAGCTACACCGTTGACACCACCTACAACACCAGCATCGTCGCTGCCACCGGTGAAGACCTCACCCTCACATCCGATGAAACAGCTGCCCACATCTTTGTGGACGCCAGCAAACTCAAAGCCGGCGACACCCTGGCCCTCAAACTCACGGGCGGTGCCAGCTTAGTCACCGTCACCGTCACCGATGCTGACATTGCTGCCGGCGGTGTCACACTCACCGTCAACAAATCGGCCCTCACTGCACCCGCGGCAGGCGCCACAAGCGACTACAGCAACCCCATCACACTCACCCACACCGACACAGCGGGCAACGTCAGCGATACCACCGGCGCCATTGTGGTTGCCCGCTCTGTCACTGTCAGCGGTACCGTGGGCTTAGGGCCAGTCGTCTCCACCGCCGACCTCACCGTCACCGCATACGACGTTAACGGCAACCTCCTATCCAAAGGCACCGTAGACGCCGCCACAGGCAAATACACCCTCACCATCAACCAGTCCTACACCGGCCCCATGGTCCTCAAGCTCACCAGCACCGGTACGGGCGTTGACTATCGTGACGAAGCCACCAACACCAGCGTTGACCTCGGCTCTAGCTCCATCAGCGCAGTGGCCAACGCCAGCGGTGCCAACATCACCGCCAACATCACCACACTCACCGACATTGCAGCACGCCTGCTCACCGTCAGTGGGGGCATGCTTGCTGCTGGCACCGTGGCAGCCAAAGTAGACGCAGCCAACTTGCTCGTCACCAAAACATTCATCGACGCCAACAGCACCACAGGCATCGTCGGCCTCACCCCCGACTTCACCGTCAGCACCACTGGCGCAGTCAACACCACAGCCTCGCGCTATGGTCAGCTCTTGGCTGGCATGTCTAAGCAAATTCAAGCCACCGGCACCGACCTGTCCTTTGTCCAAGCCAGCTTGGCCAACAGCGTCACCTTCAACTACAACACCTCCACACCAGCCAGCTCCACCATGACCTTGGGGCAAGCAGCCAAAGACGCCGTCTTCTTGGCCAAAATAGCCCAAGCCGCCCAGCTCAGCAGCACAACTGGCGTATCCACTGTTCTCAAAGAGCAAGACTTCATTGACTACGGTGTCACAGGCTTTGCCGCGTTGAGCGGCACACGCCAAGCCGACGTCATCAAGCGCATCGTCGATGGTGCCAACGATGGCAGCGCCACCGACTCCATCAACGAAGCCGTCGCCTTGGTTGCCAAAGTCACCGCCATTGGTGTCATTCAAGACTACAAAACCAGCGGTGGCACCTCGGCCGCTCCCACACTCAGCACCTACTTGGATGCGGGCATCACCAGTGTGACCTCGGCCAACCTAGCCGCTGTCAACAGCCAAATCTTGGTTACTCTTTCCGACATCACAGCCAACCCAGACAGCGTCATTGCCGCCGCTGCCACCGCAGGTGTTGCGGCACAAACGGCAGCCTTGGCCGTCATCACTGCCTACGCCACTGCCAACACCAGCACAGCACCCACCGTGGCCGACTACGCCAACGCCGGTATCACAGGCGTCACCGCTGCCAACCTTGCAGCCGTCAACGCCAAAGTGGATGCAGCTGCTGCTGCCGACGTCAACACCGTTGCCTTGGCCCAAACAGTCGTCAACACAGGCGTTGTCGCCAACTCTGACGCACTCACTGCCATTCGCAACTACTTGGCCGACAGCGTCAACAACCCAGCCCCCACACAGGCCCAGTACCGCGACGCCAACCTGGCCGCTGTTGCTACAGCAGACCAAGTCAGCAACGCCAACTACCTCTTGGGCAAAGTGCTTGTAGGCACCACCCTGACCGACGCCCAAATTGGCACCAAACTCAGCGACCAAATTGCAGCCATCAAAGTCCTCAACGACTACGCAGTTGCCAACACCGCCGCTGTTCCCACTGTGGCCGACTACACCAAAGCTGGCATCACCCAAGTCACTGACAGCAACTTGGCCGAAATCAACGCTCGTGTCGATGCCCTCAGCACCGTCACCCAAACCGCCAACATCTTCACCCTGCTCAAAGCCATCGACCTTGACGCTGCCACGGCGGGTCTGCAAGCCGCCACCACAGCCATCGTGGGTGGTACCAGCATCACCACCGCCAAAGCCATCTTTGCCAACGTCAGCGCCACCTACACCGACGACATCAAGTCCATCACCGTCACCGTCACAGGCGCTGACGCGGCCAACGACACCGTCAGCTTTGGCACCATCAGCAAACTGCTCAACACCTCGGCCCTCACAGGCGGTGGTCTCACCATCAACGGCGTCACAGGTGTGGACTGGTCTTATGGTGCTGACCAAAAATTTGTCTTCACCAAAACCGACGGTTCAGCCTTCACGGCAGCCCAAGCCAAGCTCATTGAGCAAGCCTTGACCTTCACCTCGGCCACTGCAACCACCAACACCCAAGGTGCGCGTGTCTTCACCGTCACCCACACAGACACTGCCGGCACCGTCAGCAGCAGTGCAGCCAGCACACTCAGCGTTGACACCCAAGCCAGCGCCGTCGACCTCTCGGCCGCCGCCGGTGTGCAAAACACCTTGGCCGGCTACGTCAACGCTGCCCAAGCCGCAGCTGGCAAATCATTGGTTGCCCAAACTGTGGCCACCCCCACAGACACAGACATCAAGCAAATCTCCATCGTCATCGGTGGCGCAGGCTTAGACGTGGCCAACGACAAACTTGTGCTTGACGTTGCGCAAACCGTCAATGGCAACTTCAGCGCCACCAACGTCACCGTGGCCGGCATTGCAGGCGTTAGCTACACCTACAACGCCAGCACCAAAACCTTGGTACTCAGCTTGAACAGTGGGGCCGCCTTTGCTGCCGCCAACATTCCTACCCTCATCAACGGCATCTTGTTCAAAACCGGTGGCAACACCGATGGTGACCGCACCTTCACCATCAGCTATATCGACCTGCTGGGCAACATCGGCACTGCCGCCACATCCACCCTCACCGTGGACCGTCAAGTTGACGCTCCCATCCTCTCTTTGGCTGTGGACGATGGCACCAGCTCCACCGACAAGCACACCACCAACGGGCAAATCAACGTCTCTGGCATCAACCCTGCAGACACTTGGTCTTACAGCCTAGACAGCGGCACCACTTGGACAGCCGGCACTGGCTCATCCATTCCTTCTTCGGTCATGGGTGCACCAGGCATCACCAAAGTCGTACAAGTCAAAGCCACAGACGCGGCGGGCAACACAGCCACCACCAGCTTGCAGTTCTACCTGGAGTCCCCCATCACCAAAACTGTGGCCATCACTGGTGTAGCCGACAACGTCAACACCAACGGCTCGGTGGGCAGCGCAGGCACAGCCGTGACCTTGCCTAGTGGTGCCAGCACCGACGACACCACCCCCACCTTGAACGGCACCGTCAGTGCCAGCTTGGGCGCGGGCGAAGTGGTAAGCATCTATGACGGCACCACCAAGCTGGGCACAGCCACCGTCACAGGCACCACATGGAGCTACACCCCCGCAGCCTTGGCTGCGGGCGCGCACAGCTTTACTGCTAAGGTAGAAAACACCACCGCAGGTGTAGCAGGTGCGGCCAGCACGGCGTACACCACACAGGTGTTCAGCAGTTTGGGCATGACCGTGACAGACGATGTGGGGGCCACAACAGGCACCTTGAACAAAGTCCGCTACGTTATGCTGCGTAGAGACTCAGCGGCAGCTACAGATCCAACTTGGAATATCCAAGAAGTGCAAGTCATGTCTAATGGCGTCAACGTGGCACAGGGCAAGACTGTGACCTTGGGTGCGCAAGGCGCTGCGTCTGGTAATGCTTGGGGGAATGACCCTAAAGCCATGGTGGACGGCAACACAACGGGAGGGCAAAGTTTCTATGAAGCAGGCGCAAAGCTTGCTAACAGTTGGGTTCAAATCGACTTAGGTGGGTGGTTCGACATCAGCTCAATTGTGATGACACCAAGACCTGCTTGGGAGGCTCGTTTAAGCAGCACCCAGGTGTATGTCTCAGCAGTAGACATGAGCGCTGGTGTAGCCACTACCACGGCCAGCCAAGCGCCCACGGGCAATGCGGTGTCGTATGGCAGCACAGGCACGGTGACGGCAGCGGTCACGCTGACGGCAGCGGTCACGCTGAACACCACCGCCGACGACAACACGCCCACCTTCAGTGGCACACTGGACACGCCAGTGGGCGCAAGCGAAGAAGTAGCCATCTACCAAACCAAGGCTGGTGTCACCACCAAAGTGGGCGTAGCCACCGTCACCGACCTGAACTGGACATTCACCCCCAGCAGCGCTTTGGCCGATGGGGCGTACACCTTCAAAGCCATGGTGCAAGCCGCGGGCGACACCACAGGCACAGCAGGGCGTGTGGTATCTGCCAGCACGGGCACCATCACCATCAACTCTGCGGCCATCACCAAAACCGCATCCATCACGGG
>JACCDU010128316.1_pt1 | contig 13949 bp, 9 predicted proteins | sample 7446081 | NCBI WGS metagenome assembly JACCDU01 (sample SAMN15323447, study PRJNA562643) | freshwater metagenome | isolation source: river surface water | place: USA:Blue River Watershed | collected 2017-08-17 | reverse complement strand
TCCGGTAGCGATCAGATCGTCTTCTCTCGGATCGCGCCTGCCGGCGAGCTCGATGTGATCACTGATTTTGCTCCGGGCACCGATACGCTGGTCTTTGATGCCGCTGCGTTTGCTGCGCTGGCGCCGTATGCGGGAGCTGCCTCTGTTGGCAGTGGCAATTTCCTGCTGGGCGATCATGCGCTGGATACCGACGATTTCCTGCTGTATGACGCGACGACGCAGACCTTGTATTACGATGCCGACGGCAGTGGTGCGCAGCTGGCGAATCCGATTGCGACAATTTTGCCGGGCGACCAGCCGCTGTCGTATGTGAATTTTGTGGTCGTTTGATCGTTGATGGAATAGCGTCGCGCGTGAAAGCAGGGAGCAGTTTGGAAATTCATCAAGAAGAGGCGGCGCCAGTCTTTGACTTGGGCAAGGCTCGCAGTCTGGCGAAAGATCAGTTCGCATTTGCGCAGACATTCCGCCAGCTTCAGACGCTGCCGGACAACCGTGCGTGGCGTCGAAAGATCGTCATATTTTCTACGCACCGTTCCGGATCCACGCTTCTGTGCGACTGGATTGCGTCGACTGGTTTGCTGGGTGCCCCCGACGAATGGCTGAACCCGTTGTGGGTCAGCTATTTGAACAAGCAGGTTGGCGTTACGCATCCACAGCAGGCGCTGGAATGGGTCGCTCGCCGCACTTCATCGGCGAGCGGCATTTTTTCAGTGAATGTGCAAATCGGCGATTATCTTCACTGGCGTAAAGCCGGCTTCGATCTGCTGGAATGGGGTTTCGATGACGCCATTTACTTGCAACGGAACGATAAATTCGCGCAAGCCTATTCGTTGGCCAAGGCAAGAGCAGGAAACCAATGGCACAAGACCACGGGGGCGCAGGACGAGCCGCGCCCGCACGCGGCCGTTCCGCTTTTTATGGTACTGCGAGCACTGAGCGATGTTGTATTTTGGGACAGCTGTTTTCATTCGCTGTTGTCGCCGAAGGTCAGCAGGATTATGGCTTACGAGGAGTATCTGGCTGATCCGCACATCGTCTCAGACCTGATCTGTACGCTGGCGGGCATTGAGAAAAAAACGTTCCCGCTGAAAAGCCTGCTGGTCAAACAACAGACTGCGGAAGACGCGCAGGCGATCATTCAGTTGAAGCAGCAGCTACAAACCTCGTTGTCAGCCTGAAGCTCGCGATGCCACGCCACGCTGAGTGGCATGGCATCGTCGCTGCTTCGCCGTGTCCCGTGACGCTCTGCTCCTAGGTTCGCTGTGGTCGATGAGTTTCAGGCGCTTTTCAGCGTGCCGCGCAGAAAAAGAAAAATACCCGCATGCGTGCGCCAGAATGTCAGATTGGGATGCACTGCGCAGATGGCATCGTCCGGAGCCGGCTCCTGCAGATCGCTCAATAGCAAGCCCGAACGCGTCAATGCCGTCATGTACTGGCTGAGCGTATACGGATACCGAATTACCTCAAATCGGCTCTCGGGCCGATCGGCAAAGCTGAACCGATCGACATAGGGCGTCGTATTGAAATAATGGGACACAGTGAGCCCTGCACGTTCGCCGGCTTGCGACCGGTAGAAAGACAGTCCCGGTGTAAAGAAGCAAGGGTGCCGGACCATGATGAAAACCTCGCCTCCCGGCTTCAGGACCCGCGCGAATTCTCCGAGAATGTTCGGCATGTCGGGCATGTCCATCAACGCCATATAGCAGGTGACGATGTCGACCGAAGCTGAGGCGATAGTCGTCAGCGCATCGCAGGAGGCTTCGATGTAGGTGATGCCTTGTGCAGATTGCGTTTCTTTCGCCTTTGCTTGCTCCAGCATCGAACGCGAAATATCGACGCCGGTCACGCTCGCTCCCAGGCTGGCCAGCGCACGACTGCTTCTTCCTTCGCCGCAGCCGGCGTCCAGCACGGTTTGCCCGTTCAGCGCAGGCAGCTGTCGGAGGAAAAAGGGAAGGCCGAACTGGTCATTGATAACGTCAAGGCCGGCGTGAATGCCGGACGACCAGGCTTCAGCATTCTTCGACCACATGTCGGCGGTCTTGGATAGTTCGTTCAAACAAAAATCTCCGCGATTACGTAGATGGTTGGCATGACAGTGATCCGATTTTCCTGACAGGTGATGGCGTCTGCGATTTCACTGTGCGGCCAATGGGGCGGCAAGACCGGGAAATACGGCATCCAGTCGCTTCAGTTCAGTATCGAAAGTGCGTAGTAGGGCCAGCTTCTGCTCGTCTGGCAGGTAACTGGACTGCACGCCGGCCAGGATCGACTGCCGTATATCGTTCAGGTCGAGGCCACATTGCACAATCCCGTGCATATATTCGTCGCTCAGCGTGGTGCCGAACAACACCGGATCATCGGTATTCAGGACCACGGTACAGCCGGCACGGATCAGGTCTTTGACCGGATGCGATGCATACGATGGAAACACGCCAAGCCGAATATTGCTGGTGATATTGACTTCGAGCGGAATCTTGTGTGTAGCAAGATAGTCGACGAGGCTCGGGTCTTCGATAGAACGCACGCCGTGACCGATCCTTACGGGTTGAAGCTGCTCGATGGTCTCCCACATGCTATCCGGGCCGGCGCCTTCGCCGGCATGCGGATTGGCGGGAAGGCCGGCCTTTCTTGCCAGTGCAAAGGCAGGTCTGAATACGGTCGCAGGATGTCCCGCCTCCGGGCCGCCAAGGCCGAGAGCGACCACGCCCGCATCGCGTATCGCAGGAGAAGACAGCCATGCCGCAATCGCCTGTGCATGTTGCGGATAGCTTCGGACCAGATCGGGGATCCAGCGGATCTCGATTCCGCTGTGTTGCCGGATCTCGTGGCGCGCCGCGTTCATTGCCGCCAGCAGCGCGTCGAGCGGATAGCCGCGGTTCAGGTAGAGCTGCGGCGTCCAGGTGACTTCGGCGTACCGGATGTTGTCCGCCGCGAGCATGTCGCCCAGGTCATGGACGACCTCATAAAAGTCTTCCGGCTTGCGCAGGCAGGCCACGCCCAGCAGCAGCGCATTCGCGAAGTCCTTGAACGAACCGTAGCGATAGAGCTGGTCGAACTCTTCCGGCTTTGCAAAGGGCAGGCGCAGGCGGTTGCGCTCTGCCAGTGTCAGCAGCCGCTGCGGCCGAAGCGATCCTTCGAGATGCAGGTGGAGCTCGACTTTCGGTAGCGCCTTGATGTAGTCAGCGACCGAGGGCTGGCGGGCTCGCTTCTGATCCATGTTTCGAAAGATCGCGCGGCGTGGCTGAGGATCAGACGTTAAACAGGAAATTCAGTACATCGCCATCCTTGACGATGTATTCCTTGCCTTCCGCGCGCATCTTGCCGGCCTCTTTTGCGCCGCTTTCGCCTTTGTGGGCAATGTAGTCTTCGAACGCGATCGTCTGCGCGCGAATGAAGCCACGCTCAAAGTCGGTATGGATCACGCCGGCCGCTTGCGGTGCGGTGTCTCCCTTGTGGATCGTCCATGCACGCACCTCTTTGACGCCGGCCGTGAAATAGGTTTGCAGGCCCAGCAGGCTGAAGGCAGCGCGGATCAGGCGGTTCAGCCCCGGCTCGTCCATGCCCATATCGGCCAGGAACGCGCCCTTGTCTTCGTCGTCGAGATCGGCGATCTCGGCCTCGATTGCTGCGCAGATCGCAACGATGGGTGCGTTCTGCGACTTCGCGTAGTCGGTCAGCTGGTCCAGCAGCGGATTGTCGGTGAAGCCCGTGTCGGACACATTGGCCACATACATTGCCGGCTTGGCTGTAATCAGGCATAGCGGTTTGAGCATCGCCATTTGTTCTTTGTCCAGGCCCATCGCGCGCACCGGCTTAGCGTCGTTCAACTGCACCTGCACTTTTTCCAGCAGCGCGACGAGCGCAGTTGCTTCCTTGTCGCCGGCGCGTGCCTTCTTGGTTTCGCGTTGGATCGTCTTCTCGACCGTGGTCAGGTCGGCCAGTGCCAGTTCGGTCTGGATGACGGCGATATCATCCAGCGGGCTGACTTTGCCTGCCACGTGCACGACGTTGGCATCTTCGAAGCAGCGAACGACGTTGACGATGGCATCGGTTTCGCGGATATGTGCGAGGAACTGGTTGCCGAGGCCTTCACCTTTCGATGCGCCGGCCACCAGGCCGGCGATATCAACAAACTCGACGGTGGCCGGCAGGATGCGCTCAGGCTTGACGATGTCTGCGAGCTGCTGCAGGCGCTGATCCGGCACTTCGACGATGCCGACATTGGGCTCAATCGTGCAGAAGGGATAGTTCTCCGCCGGGGTGCCGGCCTTGGTCAGTGCATTGAAGAGGGTCGACTTGCCGACGTTGGGCAGGCCGACGATGCCGCATTTGAGGCTCATGGAAATCCTTGATGGAATCGGCGAGGTGGAGGCAGCCTTGCAAAAGGCGCAAGTCCTCGACGTGGTCTGGAAAGCCGTGATTATAAGAGAAGCGGCCGGGTAAGCCCGCAGCACGACGGCAGGCGCGCAGACGGCCGGCGCTTCCGTCGTTCAGTCAAAAAGTTCAGCGATACCTATGCCTGATTCACCGGCGACGGAGTACAACAAATAGACTTTTCCATCTTCTTCGAAGATCGCCGGATCTCTGAGTGCGTTTTCCGGCTGGTGCGCAGCGCCGGCCACGGACGGCTTCAGGGGCAGCGTGGCGCCCTCCCACACCCGCTCCGGGCGGAGGACCTCCGCGGGCGCTGAGACGCGCCAATCTCGTATCGGCATCGACAGGTCAATACCGGCCTTGAGGATCTGTTCGGGCGCGTCGCCGATTTTCGTGAAGTAAATCCAGAGCCGGTCTTTCGTGGTGTGCAGAGCGACGTGCCGGACGTCGCCAGGGGCATTCGCGCGCGGATGCCGCATCGGGAAAATTTCCACCGGAAGCCGCTGGAAGTTATCGTCGGGAGAATTCGAGATGTACGTTACGCCACCTTTGGACATGCCGATCCAGACCGAACCGCACTTGACCACTCGCAGATAAAAATCCGCAATCGCAGTCGACTTGCCGACGAAATCGATCCCGTTGTCTGAATGTGCGACGAAGCTTCGTTGCTGAGGCCGGTCGCGAACGACCCCATGGAAATACATCCGGATTTGACGCTTCGCATGGTCGACATGCACGTCGGGCGATGCAATGTGTCCTGTGCAGCCCGGTGCATCTGCAAGCTGCAATGTGCCAGGTGCATAGACCGTCCAGGGCCCCTGCAGATTGTTGGCATATGCGAGCCGTATCGATTGACCGTTGTGGTGAGCGAAATAAAGATAATACTTTCCCAACGCCTTGGGGAGCCACTCCGGCACCTTGATCAAGGATGGCCCATTGATATTGTCATGGTCTTCAACCCCGAGATGTGTGGGACTGATGATGGGGAAATCTACGAGCCGACGGACCGCAACCATGACGCTTTATCTTTCGTTGATTTAAATGCGCTGCAACAGGCGGCGTGTTGTGCGAATGTGATTCGCTACAGGGAGATGTCGTACGAAAATTCGCTGGCGACCCACGTCAGCACCGGTTCGATCCTCGGCAGAATTTTGCGCAGGTACTCAATATTCTCGGGGTTGTTTCTGAATTTGCCAACCGAGGCGCTGTCGATTTTTCGTTGACCATGCATTGCGATGTCGGCTTCGAGCGGCGCGTTAAATTTCTCGTTGATTTGATCTGGCGGGAATCCGATCGATAAACCAAAGCGCTCAGCAATGCGTTGCTGTATGCCGACGGGATCCTGCACCAGATCTTCGTACTTGATGATCAGCGTTCGGGCTTGCTTGTTCTCGACCAGATATTTCAGGGAGAGCATTTCGCCGAGAAAGCGCCAGGGCTGAATGTAATAGCGCCGATTTTCCATCGGATTATGGCTGGTGAGGACATCGAACGGATGACGCACGATCCAGACGATTTCGATCGACGGGGGAATTTCTTCTACGAGCTGATAAGCGTGGCGATCGCGCTTGAGGGCCAGCACGGGTGCGTTTGTTTGCAGCAGACCAAAATACTCAATCGGCAATTCCTTGGCAACGAGCGAGACGTTGCCAAAGCTTGAGAACAGCGACGTCAGCAGCCAAGTGCCGGATCGCCCGCATCCCATCAGGTAGATACGTCGGCGTGTGACGGCCGAATCCAATTGCGCAATCGCTTTGCCCAGCTCACCAGGCCCAGACAGGCGCTTCAACGCTTCAGTGAGATTTTTCTGCTGAGGCATATAAGCAAGTGCTCCTAAAATAATGCGGAATATCTATCAAAATACTGCCTGACAGGATCCGGGTAAATTAACGTATCAGTAAACCGGATTGAAATGGAAATTTGACTCCTCCGACAGAAACGCGCCGACGAACGAATTTTCACTGTTTTAGTATCGTCGGACAGGTTCTCAACCCATTTTATCGAGTGCGTCGATCAGCGTGGTTCGAGGCGATACATCCGACAGGCAGGATCTCATCGATTTTATTTGTTTGGCGAGTGAGCTCAGTGTCGACGTGCCCGAGTCGGCCAGCAGCGGAAGAATGGCGGAGCGTGACATCGCCAGAAACGCCGGCGCATTCGCAGATAGAAGCCTGATCAGCATCGGTGTTTGCTGAGACCAGTGGACGCTGCTCAGCCGTCTGCCCAGACTATCGCGCAGCTGCGGTTCCAGTACGCCACGGAGGCCTTTTTTCGTCAGCACCTGATAATGACTCAATTGCGTGCTGTTCATCGGCGGCAAAAGAATCGTGGGCGTTCCTTTCGACATCGCTTCATAAATAGCACCAATTCCCGGTGTCGTAATAAGCAGCCTTGCCCGCCCGATTGCGTCCAGCGCTGCCCGCGGGCTCACGTTCGCGAGTAACTTCGATGACGAAGCAAATTGAACGGAGTTCAGCACTTCCGCGTTGCCGAGGATGGTGGTTTGCTGATTCGCCTGCGCAAGGCTTTCCACCAGCGGCGCAATGAATTCACACGTAATGCGTTTCGCCGAATCGGCATTTGCATTCGGCGAGGTCATGCCGCCGACATGCAGCAAGACGCCGTGCCGTTCAGTCAGCGGCACCTCATCCTCGTCGGGCCACAGGATGGGTGCGGTCACTCGCGCATTCGCCGGCCTGTTCGGTCGATGCGCGTCGTCCTCGCGAAGTTCGTCTTGCACGACATAGGCGGACAAATCTGCCGGCAACGGCGGTTCCGATAATTTGGAGCGCCAGGTTGCAAGGCTATCCACAAGGATGGAACGCGATGCCAGCCCCAGGGCGCTGAGTTGCGCAATTGCCGGTAAATGATTAATTGCGATAAATCCGTCGAATTCTTTCAGGCTTTCGCGCGTCGGAAAAAGAACTTTGAAATTTCCTGAGTAGATCTTGCTGCGGCGCGCTGCGCTGCCACGCAGAAATTCGACCGAATTTCCTGCGGTGGAGAATGCTGTCAGATAGCGTTCGCGCAGATATTCGGCAATGCTCAGCGCTTTAGAGGCCGGGCCGAAGCCGAAGGGTGCGGCGATAATCAGGATTCGCTTCATGGCTGGATGGCCGGACAGATGCGATCGGCACGAAATACCTTGAGCATTTTTCTTGTTTCCTCGCGTCAGACAAGCCACTCAATCGCATGGCGTTCAATATGCGCCGCCGAAGGCCGGCACCATCGTCAGCATTTCCGACTTGCCAGCGACTGCGGCGATTCGCAACGATCACAGGGCCGGAGCCGCTGAAATTCCGCCGCTGTCGCGCGCCAACCGACGCCCGGTGTTTCGTGCGCGCCTCCTGGCCGATGAAGTGCGGAACTGTCGTCGGGCGAATAGCGAGATCAGTACATTTTGTTATAAAAGTCAGATCATATCCCAGATCGGGTGCAACCCGAATGCGGTTTCTGGCGCGTTGACCGACAGCCCGGTCGGGTGCGTGCACGTGAAGGCAGGCGTGAATCAATCGGACCGTGCAATGTCGAATGAGAGGCGGCTTTTTCCCGGTGGCGATATCGGCGGACGGCCGGTTGCGATATTAACGGCTGCCGTGGTGCGCGTCTTGCCTAGCCGATAAAGGCCAATTCACGCCAGCTTTCATCGCACTTTGGCCCGGCTGGAACGAGGTGTTTTGGTGCGGGTCTGCGGCCAAATTCCGTTCGAATCCTCGGATTCACGTAAATATCGGGCCGGCATCGGGGTGTTTTTAAAAAAAAATATCGAATTAGACCAATAACCTCGTACCGAGACTGCACGGTGACATCTCAAACACATAAAGTTCCGTCATAATCTTGACAACATTGATTCACTCATTGTCCTTGCTGACCTGGATGAAAAAAACAGACGGCCCGAAAATCAATCTCTCTGATCTGCGACTGGGACTGTACGTACATCTGGACTTGGGCTGGATGGATCACCCTTTTCCGCTGGGTAGCTTCAAGATCACGTCGCAGCAGCAGATCGACACCATCCGCACTCTGGGTCTGCAAAAGATCCGCTATTCGCCAGAGAAGAGCGATCCGGCACCTGAGGCGTCCGGGTCTCCCCAAGTCTCTCAGGCCGCCCAGACCGCCCATGCCGCTCAGGCCGCTCAGGCCGCGCAAGTTTCGCAAGGACTTCCAACGGCTGACGATGGCACACCGCCGGCCGACGCTGTCAGTGCGGCCGTAGGCCACGCCCATGCTGCGTTGAACAATGCAGTACAGCAAGAGCAGCAGCGCAAGCGCGTGCTGCTGGCCAATCAGCAAGCAGGGTTGCAACAGTGCGAACGCCAGTTTGCCGACAGCGCCCGCTGTTACCAGAGCATCATGGAAGGGCTGGAAAGCCAGCCGCAACGGGCCTACGCCAAAGCAACCACCCTGATCCAGGGCATGTTGAGCGATATGACGTCGCAAGAGGAATGCGCAATCCGCCTGCTGTCGGAAAACGTGGGAGACCGCTTCGCCCAGCATTCGGTTAATGCCACCGTGCTGAGCCTGCTGCTGGGGAAGGCCATGAATCTGCCGGACTCAACCCTGGAAGCACTGGGCATGGCGTCGCTGCTGCACGACATGGGTAAACAGAGGTTGCCGGACCGCGTGCGCTTCCCGCACGAAAATTTTTCCCAACCCGAGACCCGGCTTTATCAGGATCACGTGGCTCAGGGCGTTACCCTGGGCAAGGCGCTGGGACTGTCGCCCGAAGCACTGCTGACCATCGCACAGCACCACGAAATGGTTGACGGCAGCGGCTTCCCGTTGGCCTGCCGAGGCGACAAAATGGTGCCGTCGGCCCATGTGCTGGCGCTGGTCAACCGCTATGACAACCTGTGCAATCCGCCCAATCCCGTGCTGGCGCTGACCCCGCACGAGGCGCTGGCGCTGATCTTTGCGCGTATGCAGGCCCGCTTCGACAAAGCGACCCTGAGTGCCTTTATTCGGATGATGGGCATCTATCCGCCCGGTTCGCTGGTGCAGCTGTCGGATGAACGGTATGGCCTGGTCATGTCGGTCAACGCGACCAATCCGCTGAAGCCGCTGGTGCTGGTACACGATGACGCCGTGCCCTTGAGCGAGGCGATCTACCTGGACATGAACCAGACGCCGCATCTCACGGTACTGCGAAGCCTGAAGCCGCAGCAGTTGCCGCGCGCCGCACTGGAGTACCTGACGCCACGGCAGCGAGTTTGCTATTACTTTGAGCGCGCAGTCGAAGCATCGGACGTGGGCGACTCCCAATGAACTATATCCACTGGCAACCTTGTATCGAAGGCATGCTGGAGGGTGTGTGGGTGGTCGACCCCAAGACCCAGAGAATTCTCACGGCCAACGCTGCGGCGGCCGAACTGCAAGGCCTGACGCCGGACGATGTGGTGGGGGCCAATGCAGTAGAGCTGAGTGCCAACCTGGAAGACCTGCACCTGTGGCAAGAGATTGCCGCCGGCAATGTTGACGGGCGGCGCTCGGATGCGCTGCTGCGCCGTGCCGATGGCTCCACCGTGGTGGTGGATCGCCTGCTGACCATGGTTCGCGTGAACGCTCACCAGAGCGTGTGCCTGGTCAGCATGCAGGACAAGACCAAACAGCACAGCGCCGAACAAAAGCTGGAGAGGTTGCTGGCCGAGTTGCGCGCCACCCTGGAATCGACGGCGGACGGCATTCTGGTGTGCGACATGACGGGCAAGATCCGCGCGTTCAATCGTCTGTTTGCCGAGCTGTGGGAGATTCCGCCCGAATTGCTGACGCAGGACGATGACGCGGCCATTCATGCGTTCCTGGCCAACAGCGTGCCCACCCATGAGCGCTATCAGGAACGATTGCACCAGATCTTGCGCACACCGCTGCTGGAAACCACCGATGTGCTGGTGCTGCGCTGCGGACGTGTGCTCGAGCGCATCACGCGGCCTCAACTGGCACGCGGACGGCCGATCGGTCGGGTCTATGCGTTCCGCGATATTACCCAGCGCAGCGCTACCGAGGCCCAGTTGCAACTGGCGGCCAAAGTGTTTCAGTCCAGCCCGGACGCCATCTTTGTCACGACTCCTCAGCACACTATCGAAGCCTGTAATCCTGCAGCGCTGGAATTGACCCAATGCGAGGAAGCCACGCTGCTCGGACGATCCGCGCGCGAACTGTTCTACCACCCGGCCAGCCAGGACGGCTGGCTGGTCGAGGTCGACCAGAAGCTGCATGAACCCGGCTTTTGGGAGGGGGAGGTCTGGTTCCGCCGGCCCGATGGACCGGCAGTCGCCTTGCAGGTGTCCTGGGTGGTGCTGCGCAGCAGCGACGGAAAGGTGATGCACACGGTCTTGTTCGCCAAGGACCTGACGGACAAGCTTGAAGCGCAGAAGCGCATCGAGCAACTGGCCTACAGCGACGCACTGACCGGCCTGCCCAACCGGCTGATGCTGACTGAGCGCGTGATCCACGCCATTCATTTATCCGAGCGCAATTACAAAGGCTTTGCGGTCCTGTTCCTCGACCTCGACCGCTTCAAGCACATTAATGATTCGCTCGGCCACCCGTTCGGCGACCGCGTGCTGGTCGAGATGGCGCAGCGACTCAAAAGCTGCTTGCGACAGACCGATACCCTGTGTCGGCTGGGGGGCGACGAGTTCGTGATCCACCTGCACGAAGCCGACGCCTATGGTGCCGAACTGACCGCACGGCGCATCATTGATACGGTGGCCATGCCGGTCAGCATAGAGAACATGGATTTCAGCCTCAGCTGCAGCCTGGGCATCGCGCTGTATCCACAAGACGGCCGCACGCTCGACGAGCTGATCCAGCATGCCGATACGGCGATGTACCAGGTGAAAGAGCGCGGCAAAGGCCACTTCCGCTTCTACCAGCCGCAAATGAATGCCGACCTGCTGTCGCGTATCCGCCTCGATCACGCGATGCGCGAAGGTTTGAAGCGCGACGAGTTCGTGCTGTACTACCAGCCACGCATACACATGGCCAGCAACCGCATTCTCGGTTGTGAGGCATTGGTCCGCTGGCAGCATCCGGTCAATGGTTTGGTCATGCCGGGTTCCTTCATTAGCGTGGCAGAAGACACCAGCTTCATTGTCAAGCTTGGCCATTGGGTGTTGGGCGAAGCGGTGCGCCAGGCGGCCGAATGGGCCCGACAAGGCAGGCCGTGCCAGGTGGCGGTCAACGTGTCGGCCTTGCAGTTCCAGCAGACCCGTTTCGTCGAAGAAGTGGCGGCCGCACTGAAGGAGCATGCGCTTGATCCGGCCTTGCTGGAGCTGGAGCTGACCGAGTCGATCCTGATTCAGGATGCCGAGGAAGCGCTGGAAAGGCTGCAGCGTCTCGCCGGTCTGGGCGTGGCGCTGTCGATCGACGATTTCGGCACGGGCTATTCCAGCATGGCCTACCTGAAGCGCTTCCCGCTTCATAAGCTCAAGATCGACCGCTCTTTCATCATGAGCCTGCACGAGCAGGAACTGGACGCTGCCATCGCACTGGCGATCATCCAGATGGGGCATGCGCTGAAGCTGCAAGTGGTGGCGGAAGGGGTCGAATTCCCAGAGCAGCTGGAGCAATTACAGCTCATGGGCTGTGACCAGTACCAGGGCTTCTTGTACGCGCCGGCACTGCCTGCCGCGGAGTTCATCGCCGGCGTCAGCCAGCAGGTGAGCACCTTGTAAAGCGCGTGCCGGCGGCGGCCATGGCCACCGGCTAGGTGCTCGCTCCGCCCCACCGGTCGCAGCGCTCGGCGTCGATCGGGTGGCCTGCCTCGCGGAAGCGCGCGGCCGCGGATGTGAAGCGCGTCCGTGCTTCGTTCACATCGCCGCGCGCCGCCGCGATATGGCCGCGCACTTCGTCATGTGCTGCATACCAGGCCGGCAGGCGCATCACGACATCGGCCAGATAAGCGCATTGCTCCTCGTGTTTCTCGGCCAGGGCGAGCTCGCCGGCGCGTGCGGCCGCGATCGCTGCAGGAACGGCGAAGGTGATGCGACATCCGGGACAGGTTTCCAGCGGTCCGCGCACGGAGGCGCTGGCGTCCTCCATGGCGTGCAGCGCGGCGTGCGGGTCGCTGGCATACAGATTGATGCGGGTGCCGTAGATACGGTCGAGCAGGTGGAAGCCGATGTCGGTCTGGCGCGCGACATCCAGTGCCTCGTCAATCAGTGCGCGCGCCTCGTCTCGCTGTCCTTCATGCAGCGCCACTTCTGCCAGCCGCTGCAGCGACAGCGCTTCGCCCACCGGGCCGCCGATGGCGCGGTGCAGCCGCGCTCCTTCGCGCAGATGCTCGCGCGCCTCGGTCAGATGGCCGGCCAGCCATTCGGCCTCGCCACGCAGGGTAACGCCAAACGCATGGCCGCGCGCAGCGCCGAGCCGCTGTGCTTCGGTCGACAGGGTCTGCGCGAACTGGATCACGTCGGCGTAGGGACGCGCTCCGTACAGGAAGCGTTGCGTGATGCACAGATGGCCGTCGAAGACGCGTAGCGCGAGGTGCGGCACCTGGCTAGTCTCGTGCAGATCGGCCCAGACGCTGCGGTGCAGCTCGCCGCGCGCATGCGCTGCCGCCGCCTGTGCCCATGATGCGATCACCAGCGATGCCGTGTCGCCCGACTGCAGCGCCAGCTGTCGCGCGACGGCCGCTTTGGCTGTGCCGATCGCCGGGTCTCCGGCGCCCAGGGCGGCGGCGCCGCTGTAGGCAAGCGCCTCCGCCAGTTTGCCTTCGACACTCGTTGGCTTCAGGCCGGCCAGCGCGATCAGCCCGCCTTTCGGGTCGCCCTGTTTCACCTGAGCCAGCGCGGCCTTGGCGCGCAGGTTGTGGCTCTCCGGTTCCCCGGCTGCGTTGGCGGCCGCATGGTACGCAGCCAGCGCGGCGGGTTCGCCCATCGCGTCGAGCGCTTCGGCGCGCAGCCGCAGGCCTTCCGCATGGTCGGGCGCAAATGTCAGCAATGGCTCGAGGTGGCGCAGCACGTCGCTGAACGCGGCCAGGCCCATCGCTTCGCGCGCTGCGGCCAGCAGCCAGGGCAGCGCGTCGCGCCGGCGGCCGGCGGCCATCCAGTGACGGGCGATGTCGGCCGGCGCGCCGTCGAGTTCGGTCAGGCACACCGCAATCCGGCCGTGCATCTTCAGCCGCCTGTGCGGCGGTATCTGGTCAATCAATGCTTGCTGCACCAGGTGGTGACGGAAGCGGTAGCGGTTGGCCAGCGGCAGTAGCACGCCGGTGGCCAGCGCGGCATCGAGCGATTCCAGGCTGGGGGCCTGTGCGTCGGCCGCCAGCGCCTCGGCGGTGGCGACATCGAATTCGTCACTGCTCAGGGCCAGCCACTTCAGCAGGCTCAGAGCGCCGTCCGGTACATCGCACAGCCGTTCCGTGATGGCTTCTGCCACCCCGCCGGGCAAGCGCCCCGCCGCATTGGCGCCTGCGCTGCGGGCGAGCTCAATGGCGGCGAACGGATTGCCTTCGGCCGCGCGCATGACGCTTGCCACCACGTCGTCAGACACACCCGCCGGCGCGGCGCGAGTCACCAGCCGACGGCATTCGTCTTCGGGCAAGGTCGCGATATCGAGCACGTGCAGCACGC
>JACCDU010875430.1_pt1 | contig 13951 bp, 18 predicted proteins | sample 7446081 | NCBI WGS metagenome assembly JACCDU01 (sample SAMN15323447, study PRJNA562643) | freshwater metagenome | isolation source: river surface water | place: USA:Blue River Watershed | collected 2017-08-17 | reverse complement strand
TTAAAGTTTTTTTAGGGTAAAAACCCCCCTAGTTTGCCCCCTCATAGTGGGTACGGTCTTTAGGGGAAAAGGAGGGATTCACTAGAACTAATCAACAACCCGCCACCTCGGGGTCCGGGGTGGGTATAATTAACAGGCTCCGAAGACTTTGTATAATGGCAAATGAGGAGGATGTATCAACAGGTTACCGAGAGGATCTTGTCGACGCAACTCGCAATTTTCGTAGATCTTTGTTAACTCTTCAGAGGGAGCATTTAAAGGCTTACCAGGATGCACGAATGCGTTGTCGTTTGGCATATATACGTTATCTCGACAACCTTATAAGGGTTATGACATATCGTAGGGTTCCATTGACAAACACTGTTTTTAGGGTGGCTAATAACCTTTTAAGGGTTGAAATGAGTCATGCCGAGAATGAGGATATTGATGTTCGTCGTCAGTCGTTTCATATCTCCATGGCTGATATTTTGTCTGAGTTCAATAATGATGCTGATAATTTACCACCATTGATTGATATGGATGCTTTTTAACAGGATTGGGTTTCATATGTGCCCGAATATCATTTTTAACAGAAGGGGGGTTGAGACATACGACGTGATTAAATATATTGGGAATGTATTAGGTTATCAGATGGTAGACGTCTTAGAAGTTGCTTTTAACGGGGGGGAGTTTATTACAATTGATCCAAGAGATCCTGATGATGATGATTGGGATGATGAAATTTCAATTCATTACACTTTAGAAATCAATGAAGATATGTTAGAAGGGGGGGAGACTGAAGACGATGACAATGATAGTATAATAGACATGACTGTTGATGAATTACATGCAGATGAAGATTTAGATGATATTAACTAACAACCTACAAACGAAATTACTTTTTTTTCAGATGTCATCGAGACCGAGATCAATTAATTTATGGGAGAGGTTGATTGACTGTAATTCTGAGTTACTGCCATATAAATGCTTGGACGTGATAGACTTAAATAAAGCAAGAGCGATTCATGATTATATACTACAAACAGCTGAAGAAAAGAAGAAGTTTAGTAAGTATATCGATGCTGTTAGACTACAAAAAGAGTTTCTTTATTCTCAGAACGAGTTCAAGGGTATTGATGGTTATCGTGGAGCCAAGTTTGTTGGTAGAAGATATTGCAGATCAATTGGTGGTAATAGTACGACAATTCAAACGATGACTCGTGAGATACGGTACACACTGTATGGTGATTTATACATCGAAGTTGATTTTGCGAACATGCTTCCAAGTCTTTTATATCATTACTTTGGTCATTTGGGTCTTCCATATTTGGAAAGATATATTAATAATCGAGAGGAAGTATTATCTAGTCTAGAAGGCGTGCCACCTGATGTGATGAAGAAAGCTATCATTGTTGCTTTAGGATGTGGAAGAACTGTAACAAGAGAAATGACTCAGTATCGAGACCAACTACTCGGATCAGCAATGTTGAACAGGTTGAGGTTTGATCACAATGAGATATTAAACGAGATGAAAAAATTATATCCTGATTTTATTGCAAGTTATCAACAATCAAAAGGTAATTTGAATGGGGTCATTTTTCTATGGGCTAACGATGTTGAGGCTTGTTTGATGGATACAATTATCAGTCATCTAAGAAGTAAAAACATTACAAGTTTACCATTAGTACATGATGCTGTCTATATTTCAAGGGAGTTTTATGAGGCAAATGGCGACAATACTATTGTACAAGAGCTTCAAGATCTTATTAATAGTAAATATGGCATCGAGCTAAATTTAAAAGCTACCACGGAGTTTCCAGACATCATCGATTTTGAAGAGCGCGGTATTGACATAACTACCATAGATGGCGGCCAATTTTATGCAAGCTGGAAGGAAGATTTCGAGACTGATCATTATCTTGTGACAAATCCATTGTTATACGTATGGGTATCTCCAGATGGAGAATCACAATACTTCCCACAATCCAAGTTCATTAACGAAGTTTGCGCAGAAGAAAACAAAGAGTTTGTTAAAGATTGGGTAGCTGATAGCTCCAAACGCAAGTATATTAAGGAAGTATTCCATCCACCACCAGTTAGTACTTCTGAAGCATACAAGAATCTTTATACCTGTCTAGCAGCTGAAAAGATCGATCCAGTACCAGAAGAGGATGTTATGAATCTTACATATCGAGTAAGGCATCAATTATATATACTAAGTGGTGGGACCAAAGAATGTTATGATTACCTCTTGAATTATTTAGCAATGAGAGTACAACAACCAGGTTGGCTACCCAAGGTATCGCTTGCATTCAGATCAATCCAGGGTACCGGAAAGGATAGTTTTTTTGCCTTTATTGGAGAGAAGATACTTGGATCACAATATTATATTCAAGCTCCGCAAGCATCTGATTTATTTTCAGATAAGCATTCAAAGAATATCATTCATAAATTAATGGTAGTAGTATCAGAGGTAAGCCGGAATGATGTGAAGTCTGTTATTAATCAAGTCAAGAGTTTCATTACAGCTCCGGTCGTAAGTTATCGACCATTGTATTGTCCTACAATGAAATCAGATAATTTTGCATCTGTAATATTATTTGGACAAGACCAGCAATTTCTGTCACTTGAAGCTGATGATAGGAGATTTGCAATTTTTACAACACTTGCACAGTATGCTAATAAAGAAGATCATTTCAAGCCACTTCATAGAGACTATAACAATCCTAAGGTTGCCAGAGCTTTTTATCAATATTTGATAGCACGAGATGTTGGAGAATTTAACGCGTGTGCCGAGCGACCAATGACTACTGAGAGGAGATCAATGATGTTATTTAGCATTAAACCATTCCGTTTGTTTTTGGTAAAAAGGTTAGACGAATTATATGAGCAGTTTAATAATGATTCAGACGATTTTACCACTTTGAAAACATTTTACATTCCAAGGAGGGACCTTCGACAGCAGTTTTTAGACTGGACACAAGAATCTGGAGTATTTCCTGATAGAAGGGATGATGGTATACAAAAGATCTTTTTCTCAGATTTAAATGCACTTATTACAGAGACAGCATATTTTGATGATAGTAGTCGAGGATATATATACCCGGTAGAAATTAAAAAAGTGAGAGGTGTGGTCATGGTAAAGTTTATGTATGAAGAGTTAAAGACTAAGTTATCCAAAGACTATCCTGAGAATGAATCGTATGAAATTAGTACATGCTGGGATGACGTAAAATTATATTAGGTTACACAAATGGTATTATATTTGCTGTTCCTGCTCCAGGAGCACCTGGTGGGGGAGGGCCTGGTGGACGAGGGGGGCCTTGAGTTTCATATATTGTGGTTTCTTCGGTAGACTCTAAATTTTTAAGCTGTTGTCTAAGCCACATAATACGATTATTTCTTCTAGCAATTGCAGCTATATTTGTTCGTGCAGGTCTTTGAGTTCTTACGAGATTCAATGTTGAATTCCATTCTACTGCTACTGGATTAGTGGGATCAGGAAATCGATCTGGTAAACGTCGCAAAATGTCTTCTGGAGATCGTCTAGGTCGTTTTGATTGTAACTTTTCTACTGGAGTTTCGTCACGAATTCGTTTAGGAGGCATTTTGGTGTAAATTACCAATAAAATAAATAAAAATATTTCATCTAATCATACCAGGAGGTGGTGGTGGGGGTGGACGTGGACCACCACCAGATAGTTGATTTTCCCAGAAATATCGGTAATTATATATAGGTTGTAAGTACCTTGAAATAAAAGTCTGTCTCGCGTTTTCCAATTCAGCTCTTTTATTATTTAGTAAAGTGGTTTTACCCGCTCTAGAAAATGCTAGAAAGTTTTGATCTCTTTCAGCTATTAATTCGCTAACTGCTCTTTGATATGGAAGAAGATACCTTTGCATTGCTTCTGTTGATACTCGATAACCAAATCGTTGCGTTCGACGACGTTCATTTTCCATGGCTCTACGTTCTCTAGCAGTTAGTCGAGGAACATAGATATCCTCTGGTCTACGAGCAGCACCACTTGGAACTGCACGACGTTTCCGAGGAGGTGGCGAGTAAGAAGGAACTTTTTTAGGAGGCATAAATATGGTGTAAATTACTTCATATCGTTATAAAAATTCTTAGTCAAAGCACAGAATAGCACCTTTAAAATGGTCAGATGTATACATACAATCTTCATCATCATATACATGAAAGCGAATTCCAGGTATTGTAGCCGACCATCCATCTTCTCTTATTTTGCAAAACGCATTATACTGTTCTGTAGAAGTCACAAAGAATCTATAACCAGGTGTAACTTTATGCACTACCCTAATTACTTTATTGTTTAACGCCTCAGCAAATGCTTTCCTGAAAACATTGTGGTGTCGTCCATAACAGTCTTGAAGATAAAATCCATCAAGATCGTACAAACTGTTACGATACAGATTGCTGCCATGAAAAACAATACTAACTGGATATCCTCTCTGACTTGCATCACTCGACTGTTCCTCCCCTTGTGAATTGTACTCTTCAGATAATGTCATCTACGCGAAAATATATCAAAATGGTAATTATATTAGTTTTAAGTTTCTTAGATATAATTGGTACACTATTTTTGGACTTTATATCATTATGTGTAAGTTATTTCTAAGCTGGAATATTGATCAGTTGTATCAAAATTATATTGATGCCCAAGAACTGTGGCAAAGAATGCTTTCTTTGAATAAGTCGTATAGCAATTATGCAAAGATCTATATAACCAACATAGTTCACAATAAACATTACGTTTAGTAGTGTGATCTAGTCTACGCCCAAATAAATCTTCAGTTGCTTTGCTAATTTTCGTAACAAGATATGGTCGAACCGCGCCGGCTTCCGGTTCAAGATTTCGAATTCTTTCGACAGCTGTTTTAAATGTTTCATAATGACATAAGAGGGGAATCACTATGCTTTCATCCGATTGCATCCCTTGTAGCTGTTTAGCCAAATTCTTGATTTTAGCAGAATAGATGGTAGGCCCGCTTGATACAATAGACATACAATTTAGAATTTCATGATTCCGACGCCCACATAATATTTGTAATGCAGCAATAACTTGGCCTATATTTCGAAACACAAACGAGCTATCGTCTGAAATAATTTCTAATGCAATGTTCTTCCATTCACGTAATGTATCTTCATTAAGCTGAAATATATTAGACCGGCTGCGAAGATGTTTTTGTTTTAATAACTTCTTTTCATCAACAGATTGATCTTTCAAAATCTGTATTTCTTCAGGAAGATGAAACTCATAAAAATTATCGTGAAGTGGTTTTACAGTCTTGAACATTTCATATATTTCTCTGCTTTTGAAAATACTTGACTTGGTATTATTGCTGATATTATGTTTTTCAGCTGTTGACGACAATAAAAGATTTCGAAGCAGTCCAAAATCAAATAAAGTTGGATCGTGTATCTTGGATAATGTCATAATATGCTGAATGGAATCATCATAATGTACATTGATATATTTATCGTCTGTGTCACTTAAAATCTTCCGACGGATTTTCTTCCATCTGTTGTAAATCTTCTCAGCATCTTCAAAGGGATCTTCATATAAAGATAGAAGTAACTCAATGGCTTCAGCTGCGCCTTCATTAAAAAGAGTATCAATTATATCTTGATCTGCGTTTTGTTCGTGCATGAGTCGTTTTGGTTTCACCTGTGAAATTTCTCACAACTCTTTTTGAATGGTCCTTTTTCTTTTTATGGCGCTTGTGTTTCTTTGCAACAGTGGTAGGTGCCTTTTTGCGAGCGAGTCCAGTTTGTCCTGTGTAAAGTGGTGTACCATAAGACGTCATTTGAAAAGGGTAAGAGGATCCACCTGATTGCGAAGGAAATACTAAATCTGAATTACTATCAGTATGAGAATTTGCTCCACCACTTGGAATACTATCAGGATAATCTGTAAAGTTGTTTATACTGTGAAACTTGTTTGCGGTATCATATCCAAATCGTAGAGTATCTACAGCAGTCGTAGGAATAACAGTATCTTTGATTTTCTGATTAAATTTACTTTTAAAAACATCTGAAAATGTTTGACGTGGCCCACGACTAACATTACGCGATATGTCTGCACCGCCTCCCTCTTCTGAAAGTAGTGGTTCAAGTTCACTTGCTGTAGATCCAGCAAGTTCAGATGCAGTAAATCTAGATGCAGCAGATGATGCCGCCGCGCCTTCACCCTGAAAAGCAATTTGACTTCCTGCACGAATACCAGTAGTTAATGCTTCGGAACCTTCAAATGCTATTCCAGCGGCTTCGGCTCCTTCAGCAGCAAAAGCAGCACCCGCGCCGAGAGCTGCAACCTCACCAACTCCAGTTGCAAAAGCAGCAGCCGTAGCAGCTGCAGCACCTGCATAAAGCACAGCGTATCCAACATCTTTTGCTATTCCTATTGTTTCCTGTTTAATAGGCTCATAATCGACATTTCTTTTACCACCCTTAATCCCCATACCACTAATTGAAATAGGATCTCCAAAAGTAATATTCTGAGTTACATTAGACCAATCTGTTTTACCAGCCCTATTTTTTATAATATCTGCAGGCGTCACTAAAGCATTATAGGTGGTAGCTTTCACTTTATACTTATCGGAGACATAAGCTGCCTCGGCTCCTCCTAATGAATGACCTGTTACTTCAACATTATCAACTCCACCATATTTATTGATAACTTGTTGAGTAATACGATCCACACGTTTGTATCTATTATTGATTTTCTGTGCTCCAAAGAAGGTTGCCATGTCTGCACCTAAATCACGATAAAAATCCCCTTTGAATGGGTTTGTAGATGTACCCCTAAATGCAATAGTTGCTTTTCCTGTTGTATCATTACGATAAACGTCCCAATCTTGACTGGATAGTTCAGTATCTCTTGTAAATCCTTGAACGTCACGATGAGAATATGCTGCTTGAGATAATTGAGCTTGAGCTTGTGGATCACTCATTTTGTCTACTTCTATGGTGTAAATTATATTTGCAGGCAATAAAAATATTATATGATTAATACAACAATCCCATGCAAGAAGTTAAATATATCCAAGTATCTTTGCCTCGAGGTAAAGGACACACGTTTTGTAAAATATTTGACGAAGATTCAAATCAATATCATATTGATCAATTCAAGTGGAGACTCTCAAAAAGTGGATATGTCGTCAGATCTTGGAAAATTGGCAACCGAGTATTCACAGAATATCTTCATAAACGTATTTTCGGAGCAACCTGTTATCACATTAACGGAGACAGGCTTGATAATCGAAGGGATAATTTACGATCGTCAAAGACAACAACAATGAAAGATAAGCAGTATGACATTATAAGACACGACGATTTTTCAGATGTTATAGATGATAGCGATAAAGGTATGGCATGTATAGAATATAGCCATGATAAAATTTATGCTGGAAGACTTCTTGATAGCAAACCTCATGGGATTGGAATTCTTACAATGAATTCTTCTAAACAGATACTGGGATTGTGGAAGAATGGGAATTTAATTACTGGAATGATTATGAATTTTGATAATGATCAGATTACTTCTGACATGGCTGCCATGCTATGTCCACAATATTTAAATAGTTTAGAATTTGTCGAAGAAGGTCTTATTGTTAAGACCATTAAAACGTAATCGGGCACGTTTCATTTCACCATACCAAAGTGATGTTAACATGGATGCTTTAGCCCAGTCAAATGTTTCACAATCATCTTTCCACCAGCCCTCAGTATCGCCACTATGTGCTATTGTCCAAGCACATGCATTTTTGATATCGCGTTGACGTAGGTAACTTATAAATCGTTCCCCCCAATTTCTTTCACGGTCATCATTCTGACGCCATCCGAATTCTCCAACGAAATAATGGGATGAAGGAATTGTATTTGGAATGCTTTTATCCCAATCCGCTTCATTTGAATCCCCAGAAAATATATATTTATGTACTTCAATATATGTTCTATTCCATACATCTAAACGAGTTAAATCCATGCCAGCACAATTGCCTCCCCAATTCGGACATCCTGCAAAATAATGATATTTTCCAGGGTATCGCTTTTCAATATTATTAATAACAATGGAATGAACATTATTCGCGTATTGAAATGCATTTGTAGCTTGAATTTCATTGAAAATACCAATGCCAAACAGACTGGGTTCATTTTGATATCGATCTATCACTTGAAACCACGTATCAATAAACTGATTCAACGAAATCTCGGCATCTGGAGCAGGACTTTGATGCGATTCAAAAGTTCTATGGTAGTCTAAGATTACCCGAATATTCATTAGAGTACAATCATGCATCATTTTATCTAAATCTCGCATATCACTATGTTGCACATAATCATAACTAAATGGAATGCGAACAGTGTTTATAAACATATCATATTTAAGACGTTCTAAATACCACATCGAATTATGTTGCCAGTCACAAACAAAATGTCGACGTGGTGTTTCCAAACCATATATGTTCATACATCTTATATCATGAACTTCTGAGTTTCCAAAAAAGAAAACACAAATTAGTAAGATTAAACTTAACAACTTCATCTTGGTCTTTGGTGTATATTACAGGATTATCAAATAAAAATGTCGTTTACTGCCACCTTTGAAGTCAATACTTTCAAACAAATTGTTGCAGTGTTAAAGTCTCTCTTTAATGAAGTAAATATTATTTTCGGAAAAGATGTCGTCACAATGACTCTATTAGATGCCGCAAGATCAGGTGCTATTCATGCTGACCTTGTGCCATTAATATATGAAAATGAAGGAGGCGATATGAATGTGTTTGGAGTCAATCTTACAACATTATATACGTTTGTGAGATCTGGAAAAAAAAATGATCTTTTGACGTTTCGCAGTTCAAGTGACAATGAAATTTTACATGCCAGTATCACCAGTGCTGATGTTGACAACAGTGACGTTAAGGAATGTAGATTTAAGATGAGTATTATTCCAGTGGTGCATGTTCAGATTCCATACGAATCATACAGTTATGAAGTCATTATTACACATGACTATTTATATAATGTGATAAATGCATTAACGTCGTTTTCTTCCACACTGAAAATTAATATAGATAAAATATTAGAATTTGAAAGTGGCGCAAGTTCAATAGATAACAGCAAGTTCAGATTAAGTAAGAATGTGTTTTTGATAAAATCAAATATGGTAAAACAAAGCTTTGTATATGAGATTAAATTCATTGACAAGTTTTTGAAGAAAAGGATATGTAAAGAAATCCGCATCGGATTTATGGAAGATGGGACAATGGGACTTCATTATAACTGGGACATACATAATAACTTTGTACTTCTATTATCACCAATTTAAAATACCATTATTGTATGGAAGGTATAAAAGGAAGACCACATTCTTTACAAATTTTCTTCCATATTCTGTCTAAATAAAATAGCTTCGTATGTGATTTCATATAAGGAATCTGATCGCTTAAATGAACCCATCCTTGAATTTCAGTAAACTTTTTGAGGAGATATGCATAATTTAACATATTAATCCTATTTCCTCTATGATCTTGAAATGATCTTTGAATTGATACAAATTGATCAACCAAAATATCCTCATGAAATGATGTAAATTCAACCAGTGGTTTATCGCAAACATATCTTAAAATAAAGTAAATGTGATTGTACCATTTCTCCTTCTTTAACGATTTTAAACAAGATTTCATCGTGGAATAATCCCATTCAAAGTTCTTGTCATATTTACTTGCAATTTTAGTCTTAAGATATTGTAAATCTTCAGAAGTCATATTTGTATGTTCTTTTCCTTGTAATCTATACAACCAGTATTTAAAATGATTTTTTCGTTTTTGATAATCTGCAGTAAATAATCGTTTAATTTTAATTTTACGAGAGTATGTAAAATTCAAAGAATTAATTGTACTCGCTTCTGACTCCAGAAAACCAGTGTGCAAAATGTATCCACATTTGATACATACAAGAATAGCATCTTTATGAATAATATGGATTTGATCGCTGTAACATTCAGGACATAACGATGTGAAAATTGGTTGAAGCAACGAACTGTCTGCCATGATCGGCTGATGTGAAACACGGTCTTTGACTGAAAATAATTCTATATTGAAAAAGGTTTTTGTTTTTGGTGGTTCTGATTTCTCAGGACGTCGACGAGTGCAAATTGGAGTATAATAAATATCTAATATATTATTCCAGATTGAATTGTCAATTTTAATCATATTACCTGATTTTAAGATTAGAAGGTAAAATATCAGATACAACTTTTCTAATTGTACCAAGTTTCATTGTCAATGGAACTACTAATCTACAAATTGATTTTCCATCCCCTTTAAAATAAAAATGTAAATTATCATTTGGATGTTGAAGTGGACAAGCATTGATCCTACCAGCATCTACATAGCAAGTATTATTTTCATACATAAAAGTATATCGTTTTCTATGGGTATAAAATACAATGTTATCAATAGAATTAGGTTTTATCACGGTAAACTTATTTGCAAAATTCTCATAAGTGTACAAAGTTAATCGATCTAAATGAGCTGCATGATCTTGTTTTGCTAAGTAGATTACCCGAGATATTTTTTGATGTGACTTGATATCTGCTTTCATTTCTCCAGAAAGGCTCACTTTAATTGAATATTGATTGTCACCATCTTCATACCGAGGATTACAGTCTCCATTAAAGATATTATATTTAAGCATATCTGGTAGTTCATCAATGGCAGTACAAGAGAACGTTTTAATCACGTTGGTAACTATGTCTACAAGATCACTATTATGAATATATGTGTCATTGAGTTTAGTGCCAAACACCAAAACCTGTTTCATCTGGATTACTGGATAAAAATCTCCTCGTTAATACTTAGAAAATCTGGCTGGTTGATTTGTCGCTGGAATTTTCCTACAAAACGAGTAAACGGCCAAGGATTAGTTTTTAAGAAATTAGTAGCTTGATATACCTGACCCGCAGTCACATGCACTTGCTGATAATCTGGAATTGGATGTCCTTGAACACCAAATGGAATCAAACCAGGTGGATCGGGAAGAATTTTAAAATCATTTCTTGTGTAAGCAAATGTTTCTAAATCGTCTGAATATCCAACAGTTTGTAAATATGGAGGATTTGCTAGTGTTGTCATCTTTGTTGTCTAATTAAATTAGATACCAATAATTATTTATTTAGAATGAAACTGTGGTTGCGAGACCAGGTGCTACGTTAATAAAAGCATCATATTCTGCAAACAGGTCCAATACGGCTGCCTGAACACTCGCAGTCCTATTGGGATCAAACTGAAGATTGATTGAAGTATTCATACCGTTAGTATTCAGACCGCTAATAATTTCTTGAGATTTACCAGACACAAGTTCCAAATCAAGTCCACACGCAAATTTAGCAGGATTTTGAAGTGAAGAAACAAAATGAGGTGTAGATACAGAACCTTCAGGGTCGCGCTGATATTGAACTTGCTCGAACGAAGTAAACTGATCTCCTTTTGCAAAAATATGGCGCGCTTTTAATAATTCACTAAAAGCTTCACCTGATCCTGCAGCAGAATCACCTCCATTTAAATCACGACACTGAATACCTGAAGTCTGTGGTAAAACTGATGAACCATACTGGAAATACCAGTTAAAAAGCCAATTACGAATCCTTGCTGATAGTGTGGCTTTGTGTTGCTGGAAGACATTTGCATTAGCAGCTCCGGCTCCTCTCATAAACCAAAGGATATTTGTCAATGATGCCACGTTCAAATTAATATCTAATTTATAATTAGACTGCCCAGCTGGAACAGCACCAATATATTGACGGAATGCTTTAGTATGCACAACTAAAGGCTGTCCCTGTGTACTACTCAACAACATAGATTCAGCTACAGGACCAAGTTCAAGTATCTGACATTCGTAGAAAACATTAAATATGTTATAGGTAATTGCAGTTGTAGCACCATTTGTAGTAACTGGTGCTGCTCCTGCAAGTGATGCATAAATTAAAGCATCTTGCGCGGTATTTAGAGTTATCACAATAGTGTAACCATTATGCAATGGTGCGTACTTATCAGAAAGTACACCTAGGAATGACAAAAGTGGAATTGCATATTCTTTTCTTTGGAAAGTGGATGTTTCACCAGCATAAATAACTTCACCTGTTTGTGGTGCATGCTGAATCCAAGTATTTGCCTGATTAGTAGAAAATCCTGTAATATTACTGAAGTACTCAAAATTCACTAAACCAGGGCGATATCCCTGAGAAACAGCAGCTGCACTAGCACGCTGATCGTTGGACATGTGTAGATCTGAAAGTAAACCCATAAGCTGACCATGACCTGCTGTACTCTCTAGCAAAGTACTACCAAGATAATCAAATACTTCAATTTTATTGATAAGTGAATATGCACCAGGCTGGTCAAGAGCGCAAAAGTTGACTGGAGCAGTGGTAGCTCCTGGATTAAAAATGTAATCTACACTGAAACGCAGGTAACTATCCTTTGTCAGATAAGACCTCTGCAAACGTGGTATGTTAATTGTAATGGTCCCACCTGCAGGAGTACTAGCACCAGCAGAGGTTGGTTGCTGCCTAAAAAGATACGAACGAGCCTGAGGCATTGTGGGAGGAGCGCTAAGGCGCACCTCTTTAGGTAAGACTTGGGGTTGAGGAACAGAAGCCATTTTCTATGGTGTATATTATCTACAGTTTCAATAAAAATTTATTCAATTGGTACAAATTCAATTATGAAATGACTATTCAAAACTAAATCGAAGGTTGTAGGAGACAACATCCCTAGAATACATTCAGTTGGGCCATGTGGTACTTGTACAAGAATCTCCGGACTTCCAACATTTTGTCCATTATGAAAATTAGCAATTATAGTTGTTCTATCATCTCCAGCTAGTCTGTAAAATGTAGAAGCTGACATGGCACCGTAAGCAGAAAATTGTGGATCAATAATATTATTTTGCGGATAAGTAAGTCCTCTCAAAAAAAAAACTGCACTTGGAGGATGGTTTTGGTGTGTCATGCATATTAATTTCATGATACAAGCTTTACCAGCAATCGACGCTGGTGGACGAAACAGGTAAGCATCAGCAAAATTATCTACAACCCCAGTAGTTGTTGTTCCTTGTTGCCAGAACCAATGTGTAGTAGTTGGAATAGCATCAAGACGTTTCATGCTAAACTTTGGTGTATATTAATGTGTACACCAATAAAGTTTTAAGATTTGTCACCGAATAATATCCAGATTTGACATTAATTGATTTATCATACGATCATCTTCGTCTTCGCGAAGAACATATTCATATACATTATAAGCATAGTCACTAAAACTTTGATCAGATCGCCTTGGAAACCGATGCTTATAAACCTCAACATGATGTTTTTTTCGATTTGATAGAGGCATACGTTCACCTTTATCAATGAAAAACCTTAAGATTGCAGTTTGTTCTCGTTTGTTTTCAAGATTTGTAACTTCACGTGGAAGTATGTTAGTAAGCCCTGGAGAAATTTGTCTCTGAGAAATTGCTTTAGCTATATTTCTTGTTTTCGGTGGCATTTTATTTGGTGTATATTGATTGAGAAACAAATAAAATTATTTCATAAATGCACGAATTGGATTTCCTACTTTTCTAAAAGTTGACCCAGTGCTCCTAGTTTTTCCAAAAGAAGTCCCTTTAGCAGCTGGTTTAGCACTAACCATATTTGAAACAGGTGGAGTAGCGGGCATTGAAGCGTTCATTCTTTCTTTGGTGTATATTATTTTATGTACCAATAAAATTTTACTTACCAGAGGTACTTCCATGCAAAATATCCTGCTGAATATTTTGCTTTGTCTTCTCCACTATGACGCATTCTATATAAAGCTCGTCGTTTTTTATCTTTGTGATCCAGGTTTTTATACAAACCTAACGCTTTATCTTCATATTGTTCATATCGTTTATCACCAAATGGAACTTTTT
>JACCDU010221777.1_pt1 | contig 13954 bp, 9 predicted proteins | sample 7446081 | NCBI WGS metagenome assembly JACCDU01 (sample SAMN15323447, study PRJNA562643) | freshwater metagenome | isolation source: river surface water | place: USA:Blue River Watershed | collected 2017-08-17 | reverse complement strand
TCACCCGTGCCTTCTGGCGGGCCCATGCGCAGCTTCAGGCGCGGGCTGGTGGGGCGGCCTTGCACCTGCAGCGCGAGGTTGCCCACAGGGGCATTCTCAGGCACGCGGTTCACGGTGAACTGCGCGGCAGTGAAGTCCGCGCTGATCACGCTGCCCAGGCTGTTGAGCACCATCGTCGGGTCGCCCACACGCTGGCCACCATCCATGCGGTAGAGCTTCGCACCACTCCATGAGGCATTGACGAGCTTGTGCAGGCGAACAGGCCGCACCAGCTCATACACACGGTCGCCCGCGTTGCTGCCGTTCCTTGGCGCGCTCGCATGCCAGCCGGCGCTGTTGTCAACAATGCTCACCTCCAGCGGCTCGAAGCTGAAGGCCAAGGAGGCCGCGTCCTGCAACTGCACAGCCTGCATGGCCGCATCCACATTCAGGCTGATCTTGAACCGTGCCCCGAACACCCACACGCCTTGCAGCTGGCGAGGCGTGCTGAGCGGCAGGGTGAGGGCCTGCTCGATTGGCTGGCCTTGTTCATTGAAAAGCATGCCCATGGTGGATGGATGAGTGAGACTCAGGTCGGGCGGTTGATGCCGGTGTTGACCTTGATCGTCAAGGCCGACATGTCTGTCTTCAAGGTGCCGATGTCCTGCGTGAGTTGCAGGCGCTGCGTCTGGAAGGTCGAGTAGTTCTGCTGGAAGGTGCCCAGGTTCGTGTTGAAGCTGCCGTAGTCCTTGGTGAAGGTGGCATAGCTCTGGTCGAAGCTGGCCAGCTTGGTGTTCGTCAGGCTGATCTTGTCTTCCACAGCGGTGATCTTGCCCTCGACCACGGTGATCTTGCCTTCCACCGCCGTCATGCGGCTGTCCACGGCCTTGACGCTCTCCTTGAAGGTGCTGTAGTCCGTGTTGAAGGTGCCCAATTGCTTGTCGAAGGCGCTCAGGCTGCTGTTGAAGCCTTCGAGCTGGCGGCCGATCTGGTCGCGGATGCTGTTGGCTTCTTCAATGAGGCCGGCGTTGATGCCACCGATCTGGCCGATGTCGCGCGCCACATCCTGCTTGATGACCTTGCTGGTTTCCTGCACCAGGGCCAGCGTGCCCCGGTTGCCCGCACGGATCTGGTCAGCGGCGATGTCGAGGCTGGGGAAGAGCACCTCCTGCACCTCGGGGCTCAAGGTGTCGATGTTCTTGGCCAGGAAGCGGCTGACCGCGTCACTCACCAGGTGCTGGCCGGCGAGTTGCGCTGCAAAGCCACGCTGACTGGCCACGAAGCTGTGGGCATCAGAGATCACACGCTCGCTGATGGCCGTGCCGTTTTCTTCTTCAATGGCGCGCGCAAAGGTGCTGCTCAAGCCGCCCTGCTCGCGCAGCCAGTCGTGCAGGTAGGTGAACCAGGCGGGCAGCCAGTCCTTCCAGCACAGGGTGAGCACGGCCTGGGCCTGCACCTGCTGGGTGCCGTCATCGCCATGCAGGTAGGCCCGCACAAGCACGGTTCGCAAGGGCCACTCATAAGCGGCGTTGCCGGTGTTGAAGCGCTGCCACCAGGCCTGGCTGTCACGCGAGTAGATGTCGATGGCATGGCGCAGCGGCACCTCGATGCTGTCGTCATAGCGCGTGGCCAGGGCCTTGAACTGGTCCTTGATCTGCTCAGGTGAGTCGGCACTGGCATCGAGCAGGTTCAGGGCTTGTTGCAGGGCCTGCACCTGGTCTTGCTGCAAGGGCTCGCCGGGCTGGTGGTCCAGCGTGGCGGTGGCGCTGCCATCAACCCCGGTGCGCAGCCTGATCACGGGGCCTTGCTGCTGGGCAAAGCCCCAGTTGAACTGCAGCAGGCCTTCAGAGGCCTCCAGCGTGAGCACGCGGTTGATGAGCGGCAGGCCTTGGGCATCGCGCAGCTTGAGGGTGATGTGCAGCGTCTGGCCCAGCCAGGCGGGCTGGGGCTGACCATCCAGGCTCAAGGACACGCCCGGTGCTGCGGCAGATGAGGTCGCGGCAGGCGCCGTCACCAGCGTCGGCGCGGTACTGCCCACGGCGTTGCTGCCCAGGTTCAAGAGCATCTGCTCCAGCCGCGTGAGGCGGGCCTGCAAGGCCAGCACATCGGGCACGATGCCCACCAGCTGCGCCCGCGTGAGGCCCAGCAAGGCCACGCACAGGTCGGTGAAGCGCTCGGGGCCGATCTGCGGCACGGCCGCCACCTGGTCAAGGTTGCCAAAGGCCCCGCCCAGTTGCGCGCGGGCCCGCAGCAGCCGCTCGGCCAGCTTCACGCCTATGTCGGGCTCACCGGGCAGCTCGATGCGCTGCGCCAGGGTGGGCGCGTCGGCGGCCTGGTTCAACACCAGCAGCACCTGGCGGGCCTGCTCGGTGTCGAGGTCGGTGGGCTCGATGAAGATCTGGGCCATGTCCGCTCGGTCTTAAATCTTCAGCTTGGCCTTGATGTTGGCGATGTCCGCGCTGATGCGGTTCACGCCCGTCTGCAGCGTGGTTTCATCCAGCGGCTTGAGGTTGCGCACACTTTCGTTGATGGTCAGCAAGCTGCTCTGGATGTTGCGGCCCAGGCTTTCGGTGTTCTGGATGCGCCCTTCCATGAGCGACACGGCCTCGGCCAGGCCCTTGGCGGTTTGCGCGGTGGCGGCCACCTGGGCCACCTGCTGGCCCACGGACTTGGTCTCGGCGGCCTGGGCAAAGGTGGCCTGCATCATGGCTGTGCCTTGTTCGGCCGATTGCGGTATGCCCGCCCAGCCGCCGGACTCGCTGGCCAGCTGCATGCTCACACCGGTCTCGGCCTGCTTGACCACCTTGGCCACATCGGCCTTGGTGGTGGTGGAGGCCAGTTCATTCAGCACCTCGCGCACGGTGTTGAGGTACTTCACGCGGTAGCGGTAGCCCTTGCCCTTGAGGTCCGCATGCACACGGTCGTCGAGCTTGTCGAGCGGGTTCTCGGTGGCCAGCTCGAAGATCTCTTCGATGTCCCGCTTGAGCCTGTCATCCTTGCCGGGCTTGACATACCCGGGTGTCGAGGTGCTGATGACTTCGCGGAAGGTGAGCTGGATGCTGGCTGCGCCACGTGCGCCATCAGGCGAGGTGGGCAGGCCATCGGGGCGCGCAAAGGCCAGCACAGTGGCGAAGTGGTCCTTCCAGGTGCTGGTGCTGCCCCATTGCGAAGCACCTGCTGTGCCCGGGCTCATCTGCACGGCGTTGACGTAGTTGGCCCAATGCGAGATGCCGGGCTTGTCGTACTCGTTGTTGAGGATGGTGAAGGCCTGCTGGGCCATGGCGTCCTGCGGGGTGGAGGCGCCCAGAATGGCATCGGCCACCGACTGCTGCGCGCCACCGCCCATCGACATCATCATCACCGCCTGCACCGGCGCCAGGTCGCTCACCGACATGCTCAGGTTGGTCGGTGCGCCCAGCAGCACCTTGGCCACACCCTGGTCATTGACCTGCACCGAGAGGCTGTTGCCGCTTTCGCCCTTGTTGCTGCTGGCAAAGCCCGAGGCCGCATACAGCGTGCCCCAGGTGCACACGAAGTCGACCCAGGGCTTGGGCGCGACCAGCGTGCCATCGAGCGCGGTGACCTTGATGGTGATCTCGGCGAGCTGGCCTTCGGTGTAGCGGTCCTTGCTGGCCTGCATGGTGACGATGTAGTTCTGCAGCAGCGGCCCGACCTTCTGCTTGAGCTTGTCGAGCTCGCCCGTCAGCTCGGTCTTGAGGTCGCCAATGGCCTTGGTCAGGTTCGTGGACAAGTCCTGAATCTGCTTGGGCAGGTCGAGGTCCTGAATGGCCTTGGTGGCCTGCAGGTTGTCGATGACGGCATTGACGAGGGTGTTCCAGTCGTCATGGCGGATGAGGTGGCCCGGCTCTTTGTTGTTGAGCTTGCCGAGTTCCGTGATATCGCTTTGTAGCGTCATGCTCCAACTCCTTTGATGAGGCCGCCTTCAACCAGCAAGGCCATGGGCACGCCGGCGGGGCGGGCGCGCTGCAGGGTGCTCCAGAGGCGGTCGGTGATGGCCGGGTCGATGGCCTGACCGTCGCGCTGGAAGAGGCGCACGCGCACCCCGATGGCAGCCGCCGAGGGCCAGTCCATGAACACGCGTGCGGATGGGGGGTAAATGAAGAGCGCGGCTTCGTTGCCAGGCAGGGTCTTGTGCGCCCAGGAGTGGGCGTCGCTGGTGAACGTGCCCTTCTTCATGAGCGACTCGCCACGGAAGTGCCCCGGCCAGGGGATGTTGGCCTCGGGCGGCGGGAAGATGCGGCCTTCCACGCTCCACCAGGGGCGCTCCTTGGGCGGCTTGATCTCGCCTTGCTCCAGCTGCACATAGCGCCACCAGTCGCCCGGGCGTGGCCTGGGCAGGGCCGGCCAGCCGCCATCCACGATGCGTGCTTGTGTGGGCTTGACGCGCACCTTGAGCTGGCTGTGCGGCACCACCGAGGCGGGTGTGAAGGCAAAGCTGGCGGCGTTGAAGCTGCCGAGTTCAGCCAGCACGCTGTCGGTGCGGCACAGCTGCTGAACGGCGGCGCCGGCCGTGGTGCGCAGCGTGAGCGTTTCGCCCGTGAAGCGGCGCTGGCGGACCTGGTAGCGCTGCCAGCGGGCGAGGTCGCGGTCGTAGCGCCAGTGGCCGCGTTCCTCGGCGCTGGTGTCGTCGGGGTAGAGGGTGTCGGCCTGGCCCAGTGGCTGCCAGTGGCCAGCGAGTTGCTCGCCGCCTTCATCAGCTTGCAGGGCATGCTGGGCAAGGTCGCGGCCATCGAAGCGCAGCAGGCCTTCGGCCGTGGCCACCCAGAGCATGCCGCGCTCGTCCACCATCAACTGGTTGACGCGGCTGCACACATCGGGAAAGGCTTCCAGCACGGTCTGATAGGCCTGGCCTTGGGCCTGCTGGCGAGCGTAGTAGCGTGCCAGGCCCTCGTTGCCGCCCACCCAGACGCTGTGGTCGGGCGTGATGGCAATGTGGCGCACCGGTGGCAGGCCACCTGTGGCGGTGGCGAGCTCATCGGGCTTCACATCACGCCAGTCGGGCACGTCTTCGCTGGTGCTGCGGCCGTCATAGAGCTGCCAGGTGTCGTCACCCACACGACCCTTGAGCAGGCCGGCATCCACACCCAGCCACAGGGCCTCGTCTTGCACGCAAAGGGCGTACACGGGCAGGCCGCTCAGGCGCTGGCCAGGCTCGTCGGCGAGTGCGCCCAGCAGGAGCAGGCCCGCATCACAGGCCACGGCGGCACGGCCATCGGGCCACAGCGCCAGCTGGTGAATGGGCTTGTCGGCGCGGGCATCGGCCTGGGCCACGAAAGTGTCGCCGTCTGCCGGGAAGAGGTCGATGCGCCACAGGCCCTTGTCGGTGGCCACCAGCAGCTCATCGCGCCAGGCCATGAGGGCCTTGAGCGGCACATCGGGCAGGCCCTTGCTGACCAGGGTGACGGTGTGGCCGTCGTGGCGCATCAGCAGGCTGGCATCGTCTTGCTGAACGATGAGCCACAGGCTGCGGTCAGCCGCTTCGCACAGGGCTTGCACGGCGCCCTCAGGCAGGCCACCCAGCTTCATCCACGGGCCATTGGCTGAGGGGTCGCTGGCCGGGTCGGCGGTGGCGTCGATCTTGGCGGCGGCCGGGGCTTCGGGCAGGCTCACCCAGCAGGCGCCATCGCGCACGAACCAGCTGCGGCGCGTGGGGGTGAGGCGCAAGGTCTGGCTCGCGCTCAGGTGACCGAGGTAGGCCAGGCCCACGGCCATGGGCTGGGCGTCAAAGCGCACACATTCAATCACCGGATGCTCGGTGGGGTCGGCCTCCAGGTCCAGGTCCAGGCCAAGGTGCGGGCTGCCCAGGCCACCCGCTTGCGTGCCCTGGATGTAGGTCACCGGGATGGCCAGGGCATCGCCCTTGAGCTTGCTGCCATGCGGGGCCTGCCAGCGCCACAAAGGGCTGATGGCGCCGCCACCCAGGCCCAGGGGCGCATCGGGCACGGTGATGGCCTGCCGGGCTCGGGCCAGGGCCACGGGCTCTTCAATGGCGAAAGGCCAGCGCTGGCCGGCGGGGCTGGCGTCCATGTTCTCGGGCAACTCGGCCTCGACGAGGCGGCGCAGCGCGGGCAAGGTGGTGAGGCCCAGCTGGCAGGCCTGCAGCAGGTCACGCACACGCTGGCGGTATTCCTCCACCGTTTCGCGCAAGGGCGCCGGCTCACGCCACGGCGGGATGCCCAGCAGCATGCACAGGCGGCCGAGGTCCTGCACATAGGGGTAGGTGTTGACTTCGCGCTGGTCTTTCGCGTCGCGCACATTGAGCACGCCCTTGCCGCGCTCGCGCCGCTCGGTCTGGTGGTGCTCGTCCCAGGTGGCCTGGTCGGCGATGTCGAACCAGTGCGCCATCATCAGGTGGTTGATCTGCACGCTGGCGCGGTCGAACACGCTGCCTGTGCTTTGCAGCAGGCTGTTGAGCAGGGTCTCGTCGGTGGGCTCCGGCTGGTAGAGCAGGGGCAGGCGGCTCACCAGGCGTTCGTACTTGGCCATGCGTTGCTCCTCAATCCTTGGGCTTGACCTGCACGGCCACGGTGCCCAGGCTCAGGCGCTCCCAGGGGGTGAGCGTGAAGCTGGCGGCATCGGCATCGAGCACCTGGCTCACGCCATTGGGCCGCGTGATCACCCACTGCAGGCTGTAGGGGTTGAGCGAGGCCACCGTTGGCAATGCCGCCGCTGTGCCTGCCGCGATGTCTTCGTCCAGGTCTTCGAGCAGCACGCTGGTGGCGCCCGGCAAGGGCAGCACGGCGGCCAGCTTGCCGAAGGCCAGGGTGCGCAGCTGCGCCGTGGCGGCGTCGGTGGCGTCGGTCTGGTTGGCCAGGTTGAGGTAGGTGATGGCCGTCTGCACGGCGTTCTGCAGCGACGCCTGATCGGGGATGGCGGTGTCGGCCGCGCCCGTCTTGCGCGGGAAGCGCACCGTGAGCGCCAGCGTGCTGGCCATGGCCGGGTCGGTGAGCGTGAGGGCGCGCAGCTGCGTGGCCTGGCCTGCCACGCCGATGTTGCCAGCGGCATCCAGCGTCTGCTCGGTGCCATCGAGGGCCACGCTCACCACGGTGGCGTCCTCCACACCGCTCACGTTCATGGCCAGGCCAATGAGCTTGCTGACGCGGGCGTTGTCACTGGTGGGCAGCTTGTTGAAGTAGTCGGCCAGGCGCTGCTGGATGTCGGCCTGGATGCGGCGCAGGTCGGTGTCGAGCAGGCCTTCGGCGGTGGCCAGGCGCATGGCCAGATCGACCTGCGTGGCCGCGATCACGGTCTCGGGCACGGTCAGGCGCACACCGGCCGGGCGGGCCTGATGCAGCTCGGTGACGAGGCGCTGGCGAGCATCGGCACTGAGCGCATCGCCCTTGAGGGTGATGACGATCTCGCCGGGCGTGCTTTCATCGATGTCGCCACGCAGGTTGTGCGCGGCCAGCACGGCCTTGAGCGCGCCCAGCGTGCCGCGCTCGGAGCCGGCCAGAAAGCTCTTGGCGCGGGCACGCAACTCGTCATCGCTCTCGTCACGATCAAGCTGGGTGCTGGCCGCCGGGTTGGTGACGGACTCGATGCCCGCAATGGGCTTGGCCAGCAAGGTGAGCGTGTCGGCATTGACGCCGTCGTTGGTGTCGACCAGGTCACGCGCGGCGACTTTGAGCGAGTCCTGCCCGTCGATCATGGTGGCGTCGCTCAAGGTTTCATATTCAATCGACGCATCGGCGTTGAGCACCCGTGTGCCGGCCGGCAGGTAGATCTCGCCACGGCCATTGCGGGCGCGCTTGAACTGCACGTCGGCCACATTGCGGCCCGCCTTGACGCGGGTGAGGCCGAGCAAGGCCACCACATGGTCGAGCGCGCGGCCTTGCGCGGTGTCGATGAAGCCTGACTGGTAGGCCAGGTCCATCTGCGCATACAGGCCTGCGGTTTCGAGCGCCACGGCCTCCATCAGGGTGCGCACCACGCTGCCCACATACAGGTCGTTGATGCGGGTCTCGCGCTGCTGGGGCAGGTAGTTCACCTCGACCACGCTGCCGGCGTCGGGCCAGGCGCCATCGGCCTTCCACTTCAGCGTTTGCGCGTCGGCACCGAGCTCGTAGTCCACGCCCTTGACGAAGGCGTGGCTCTCGCCATTGAGCAGGCCGAACACCGAGGTGATGTCGGCCACGGGCGACTTCTCCAGCGCGTGCACATAGGGCGGCCGCCTGGCCGATGGGGGCGGGAAGGCGTGCGTCTCGCCGCTGATGCCGCCCAACACACGGTTGAGCAGGTTGTCGGCGATTTCGGGGTAGGTCTTGCGTCGGAAACTCATGGTCGCGGTCCTTGCTGGCTGTGCCGCTCAGGCGCCGAGCTTGATGCTGAAAGGGCCGATCTGCACGGGCTCGGCGAAAGCCTTGGGCTGGACTTCCAGCCACACGTCAACGGTCTGCCGCGTGCCGGGTGAGGGCGCCACGGTGAGCTGGTTGACCTTCTCGATGCGCGGCTCCTGCTTGAGGGCTTCCAGAATGAAAAGCTTGAGCTGGTTGCGGGTGGTGTCGTTGTTCTCGCGGCCGATCAGCTCGGGCACGCGCGAGCCGTAGTCGACATGGCCGAGCGCGCTCAGCTCGCCACGCTGCGTGAGCAGGCGCAGGATCACGGCCTGGGCCAGGTTCTCGCGGCCGGCGCGTGGCTCGAAGTCCCACACCACATCGCGGCCATTGCGCTGCACCGCTTGCGTTTCGTTGAGGCGGTAGACCGGGCGCAGGTCGCGGTGAATGCTGTGGATGGCGAGGTCACGCAGCAGGTGGCGGGTGTCTTCTGTTTTCACGGGCATGGCGTGCTCCTCATCCCATCATCACGGTGCCACTGGCCACCACGGTGCCCGCAGGCAGGTCGGCCGGGTCGTTGCAGGTGGTGGCCGTGTCGCCATTGCGGGCAGCGGCCTTGCCATTGATGAACACGGTGCTGCTGCCCATCATGATCTTGGCCTGGTCGGTGGGTTGCTTCTGAAACGGCCCGCTCTTGAACACATGGGCCGGCGAGTTCTGCGCCGTGCTGCCCACCACGGCTGCGGCCTTGCCTTCGATGTTCACATCGCTGCTCAGGTCGCCATTGAGATCGCCTGAGAACGGGTTGGGCAGGGGCGTGGGCACGGGGCCGCCTGGCGAAGGCACCATCTCGATGTGGATGTCGGTGGCGATCACCTTGTCTCCTTGCTTGGCGGCGGGCATGCCCATGGTGGCGTGTGTTCCTGTGCGTGTTCAGTTGAGGTTGATGGTCGAACCCTTGAGGTTCAGCTGGCCACCGGCTTCGATCTTGATGTCGGCATCGGCCTTGATCTCCAGCGCATTGCCGGACTGCAGCTTGATCGTGCCGTCGCGGGCGATGTTGAGTGTGGCCATGCCATCGCCCACATCGAGCTTGACCACGGGGTCGTCGTCGACCAGCGTGAGCTTCATCGCCCCGCCGATGCTGATGACCACGCCATTGGCCGGGTCGGTGTTGAGCTCGATGCGCAAGGCGCTGCCCTCGTCGGCATCCGCTGGCAAGTGGATGACGGCCTGCTTCTCGGCGTTCTTGGGCGGGCGGTCTTCGTCGTTGTAGAGCGTGCCGGTGATGACGGGCGCGTTGATCTGCCCGCCAATGAACTGCACGAGCACCAGGTCACCCACATCGGGCACCATGGCCACGCCCTTGCGCGGCGTGGTGAGCGGCACCTGCTTGAGCACCATGTCGCTGTCGCGCAGCACCACGGTGCAGGCGTAGTTGTCGGGGTCGCAGGGGTGCACCTCCTGCACCACCGCCAGCTCGGCGGTGCGCACGCGGGCCAGCTCTTGCTGAACGATCTTGCGCAGGGTGTCGTAGAGCTCGCTCATGGCGTGCCTCCTGCTGCTTGACCGGTGAGCTGGGTGACGAAGCCCTGGCGCTTGTCATAGCGGTGCTGCACGCGGGTGGCCACGAAGTCGCCGTCGCCCCGGCCTTGCGGGCAGGAGGCCAGGGTGAAGGTGGCGCCCACATTCAATGCCGCCTGGCCGGGCACCGTCACCTGCACGGTGGCCACGCTGGCCGACAAGCGACCGGACCAGGCCTGCGCGCTGGCCTGCATGCCGGCCATGTTGCGCAAGGCTGATTCGGCACGCTGGCGGGCATCACCACTGCCTTGCTGCGCGGCCACCGGGCTGCGCTGCTTGCTGAGCCAGCTCCAGGCCTGCGTGCCTTGTGAGCCGGCCGCGCCTTCGCCGATCACGGTCACGTCACCGGCCACGGCGGTGCGGCTGGCATGCGCGAGCGTGAGGATGTCGGCACCATAAGTGAAGGTGGCCGCCGAAGCGCCGCCACCAGCTTGCACCTGCACCTTGCCCTCGGCATCGACCCAGGCCAGCAGGCCCGCCTGCGCGGCCAGTTCGGCCACCCAGGCCCACAGCGATTGCCGGTCATCCAGCGCCACGAAGGGGTAGGTGTTGCCCGTGCTCACCGTGCCGGCGCTCAGGCCTGCGGTGCCCAGCAGCTTCTTGACGATGTCGGCGAGTGTTTGCTGTTCGTAGCTGCTGTTGGTGCGCAGGCGGGCCAAGGTCAGGGCGCCGCTGTCGAGGCTGATGCGCACACTGCCGTCATGGCGCGCATCGATGCGCGCCACCTTGCCGGTGAAGACCTTGCCCAGCTGATCGGCATAGCCCAGCTGCACTTGCAAGGCATCACCCAGGGCCACGCTGGGCAGGCTGGCCGCTGCCGCTTCGATCACGCAGGCGTCCACGCCCGGTGCGGCACGCAGGTCCACGGCCAGTGACTGCACGCAAGCGGCCCAGGGGTCGCTCTGGGCTGAGCCACCGCCCAGCAGGCTGGCAGCGGCATCGGCCAGGCCACCACCGCCCACGGCATCCAGCGCACCACCCAGCAAGCCACCACCAGCGCCACCAGCAGGCGCCGCGCCCACCTTGAAGGCCGGGCGGTAGGCCGCGCTGCCAGAGGCGGCTGAGCCACCCAGGCCGGCGGCACTGGCCACGGTGTCAAGCAGGCTCATGGCGTGGCTCCGTTGTCCGACTCATACCAGGTGCAGGCCTTGAGCATGCCGTCCGCGCCGATGACGTTGCGCACGCCCTGGAAGATGAAGGGGATGGTGTAGTTCTTGGTCTGGCTCCAGTTGAAGCTGCCCGTGGCGCTGGGGTTGCGCACCTGGATCTGCATGTGCAGGTGGTTGTGGAAGCTCATGCCGGTGTGGCCGGCCTTCATGATCACGTCGCCTTGCGCCACGGTGGTGCCGATGATGCTGGCCGGTGCAACCGGCGTGGCACGCGCGGCAAAGACATCACGCACGCTGTTCTGGCGGCCGTGGCCGTAGACGGCATAGGTGGTCACGGTGTCGCTCGGGCCGGTGGCGCCGACATCGCAGTCATGGCCATCCACCAGGGTGTCATGGCGGATGATGATGAAGTTCCAGCTTGCGCTCTGTGTTTGGTGCGTCTGCAGGAAGCCCGATGCCGTCGCGGCGTTGGCCACTGGCGTGAGTTCCGCCCCGCTCGGGTTGGTGTTGTCGGGCACCCAGTCGAAGTAATCGACCACGGTGCCGGCGCGCGAGGCCACGATGTCATCGCCCTCGTCCATGCCGAAGTCATAGGCATAGCACTCGGCCTCGCCCTGGAAGGCGTTGTGGCTGAACAGGCCCTGGTGCGCCTGCCCCACAAAGATCGGCTTGCCGGGCCTGAAGGGCATCTTGTAAGGCGACGTGGCCACATCACCATAGCCCAGGAACTCGCCCTCGCCATGGAAGTACTTGCCCTTGCCTGTATCGCCTTCCTTGACGCTGTACCAGAGCATGAGCACATTGATGGTGTGGAACACGAAGCTCATGCCCACATCGTCCTTGTAGCCCTTCCAGTAAACGGCGCCACCGGCAAAGCCCCAGCCCAGCATGGTGCCCAGCAGGTGTCCCGCAAAGCCCGAGACATAGCCCAGGAACCAGTACAGATAAGGCCAGCCACTGCCCGTGATCGGCGCGGGCAAGCCGTAGTGCTTGCGCGGTGCCAGCCAGTAAAAGAGGTAGATCGCGCCAAAGCCGGCCAGCGACGCATAGATGCGCGAGCAGTCCAGATTGCGTGGGCGCAGGTCATCGCCACTCTCAGGTGCCGAGTTGGGCCCGTCGTAGTTGAGCAGGGTGATGAAGCTCAACACCGCGTCCTGCACCTGGTCAGGCAGGCCGTTGTAGGTCATCAGGTTGATGAAGTCCGACAAGGCCAGGGTGATCCAGAACTTGAGGCGCGAGCCTGCTGTGGCGCCCGTCTGCATGCCTTCAAACGTGCCGCCCACAAAGCCCAGCACGGGGATGAGATTGAACAGCCATTGCCCCAGCAGGCCCATGCCCGATGCCGCCGTCAGGAAGGACGAGAAGGGCACACCGCCCGCACCACCCGAGATGAAGTTCGCGACCTGCCACACCAGGTGCGGGATGTTGCTGCCCAGCTCCTTCTTGCCACGGATGATGCCTGCGGTGTGCAAGCCCCCCTTGGCGCATGTGGCCAGCATCCAGAGGATGCGCGCCCATTGCTCCATGCCGGCAGGGCTCACGTGCTTGAAGGTGAAGCTCACCGGGCCCGCCGTGGAGCTGAAGATGGGCGCGTCATACCAGTCGGTGATGCCGGCCGTGTTCTCGTGCAGCACCACGTCGTCCTTGCCCACACGGCGCAGGATGAGCTGGGTCTTGTCGGCACTCAGCCAGACTTCGTTGGTGGGGCAGCCCGGCAACCAGCCATAGCCACGGCTGTCGGACTCGCCATCCGCACCACGTGACTTGAACAGCCAGCTCGCATAGAAGCAATAGGTGTCGCCCGTCATGGGCTCGCGCACCGCCGCAGCCCCCGTGCTGCCGCCCCCGAACACCGAGGGCTTCACCAGGTCGATGAGCGCGGTGCTCACGCCCAGCACGGCGCGCACCTTCTCCAGCGTGGCCTCGATGGCCGCACGGATCTTGTCAAAGCTGATGGCCTGCAAGCCACCCATGATGGCGGCCACGATGTGCGTGCTGTCCACCGGCAGATCGGGCAACTGATCGAGGTACTCGCGCTGAACGCGGGCAATGACCGCCGCGCAGGCCAGGCGAATCGACAGGCTCTCGGGCTGGCCGGTGATCGCCAGCAGGTTCTCGCGCAAGTGCCGCAGGAAGTCGCGCAGCAATTGCTTCAAGCCGTCTACCGTGAAGCCCAGCGTCTGCGTGAGCAGGTGCTTGAGCTGGTTGACCAGCGCGGTGATGCGCTCGGCGCTCACGCTTTGAACGAGGGCGATCACGCCATCGAGCGCATGGCCGATCAGGGTGGTGACTTCACCCACCGTGGTGAGCGAGCTCGCCCCCTCGATGACCGTGTTCACACCGCTCACAAAAGGCTGCGCAATGCCTTGCAGCTCGGTCAAGGCCGCAGCCAGGCGCGGCTCGACCTGTTGGCGCAGTTGCGCCACGCATTGTTCGATGGCCTGCCTGAAGGCGGGTGCCAGGGCCTGGGCCTGCGCAGGGTTGAGCAGCAGGCGGTGCCCCAATGCTGTCAGCTCATCGATGATGGCGCGCTCATGCGGGATGGCCTTTGCGCGTTTCAGAACCTGCGGTTGCAGCAACAGGCTGCCCAGGGCGTTGTTCGTGCTCATGCGCTGGCTCCCACACTGACGCTGGCACTGGCGCCGCCGTTGTCGCCGGGCGCAGCGGCCAGCATGGCCTGGTAGGCCGTGTCCACGCGGTCCATCTGTGCGCTGAGCTGGTCATCCAGCGCCAGCAGGAAGTCCACCAGGGCCTGCACCGTTTCGCTGATGTCGAACACATCGAGCAAGGGCAGGATGTCCTTCTCGTAGATGGCCTGCATGGGCTCGACCAACAGCAGTTGCGGGTCCAGCGTGTCCACGATTTTGCAGACCTTGTTGTAGTCGGTGCGGAGGCCGTCGCGCAAGGCCTTGGGGATGAAGGTGTCCACCGACAAGAGCTTGAGCAGTTCGTTGAACTTGTCGCTCAAGGCCTGCTCCAGCTTGCGAG
>JACCDU010506991.1_pt1 | contig 13956 bp, 16 predicted proteins | sample 7446081 | NCBI WGS metagenome assembly JACCDU01 (sample SAMN15323447, study PRJNA562643) | freshwater metagenome | isolation source: river surface water | place: USA:Blue River Watershed | collected 2017-08-17 | reverse complement strand
TGGCGACTTTGTTCAATCCTGGCGTCAATAAAGTTGCTATCTGCTTTAGTGGACAATTAAGAACATGGCGCAAGTGTAAAGACACTTGGATGCATATCCTTGAGCACGGTGGCTCGAGAGATAACATTGATATTTTTTGCCACATTTGGGATTATAATACTATACCAAACAGTGTACCTGATGTAGATAAAGTACCCGTGCCTGTAGCAGATAGTGAAATACAAGAAATTCTTGATATATTAAAACCTAAAAAATATCTTGTAGAATCTTATAAAGAGTTTCCTAAGTTTAGTGAGAATCAAGCAATCACTCACGGACCCTTTATAAGTCAGTTTTACGGTATTATGCGAGCCGCAAATCTTAAAAGGCAATATGAAATCGAAAACGATTTGCAATATAAAGCAGTTGTTCGAGCAAGGTACGATGCATATTATACACATAACATGACAGAGTTTTACAGAAATGTTTCTCCGTTAACTATGCATGGATTTCATATGGGATGGACTCCTACAGAATTTAAAGGTAGGATGGGAGATATATTTTGGATTGCTGATAGCGATACCTACGATCTTATCTCGGACTACTACATTAATCTTGGTTATATTGATAAGAAATGGTTTACTAGTACCGGCCAAACAAGTTTTACACCTGAGTTCGTTTTCTTTCATTATCTAAAGAAAAATAATATTCGGTTGCAAAATAATCACTGGGATGTTAAACTGTTTAGGCAAAATGCAGAATTGAGTTTTGCTAAAAAGGAGGGCGGCTTTGAAATCTGGTAAAGTTGCAATTTGTCTTAGCGGGCAATTACGTACAGGAATTTTAGCACACCCTGTTTTTAAAAGATTTTTTAGCAGTCTAGGGGACTACGATGTTTTCTACCATACCTGGACATTAAAGAAAGATACTAGCAAACAATTAAAAGAAACTTTTAATCCTGTTAATTATCTAGAAGAAACGCCTATTGATGTAGTCGAAGTAGGAAACTTCGGAAGTATGCTTTACAGCATAATGAAAGCCAACGAGTTAAAGAAACAATACGAGATAGAAAACAATTTTAGATATGACCTTGTAATTAAAACTAGATTCGATTTAATTTATAGAGAAGAATGTAGATTTCCAACACAACCTATATGGCCAAGGACAATTTATAGCGCAGGAGGCAATGTTGGTATTAATAATACTGACTACGAACATCACGGCATTAGCGATTTAATCTTTTGGGGAGATAGTCAGAGCATGGATATTGCTTGTAATACTTTTAGATACTACAAGTATACTGCCTTGTACAATGATATCTTTTTAAAAGAAGGTGTGAAAATGGATGTAAGTGATTACTATCTAAGTCCTGGTACAATGATATATCAAAAAACAATAGAAAGAAATATTGCACATATACGTTGGGTAGAAGGTATCGGCGAAGTTCCTTGGAGAGAAGATGTTGCACATCTTGATCCAACTAAAGAATATGATAAAATAAGAGAAAGATATGCAAAACAATAAATTTACAAGATTAGTAGTCAGCGGAGACAGTTGGACTTACGGTAGTGAAATTAGAGATCCAAAGTTGCCAGAGAGTGTCAAAGACTGGGATGAGCCAAACGATGCTTATCGCTTACCGCGCATTTGGCCTACTAAGTTAGGCAATCATCTCGGCGTTAAAGATGTTGTTAATTTAAGTTATCCAGCCGCAAGTAATGATCGTATTGTTCGTAACTTAGTTGGTTGGCTTACACAAGAATATCTTGCTCCTAAAAAAGACACAAGTGAATTGTTTGTTATTGTTGGGTTTACTAGTCCTGAACGTAAGGATTTTTATTACAGAAACATCAATAACAAGTTTGAACACTTTTGGTATACGTTATGGCCAATGTGGAAACATCGTTATCCGCAAGAACCACTAAATGAATTTTCAGATTTATATGCGGCCTATATGTGGAACCCAGAAGAGTATGTACATAGATATCTACAGCAAGTATTCTATTTACAAACCTTGTTTAATCATTACGGCATTAAGCACATGTTCTTCCAAGCGTTCTATCAACGCAATGATATGCATATTAGACAGTGGACAGATGATCCATACAATAGACACTATCAGGGCCAACCAGACGAAATGGTATGGAACATGATTGACCCTGTGCGTTTTATGCACAAGGACGATAAGATTCATAGTTTCCACAATTATATTGTTAGCAAGGATACAAGTCCGAATCAAAAAGACTGCATTTTAAATATGCATCCTAGCGAACTAGGTCACACATGGTGGGCGGATCATATGTACGAATATGGCAAGGAAAACAAATTGTGGTAAATGAAATAGTTGTATGCGGTGATAGTTTTGGCTGTGGTATTGGGTTACCTTTTGAAACTTGCTTTGAAAATAGTTTTGGCGGACTTGTTTCTCAACATTATAAAGTTCCTCACACTGTTTATGCAAGAAGCGGCTGTTGCAATTACGTTATCTATCTGCAGGTTAAAAAAGTTATTGAAGATTATAAACACAAGGATAAACCTTTTGTGCTAGTAACTACTACACATCACAGTAGATTTGTATTTCCTTCTAATAATGCAGATAACGGATACAATAACTATTCTTTAGAAGATGTTGAGTATACACTACACGAGCCCTATAGCGGAAGAGAAAGCGGCATCAAACGATCGTTGCCATTTACTCCAAATGCTAAACCTAAATTAGTTAGTGAAACAGTTAGCAATATACTTTATTTTCTTGCAGATAAGGCGCCAAATCTTGAATACTTATTTTCTAATGTAAAAGGTAAATTGTCTGCTATAAAAACTTTTTATGAAGAACTATACGACGACAGTATCAAACAAGATTACGACAATAGTATTATTTTAATGATGCACTTGATGCTTAAAGAGCACAACATACCTCATTTAATTATGGCACCTAATGAACATAATCATAGGTTTATCAACAAAGAAAATTATTTTTACAACAATTGGGGACAGTATTCTCAAAAGTATCCTGACAAAAACGGAAGCGGCCATTGCGATGAGCGCGGCCACCGTGAAGTGGCTAACAAATTAATAAAAATGATCGGAGATAATCGATGAAAGTTTTGTATGCCAATGGTGATAGTTGGACACACGGAGATGAAATTCCTGATGTCGCAGGTCACTATCCTTCTTCCTATCGTTATTATAATACTTGGCCGTGGTTTCTAAGTCAGGAACTAGATATTCCAGTATGTGTTAATGATGCACAAGGTGGTGCAAGCAATCTTAGAATTTTTAGAAGAACAAATAATTTTATTAATAACTGGATAGGACAAGGTAAGGACGTTAAAGATCTTTTTATTTGTATTGGCTGGACTAGTCCAGAGAGATCAGAAGTAGCCAGTAATCTAGGAATTTACAGTGTAACTGTACAACATTATCTTAAACTTCATAATCTTCCAGTTGACGAAAAGGCATTGAAAAAATATCACGAAGCGTTTTATGAAAATTACACAGATTTTTACGGAGAACACATGACCGCCTTGTATATGGTCAATCTTCGTATGCTTTGTAAAAATCTTGGCATCAAGTATTATGACTTTGTTGCCATAGGAGAACCTCCATATTACTGGCAGGAAGTTATTAAGAAAAAATGGAATCTAGAAATAGAAAATATGTATCTTAAATCTGCATGGTTAGAAGAAGTTTGGAATAATAACTGGCCTACGTATTACTACAAACATCCTACAATTGAAACACATAAACTTTGGGCAGAAAAGTTGTCAAAGGAAATCAAATGAATATTGTAATAGGACTTTGCGGAGAAGGCAGTAGATTTAAAGAAGCAGGATACAATTTGCCTAAATTTTTAATTGCATATCATGGTGCCCCTATGATTTATCATGCAGTTGAAACTATTAAAATTCCAGGACGTATTCATTTTGTTGTTAGAGAAGATCATCTTTTACAACACAAACATTTAGAAAAATTATTGTTGGGACTCGGTGATGAAATCGTAGTAGCCAAAGAAAAGACACAAGGCGCTGCCGAAAGTTTATTATTGGCAAAATCTCATATTAGAGATATGTCTGCTCCTCTACTTAGTGCAAACTGCGATCAATATTTAAATTGGAATCCTTTTAATTTACTAGACGAAATGCAAAGAAATAAGGATACTAGTTACATTGTTACCTATAAAGAAACCAGTAATAAATGTAGTTACGTCAGGGAAGAAAATAACTATATTGTAGAGGTTAGAGAAAAACAAGTCATCAGTAACGATGCTACAATTGGATTGTATCATTGGTCTAAGACAGAAGACTTTTTTAAAGATGCAGAAACTATGATATCGGAAGGACACAAAGAAAATGGGGAATATTATGTTGCACCCGTATACAACTATTCGATACGTCGTGGTTTAAAAATTAAAAAATATAGTATCGATAACAATGAGTTTTGGCCTGTGGGCACCCCGTATGACTTTTCTCAGTTTATCGACAAAAATTCAAACTTTGATTAATATGAAACAAGCACACATTAATGATTTTGTAAAAGGCTGGTTCGTAGGAAATTTTGAACCGAGTCTATTAAAAGAAAATTTTGAAGTAGGATTTCACCAGCATACAGCAGGTGAATTTCATCAAGACCATTTTCACAAAAAGAGTACAGAAATAAATTTAGTGGTAGAAGGTAATATAAAGATCAACGGAGAGGTATTTGGACCAGGAGAAATCTTTGTCCTTTATCCGTATGAAATTAGTCAGTGCGAATACCTGACTGATGTTAAGTTAGTAGTAGTTAGAAATTTAAGTGACCCCAACGATAAGTTTGAGGTTGAAGTCGTTAACAAATAAAGTAGTAAAAGGAATCAAGCATGAAATTTTTTCGGGATTTAACCGAGTTAGAAAAGAATAGATGCGTTGTAGTAACTTATTATATTGAAACATATGAGAACCTTGGAGACTTGAGAGACGCCTCATGGAATCTCGCTATTGGTCAAAGTGTAGGAAACCCTAACGTTCGTAATCGTTGGGAAAGTGATGACTTGTTTGAATTGTCATCATGTGTGATTTATCACAGTGAAGCAGAACTCACAGGCAAATATGCAGGCATAGTAAAAATTGGATTTCCCAAAGTAAACACAGATTGGCAAGGAGATGGCATCAGCCATCTAATGTGTCAACTCATGGGCGGACAACTAGATATTAATATGTTCAAAGTTTGTAGATTAAAACATATCGAGTTTCCTGCTGACGTAGAAAAGAACTTTTTAGGACCACGTAGAGGAATTACTGGTATTAGACAATTTGTTAATCGTTATGATAAACCATTGTCCGGTGCTATTGTAAAACCTAAAACTGGTATTAGTCCTAGTACACTAGCCGACATGGTTAAAGAACTCTTAGATGGTGGTGTAGATTTTATTAAAGAAGATGAAATTTTAAGTAATCCAAGTTTTTGTCGTTTAGAGGATCGTGTTGAATTAATTTCAAACATTGTTAATAACTGTGGCCGCGGTGTTATCTACTGCTTCTGTATTAACGGCGACCATCACACTATTCTAGAACGTGCTAAGTTTGTAGCCAACAACGGCGGCAACGGTATTCACATTAACTTCTGGAGCGGGCTAGGTGTTTACAATTCTATCCGCAAACTAGACTTGCCATTGTTTATTCATTACCAAAAGAGCGGTGATAAGATTCTTACAGACAAACGTAATCCGTTTGGTATTGATTGGGCAGTATTGTGCGACCTTGCAGGCCTGTGCGGCGTTGACACTATCCATGCAGGTATGTGGGGAGGCTACCTTAGTGATGACGAGGAAGAACTCAAATACACTATGGAAACCCTGCACAAGAGAAATGTACTACCAGCATTAAGTTGCGGCATGCATCCAGGCATTGTAACTGCTACAACTGAAAAGTTTGGAACAAACTTCCTTGCAAACTGCGGTGGCGCAGTACACGGGCATCCAGGCGGAACGCTTGCTGGTGCACTGGCTATGCGTCAGGCTATAGATAAAAAGCCAGGCGAAGAGTTTAGAATTGCTATTGATAAATGGGGTTATACGACTAACAACGGATCTTTACCTGAATGGGTGTTAGAATTTTAATATGCAAATAATCAAATTAAAAGGCGGAAGTCTTAATTCAACTTCATTACACATAGATGGAGATAAGAAGTTTGTAAGAAAACTTATCTCTACCAGTGCTGATAGAGAGTATGGTTATGTACGTTGGTACAGTCAGTTAAAAAAGTTGCAAAGATTTAATGCTCTCGTTCCAGGGTATGTTCCAAAAGTGTATGATGCTGGAGTTACAGAAGATGGCGCATACTTTGACATTGAATACATTGATGCAAAAGATATTAAAACCTTATTCAAAGAAAACGCATTAACAAGATATCAAACAGAAAAAATGCACAAAGCCTTGTGGTTTGCTTTTGACAGATTGCATGTACACAAGTATGCTCCAAACGTTAGTAGTCTTAAACTTTATTTTCAAGAAGAAGTTCTACAAAAGTTAAATGATGCTAGACAGTTTCCTGAGTTTGAACAATTTTATAATTTAGATGTATACGTACACCAAGGACAAACTTTTAGTGGCATTAAAAATAGAATTGAAGAATTTTCTAAACTATTTGATGAAATTATTAGTTCTGAATGTTATGTACACGGAAATCCTACACTAGAAAATATTTTATACAATCCAGAAACTGACAAAATTGTCTTTATAGATTTGTATGAAGAGGGTATAGTTGATAGCCAATTTATGGACTATAGTCAAGTGCTACAATGTAGTAATAGTTTGTACGGACTTATCAACGACGGGACTATCAAAGTTAAAGGCAATGTTACAGATTTTTCTATAGGTGCAGTTCCTGAAAACCTTGTTTACTTTAACGAATTATTCAACGATGAATTAAAATATAGATATCCTAAAAAATACAATTTGGTAAAACTTTTCGAAGCCACCCAATTTTTTAGAATGTTGCCCTTTAAATGTCACGCAGACAATATAGAAGCGGCAAAGTTTTTTTATGCCCATGCTTGTAGTCTAGTAAATAGACTACTATGACATGGCGTGTAAAAACCAATCTTCCTGTAGAATTTGAAATTCATCGTGTACCCGATGCGTTAGATTTTGATGTTATTCCGGGGCAACGTAGGATTGCAATTATCGATCAAACAGTGTATAATCTATATAAGGATCGTATTCCTGCAGGTGTAGAGTTTTTAACACTAGAGTCAAACGAAGCCGAAAAGCATTGGAAAAACGCAGAGCGTGTACTTGCCTTCTTCGAAGAAAAGAATGTGTTACGCAGAAGTGAACCAATTATTGCTATTGGCGGTGGCGTATTATTAGACTTGGTAGGATTTTGTTGTAGCATTTACCGTAGAGGCATCCCATACGTTAGAATACCTACAACATTGTTAGCCATTGTTGATGCCAGCGTTGGTGCAAAAACTAGTATTAATCACTTTGACCGCAGGAATAGAATAGGCAGTTTTTATCCTCCTGTATCTACCTTAATAGACAAGTCGTTTATTAAGACACAAGATCGTAGAGAAATTGCTAACGGTATGGCAGAGATTTTAAAATTAGCCATAGTGTTAGACTACAATTTATTTGAGATGATGGAGTTAGCGCCACAGCAACTCCTAAGTCAAAAGTTCCAGAATCATGTACTGGCTGATCAGATCATAGACAGAGCAATATCTGGAATGACACAAGAACTTAACGATAATTTGTGGGAACGAGATTTACAAAGACCTGTAGATTTTGGTCATAGTTTTAGCCCTATGGTCGAAATGAAGAATGTACCAAAGTTACTACACGGTGAAGCAGTAATATTAGATTGTTTGTTAAGCAGTTGTATAAGCAATCTAAGAGGATATTTGTCTAACGACCATTTAGATAGAATTTTTAAAACAATTAAAAATTGTAGTTTGCCAACAGAGCATGAAGATTTCTATGACGTAGATTTGTTATGGAAAGGACTTAATGACGTTATGACACATCGCAACGGTAATCAATATCTTCCAATACCCGTTAGTATTGGACGTTGCGAAATCATTAACGATGTAACCTACAATGAATTACAACAAGCCACACAGAGGTTAAAGAGTTTACAATGAAGACAGTAGTTATTACAGGAACAAGCAGAGGACTAGGACTATCAATTGCAGAGAAGTTTATTGCAGCCGGTTGGCACGTAATTGGTGTAGGCAGAACTGCTCCTGAAGGACTAGCAAACTATACACACTATACAGCAGATATTGCAAATATTAGTCAAGTGCATAGTGCATTTGATACTATGCGTAAAGTAGGAACTAATATTGATTTGCTTGTTAATAACAGTGCGGCATTCCACAGCGGATCATTTGATACAGTAGAGTACATTGATATCTGCAACATAATAGATACGAATGTCAAAGGAACAATGTATGTGACTATGGAAGCATTGAAGTCCATGCAAGCAGGTAGCAGAATTATTTTTATTAACAGTGTTGCTGGACTTAGAGAAATACAAAATCAAAGTTTGTATTGTGCAAGTAAAGCCGCACTAAGAAGTTTTGCTGGCATTATTGGACAAGAACTTCGCGGTAGAAAAATTAAAGTTTCTAGCATTCACCCTGGCGGAATCAATACTACATTGTGGAATGAACAGAATCCTTATCCATGCGGCCGTGCTGAAGATGCGTTAGATCCAAGCATAGTTGCTGATGCAGTATTTCATATTGCTGAAGTTCCACATACAACAGAAATTAAGACAATCACAATGTTCCCAGAAGTGGAGTGGCATTAATGTACGATATCGTTTTTATTAGTTACGGTGAGCCTAACGCAGAAGCCAATTGGGAACGTCTTAAAAAACGTTTTCCTTTAGCCAAACGTGTTAAGGATGTAAAAGGTATACATCAAGCACACATTGCCGCGGCAAAGAAATGTTTTACAAAAATGTTTTGGGTTGTAGACGGCGATGCAGAAGTGTTAGAAGATTTTAACTTCGATCATGAAGTTAGTGAATATGACTTAGACGTTGTGCATGTATGGCGCAGTCAAAATCCTATTAATGGATTGGAGTACGGATACGGCGGTGTTAAACTACTTCCACGTAAACTTACATTAGACATGGACGTCACTAAACCTGATATGACAACAAGTATCAGCACAAAATTTAAAGCCATGGATCAAGTATCTAACATTACAGCATTTAATACAGATCCTTTTAACACATGGAAAAGTGCATTCCGTGAATGTGTAAAACTTGCCGCAAAGGTAATTGACGGACAAGTAGATGCAGAAACAGAACATCGTTTAATGACATGGTGTACGTATTTTCAAGACAAGCCTTACAATGACTGGGCTTACTTAGGTGCAGAAGATGGTAAGATGTACGGTATGCAAAAGGCAGGAGATTTAGCAGCCTTGAGCAAAATAAATGACTTTGAGTGGTTACATGCATTCTTTTCAAGATATCCCGTTCCAACAAATAAGTAAGTTTGGTCAACGGACCATGCTAGACCGTCCCTTATTCAACACTAGTTGGATATTGGGACGTTTTTGTAATTACAACTGCTCTTATTGTTGGCCATATGCTCGTAGTGATAAACTAGACCATCAAGACTTTGAAGTTTATACAAACACAGTAGATGAAATAAAACGTCAAGCAAGGGCGAACGGCTTTAAAGAATTTCACTGGAGTTTCAGTGGCGGCGAACCTACTGCTTACAAACGTCTTATCGATTTGGTAAGACACATGGACGACATTACTGTTCCATATCAAAGTATACACATGACAACCAATCTAAGTCCAGGAAGCAAATGGTGGAAAGTTTGGTGTGATGCTACCAGTGCTTGGCAACGTAGAAGTATTACAGCCAGTTACCATGCAGAACATGCTAAAGAACAAGAGTTTGGTGACAAGTGTTTGCAGTTAATGTATGAACAAGTTTACGTCACTGTTAACCAAGTAATGGTTCCGGAACTATTTTACGAATTATATCAGCGCATGGAACGTCTGCATAAACGTGGAATTAATGTAACACTAAAACCACAAAGCGATCCTAGTGCCAGTCAAGTAGTTTCTGGCTACACAGATGATATGATTAATCTAATGCAAACAGGCTTCCCACAGCAAAGCCAAGGGGAAGAAATTTACCAAATTGCATTATACGACAACGACAAAGAATATCTGTTTGATCAAGCAGAACGTTTCAATGCTTTTGGATTTAACAAATTTAAAGATTGGACTTGCAATGCCGGTTATCAAAGTGTTATAATAAGAGGCACAGAAGTTAAACGAAGTTATAGTTGTCATGATCAACCTTTAGGAAATATATTAACAGGTTTTGATTTGTTTACTGAACCTAAGAAATGTATTACACCTAGTTGTGTTAGTTCAGCAGATAGTAAGATACCTAAGAAAAAATAATATGAAAAGATTAGTTGTATTTGGATGCTCGTATGCGTTTGGTTTAGGATTAGAAGATTGTTTTACAGATGCGTCAAAGCCTAGTAATTTTGCTTGGCCTTCGTATATTGCACAAGCAATGGGCCGACGATTAGTTAATAAATCGATGCCAGCGTCCTCTAACAAACGTATATGGCATACAATTAGCAAATTTACATTTCGACCAGATGACATTGTAATAATTTCCTGGACTCATGCACATAGGTCTGCAATAATTAAGACTCCGTGGAATGTAAAAAATTTAATTAATGATGATAATAATGATGAAGTAATTAATGCATATTATGAGCACCTTTACTCGCGATATGATGCATTTATTATGACAAGACTTTTCATAACAGACGCAAATAGAATTTGCAAAGATAAGAATATTCCTGTCTATAATGTTTTTTATAATACAGATTGGGGAGAATATTACAAAAAGAAAGTAAACACTGTTCCGGTATATATGGAAATACACTTGGAAGATTATCCAAAAGCATTAGATAATATGCATTTAGGCCAAGAAGGTAACCGAGCCTATGCAGCCAGTTTTATGGAACATATAGGAATTGATCATTCTTTAAAAGATATTCAAAAACCTTATACGTTGTTTCAAAGGATAAAAAATAGACTATGCAAATAGACACAGAACATTTGCATCATTGGATGCAGGCCATCCGACAAAGTCCAGATCCTATGCGGACTATGGATGCCTTTTGGTCTGGTCAACTTAAAAGCAAAGAATGGCTAATACAAAATTTAAGACCGCACATTAAAAAGTTTGTTACTGTAGATATTCACGGCGGTTGGGTCGGTGTATTAGCCAGTATGCTATTTCAAAGTAATGTACCTGTTAGTTACATTCGTAGCATAGATATCGATCCAACATGCGAGCCTATTGCTGTTAACATGAACAAGTTAGAAGAAATGGTTGGTAAGTTTCGTGCAGTGACAGCAGATATGTGTGCTATTCGTAGTGATGCAGATGTAGTTATTAATACTAGTTGCGAGCATATTACACAAGATCAATATGATTTTTGGTTATCTGGTATGCCACATAACAGTTTAATAGTTTTACAAAGTAATAATTACAATATACCCGAACATGTTAGAACAGCCAGCAGTTTAGAAGAATTTAAAACCCAAAGTAATTTAAATGTACTTTGGGCAGGTGAACTAGAGTTACCTTTGTATACAAGATTTATGATTATAGGACGACAATGAAAATTTTAATGACAGGATCTAGTGGATTTATAGGTCAACACCTTGCTCCGCTACTAGAAAAAGACAACGAAGTTTATCACTTAAAAAGTGATCTGCTAGATTTTGATGGTGTAAAAAAGGAAGTATTAGACTACTGTCCGGAAGTAATTGTTCATCTTGCCGCACGTACCGAAGTGGAAAAAAGTTTTTACGAACAAACTACATTCAGTCAAATTAATTATGTTGGTAGCATTAATTTAATTGAAGCCGCTAGTAAAGTTGCAGGACTAAAGAATTTTGTATTTGCTAGTACTATGGAAGTGTATGGTTGGCAACCTATTAGCGATCAAGTTAAGTTTAACGGAGTTCCAGATGTTTCTATAGCATTTGATGAAAACACACAACCTAATCCTAATGCGCCCTATGCTGTTGCCAAGTATGGCGTAGAAAAATATTTAGAATATGCACATCGTTGTTTAGATTTGCCTTTTACTGCTATTAGACAGACTAACTGCTATGGTCGTAAAGACAACGATTTCTTTGTTACAGAACAGTTCATCAGTCAAATGCTGTTAAATCCTTATGAGGCAGAATTTGGATATGCTGAACCTTATCGTAATTTTATCTATATTGACGACATGTTAGGTGCATGGGTTAATGTTATTACAAATCCACATCTTGTTAATACAGGAAAAATACTTACAATCGGACCAGACAATCCAATTAAAATTAAAGACTATGCAGATCTTATTGCAAAGAAAATTGGTTGGACAGGCACAATACAGTGGGGAAGAAAGTTACATCGACCAGGAGAAATATACTGGTTAAACAGTAATCATAATCTCATTACTAAACTTACTGGCTGGAAACCAACAGTAACATTAGATGAGGGATTAGATAAAACTATTGAATTCTGGAGAGAAAAGTTAAATGCTAAATGAACTACAAGTACACTGGGACAACAAAGTTGTCGATTATGACTTAGAGAAGTATAACTGGCCTGCATGGGCATTAAGTGTTATTCAAGAAGTTGCACCTCAAGTAAAAGAACTTGAAACATTGCACGAAGTTTTAACTCCTGCAGAAATTGTTAGAGTAAGCCAACACGTACAGAATGCTTGTAGTCGTAGAGACTTCATGGAACGGTTTGACGAGTTTGCCGCAAGTATTGTTCCGCAACGTATTGGAAACAAGCGATACATGATTCAACGTCAAGGTACTCTACGTGTTGTTATTCCTAACCAAGCAAAAGTAGGACGTAGACTTGCTTTCCATCAAGGTATCTTTGTAGGCAACGGCAGAGGTTGTCGCACTATTTGGACTCCGTTTACTAAAGCAGAAAAGACTAACACCATGTGGATGTTAGACTTGGACATTAGTAGAGAAATTACAAAACGTGTCCTAGCAGAAAAGTGGAGTTTAGAAAAGTTTGAAGAAGAAAGTTTAAAACACGCTTGGCCTGTAACACTAAAGCCTGGACAAAGCCATTTATTTTTCCAAGAGCACATTCACGGTAATGTAAACAACGATGAAGGATATACTCGTGTCAGCATGGACATGCGTATTCTTATTGAAGGCGAAGAATGGGGTCGTAGATTGCCTGGCGGGTTTATGCGACTACCCGGCGACTACGAAGTATCTGAAGTAATGGATTACACAGGTAAGAGTTTTATTACCTATGCTGGCTGGAACAGCAAGTTTAGTAAAGACATTCCTTTACCAATGCAACGTGCTATTATCGAACCTTACTGCCAAAAGAATAAAATTGCCTACACTAGTTACGAGTTTGAAAACGAGCATTTAGATTGGCAACCAGGACTTGAGTATTACATTAAAGAACGCCCGGATGGTATTGTATTGTGCAGTATGTACTGTTTAACAGATGATGTTGAACGTCGTAGTGAATTACTACAACTGGCACTAGATTTAGGTGTTGAACTACACTTTGCCAACGAACTAACAAGTTTAAAGACTAAAAAAGATTTAGAAAAGATTGAAACCTATCTAAACTTTGCAGTGCCTAAAAAAGGTCTTTACGTTTGGGAAGAATGATGAGAGGACATATAACACCTCATTGGACCAGCGGTCAGTTGCCTTTCGTTAATTACGAAAGTCAGGAAAATATACGTAGAGGCTTTTCTCCTATTGACTATGGAGATGTTTACTCGCAAGTAGAAGTCTCCATGGACATACACAAAGGTCTGCATCCTGTGTTTGATATGTTAAAGTTAGAAGAATCATTTAGTTGGTTGTCTAATATGATGTATGCTGTACATTGTATGAAACCAGGATGTGCATTACCAGAACATTCAGACAAATATCCTTACTTTA
>JACCDU010434339.1_pt1 | contig 13970 bp, 16 predicted proteins | sample 7446081 | NCBI WGS metagenome assembly JACCDU01 (sample SAMN15323447, study PRJNA562643) | freshwater metagenome | isolation source: river surface water | place: USA:Blue River Watershed | collected 2017-08-17 | reverse complement strand
TTTAGAGCGTTGTGCAAAAAAGCCAAACAACAGCCCAATAAGTGCGCCACCCATGGCTAAGACCCCGTGGTCTGAGAAGGTTTCTAGCAAGCTGGCAAGCGTCACAAATTTCCCCAAATATGGCTATTTATCAAGTCCCGTATTGTCGCAAAAAGATGGCCTTAGATGTTTCGGTAATTAACAACCAAAAACTCTGTCGTTCCCTTTTGGCGCTGCTGCGCTAAGAATCCATCCATCGCAATTTTTCGATGGATTCAAAGGGACTCAAAATGATTCAACGTCAACACTTCTTGAAAAATCTGGTGGCCACAGCCTTGGTGGCTGTGAGTGGTTTGGCTGCTGCACAAACAGCACCCGTCACCTTGCTCAATGTGTCGTATGACCCGACCCGTGAGTTGTATTCCGAATTCAATGCGGCTTTTGCCAAACACTGGAAAGCGCAATCTGGCCAAGATGTGATCATCAAGCAGTCGCATGGGGGCTCAGGCAAACAAGCCCGTTCGGTCATCGATGGCATTGATGCAGATGTGGTCACCTTGGCCTTGGCTGGCGACATTGATGCGCTGTACAAAAACGGTAGCCTCATCCCGCAAGACTGGCAAAAGCGTTTGCCACACAACTCCTCGCCTTACACGTCCACCATCGTTTTGGTGGTGCGCCAAGGTAACCCCAAAGGCATCAAAGACTGGGACGATTTGGTCAAACCCGGCATCAGCGTCATCACACCCAACCCCAAAACATCAGGCGGTGCGCGTTGGAACTACTTGGCTGCTTGGGAGTTTGCTAAGCGCAAATACGGCGGCGAGGCCAAGGCCAAAGAGTTTGTAAAAAAACTCTACGAGAACGTTCCCGTGCTGGACACCGGTGCTCGCGGTTCATCGGTCACATTTGCACAACGTAACCAAGGCGATGTGTTCATCTCCTGGGAAAACGAAGCCCACTTACTCGAAAAAGAATTTGGCAACAAGGTTGACATCGTTTATCCATCTCTCAGCATCTTGGCGGAGCCGCCTGTGACGGTGGTCGATAAAAACGTGGAGCGCAAAGGTACACGCAAAGTGGCAGAGGCCTACCTGAACTACCTCTACACCGACGAAGGCCAAGACATTGCGGGCAAAAACTTCTACCGCCCCATCTCTGCCAAAGCGCAAGCCAAGTATGTGAAACAGTTGCCCAAACTCAACTTGTTCACGCTTGAAAGTGCGTTTGGTAGCTGGGACAAAGTGGGTAAAGAACACTTTGCTGATGGCGCGCAGTTCGATCAGATCTACACCAAGAAATAATCAACATGTCTGTTCTCTTGATTGCTGGCAGCCCCTCTGAGCGTTCGCGCACCGCCGCGTTGCTCAGTGCAACAGGGCAGCGCTTAGAGTTCCGAGGCGCACAGGTCGAGACCTTGCGTGTGCGTGACTTGCCCTCCCAAGCGCTGCTGCTGGCAGACTTTGGCAACCCTGCGGTGATTCGCGCCACAGCCCAAGTGGCCGCTGCTGACATCGTGGTGGTGGCTACACCCGTGTACAAAGCTGCGTATAGCGGCGTGTTGAAAGTGTTCTTGGATTTGTTGCCGCAAACCGCACTGAAAGGTAAAACCGTGTTGCCTTTGGCAACCGGTGGTAGCCCACATCACATGCTGGCTTTGGATTACGCGCTGCGGCCTGTGCTGCAGTCGCTGGGTGCGAAGAATATCTTGCCTGGCATCTACGCCACCGATTCACAGGTGGTGGTCAATCCCGAAAGTGGGTACAACGTGGATGAAGACATTGGCGATCGTCTAGATGATGCTGTCAATACCTTGATTAACGAACACATTGCGCCCACACTCACCAACGCAGGTCGCTTCTCGACGGTGCACTTCTCGCAAGTGCGATGTAGTGTCTAACCATGCTTTCGTGTTTGCATCAAGCTTTGGCTTAAAGCAAACGTCTTTCTAAATTCCCAAACACATTTTTTGAAACTGCTGTGAAGCGGTCTGGGCGAAGCCTTGCCCATCCACTTTCGCAATCGCACTGAACAGGACGTTTTATGACCTTCGTATCTGATATCTCTCGTCGCCATTTCCTCACGTTGGCTGCCGCTGCATCAACAACTATCGGCACAGCGGGTGCAAGCTTTCCAGCGTATGCCCAAAAAGCCACACGCACGCTGCGCATTGGCCATCAAAAAGGTTGGCTCTCTATCCTCAAAGCACGCGGCACCTTAGAAAAACGCTTGGCACCTTTGGGGGTGAATGTGACTTGGACTGAGTTCAATGCAGGACCCGTTCAGCTAGAAGCCTTGAATGTTGGTGCGATTGATTTTGGTGATGTGGGAGAGGCGCCTCCCATCTTTGCCCAGGCCGCAGGTGCTCCGTTGGTGTACGCCGGAGCCACCGTGCCTCGCCCACGTTTGGAAGCGCTCATCGTGCCTAAGGACTCTTCCATCAAAACGGTGGCCGATCTCAAAGGCAAACGCGTGGCCTATAACAAAGGCTCTAACGTGCAGTATTTCTTGGTCAAGTTGTTGGAAAAACATGGCCTCAAGTACAGCGATGTGCAATCTGTTTTCTTGCCCCCGCCTGATGCGCGTGCTGCCTTCGAAAAAGGCGCTGTCGATGCATGGCTCATTTGGGACCCCTTCTTAGCCTCGGCGCAAAAGACCTTGGATGCTCAGCTGTTGGCCGATGCCACAGGTGTTGCCAAAAACCGTGGGTACTACTTCACCTCGCGTGAATTCGCCACGCACAACACCGACGTGCTGAAAATTGCGATTGACGAAATCAACAGCATCGACACCTGGATATCCAAGAACAAACCCGCCGCTGCTGCTGAATTGGCGCAAGTGTTGGGGTTAGACAAAAGCATCACCGAAGTCTATGTAGGCCGCGCCGCCTATGGCACAGCGCCTATCACACAGGGCATCTTGGAAGAGCAGCAAAACATTGCCGACACCTTCTTTGAACTCAAGCTCATTCCCAAAAAGTTGAACTTGTTGCACGCCGCCCCAGTCAATTTGAGTTAAGTCGCTGACCAAGGATTTGTCATGACACACGAATTGTTCAAACAAAAATCTAAGACGTTGCCGCAAGCCCATCATCGTCGTGAACTTTTGCGCCTGTTGGCATTGTCCGCTGGTGCGTGGGGACTGACTGCGCCTTTCACCACACCAAGTGCCTTCGCGCAAGGTAAAGATAAGCCAGCGTCAAAACCTTTGCAGCAATTGCGCATTGGTTATCAAAAGTCTGCAGTCAATTTAGTGATCCTGAAACAACAAGGTGTGCTGGAAAAACGCTTCCCCACGACCAAGGTGTCTTGGATTGAGTTTCCAGCGGGGCCGCAATTGTTAGAAGCCTTGTCCGTTGGCGCTTTGGAGTTTGGCTTGACCGGTGATGCACCTCCCGTGTTTGCACAAGCTGCGGGTAAAGACTTGTATTACGTGGGGGCTGAACCTGCCAAGCCAGAAAGCTCAGCTGTTCTGGTGTTGCAAGATTCGCCCATCAAAAGCCTGGTCGATTTGAAAGGCAAAAAAATTGCTTTGCAAAAAGGCTCAATCGCCCATTACCTGTTGGTGCGAGCCATTGAAAAAACGGGCTTGCAGTGGACCGATATTCAGCCCATTTACCTCACGCCTGCTGATGCGCGTGCGGCCTTTGATCGCAAGAGCGTCGATGCATGGGCGATCTGGGACCCGTTTTACGCCGCCACCGAACTTGCCTTGCCCACGCGAGTGCTGACCACAGGCGTAGGTTTGTCTGGCAATAACTCGTTTTACTTGTCATCCACCGCCTTGGCCAATCAATACCCCGAGATGCTGCTGGCGTTGTTTGAAGAGTTGTCACGTGCCGATCGCTTCGTGCAAGAGCATCGCCCAGAAGCCATCAAGTTGATTGCCAACTTCAGTGGCTTAGATGCTGGCGTGGTCAGCTTGTTTTTAAAACGACGCCCACGCTCACCCGTGGGACTACTCAGCGCTGAAGCTACATCGAGTCAACAGCAAGTGGCAGATGCCTTTGCGCGCTTGGCGCTCATTCCGAAACCCGTGCGTGTAGCCGACATTGTTTGGCGCTTCGCCCGTTAATTCATCCCTATCAAAGAGAACACATCATGAATATTTTTTGGTTTATTCCCCTGCACGGCGATGGCCGCTACCTGGGTACCTCAAAAGGTGCACGCGCTGTTGACCATCACTACATGAAGCAAATTGCCCAAGCGGCAGACAAGCTCGGCTACGGCGGCGTTTTGTTGCCCACAGGTCGCTCGTGCGAAGACCCTTGGATTTCTGCAGCGAGTTTGATTTCATCCACGCAACGTTTGAAGTTCTTGGTGGCCTTGCGCCCCAGCATCATGTCGCCCACGGTGGCGGCACGTCAAACCGCCACACTCGATCGTTTGAGTGAAGGCCGTTTGTTGGTCAACATCGTAGCTGGCGGTGATAGCAGCGACTTAGAAGCCGATGGCACTTTCTTGAGCCACGACGAACGCTACGAACACGCCCGCGAATTTTTGGATGTGTACACCCGTGTGCTCTCTGGTGAGACGGTGGATTACGACGGCAAACACGTCAAAGTCAAAGGTGCACGTCAGTTGTTCCCGCCGGTGCAACGTCCCTACCCACCACTGTACTTTGGCGGATCGTCGGATGCCGCGCACGACTTGGCCGCTGAAAAAGTTGAGCTCTACCTCACCTGGGGGGAGCCACCAGAAGAAGTGGCCAAGAAATTTGAAGACGTGCGCCAACGTGCAGCCAAGCAAGGCCGCAAGGTCAAGTTTGGTGTGCGCTTGCACGTCATCCCACGCGAGACCAATGAAGAAGCATGGGCCGCTGCCGATGACCTCATCAAACACTTGGATGACGAGACCATTGCCAAAGCGCAAGCAGGTTTGTCCAGCATGGACTCTGAAGGGCAGCGTCGCATGCGCGAGCTGCACGGCGGCAACCGCAACAAGCTGGAAATCAGCCCCAACTTGTGGGCGGGCGTGGGCTTGGTGCGAGGTGGCGCAGGTACAGCCTTGGTGGGTGACGGCGAAACCATTGCCAAGCGACTCAAGGAGTATCAAGCCATTGGTGCAGACACCTTTGTGTTGTCGGGCTATCCGCACTTGGAGGAGACCTATCGCTTTGCCGAGTTGGTGTTCCCGCACATTGGCGTGACGCCCCAAACCACAGCTGCCAATGTGAACTTGGTGAGCCCTTTTGGTGAAGTCATGGCCAACAACTTGGTGCCCGTTGAAAAACGCGTGTCACAGAGCTGAGCGAGTGCGTATGTCACGAAATTCAGATCAACAACTTGCTACGTTGGCGGCCATGGAGTCGGGTGTTTTGCAAGCACCTTGGTATCAAGATGCGCCTGAGGCTTGGTTCCCTTGGGGCGTTGTGCGCAGTTTGGCCAACGCGGTTTTTCAACGCCTCTTACCTTGGCTGGTGCCTTTGCTCTTATTCACGGTTTGGCAAATTGCTTCGGTACAAGGATGGATCGCAGAGCGTGTGTTGCCAGCCCCGCTGTCAGTGGTCGAGGCCGCTTGGGGCTTGGCTGAATCGGGTGAACTGTGGAAGCACGTGCAAATCAGTGCGGGGCGTGCATTGTTGGGCTTAGCGGTTGGCGGCGGTTTGGGTTTGGTCTTGGGGCTGATCACAGGCTCTATCCGCTGGGCCGAAACCTTGCTGGATTCGAGCATTCAAATGGTGCGCAACATCCCCGCGTTGGCCTTGATCCCCTTGGTCATCTTGTGGTTTGGCATTGATGAAACCGCCAAGCTTTTTTTGATTGCTGTGGCTGTGTTCTTCCCGATCTACATCAACACCTTTCATGGCATCCGCAATGTGGATGTGGGCTTGATTGAGATGGGGCGCACCTACGGCTTGTCGCAATGGGGCTTGTATCGCCAAATCATCTTGCCCGGTGCGTTGTCTTCCATCTTGGTGGGCTTGCGATTCTCATTGGGTTTGATGTGGGTCATTTTGATCGTGGCCGAAACCATCTCGGCGCAAGCCGGTATTGGCTACCTCACCATGAACGCTCGTGAGTTTTTGCAAACCGATGTGGTCTTGGTCGGCATCTTGTTGTACGCAGCCTTGGGCAAATTGGCCGATGTCTTTGCCAAAGCTTTAGAGCGCTACTGGCTGCGTTGGCATCCGGGCTATCAGTGAGGAACACAGTCATGACACATCTCACAAACACATCTCAGTCTGGCGGCGTTCGTTTAGAGATTGAGCGCCTCGGCAAGTCGTATGGCTCACGCCAGGTCTTACACAACACGCATCTGACGATCGAGTCGGGAGAGTTCGTGGCCATCGTGGGGCGCAGCGGATGCGGCAAGAGTACCCTGTTGCGATTGGTGGCTGGCCTTGAAGCGCCCACACAAGGCAAACTCAAAATCAATGGTGACGAGGTCAACGGTTTGCGCGGCGACACACGTATCATGTTTCAAGAAGCCCGTTTGTTGCCTTGGCAACGTGTGGCAGACAACGTGGCTTTGGGCTTACCCGAATCACAACACCCTGATGCACAAAGGGTGCTCGCACAAGTGGGTTTGGCAGACCGCTTGAACGAATGGCCAGCCAAACTCTCGGGTGGTCAGCGTCAGCGTGTGGCCTTGGCACGCGCTTTGGTGCACAACCCGCGCTTGTTGTTGCTTGATGAACCCTTGGGCGCTTTAGATGCCCTCACGCGTATTGAAATGCACGCACTCATCGAGCGCTTGTGGCGTGACAACGGATTTACCGCTTTGCTGGTGACCCACGATGTGCAAGAGGCCGTGGCCCTGGCTGACCGTGTCATCTTGATTGAAGACGGTGTCATTGCCTTGGATGAACGCATCGACTTGGCACGTCCGCGCTCACGCGGGGACGCCAAATTTGCAGCACTTGAAAAACGCATCTTGGATCGCGTGCTGCAACACCCCGACGAAGAACCCAGCCCCGCCAACGATGTGTCGTGGCCAGGTTTGCCCGCGCACGGTTTGCGCTGGGCCATTTAATTTTTTATCACGGACTTTCAAAGGAGAACCTCATGTCCATTCAAGCCATCAACGTACGCAATCAATTCAAAGGCAAAGTGCGCGAAATCATTCGCGGCGATGTCGTTTCTGAAATCGATGTCGAAACCCCTTGGGGCATTGTCACCTCTGTCATCACCACACGATCAGTCGATGACCTCGGCTTGGCCATCGGTTCGGAAGTGGTGGCTTTGGTTAAGTCGACCGAAGTGTCGATTGCCAAGCTGTAAGCCAAGGCAAGTCATCGAGGCCGTAGCATGAACTTATCGTTATTGCTCCAAAGAACGCCGCGTCGCGTGGTGATGTCTTTTGTATTTGCGTATCTCTGCACAGTGTTGATGACTGCCATGCCCCTTTTCAAAAGCGCTCAGATGTTTTGGCAATAAACAAACAAATAAACAGTAGTTTGGTTTTTTGAGGGACGGCTATAGAGTCCATTTCACAGTCTCAAGACGGCAATGGTTGCCAAGGGACGCTGAACTCGAAAGACAAACAACATGACCGTCGAATTGGAAATTTCACCGCAACTCGCTTCTCTCGACGTTGTACAGGCGCAGGCCAAAGTAGAGGGCTTGGCCTATGCCGGTGGTGTATCGCCACAGCTGGCATGGGATCTTTTCTCACGTGATGAAGCGCAACTGGTGGATGTTCGCACTGCCGAAGAACGTAAGTTCGTCGGCCATGTTCCAGGCACGGTACATGTGGCTTGGGCCACAGGTACTGCGCTCACGCGTAACCCACGCTTTGCGCGTGAGCTGGAATCTAAGGTCAAAAAAGACGGCGTAGTGCTGTTGCTGTGCCGCAGTGGTAAGCGCTCGGCACTTGCCGCTGAAGTGGTAGCCAGAGCAGGTTTCACCAAAGTATTCAATGTGCTCGAAGGCTTTGAAGGTGAGATTGACGCTAACCAACACCGAGGTGGTAGCGACGGTTGGCGCTTTCATGGTTTGCCTTGGGTACAGGACTGATTGAAATTGATAAGAGGTATTCACATGTCACATGTATTCACAGACAACTCGTTGTCCATTGGCCGCACGCCACTGGTCAAACTCAATCGCATCACCGATGGCGCAGCTGCCACGGTGCTGGCCAAGATTGAAGGGCGCAACCCCGCGTACTCGGTCAAGTGCCGCATTGGCGCTGCCTTGGTGTGGGACGCCGAAAAGCGCGGCGTGCTGGGCGCAGGCAAAGAGATTGTGGAGCCCACCAGTGGCAACACTGGCATTGCGTTGGCCTTTGTGGCCGCTGCGCGTGGTATTCCCATCACACTCACCATGCCCGACACCATGAGTGTGGAGCGTCGTAAATTGTTGTTGGCTTATGGCGCCAAGTTGGTGCTGACCGAAGGTGCCAAAGGCATGAAGGGTGCGATTGCCAAAGCTGAAGAAATTGCGGCCAGCGACCCCAAGTATGTGTTGCTGCAGCAGTTCAAAAACCCAGCCAACCCTGCGATTCACGAAAGCACTACTGGCCCCGAAATTTGGGAAGACACCGAGGGTGCGATTGACATCTTGATTTCGGGCGTGGGCACAGGCGGCACCATCACCGGCGTGTCGCGCTACATCAAAAAGACACAAGCCAAAGCCATCACCACCGTGGCGGTGGAGCCCACGGCCAGCCCCGTGCTCACGCAAACACGTGCGGGTGAAGAGGTCAAACCCGGCCCGCACAAAATTCAAGGCATTGGCGCGGGCTTTGTGCCCGATGTGTTGGACTTGTCTTTGGTCGATGCCATTGAACAAGTGAGCAACGAAGACGCGGTGGACTACGCCCGTCGCTTGGCGCGAGAAGAAGGCATCTTGGCTGGCATTTCGTGTGGTGCCGCCACAGCCGCTGCCGTGCGTTGGGCCAAGAAGCCCGAGAACGCAGGCAAGACGATTGTGGTGGTGTTGCCCGATTCGGGCGAGCGTTACCTCAGCTCGGTGCTGTTTGAAGGTGTGTTCAACGAGGCAGGTTTGGCAGCATGAGTGATTTCGCCGATACACGCGCAGCATCGTTTGACTTGCAGCGCGTGGTGTCTGAGTTGGCGACAGTGCGTCAACGTTGGCGCGAGTCGCAGCAGCGATCCACCGAACCGGGCGGGCGTGAGCTGCCTTCGCGTGAAGCTCTATCAGACATTGTGAAAGGGCTGCGTGGTGCCTTGTTTCCGATGCGTTTGGGGCCGTCCGATCTGCGCCAAGAAAGTGAAGACTTTTATGTGGGGCACACGCTCGACTCAGTGTTGCATGGTTTGTTGCACCAAGTGCGGTTAGAGCTGAGTTATGCGGCGCGTCACAACACGTTGCAAACCGAAGCGCAGGTGGATGCGAATGCATTGAGTATCGTGCGTGACTTCAGTCATGCATTGCCACACATTCGTGAGTTGCTTGACAGCGATGTGACAGCCGCCTTTGAAGGTGACCCTGCGGCGCGCAGTGTGGACGAGGTGTTGCTGTGTTATCCCGGCATCGAAGCCATGATTCACCACCGCATCGCACACCGCTTGTACGCCTTGGGTGTGCCGCTGTTGGCACGATTGGTGGCTGAGTTGGCGCATGCGCAAACCGGCATTGATATTCACCCAGGTGCCACGATTGGCGCGGGATTTTTCATCGATCACGGCACAGGTGTGGTGATTGGAGAGACGGCGGTCATTGGCCAGCGTGTGCGGGTGTATCAAGCGGTTACCTTGGGCGCGAAGAGCTTTCCCACAGATGCTGAGGGTAATCCCGTCAAAGGTTTGCCACGTCATCCGCATGTGCAAGACGATGTGGTGATTTACGCCGGTGCCACGGTGCTGGGGCGCGTGACGATTGGTCAAGGCGCGTCGATTGGTGGCAATGTCTGGGTGACCCACGATGTGGCGGCGGGTGCCCAAGTGACACAAGCGCGTTCGCAGCGTGATGAGTCGGTGGCTTTGCTATGAGCCAACTGCCCAATCATTTCGGATTGGCTTTGCGCCAATTGCGTGAGCGTCATGGTTGGTCGCAAGAGGCCTTGGCCGAATACGCTGACCTCAACCGTTCGTATGTGGGTGAGCTAGAGCGTGGTCAAGCCATTGCCTCGTTGCTCACCATCGAAAAACTCGCCTCCGCTTTTGGTGTGAGTGTGACCACCTTGGTCTCACACGCTGAGCGAATTTCTTCCTCCCAAGCCCTCAAAGGCATTGAATTGACGGCTATAGCATGTTGATCGATGGCTCTGAACTTTTGACACTCAATCAACCCTTTTTGTAACTTTCTCGGAGCTTTCCCATGTCGGAACACACATCTTCTCAGCTTGCGCTGAGTGACAACGCTGCGCGCCAGCTTGCCAACGCCACCAAAACAGTCCCCATCCTGTCCACCATCACACCCCGTTGGTTGACGCATTTGTTGCAATGGTCACCCGTAGAGGCTGGCATCTATCGCTTGAACAAAGTGAAGAACCCAGAAGACGTGTTGGTGGCGTGCGCTAAACGCGATGAGTCTGAGCTGCCACAAACCTTTGTGGATTACGAAGATCAACCGCGTGAGTATTTCCTCAACGCCGTGTCGACCGTGCTCGATGTGCACACCCGCGTGAGCGATTTGTACAGCAGCCCACATGACCAGATCAAAGAGCAATTGCGCTTGACCATTGAGACCATCAAAGAAAAACAAGAGAGCGAACTCATCAACAATCCCGATTACGGTTTGTTGGCCAGCGTGGCCCCTGAACAAGTGATTTACCCCCTCACCGGTGCACCCACGCCCGATGACTTGGATGAGTTGCTGACCAAGGTATGGAAAGAGCCTGCCTTCTTCTTGACACACCCCTTGGCCATTGCCGCCTTCGGTCGCGAGTGCACACGCCGTGGCGTGCCACCGCCCACCGTGAGCTTGTTTGGTTCGCAGTTCCTCACTTGGCGCGGTATTCCTTTGGTCCCTAGCGACAAAGTGCCAGTGGCCGATGGCAAAACCAAAATTTTGTTGTTGCGCGTGGGCGAAAAACGCCAAGGCGTGGTGGGCGTGTATCAACCCGGTTTGGCGGGTGAGCAAAGCCCTGGCTTGTCAGTGCGCTTCATGGGGATCAACCGCAGTGCGATTGCGTCCTACCTGATCAGCTTGTATTGCTCGCTGGTGGTGCAGTCAGACGATGCGTTGGCTGTGTTGGAAGATGTTGAGATTGGCAAGTTCCATGAGTATCCAGACACCTACAAGTGATGTACACAGCCCGTTGGATGTCGCCGCATTGGCCCAGCTCGCGGGTGAGTTCTTCGCAGCTTTGCCCGGTGAGCGTGCCGAGCCGCAGGCAGCGTTGAACATCGCACCATCACCCACAGCGTTGGGCGGTGTGCCTACGCCTGTCAACGTACTTCCTGCAGGTACGTCGTTGGGCCCATTTGCTAATGGGCCGCAGCTACCAGGCACGATCGCGCCTGCTGGCAACGCTGTGCCTCAGTCGCCACAAAGCGTCTTGAATCTTGGGGCATCCACACCCTCGTTGGTGCCGCATTCGGCAGCGCCGAATGGCGTGCCAGACCATGCATCCATCGTGCCGCCTGCGGTAGATGGTCGCGTGGGCAGTGGCTCACTTGGTGTGCGGCAGGCCTATACAGCCTCATCCACGCCTTCGCTCCCTGCGGTGGGTGGCGCATCGCCTGAGCGTGCTGAGGCCATAGGCCCAGCGCATCAGCGTTCGCCTGTGCCTTCGACGCCTTATTACTTCTTGGGCGAGTCGGCGGGCTATCCCACGACCTTGCACAGTTTTGAGGTGCCACGCGAAGACCGCGTGTCTGCACAGTCGTTTGGCTTACCGGGTGCCGACGACTTGCGTGCTTTGCTGTCAGACAACCCGCGCCATCAAGCGCAACCCTTGCCTGCACATGCCCCCACAACGGCGACCGAGCAACCCACATCACCCTACTACTTTGCGCAGCCCACGCGTCAAGCCCACGGTTTTTCTGAACGCGTGCCCCAAGCCGACGAATCCCGTCTCCGGGCTTTGACGTGCATGCGGTGCGTCGTGATTTCCCAGTGCTGCAAGAACGTGTGAACGGCAAACAGTTGGTGTGGTTTGACAACGCTGCCACCACGCACAAGCCCCAATCGGTGATTGACCGCATTGCCTACTTTTATGCCCACGAGAATTCCAACATTCACCGTGCGGCACACGAGTTGGCGGCGCGAGCCACCGATGCCTACGAAGGCGCACGCGAAAAAGTGCGTGCTTTCTTAGGGGCGGGCTCGGTGGAAGAAATCATCTTCGTGCGCGGTGCCACCGAAGCCATCAACTTGGTAGCCAAGACCTGGGGTTGGAAAAATGTCGGCGAGGGCGACGAGATCATCGTTTCCAACCTCGAACACCACGCCAACATCGTGCCTTGGCAACAGCTGGCAGCCGCCAAAGGTGCCAAGCTCAAAGTGATTCCGGTAGACGACAGTGGCCAAGTGCTGCTGGACGAATACAAGAAACTCTTGAGCGACCGTACCAAGATTGTGTCTGTCACCCAAGTCTCCAACGCTTTGGGCACCGTGGTGCCCGTCAAAGAAATTGTGGACTTAGCACACCGCGCAGGCGCGGTGGCTTTGGTAGATGGCGCGCAATCGGTGAGCCACATGCGTGTGAACGTGCAAGAGATAGGTGCTGACTTCTTTGTGTTCTCTGGACACAAAGTGTTTGGCCCCACGGGCATTGGCGTGGTCTATGGCCGACGCGAGCTGCTCGATGACATGCCGCCTTGGCAAGGTGGCGGCAACATGATTGCCGACGTGACGTTTGAGCGTACCGTCTTCCAACCGCCGCCCAACAAGTTCGAGGCCGGTACAGGCAATATTGCCGACGCCGTGGGCTTGGGTGCTGCCATTGACTATGTGCAACGCATTGGCATGGAAAACATTGCCCGCTACGAGCACGACTTGCTGGCCTACGCCACACACCACTTGAAGCCCATTCCCGGGGTTCGTTTGGTGGGGACGGCCCATGAGAAGGCCAGTGTGCTGTCGTTTGTGTTGCAGGGCTACACCACCGAAGAAGTGGGTAAAGCCATGAACGCAGAAGGCATTGCGGTTCGCACGGGGCATCACTGTGCGCAGCCCATCTTGCGCCGCTTTGGCTTAGAGACCACGGTGCGCCCCTCACTGGCGTTTTACAACACCTGTGAAGAAGTGGATCGCATGATTGCGGTGGTTCGACGTCTCAGCGCCGCACGACGCTGAGACGTTTGAAAGGGGCTCTTGAGCCCTTTTTTTGAGGTCAATATGGCGCAGACCCGCACGGGCTGTGCTTTATACGCATCTGTTATTAGCAAACAAGAAAAGTGTTGTTCCTGTTTGCACGCGCTGCACCCACAATCGCGGCCATGTCTCAAACACCCACCATCCTCATCGTGCCTGGCTGGCGCGATTCTGGTCCAGGCCACTGGCAAAGCCTGTGGGCCGAGTCCATTGTGGGTGCTGTGCGTGTACAGCAAGACAACTGGATTTCACCCACTCGCAGCGCATGGGTGCAGCGGATTTCTGAAACGGTGCTTGCGCAAGATGGGCCGGTGGTCTTGGTGGCGCATAGCTTGGGCTGCATTGCTTCTACACACTTGCCACCCGAGGCGGTGGCACGCATCCACGGTGCATTGTTGGTAGCCCCTGCTGACCCCGAGCGTCGTGCACCTTTGGTGGACTTTGCGCCTGTGCCTTACCAGCCTTTGCCGTACCGCAGTGTGGTGGTGGCCAGCAGCAACGACCCGTATTGCCCTGTGCGCACTGCAGGTGCTTATGCCAGGTCGTGGGGCAGCGAATTTGTGCGTCTACAAAACGCAGGCCACATCAACATCGATTCTGGTTTTGGTGCATGGCCCTTGGGATTGGCCTTGTTGCAATCGTTGGTGGAAGCACCGCTGGTCTTCAAGCCCATGGCAACCGCTTCTTCTTCTCCCTCTTCTGAAACTTTGGAACTTCAAACTGTATGAAAAAAATCCTGCACACCTCATTGGCGGCTGCGTTGTTCGCGGTCAGTTCTTTGGCTTCAGCCCAAACTTTGCTGAACGCGTCGTATGACGTGGCGCGC
>JACCDU010997600.1_pt1 | contig 13971 bp, 20 predicted proteins | sample 7446081 | NCBI WGS metagenome assembly JACCDU01 (sample SAMN15323447, study PRJNA562643) | freshwater metagenome | isolation source: river surface water | place: USA:Blue River Watershed | collected 2017-08-17 | reverse complement strand
TTTTTCTTCATACCACGAATCGTATGTTTGAATGTAATCGTAGATGTAAACTGTATTATCTACCACATTCATTACAGTACAAAGACGTTTGCCAGTTCCTGACAGTTCAGGAACATGTTGGTTAAGTACTAGTCTCAAGTTTCTCTCCTTTACACTCAGATACCAAAGTCAACCAAGTATCACTATTTATATCTTCAACTGAGTTGAAGGATGACATTTCAGGGAGTATTTCTTTCCAGTTAGACATAGTAGTCTGCACTAATGGAAAGAATTTTTCTTTTTCCCATTCAGCAGCACTGTTAACAAGTTCGTCTACATCTTTAATCTTTTCGGATTTTTGATTATAGACTTTGATACGATATTCCTCTAACCCTAATACAACTGCATTGAAAGCGTTCTTAGCAGTCCTGATCTTCTTATCTTCATTCTGTTGATCAGGTGACTTATCTAAGTCGTCTTTAACGTCCTTTGAATCAGGACTTGGCGTAGTACTTTGCTGAGACTTGAGAGTCAGCATCTCTTTAGGAGATATGTAGTTCTCATTATCTAGCTTAGCCTTTTTGACTTGTTCAGCTAACAATTCATTAGCAGTTTCGGCTTTCTGTTCCAAAGCCATACCGTGTTGAACTGTCATCAAATTAGTAGGTACGTATAGTTGGCGATTCTGTTTATCTTTAGGATCAACATGAATACCAATCAGTTTACCAATTTGCATTCTGTTAACTACACCAATTTCAAACAGGTTACGAAGTGCCTGTGAGAACTCGTTGATAACAGTACGATACAGGTAAAGACGTTCAAACTCAAAGCTGTATGAAAGTCTAGAACTAATAGGCAGCAGTTCGTCTCGCAGTTGATTGCCAATGCGAGTAATGAATGGTCCTATACCCCATTGGATGAAGTTATTCACTACTTCACCAGTGATATCTCCACCTTTAGTTCCCATTCTAGAATGCAGTAACTCTGGTGGACAACTAAACCATCTAGCAATATCTTCTACTGCAAATGCTTTGGTTTCAATGAACTGTAGCTGACCTAGAGGTATAGCTACGTTCATTGGTTTTAATCCTCTGTCAAGGATTCTGGTTCTGAATGCCTCTTCTAGAGGTGCATTAGGGTTTTTAGCAAAGAACCCTTCTAGTTCTTTAATAACTCCACTACCTAGAGTTTGTTCAGTAGAAAGGAATGTTTGGCTATTAGTTCCTTTCTCGTAGAACTTACTTCCGTAGATTTCGGTGTTCTCTGCAAATGAGAATGATCTACTGGCATTCTCAATGATACCTACACCACGATTGTATTCGTGATCTAGAATAGCACTTTTAATATGTACTATTTCATCTCTAGTAACTAATAGTGCTTTGTGGTTTTCTGAGCTAGTACTAGACCCTGTTTCAATACGATAGACCAGCGTTCCTTCAGGTAGTGTTTTACCATTAGAGAACTGTTCTTTACCAGTTGAATAGTAGATATTACCTTTAGGGATTCGACTAGGGTGGATGTAGTGGATATTGAATGTTCTGCCTTGACTGTCTAGTTCTCTCAAGGCATAGAAATTACCGTCAATTAGCAAATCATTGCTAATAGTTGTCATCAGGTCATCAGCACTGAACCCACGGTTAGCGTAGTGAAGGAATATCCTTACAGCAGGATGCTTACCCTCAACAGAAGTAACCTTCCTAGCGTATTCGCCGCTGACTGTATCAACTTGAATTACATTTCTAGGAAGTGTCGATACTGATGAAGCATAGAGGTTAAGAGCACAGAAAACAGCACTTAATTGTAAACCACGGTTTACAGTACTGTAGTTACGTTCTCTCTTCATAAACCAAAATAGATCTTTACCAGATAATGCTGAGGTAGCAGCATTAGTAACTATACGCTCAAGAGCGTTAATTATCGATTCTGTGTTATCTACGTTTGGTTTCTTCTTTCCGAAGTTGAACCATGCCATTATACGCCCAATCCCGGTATAGAGTTGATGACATTGTTATCTGAGTAAATGTACCCACCAATGCCCATTAGAAGAGATACAATTCCATCCACTTTATCGCTACACTTAGCTTTATCTACTCTCATTTGGTTGAGGTTGTTAGATACTGCCATAGTGTTGTTTATCATCCAGTTCATAACAGGGTTATCACCGTGGAAGAATTCTCCATTAGTGATCATAGTTTCTAACTTACGACAAGGCTCATTCATTGCACGGAATCCTTGACCATAAGACGATGCTTTGACACCGTAGTTGCTCATGATTTCGTATATGTAGTTCATACCCCATTGGTCAAATGCTACATTTTGAATGTTATTGAAGTAAGTTGTAATACCACCGTTACCATCTGGGCCTACTAACGTATTAGAAATATCGATTTCTGATATTCTAGCTAGTGGGGTGTTGTTGATGATTCCAGCTTTATACCACCTATCATAAGGTATTTGTTCTTCTTTAGATCTACGCTCAATAGACTCTGCTGGAACCCAAAACCAAGGTAGTACACAACACTCATCTGGAAAGAATAGTGTGAAAGATGCCACATCGTTTGCTGAAGAGTTATCGTACCCTCCCCAACAAGGTGAGTATCTTAGTTTTTCTAGTTTATCAAAGTACCAAGTATACCATACTAGATATTCTTTGATATAAGGATCAACTACAGATCTCTTAAATTCTGGGGTTCTAGCAATTGAATGCCAAGAACTAAACTCTGATAGCTTTTGCTTAACATCGTCTACGCTGAGTAGTGATGTTAGTTTTGGTGATCCATTAGCCCAAACCCATGATGGAATCCATACAGTTTCAGTTTTAGTTCTGATGTTTAGATGTAGACGTAGGAATCTATTCAGTTTAGCTGGTGAAGATTCACATAGGTCTATTTGGTCACGGAAATACTGAGGGTAGATGCTAATACCAAAGTTTGGGTTAGCTTTACGCCACACTTCTTCACTTTTGTAGTCGTCCGTAAGTGATGCTTCATATATAACAGGCAAGAATGTATTGGCGACTAACTCACCTTTAGCAATCTTTTTAGCTCGGTTATGGATCTCATTACATACGGATGGTCTATCGTAGTCTGATGTTGTTGTGTATACGATCATAGGTTCTGGTCTTGCTGCCGTACCAGTAACCATTACATCGATCAGTTCACTATCCTTATGTGCATGTACCTCGTCAATGTACACAAAGTTAGGAGACAAACCGTGTTTCGTATCTGCAATAGATGACAGTACTTTGAATGTGTTGCCGTTCTTAGTTTCAAAGAACTTCTCATGCTTCTTAACACGATGGTTAATAAGTCGTGTTATGAAGTTTTTGTTCTTGGCTATGTTATACTCTAGATGTCTAAAGTTAACACTAGCCTGTTCTAAGTCAGCAGCACAACAGAAGTTCTGACTACGTTGTTCCTTATCACAGAACACCATATACAGAGAAGGGATAACACCAAACGCACTAGTCTTACCGTTCTTACGAGGTACTAGAATGAATACTTCTCGGTATCTTCTAGTATCGTCTGCTCTGCTTTTCCAACAGAACATATTGTAGAACACTGCCCATTGCCACCGCTCTGGTATGAACGGTAAACCAGCTAGTGTTCCTTCAGGGTAAACACATTCGTTGATAACGAAGTGTGTTAGTTTTTCAAACTCTGCAATATCAAAGTAGTAATCATCAGCGTTAGTGAACGGTGAGTAATCTGGTATGTCACTTAATAGTTCTACTAGATTAGTCTTAACCCATTTGAAACCCACTACCTTATTCTTTTCTCTAATAGGTAGTGGTATCTCTTGTACGCTTTTACCACCTTTGAAGAATTTAGAGTATGATCTTGCATTGGGGGTTGCTTGGATCATGCTTCTACGGGTTAGCGATAAACTTGAATGGTGTTGTCTTGTAGGTTTTTTGTCTTAGGTCTTCACCATCAGACGAACTACTTCCAGAATCCCAAACAAATTTTAATCGTCCTTCATATGTGTACTCGGGTAGTCCTTTAGTTGTTTCTTCAGACGTTAATGTCAGTTTTACATACGTTTCTCCGCCAGAAGATACGAATAGGCATTCGCCGTATATTCTTGCTGAGTCATTAGGTCTAAACGCTGTGAATGATACTTCAGCTTCTGAGAATTGCAAGCTACCTAATGCAGTAATTGGATCACCAGATTCATCCGTGATAGATATTTTAATCCATCCGGTATCGGTGTCGTATGAATCTCCAATTGTTAGAGTAGACGGGAAGTTACCAATGGTTCCGGATTCAACTGTTATCGCTGCTAACTGTTCGCCAGTGATACCGTCTATAGCGTCTAGTATGTCATTTTGCTTAGCTAGTGTAGCATCAGATACTGATCTTTCTGATCTAGCTAAAGCTGTTTCACCATCAACACCAGTTAATGTTACATAAAGTATATAACTTGTACCGTTTACAATAAATTCCAGCAGGTAGGTTCCTGCTGGAATTACTGTAGTTTCTCCAAACGTACAGATAAATCTTGATGCAATAGTACCAGAAGCTACAACTGTATCAGCAGTTGCAACTACAGTTGCAATCGTATCTGCATTACGTAGCTTAGCACCAAAAGTTCCAGTATAACCGTAAGCATCAATATTTACTGTTTGTGTTGTCATGGTTCGTTAGTCTTTACTGGTTCAGGTACTGGTTGGGATGCTTGCTGCAGTGCTTGTACAATTGGAGCATACTGCATTGTTGATACAGCAACTCGCTGTACTGCTGGGATAGAGGTTAACGCTAATCCTAGTGCTTCTACAATAACATCAGCTTGCTGTGTGGTTAGTTCTACTTTCATGGGGATTCTTCTACAACGGGTGCTGCCCAAACGTCAACCAACTTTGTTAGTTTAATACCGTTTGGTCCTAATTGGTATTCAAATGGTGATGACTTGTACCGATCAGGTACTACACCACCTTGACTTTCAATGTATTTAATCATTGCATCTGATGCAGTCTTGATCTTTACAAATCCTTCAATTCCAATTAGATCAATACATGCCTGCATCTCTTCAACAGTATGGCGACTGCCGTTACCGACGAATACAGCTACCTGTTCTCCGTCAATTTCTTTAGTCTGATCAGATCCAGACACTTCCCAAAAGACTTCATAGCTTCTGAGAAAGCCTTTAACAACAGTCTCTTCAAACTGGTTGAGGAATAGGATCTTGTTTCTAGTCCATTCCGCTGCATCGAATGAAGGTTTTTCTGGTAGTTCAAATGGCATGGTATATTTTCTTAGTAAAGATTATTGACAGTCCCACCGCTGTCTTTGAATACGAGTTTTCCGGCATCACTCGAATAATAAATTGATCCGTTAGGAGCAGCCGCATCAGCTAGTGTTGCTGGAGCTATAGCTCCTCCAAACTTAGATGTGCCACTCTCAATATTCAACGCATAAGCATTAGTGATCGTGGCATTCGTTCCAGCAATCGGTGCTCCACTAATAGACAGTGTACTTGCCGTTGTGATCGTACTCGCACCTACGAACGAGTATGTAGGTGCTTGTATTCGCATAGCTCGTTGAGTTGTTAATGCTCCAGTAGCGAACTGTTTTGTCGAAGAGAGGTTGAAATTTACAGATGTAGCTTCTGTTGAAGCCGCCATAGTAGTATGGGCGGCATCTGTGATCGTGAATGCTGTTCGTGAAACAGAACCGGTGGCTGCTGGAGCAAATGAGGCATCACCGTTAATACTCAAAACAAAATCGGTTGTACGATTATTGCACCCAAATGCCAATCCATGAGCATTGCGGCTCATTATATATGGATTACTGCCGTCATTGCCGTAGTACAGAAGGGGGCCGCTACCTGACAGATCTCCTACCCCCATACCAACTATAGCACCAGTATAATGTATATCACATTTATGTGATCCGGTCGGTGATATTCCTATACCTACCTGTCCGCTTGTATTTAAGTAGAATCTTGAAACGAATGTACCCGATCCGTCCCAATGGCCTAATTCTATCGCTTGATTATTGCCACCAGCAGATCCTTTAGCACTACCTATTTGATACGCCGCACCAGCGTTGGCTTTGAATTGTAAGACTTCGAAACTGGTAGATGAGGTCCAAGTATTATTCAATCTCAACGTCTGTGCTGTTGTATTTGAGTAGATTTGACGTATATCGAGCACAGCGGAAGAAGGAGATACAAGCCCTGTATTCGCAGAACTACCAATAGTCCCAAATTGGATAGTCCCATTAATCAGACTACCGCCTGCGAAGTACTCAGAGGTTAATGTCCCTCCCACAGTAAACCTAATACGCCTGCTTGCACCATTTAGTCCATGAATGCCTGTATCTGTGTTGCCGATCAAAATTGATGGATTTGTAGAATCGCCGTAGGGGGTAGTGAGTTGCCCAACCAGTGTGCCGCCAGCCAAAGGTAGGTAAGTAGATGCTGCTGTAGATGATGTAAGATAGGCACTAAGATCAATCGTCTTCCAAGTAGCATCATCTGCTAGGTACTTTGCTCCTGCTCCTGCACTACCTGAACCTAATCTAGCAACATCGAATGTACCGCTAGTAACATCGCTTGCTGAGTGAGAGTGGGAAGTATTAGCTTTACCTGCCAGTCCTGTATCTACTTGACTAGCAGAATATGTTTCAGCTAAGGCACGTATCTGTGCTGCTGATAGTAAGGCCATAGAACCAGCAGAAGCACCTACAGGTAGCCCGTAGATGCCTACTTCTGGCTGTTGAATTTCATTGATCGGTGGTGCTAGTGGCATGTTCTATTTACTACCGTTATTGGTGTTTTGCTTGTCTTCTTTACCTTCAAGCAACCCTTCTAGTCTACCCAACTTAGATGCTACATTAACTGTATAGTCATGTAGTTCATCTACTTTTTTATGTAGGTTGTTTCTGTCTTCTTTGCAGTCTTTCAACTCTGCAGTGAATGCAACCCACATTTTCCCGACAGCACCAGTCAAGATTGCTCCAAGACCAGTAATTACACCTAGAATTGTTTCTGCTGACATATCCACGTTGTACTTTCTAATTATGATCTAAAGAGTGTAGTTTGTCAAGGTCAGTATCGTTCAGGCTGTTTAGATAGGATTCACTATGTTTTCCTTTATGAACTCCATCATATAAAAGATGTCTAATCAGTGTCTGTCTGTTCTCATGAGAACTTCCTGGCTTACCATTATAGATTGATAAGTAAGTTGTAAGTTCTTTTGCTGGTGTTTTTAACTGCTTAAGTAGACTTAGAATCTTATCAGGTTCTACAGTACCTTCAGGAAACTCATGAACTCTGATCTTATTCTTACATAACCAGAATCTAGGAACTCTACCGTTGTAGTAGGTTTGACCGCTATCAATATCTACTTGTCTTACCTTAACGCTTTGTTCTAGTTGTTTAAGTTTGCCAGAGTCTTTGTAGTTTCTACATGGACCACACCAAGAAGCTGTAAACATAACTACATAGAAGTCGCTGTACTCTTCTTGTTTTGGTTTTTCTATTTCTACTGTGAAAGCATTAGTTGTCCGTTCTACACTTACTGAGAACTGAGATATACAGCAAGCTAGAAGTATAGTATGAAGCATGGTTTCTCCTTTACACTGTAGTTGTTCGAATACCTAATGCTCCATTAGGTACTGCTTTATTACCACGTAGGACACCCAAACCGTATCTGCCCCAACCTTTCCAAGAGTTAATAATCAATTGACCCCATGCTCCACGTTCAATTCTAACCCATCGAATACGGCATACAGAATGTCGCCACCAATTATAGTCACCCGGTCCCGGTATGTTGTTAAAAGCATCGGTAGCAATTTGAGCTACGGTCATATTCCTATCCCACTTTTGTCTAGTGAGATCTACCCACTGTTCATCGATCTTGTATTTAGCCATTTCTGCTTTAACAGCAGGAGTTATTAGCTTTAGATTTCTAGAACCAGCAGGGAATTGTCCCGGTCCAGTACCCTCTACTGCCATACCATCACTAGTAGCGAATGCTGCACCTTCACCACACCAACCACCAGCATTAGCTCCCTTCTTAATGATAGCAGCACCAGCATGGGGATTAAATCTAACAATTGGTAGATTACGCTTTAGTCTATCGAACATCATTGAATGTCCAATAGAATAGTTCCAGCAATAACCATCTACAAACTGGTCTAAGTTAACAAATACTGGAGTACCGTTAGGACCGCTCAAATACATGTGTTCTAGACTAGACTGTTGTTCTTCTTGTTCATCGTATCTAGCATCCCATTCAGACTCCGGTATCAGTACCATATCTCCGGGAGGTGCAAACATTGGTTCAGGGAATAAATTATAGTCTCTTTCTACTAACCCAAAACCAACCCATTTAGGATGTAACATGTCGGTCATAGCGTCAGTTGGAAAGTCTACGTCAATAATAGGTATGTTACCTTTGTAGAATTCGACCATGTTAACCACCTGCTTTCTTTAGTTCGTTGAGTGCATCATCCACATTACGTGGAAAAGGTTTAACAGTAGCGTGTCCGTTAACTTCAATAACCATGCAAGGTGCTGGTAACAGTTGAGGTTTTACTGTTTGCCATAGTTGCATCATAATAGGTTGTTCGTTACGAACTAATTGATCTGGATCGTACTCTCTCCAACCTACTTGACCGTTCTCTTTAGTGGTCTTTTCATTCAAGTAATCCCTAATAGCCTTTGCTGAGGGAATGGAAGATTGATCTGCGTTTAGTGTAGCACTCGATTCTTTTACAAAGATGACCCTGAATGATGTTATTGGAGTAGGTGTAGGATCAACCGGATCTGGTACTACTGGATCAGGTTTAGGAGGTGGGTTAGGTCCACTACCCATTACAGTTAGAGTTTGTCTAGTTAACCCTTCTTCTGTAGTAACATCTTTTTTGTATAGGATTAGTTCTACAGTACCGGATTTCTTAGCTTTAATGGAATAGATCCATTTGTAGTCTTGATGCGTGGGGTAGGTTCTTTCTTCATCTGACGTGCCGTTACCGTCAACGAACTTGCCGATAAAGCTACGACTAATTTGCGATACGTCATACTGCTTCACCTGTACAAGACCTAGTGGGGAACTTGTTACTAGCAGTTGCTCTTTAGATTCAAACACAAACCACGTATCTGATGGTAGATTAGTTATGACTTCTGCTTGTGGTCTAGGAGTCGGTTTAGGTATCGGCTGTTCGTCTACAGGTTCTACCAGTACTGGAGTCATCGGCAATAGTATGTCTGGTAGTGTTGAAATTGGTTTTACTTCATCACCATAACAACAAACATCAAATGATACACACAAACCTATTAGCAGGGTTGTTATAATCCAGATCAGTGTTAGTTTTACAAATTCTTTCATTGGGGGTTCTTTCGTTAAAGTCTAGATGTGGAAAAAGCAACAGACACCTTGCGATATCTGTTGCTTTGTTGGTTTATTTGATTCCTTACAGTGAGATACCCATAAGTCTGATATCATCGTCCGATGTATTCATGTAATCATTCACGATCTTTTCAGCCATATCCATGTATTGCTTGCGAGACACTTTGCGACGATTAGCGTTATCGTTCTTTCGCAACTGTTGCATGGTGTTAACTGTTGCTAGTCTAGGGTGATCTTCTACCCACTCTCTTTTTTGTTCTGCAGATTTAGCTTGCAAACAAGGTAACTGAGTAAGGATAGGCAGCACAATTGCGATTAATGCTGATATGCTTTCTACACCCTCTACATCACCAAAACCTTCAGTTCTTGCAACTACTGAGTTAGCGTATTCGTGTAGATTCATTTCTTTGATTTCCATGACCATAAGGAGGTTACTAATAGCATTCCAGCACCTACGATAATGCCGGACTGTGCTGTACTAGTCCAACCTAGTGTTGCTGAGATACCAGCTAGTGCTGCCAATAGCGTTCTAATCTGACCTTGCAGTTTCTGGTCCATTGCAGTAGTCCTTCTGCGATTAGTATGAATGAAGAAACCCGCTAGAGCATTGTCGTATCGATTCATTCGAACAACCGGCAATGTTAGCGGGTTTAATTTGTCGTGGGGCTTCAACCCACTGCTCTAGTTAGTATGTGCAATCGCATGGTGTTGAGTTTAATTCGGACACCAAAGTGTGCTTGCACAATTGATCAGCGTACAGGAACTAGCGTTAGTTGAATTCTCCGAGTCTGTTGTCGGGTGGTCATCAATCGCAACCAGTTCTTCGCTGTCGTTGGGTGCAGTGTATGTGAGCTATGGCAGTGTGTCAAGTCATCTTTTTGTGGTTTTTATTTCTTCCACAATGACGGTAGTTTGGGCTAGTATTCGTCTAGGAGGCTGCTGATGAAACACAAGAAACGTAAAGCTAAACGAGTCAATGTGTATGAGTTTGCCAATCAACTAAGACGTAACATGACACTTGCTGAGAGTGTACTATGGCAGGTACTACAACAACACTTCTACAAACAATTTCAAACACAAGTAGTTGTTGGGGGTAGGTTTATTGCAGACTTCGTGTGTTGGAGAACAAGACTAATAGCAGAGGTAGATGGTAGTATTCATCGTCTTACTAGTGTTAGATGTAAAGACAAATACAGGACTAAAGTTCTTACTAGACTTGGTTATACAGTAATAAGGTTTACTAATACTCAAGTAATACATTCAATTGATAAAGTAGTAAGAACAATAGAGAAAGAGTTGAGTAGAGAGTAGTAGTACGTGTTATATTAGTTATTTCGTTGTGTCTAGTTATTTTATTTACTTCGCTTCGCTCGTAAATAAAATAACTATCCACTAACTTCAATAACTAATATAACACTTCTATTCCTTCGGAAAGATTTGAGATTGTGGTTGTTATATAATAAATAACTAACCCGCATACGCACACACGTACGCGGGCGTGCTAGGTTTCAACTCCGCAAATCATCAGGAACGTAACCTGTAATAGTCTCAGAAACAGGTAGGTTACAATGTTTCCTAGTAAAGTTAGTAGGTTCTATTGTTCCTTGTCTGAATGACTCTCGAACTATAGCGAAAATCTTTTCAGCGTTAGCTTTACGTAGTTTTTCATTAATACTCATTAACTCTTTTACACTAGGACTAATAGTTACGTGCGGTAGTAACTGTTGTTCTAGTCTTACTAACATTTGTTCTAGATTAGATATTCGTCTATCTAGATACTCAGATAATTCACTCACTTCCCATCTCCTTGCAGTATGGTGTTTTTAGTAGTAGACAGGTTTACCATCTTATCAACTAGCTTACGTAGTTCTAGTTGTGAAGCAGTTAGTTCGCTCAATGGTTTATTACTAAATACAACTTCCATATCCTCTCGAATCATCTGTTCGATACTGATTGGAACTTCATCTGTTGGTACTTGTTGTACGTAGTCCTCAGCAAGTACGCCTAAAGGGAAACCCCATTCTTTCATGAACTTTATTAAATGTTCTCTAGGTATGCGTCTATCTTGTGATCCCGGTATGCGATATCCACGTAGTCTACCAGAATCGAACCATTTACCTACCGTTCTAGGTGCTACGTGTAGTAGCTGAGCTATTTGACCAGTAGTGAAGATTTGTGTTTGTGATAGGTCTTTAGTCATTGTTTCTCTTCTTTTCTATGTCGTAATTGTGCATAACTACAATTTGAAGGTTAGGATACTTTTCTTTTAGTTTAGTTACTTCTGTTGCTGCTTCTGGACTATTCACACCTAAATGTAATGTAATCGGTCTTTCTACCTTGTAGGTTCTATTAGTAAAGGTACTGATGCTACTAGCGAAGTCGTAGAGTTTTCTTAACTCTATTAGATCAGCAGTTAGTCTATCCATTTCTCTTCTCAGTGAATTGTTGTGTATACTGAACATTTCAACAGTGTTTAGTGAACTGTACAGTGGTTTGACTGCCCGCGTTGAGGTTTGCTGAGGGTTAAGGATGCCCTCCGGAATCGCACAGATTGCCCCTAGAATCGATTTGGATAGGTCAGGACGGGTAAAGTATCGTCCTGACCGTGGTGAACGTCCTAGAGGGCAGGAAAATGATCAGAATCCTGCCATGAGAAGCCAGTAAACGATTCCGTGTGTTGATGAATAGTCTTTAGACCAAGTAAACACTTTACGATTGTTGCAGTAGTTTACTAATCTTTGTACAAAAGCACCATCAGGTACGAATGGCGGTGAATGTAGTGTTGTTATCTTTAGTGGATGGTCTTTCTCTGCTAGATACATGAGTGCTTTCCTTAGTAGTAGTTGATCTTAGCAAATCGTTTGTCTGGTGGTCTGTATGCTAAATTTGATAGGTTGTCGAATATTCTTTTGTTGTGTGGTTCTAGTTCCTCTGGAGTGAAGATGATTATTGGTGATGTTAGTTGTTGTAGTGCTTGTTCTGACTCCTTCATTAGATCTTGTAGTTGTTGCTGTTGTACGTAAGGATCTGCTGAGAGTTGAAACTTCATGTGTCCTCCTTTCTCAGTTCTTCGTATCCCATATCTATTTCTTGGTGCTTGCTGTTGTCAATAATCAACTCTTCATCATACTCATTCCAAATGTCGTACATGCCACGTATAGTTGCTTCTCCTATTATTTCATAGCATTTATCGTCTTCAAGTCCTTCTATCTCACTTCTGAAGTCCAAGTCTTGTAAAGAGCTAGTTGCCCATTCAGTAACCGATCTTCCAGATGTGTGGTGTTCAAACTCAGGATACCATACCGCTACAGTAGGTGGGTCTGTTTCTTTTGGTGGAAGTAACACTCTGAAATGGAACTCATATGCTGTTTCTTTATTAAGAGGCAAAGTAGTTGATTCCTTTCCTTTTCTCAGTGGATAGTGCTTCGATAGCTTTCTCTTTAATGTCAGGGTTAGTGACATAGACAGCATCTCTAGGATCTAATCCAAACTTCTCGCACAGTTTGATAATCTGTGAGTGTAGTTTTGCAACTATGCTGAATAGTGGATTAGCTTCGTAGCGTACTATGTTTTCTCCTGTCTTATCCATGATGGGGGTAACTGGTCCTGACTGTTCCAATACAACTACATATTCATTGTACTGGAAGATGCTGTCTACCAACATGGTGATAGGCATAATGTAGCTAGTACTCAGCAATTGCCGTGAGGCAAGGTCATTGCAGATGTAATTCCATGTATCTAGCTTTAATGGATTGTCTGCAATACGTTCTGGTGGTGTCAATGACACTACGTTAATGATGTTGTCTGCTGTACGTGGTCTAGTATGGTCCTCATGGAACATCTCACGTTCAGCCTTAGACCGTCTTGTTGGTGCTGGCATAGTTACTCGATGTAGTAAGAGTTATCGTAGGAGACGTATGCTCTAGATATCTTCCTACCTTGAAAGAATCGTTCCTCATAAGGTTTGCTGACGAAGTAGATAGTTCTGTCGTCTACTTTCACTTCATGTTGAGCAGCGTTAGTAGTCTTAGTTTCGAACGGTACATTGAGGACTATCAGTATTTTACTCAGCATGTGCTTTAGTTCTGATGCCCATCGTCCTGTATGGCACAAGACTACTGCTTCTTTAACACTAGGATCGGTTAGTAAACGATGCAGAGTTGTAGCTAGTAGTCTAGTAGTTCTGCCAGTACGTCTATTAGGATCTGGACCAAATACATAGTGTGGTCTCAATTGCTTTCTCCTGTTGCTGGTGCATTTGCTGAGAGTGAAGTTAGATAGCCTCGTAACTGAGTTACGGATTCTCCCCATGTTAGACCCCGATCTTGACCTGTTTGTGCTGTTTGTAGTTTGTGTAACATTAGGTTACGTTTGATACTGGTGTAACTTTCAATTACTTCAATTACAACGCTACCTGACTTTAGTTCAGATTTATCATCCCAACCTAGTTGCTGTAGTGCTTGTCCTATCAGACAACCATTACACTCAGGTCCATATTCATTAGGTTCTCCAGCCATTCCTTTTACTGCTGGACCGTAGTAGCTACAACTATAGCCAGTACCGGGTGTATATCTGAAGTTAGGTTGTGCATCGGCTAGTTCTAGTACTTTAGTAGCTATTGCTAGTAAGAAGGCATC
>JACCDU010425578.1_pt1 | contig 13975 bp, 11 predicted proteins | sample 7446081 | NCBI WGS metagenome assembly JACCDU01 (sample SAMN15323447, study PRJNA562643) | freshwater metagenome | isolation source: river surface water | place: USA:Blue River Watershed | collected 2017-08-17 | reverse complement strand
TGGGGCCACCGTTGTATGGTTTGTGGTAAACAATTGGCACCTATTCGAATCAAAGGCGTTACATATTACAGAAGAGTTAATTCATAACTGCTATGCGACGCAAGTAGAAATATTAAGGCAATTGGGTGATTCTCAGCACTTAATTACATCCGAGGTGGTAAAATTTTATCGGCAATTGTTTTATATGGGTTTTGAGGTTTTGCCATTTTTGAGCAATATATCCAAAATACATTTGCAAAACCACGGATTAATGGAGATCTTTGGATTGATTAAAAAGATCAATAAAAACCAAGATCATCTCCTTATCCCAATATTGCAAAAAATAGCCCTTGAAATCAATTTGTCTAGCACAAAAAGTGCAGACGAAATGCAATTAATCAAGAGGCACTTTGGGATTATCGGCCCTAAATATCAACAATTGTATGTTTATCGATTAATGTTAAATAGAAAATTCTTGGAATTGTCGGAAATAGCAAAAAACAATCAACTGAGCCCAGGGCTGCAAAATTATATCAAATTTGGCAAAGGTGTTTATGCGGCCAGTGATCCACAAAAATTATTACAAAGTTATCAAAAAATCTCAAACTCCACGCCCCCCGCAATGGACGAAGATGGCGTAAGTTCAATTGGGGTCTTGGTGGCGGATAGATTGGAAAAGGCGCAATTTATGCAAGAAGCTAAAGCTTTGGCAAGCAAAATTGCGTTTTCTAAAAATAACTTGTATCAAAACGATTTTTTTGCCCTAGCCACAAGACTATTTCGTCATTGCATGTTTTCAAAAGAGGGAATTGATGCCTGTTATCAGGCAATAAACAATATAGCAATAGATAGACCGAATGAATGGCGGCGCTCAACTCTGTCTTATGACAAAATGTTCATGCTAGGTATGTTGTCTTTTATTGGTGGCAAATACGACCTTGCAATAGATCATTTTTCTCAAAGTATTAAATTGTCAAATAATGAATACGAGATCCATAAGATAGCCTATTGGATTGCACGATCGCATGAATCCGTTGGAAATGTGGGCATGGCTAGGGAATATTATTTTAAGTCCAGCCAATTTTTATTTGGACTTTACGGGCAAATATCATCACAAAAGCTTGAAATGGGGGACCTGAGTTATTTAATAAAGTCTCGCATAAATAACCTTGTTGAGAAAGAGGGTTTGTCCAATGAGTTAATCGGTTATCATTTGCTGCTGTTTAACTATGGTCTGTTGCTAAAAAAGCTTCAGAGTGTGTCCATGTGGTATACAATGGATTTTTGGAGCGGGGCGATTCGTTTGTCAAATGGGTCGATCGGGGTTGTTAGCAAGGTGGCAAAACACTCATTTAAAATGAATCATCATTATGATTTAGGTTTATTGGCGGCCCATCACGGCATTCCTATCCCAGCAATATCGTATCCTTCTTTACAAACCTGCCAAGATCCATTGCTATTGGCAATCATAAGAACGGAAACAAAGTTTAGACCTAACATATACAGTAAAAAAGGGGCCATGGGGCTTATGCAAATTCAAGAACAAACCGCAAAATCCTGCATCAAAAAATTAAACCTACACTACGACCCAAATTTACTGATGCATAACGATGCCTATAATGTTGCCATAGGTGCCGAACATGTAAATGTCTTGCTAAAAAGGTACAAAAACAATCTTTCGATTGTACTAGCGGCCTACAATGCTGGGGATGTAAAAGCATTAAAAGCTATATCCAATTTGGGTACCCCGTCAAATATGGACGAATCTGTATTGTGGATTGAATCTTTAATCTGGGGGGAAACCAGAAGATACATTGTTTCGGTTATTGAGGCAAGAAATGTTTACAAAGCGATTTACGACTATTAAAATATTTGCCAATTTTTGTAAACCCAAGTTTTGTTAACAACAATTGATTTATAAAGTGTCCATCTTAGCAATAAGAGGTACTGAGAGAGGTATATAGTAAGTATTCAACTTTGTTTCGCACATAAATACAACTTTCGTCCACATTATCAAACGGTGCAGGAGGTAGGTGGTGCATATCTTTGTTTGTGCCGTCACCCCTTGAGGTCACTGCATTAAGAAAGTTAGTCGTATCTGCTCCCTTGTGGATATTTGTGGCAAAGATCCTCTTTACGCCTATGGTTAATTTTTGCATAGATATAGCTGACACGGATCCATAGATATCAAACAATAAACGCTTTAATGATTTTGATGGACTGTCAAAATTACTTGACTGAGCTTTTTCTATTGGTACATTATTCTGCAAACCTTCCAAATACTCTTCTATCAATTGTTTCATCAATTTATGCATTTTGGGACCATGGTGAATCACGGCAAGGTCTAATGGTGTCAAATGATGGTGATTTTTTAAATAAAGCAAAGTAGCCAAGGTGTCGGATATTTTTTCTGCACCATGAGACATAGATTTAACTATATATTGTATTAGCATGTTTGCGGCGATGGTGTTGAGATTGCTTGCGGCAATTAAATGAAAAACATTATTTCCATCTTCGTCCACCTCGTACATCAGCCCCTCGTTGACCGTGGAAGTCAATTTGATTGCACCGCAAAGAGCGTGCATCTCTTTTATTGCACAACCAGCGCTAACAATATAGGAAACACAATTAATAAAAGAAAATCCACCACAAGGAACAGATAACATAAGCACCATCCATTAAAACACATACTAAAGATAACTTATTAAATGCTGAGTTAAAGTCAACACCCTAAATTAGAGTCGCATATTTAATTTGAACAACGGCTCCATATATGCGCTTGACAGATTATAATTATAAATATAATATGTGGTTTATTTACTTCTTCCGCAATGGATCATGCGCCAAGCACAAAATTAAATCTCCCAGGGAGAAGGTCTTATAAAATGGAAATATTGGGATTGCTTTGCTTCGTTTTATCTGGCTTTATCTCGGTATTGTCGATGATGACCATCAAATACGTGAATATAAAATTTGGCATCTTAGTGTCTGATATGATTTTTTGTCGCTCTGTTTTTTTATTTGCACTGGTGCTGCCTTTTGCCATTTGGAATAAATTTTCATTTTTAAATAAAAATACTTTTAAATACAATTTATTTAGGGACCTCTTGGCCACCATCGCTATAATTATATGGTACACCTATGGATCCAAAGTGGCAACCAACGATGTGGTATTGATGTCTTTTTTGACGCCAATTATGGTGCTAATCGGGGTAAGATTATTTTTCGCCTCAGAAGGTGGCCCCATTGGAATATGGCTAGCTGCGATTTTGTGTTTTATTGGTACAATGATAGCGATAGAGCCAAGCTTTTCACGCTTTAATGGTTACTATGTAATGATTTTTGTCGCTGCAATATTTAGGGCGGCGGTCAACATTGTTACTAAGTTTACGGTGGCAAAGCAGGGTATTTGGCAATCTTTTGTCACTACAGCCATATTTACATTTCCCATAACAACAGTTTTATCTTTTCCTACATTTATTAACTTTTCTATGGCGGCCATGCCCTATATATTGTTGATTAGCATTAATTACGTTATGTATCTTATTTGTTTCAACTTGGCCCTTTACTATGGTAATATTAGTTTTATGCAGCCATTTGATTTTAATAGATTTTTGCTATCCGTTGTGCTTTCTTATGTGTTTTTTGGCGAGGGACTGCTTCGGCACACAATTGCTGGATTTTGTTTGATAGTTTGTGGTTACATTTTTGCCGTTATTGCTCAAAAATATAAAATCTAGACACCTGCAACTATTCATTTAATGAGGTAAATTAACCACAATTAAAAGTGCAAATGTTAGCAAGTGGGGAGACAAGATTCGCTGTTGCGTTTTATTTTTGAGTCTTTAAATACTCTATCCACTGCATGATTTGTATTTTTATGATATTTGCCAAAAGAGTCAGTCTACTTAAACCGTCGCCAACTATATCAATTTCAGCCCAAGCTTCTGAGATGATTGCCAATGGAATTGATGTAATCGACCTAAGTGTTGGAGATCCAGTCTTGGATGAATCATATGTTGTCCCAGATTCAATAAAACAGGCCGCAATCGAATCAATCAATGCAAATAAAATCGGCTACACACCATCTAACGGTTTGCCCATATTAAGAAAGTCTATTATAGAAAAAATAAGTCGAGATAACCAAATCCACTACGAGATGAATGAAGTTGCTGTTGGCTGTGGCGCCAAGCAAATGATTTTTAACGGCCTTTTCGCAACAATCAATCCTGGTGACGAAGTGATTATCATTGCCCCTTATTGGGTTTCTTATCCCGCAATGGTTGAATTATGCGAAGGTAAACCAGTCATCATATCTACCACTAGTAGCAATAGTTTTAAGCTTGCAGATGGTCAACTGGAAGGGGCAATTACGGATCGCACAAAGTGCATAATACTCAATTCACCATCCAATCCAACTGGTGCGATATATAACAAGGAAGACTTAATAAAAATTGCAGACGTGCTACGAAAATATCCAAATATATTAATCATGACGGATGATATTTATGAATATTTAATTTTTGACAAAAAAACCCCCTATGTGCACCTGTTAAACGTGGCCCCAGATCTCAAAGATAGGGTTTTGATGATCAACAGTGTTGCCAACTCTCACGCCATGACTGGATGGAGAATTGGATTTGCTGCTGGTGAAAGGTCTTTGATTAAAGTGTTGAACGACTTACAGTCTCAATCCACCAGTAACCCTTGCACAATATCTCAATACGCTACGGTGGCAGCTCTACAAGATGGCAAAAATACTTCCACAAAAATAGTTCCCTTGCTCAAAGAAAGACGAGATATAGTGACCAAAGCTCTCTCTACCGTTGATGGACTTGATGTTTTTAATCCAGATGGTGCTTTTTATGTTTTTGTTTCAATTGAGGGGTTTGCAAAAAAACACAACACCTCTTGTGTTGATTTTGCAAAAATTTTACTTGATAAAGCCAATGTTGCCGTTGTTCCTGGTATCGCCTTTGGTGCAAAAAATTGCTTTAGAATATCTTTAACCATTTCAACCAAAAGGCTGTCGGAAGCGGTCACAAGAATTGTAAATGCTTTAAGCGAATTGCAGTAACACATGAATTATTGCTCCCATCAACAAAATATCAAACTTGGTACATTTTTATAAATATTTATGTTTTTGACAAGAAGGCTGTTTGTTGCGTCTTGCGTGACTTGGCTTTTTTTGGCCAATACGTGGACAACTAACGCCATGGAATATTATGAAAACTACGCCTCTTTGGTTGTTGATGCCAATAAAAATACAATTTTGTTTGCCCACTATCCCACAAAAAAAATCAATCCAGGAGTTCTAACAAAATTAATGGTTATATATGTGGTTTTGGATGCCATAGATAGGGGAACCGTGTCGCCATTGGATTTGGTGGAAATTGGAAAAATATCCTTATCCACAAATAGATTTTCAACTGGAATCAGTGAAGCTAAAGCTATGACGGTTAAAGATTTATTGCTACGCATATCCGTCTTAGGGGCAAATGATGCAACATTTGTATTGGCTCAAGAAATTGGTAACAATGTAGACCAATTTGTAAAAATGATGAACGATGCGGCAGCCCATATTGGAATGCTCAATACTCATTTTTCCAATATTTTTGGCTTAAAAAGTGATTCTCATTATTCAACAGCCTACGATATGGCTTTATTAATGTTTGCATTAAATAAAAAATTTACACCCTATTGGTCAATATTCGGCATGAAGCAGCTGTTTTCTAATGGCAAAATTTATTTTCCGTTAAGCGACATATCGGATTCATTTAAGGGGGTAGATGCCTTTTTTGGGGGGCTGGAGCTTTCCGTTGGTTACTCAGTATTCACTTCCGCAAGGCATAGGGAATCTGGGGTTATTGCTGTTGCTTTTGGCTTGGCAGATCGCCAAGAGGGTGAGAGATACATGGTAAAAATCTTAGATTTTGGTATTAAAAAGCTACTCAATGGTCCAGATAGCCCACAATATCAAGATTTTTTGCATCACGGATCAAGAAATGTGGACGAAAATTTTAGACTGGCAAAGCAAAATGAATACCCTAACACAAGAGTGGCCCCCCTCATGCATTTACATTGGAAATTATTAGGCTGGGGTATGCGAGACTTGTTTGCCTCGGCGCATGATCAAAAATATTACGCCACATCATCACTGGAAAGTTTCTTAAGCAAACATAGTGAGCCTCCAGCAAGAATAAATCTGGAACAGTAGTAATGATTTTCAATTGGCTTGGTACTTGAGGTTAGTCTTTAGAGAAACAGATCCATAACGTAATTAACGCTAATCAGTAATATATAGGGCATGGCCGCCATAGAAAAGTTAACAAGGATTGTCAATTTTAATCACACATTACTCAATTAAGTTTTGTACACACAGATAACAGTGTATTGGATTCAATGTTAATTAAAATAGCATTTGACCCATGCTGTCCAAAATATTATTTTTTCAAGGATGGGGGAGGTGGCACAACAGGTGTCGAACCGTCGCTTACTGACAAAGTCGACTCACTTGGTATGGGCTTTGTTGCGCTATTTTTTATCTCAACCGAGGTATCTTTTGTAGCTGTAGTGGGCATGTTTGCCTGTGGGGATTGTTTATCAGGCGTTGTTACATTCTGAGGTTGCGGTGATTGTTTTAAATTATCTCTTTCCTCTAAAAGTTTTTCCAGCTGGTCTATCATGCCAGAGATGTTTTTCATTCCAGTTTGCCAAAATTCTACCTTTGAGGCGTCAATATTGAAAGGGCGCAACATATCACGATAATACAAAGAACCGCCCTTACTCAACATGTTTACATATTGTTCTGGGAAGTCGGGGGCTTTTTTGGACTCAAAAGCGTCAATCAGTCCAGAAACTAGAAGTTGCCCAAAGCTATAGGCATAAACATAAAATGGAACTCCAAAGAAATGCCATATACCAATCCATCTGGAGGCCACATTGTCATCCAATTGCACCTCAGGCCCAAGAGCCGCTTTTTGGGTTTCGACCCAAATTTTTCCAATTTCGTCAAAAGTCAATATTCCTTTTTTAGACTGAGCATGGACGTTTTTTTCAAACTCAACAAAAGATATTTGTCTTACAACTGTAGCCAGTATGTCATCAATCTTTTCAACCAAGACGGCGATTCGATCGTCGACACTTTTAGTTTGTTGCATGATCTTTTTAAACAACAGGTGCTCTCCAAATATGGACGCTGTTTCGGCCATGGTTAGTGGAGTTGCTGCCAACAGGGGGCCCATAGAATTAGAAAGATAAAAATGGATACCGTGACCCAATTCGTGAGCAAGGGTAAAGACCGATCTTGCCTTCCCGTCATAATTCAGTAATACATAAGGGTGGCCACCGGTCGATCCAGAATGACAAAATGCTCCACTTTGCTTGTATTTGTCCATTGGGGCATCAATCCATTTGTTTTCAAAAAATTTCTGTGCTATTACGGACATCGCAGGAGAAAAATCGTTATAAGCTGATATGACCATTGTTCGAGCCTCTTCCCAACTGTAATGCTTACGATCCATTTTGGGTATAGGGGCAAAAATGTCATAATACATCATTTTGTCTAGACCCAAAATTTTCTTTTTAATGCCATAGTACCGATGGGACGTAGTGGCGTAATTTTGTTTGACGGCCTCAATTAACGCATCAATTACAGAGTCTTCTATGCTGTTGTCCAGGTTGCGACTTGCAATTGAATTTTTGTATTTTCTGGTGTCATCTTCGGTTGCCTTATCTTGAATAACGGAATTGTAAATTGATGTAAATAAATAAGAATTTGCCTGCAAGACCCTAGATAACTCATCGGCGGCCATTTTTCTTTTGGCCCTATCTTCGTCCACAGCAATAGTGGATAATTCTGAAAAAGTATACTCCTTGTCGTCTACGGTAAACCTCAATTGAGCCATGGCTTTTTCATAGAGGCTAAGCCAGTTTGAAGAGCTGGTTGTGGCCTTTTTTATGGCATAGATCTCAGTTTCTTCGGAGAGGGTGTGTTTTTGATATTTTGTGGCGTCATATAAAAAAAACTTATACTTTTGCAGTTTGTTTTTAGCGGACTGAATCGAAGGCGTGTCTTGGCTGGAAATTTTAGTTATTTCTTGAATGTATGAATGCTTTAATTGGGACATTTCAACCCTTAAAAAAGCCAAGGAAGACAATATTTCTGACAATCTACGCTGAGTTGATCCATAAAAAGCGGCAATTTTCTGATCATCGCTATTAACGCTATAACTTAAAAAAGCAAAACCAGACAGTTTATGGGAAATGTTGCTTAAATTCTCATAAATGGATAAAAACTCCAACATCTCAGTGGGGGACAATTTAGTGATTTTGCCTTTAAATTTGAACAAAGATTCTACAATTTTGCCCAAATCTTGATAATCTTTTGCAATAGCAGGGTCTTCTAGGCCAGAATACATGTCGCCCAAATTCCACCTAGGCAAAGAGGCATTGCTTTCTGTTTTTGCTTCAATTGATTGGGCTTGTAAAGAATTTGAGTTCATCGATTGAGATCTGTTTGTATCTGTATTCATATTTTTCAAGGAACTTGTAGGTGACGATTGAGTCATGCTGACATCCACGTCTGTATTTGTCAAAGATTTTAAGTATTGCGAACCACGGAGGTCTTGGTTTTCATTGCTTGGTGGGTCAAAATCATTTGTCTTGTCAAAGTCTTCATGATTTACCATCGCATCTTCGTCGGAAATAGAAGAAGAGGTGATTTTGTCTTTATTGTAAAGGGTGACAGATGCTGCAGCAGCAATTAAAACCACAATAATAGCCGCCCTCAAAAGCAATTTTTTGCGGGTGTCAGATATATTGCTATCAGAAGAATCTAAGTCGCCAAAATCGTCTTCCAGCCCTTCGTCTTCTGAGGAAAAAGTATCAGGGTTCGCATTTGGAATATTAGTTGAGCCACCATCGTTGCTGATGGGGAGGGCCTGACCTTGTTGTGGCAAGTTGTGGCCATACTTTACATCTTGTGGACCATCACTAGACATAAAAAACAAATAAAAAAACCAATCTTAAAATTAAGGAGATAATTTTTATTTGCAAGACATACTTTAGAACAATGTGAGATTATTTTACAACCTTAAGCATGTACAATGTGGATCGATGTAAATTGCGGATGATGGGTTGATTGGTGTGGGGTAAAAGTATTGTTTATTAAAAGCTTATAAAATATCTATTTCAAGCTCAAGATCGATGCCAAATTTATTCTTTACGGCCATTTTGGCCAAATCGATGAGCTTTTCTATGTCGGCACTGGATGCGTTGTTGAAGTTGACTAAAAAATTACAATGCTTTTCAGATATCATTGCTCCGCCAACAACCATACCTCTTAACCCACAGGCATCTATCAATTCCCAAGCCTTTTTGCTTGATCCCTGGGGGTTTTTAAAGGTGCTACCAGATGTTTTAACCCTAGATGGTTGACTGTCGGACCTGTCTTTATGAATCGCATTAATGCGACTAGCTATATACTCATTGGATTCCAATTTTTGGACCCTTAGACCACAAAATGTATACAAAATATTTTGCATGGGGTTTTTTCGATAGGAAAGACCCATCTCTTCGGGCATCATTCTGATCAATCTCAAGGAAGACAAATCGATGGCCTCAACATAAGTCAAAACATCCAACATTTCAGATCCATAACAGCCGGCATTCATCGCTATGTTTCCCCCCAAAGTGCCAGGTATGCCAGATAAAAATTCCAGACCAGTTAAATTGTGCTGCAAACAGTATTTAGAAAGGGTGCTGTCCAGAGCCCCACAGCCCACCCTAAGAGACTCAGGTGTTTCTTGTTGTATATTGGCAAATTCCCCATATAACTTAATGACCAATCCATCAAAAAAACCATCTCTAATTAATAAATTAGATCCAGCGCCAATAATTTTAATGTTTTTCTCATTTGTATTGGCAAGATAGCGTAATAATTGGTGTGTATTTTTCGCCTTAATAAAAACCTTGGCTCTCCCTTTGGTTCTAAACCAATTGTAGTCAACAAGATCAACCTCATATTTAATACTTGGGTCAGCGGGCAGGTTCAGTGATTCGGTTGGCGAAGAGGCGGCTTTTATTGGATTGTTGTTTTTTGACATTTATATATAGTTTTTTTTAAGCGTAAAAGCAACTCTTTTTAATTGACAATAAAATTATTGGCTATTCATAGAACCCTGTAATTTGTTATTTTTAATGGGAGTAATTATATGGCTGTACAAAGCAATAAAGGCTTATCTAATTTTTTACCCCTAAATTCTGAGATTGATAAACGCAATGCTCAAAATAGAACAGATCACGAAATGTTAAGAATGTTGATGGAAAAAATTGACAGAAAAGTCAAAAAAATAGCCAAAAATTTATACGAAATGGGTGCAATAGAGGATGTGGATTTTATCAAAAAAAACAACGTTACCAAAAAAGCAAAAACTAATTCTCAAAAAAAGTTGTTTACAATAATTAATTCCAATTGAAGTTGAATGTTATTTGCATAATAGGTTTATAAAATTCCAATGTCGTCAAAAATACTAATAGACTCAATCAAAACTTGCCTCTCTTCTGGGATTGAGGTGTTAACACGGGACCTTAATGAGCTAGGACATCTGCGTTCCTCTGAAAACAAATATCAATTTGCAGTAGCTTCTTATCGAAAAATATTTCATGCGATTAGCAATGCAATTAAACAAGAAATTTCGGCTGGATACAAGGTTTCTCCACCATCTTTTGTTGAAACTTTTTCCGAAAAACATGCCGCAGTCACAAGGGCCCCAATTAGCGAAATAATATCCCCACCCAAACCAAAACAAGAAGACCAGGAGGTTGCGGTTAATGAGGTTGTTTTTGGAGAATTTGTTATAATGCCGGTCGATAGCTTGGTTTTGTTTTCTAGATCTATTGGAATTGGGGCCATGTCCATAAGCATGAAGCTCATGCTAGATGGCGCCATGAAGTTAAATTCTGCTACGGTTTACGATATAGCTTCTGGTTCGTTTTATACGGCGGTATTGGATGGTGGAGCTTTTTTAAATGACCAAAAAATAAGAAACACAACTATTAAAAAACCCATTTCGGCCTTAATTTTTGGTATTTCTAGGTTGGATGGATCAATGAAATTTGACATACCCAGCGAAGCCAGGTCCCAACTGCACAACAAAAAACAATTTTTAAATATTAAAAACTTGGCCTTTAACGCCATGAACTCTTTGTATTGGGATAGTCCAATGCTGACAATGTGTTACGTTGCCAGCGGTAAAATTGATATTGGTCTACTATCCATTTCTGGCGACGATGACATTATAGCCTCTTACTTAGTTGCCAAAGAAGCTGGCATTAAAATAACAACTCTTGATGGTAAAGATTATATCCCGTCTGAAGAGGGTAGAGTCGTTCCAAAAACCTTATTGTGTTGCCACGAATCCCTGTTTGATAAAACTATTGAGGCAATCAATTCAATATAGAGAAGCCAGTAGCTCTGCTCACCCTAAAGGTTGTTGTTTTGGTAAGTCCATATCGTCTCCTGAATCGCCAGTCACAAGGATTATCCAATTACCTTGTTTTTGTAATTATTACGAATGGTTACATTGTATGCGATCAATGGCAAATCTGAGTCCTGTACTCTCCGGTGGCCATGCAATATTAAGATGCAATCAATAACGCAACTCAAAAGTAAATACATTTAAAGTAATAGTTTATATGTATGTACGAACTTAGCTCCAAACGCAATAAATCGTCTCGGTTGTGCAACAAAGTAAATAATAAAACAAGATCATTCAAATGTATAGATCAATAAAAAGAGATTGAAGTTCAGCAAAAACCAATTGAATCTTGCATTATTTGAGCCAATGTGGCCAAAAGATGGTGAGTCGTGGATTATTTTGGAATAAAATAGCTTGATTTTAGAAAAAACGCAGCTTCAAATATAGAAAAAAATATGCTAAACAGGTTTTTTCACGTTTATTATAAGAAAACAACTGACTCATCCACCAATATCAATGTTTCGGAATTGGTTAGCACGGAATCTTTTCCAGTTGGTTTCAATTGGAGATATTCAGTTCCTTTGTTAAATTTAATACTTGCAACGTTTGACAGGCATATTTTGTTATCTTTTTACATCATCGTCTGCACCGTTCTTTGGGCAAGTCTGGCTTCCTTTATGGGCATTCAAATGATTAACATATTTTGGATTGTGCCTTACATTGTGTTTTTAGGATATTCTGTGGAAAACGTTTTGTGGTATACCTATAGAAAATCCTCTTATTTATACGGCGGAGTTTTTTTAGCCAATAGTGGTAGCGATGCAATACGTAGATTTTATAAACAGATATTTAAGTCTTCCAATCCCAATGAGACCAATCGCAACAATTAAGAAGTTGTCTAGAAATATCAACCAATCCGGAACCTCCTATGTTGGCAACGTGGTACTATATTTTGACCCCATACATAATGCTACCACTAACAGAATTACTGGATGGATTGGTGGCACTGATGTTGATTCTCAAATTAAATTACGATTTGAATCCCTTGAAAGCGCAATAGAGTACACAAAAGCAAACAACATCGAATACAAAATTATCGCCTAATCGCTCACTTAACCAAGAGTGTGGCCACAATCTATTAAGATTTAAATCGGAACAATTGTATATGGCGCAAAAAAGATACAATTGTCCTAATTTTTAATTAAATAATTTTATTAAGCACGTCATTGAATGCAATAAGTAGCTTTTCATCTTCCATGCAAATAGGTAAGTGCAAATAAAAAATATTGCCAAAAATGTTAATTCAAATTGACTTTAATAAAATAGAATCTCAATAAAAATTGAAATACATATTGTTTTATAGTATATTTTATAGTGTCCATAGGTATCAATGGAGCTGGTAGAATTGGAAGATGTCTGGTGAGAATTTTAACTAGCCAAGCTTATCAACAGCGAGCATCTCACCCCCTTTTGGCCATCAACGGCATGGATGCCGACACCTTGGTGCATTTATTAAAGTACGATAGCGTTTATGGCCCCACATCTGCATCAATTGAGAAGGTTGAAGGGGGATCCATAAAAATCAATAACCAAACAATACACATATCCAACCATAGAGATATATCTCTTATTCCATGGAAAAGCTTAGGCGTTAAGTATGTTTTGGAGTGCACTGGAAAATTTAACACCAAATCAGCGGCCCAAAAACATATTGAATTTGGGGCAAAAAAAGTCATTTTATCTGCCCCATCTAGCGACCACAGTGTAGAGCCAACGGTATATGGCGTTAACCACTTAGATACGGTGATAGAAAAACAAGATCAAATATTTTCCGCAGCATCTTGCACGACCAACGCCCTTGCTTCGTTGTTGTTTGTTTTAAACAACATTGTAGATATTCAATATGGAAACTGCATCACGGTACATGCTTATACTGGGGATCAAAATTTGACAGATGGGGCTCATAAGGACCTGAGGAGGGCCAGATCCGCCACACAATCCATTATACCAACATCAACTGGGGCGGTCAAAAATATCGATCAAATTTTTCCCAATCTCAAGGGCAAATTGTCCATATCGGCCGTTAGGGTACCAGTTGCTGCTGTGTCTTTTATACAGTGCAATTTGATTGTAAAAACACCAATAAACAAAGAGGACCTCTTGATGCTGGCTAAGGATTTTATTAGCAAACAAAAATTGCATCACATTGTAACCACAACAACCGATCCAGTGGTTTCAGTGGATATGATCGGAAACCAATCTAGCGTTACAATTGATGAGTCTTTGGTTGCAACCAACGGACATCAATTATCTATCGCTGGATGGTACGATAATGAATGGGGGTTTGCGCAACGAATGGTTGATATTTTGAAATTAATAATTGTTTAATTTTACATGTTATTTTTATGACTTTACGTTTTTTATTGGTCTTATTTTGTTTTTTTGCCTATCCTCTTGCTTTTGCGGCTGACCTTACTGGCAAAGTTGATCGCAAGACTCTTCAGGCAAAAAAAATT
>JACCDU010037150.1_pt1 | contig 13975 bp, 28 predicted proteins | sample 7446081 | NCBI WGS metagenome assembly JACCDU01 (sample SAMN15323447, study PRJNA562643) | freshwater metagenome | isolation source: river surface water | place: USA:Blue River Watershed | collected 2017-08-17 | reverse complement strand
CCTGGTACATTGAATGCCTTTAAGAATTGACTTGTCCTGAGATGCTTTAAATTGTTTTGTAAATGCTTGATCTAAAAAGTTAACTTGTTGCCCGATGCCTCTGCGTTTTAGTTCTTCTATGATTAATTTAAGTCTGGCGGCATCATTCATTGGCTTTAAAACTCCATATTTTTTAAAATATGAGTAATAACATCGACAGTCCATCCATTGCCAAGCATCTTATAGGCCTGAGTGTTGGACACATTCATTAGATAATCATCTGGTACAGTCTGAAGTCTTTTGCACTCAAGGACTGTTAATTTTCGGATGCAATAATCATCATGGTATAGTCCAGTCTTAGCACCCCACCCACCGCCGACAGCACTGATACAAATACTTTTGCCTGATTCTTGAGAAACTTTACTTGCTTGGCCGACTTTGCCATTTTTGCCGTGAATGCCACCCAGTTTTAAAGGTTTATCAGATTTTTCAAATACTACCTGTCTTCTTTTTTTAAGAAGGTATTGTTCTACATTTGTACCCTTAAAGTAATTTGCATCAATGCAATAGGATTTATCTCTATCAATTAAACCATTTTCTAATACGTCTTTGAGGTATATCTTCTTATCTTCTAGTTGACTCACAGGCAAGTTTGTCCAATACAATCTAACTCTATTCTGCGCTGACACAAGTGATGAATTGATCATGATAGGCTTAACACCTAAATGCTCACTAATAATATTTTCAGATTCTTTTTTCATTCTGACGTTTTCTAATAAAAAGTATTTTGGTTTTAGTTCATGTAAAGCTCTTACATATTCAAAAAATAAAGCTGATCTAGGGTCGTTAAAATTAAGTTGTTTACCCGCAAAGCTAAAACCTTGGCATGGTGATCCACCAATAAGTAAATCAATCTTTGGCAAAGATTTAAAGTCTATTTTTGTGACGTCACCAATATGAATTGTATTTGGAAAATTATCTTTAGTTACTTTAATGGCATATTTATCAATTTCTGAAGCAAAATAATTATTATATTTTACACCAAGTTTTTTTAAGGCAATTTGACCACATGACATACCATCAAATAAGGATAATACATTCATTTAATTTTAATGTTTTCTAAAGTTTTACTCTCTCGTTCATATCGTTAGGTCTTTTTCTTTCATGTTCAGGTTTTTGAATTTCAATGTACCGATTAATGTACCAAATAGCCTTTTGTAAGTCTTCAATGGTTTTCTCTTTGTTTTTCTTTCCAGCACGACAAATGTATTTAATGGCATTCCCCAAATGAAAATTTGGTTGTTGGTCTTCGATGATTTCAATAACCTCAAACTTCCCTTGGTTATAATGTTTAGGATGATTAACTTGCTCTGACATAAATTATCCCTTTATAATATTATTCAATCTCTTCTAGGGGCATCTTAGTGTTGTCCATAACTATTTCTAAAGCATCACGCAGTTTTTTGTTTTCAGCTCTTTCTGTTTCAAGTTTTTCGTAAAGTGATAATGCGTCTAAAGGATTAGATTTATTTCTCATATATTCACAAGCGGCTTGCCAAGATTCAGTAAAATGATGAGGAATGTTTATAATTGTGATCCCTTTAATTTTGAAATATTCAGAATACCACTTTTCAAACGCTTCTTTGTCTTGATTGTTCATAATATTATGGCGGAGAGTTAGGGATTCGAACCCCAGGAAGACTTTCATCTTCGAAAGTTTTCAAAACTGTTGCCTTAAACCACTCGACCAACTCTCCTATTAATTTATTTCTTTGATTCAGCTTTAACTAGATATGCAATATTAGTAGAAAACACTAATACTTCTTTTTGAATATCCTTCATCTTGATTACAACAGCACTTAATTTAGAGTCCCAGTCTATTGATGTATGCGCGTCTACAGCAATAAATGTTTCGTTCTTGTGATTAGGTAAACGCACTGCCTGAGCAAAACAAACTGCTATAACTTCCATGATGACTCCTATTTGTAGAATTTAAACCTATCGTATTCGAGGTTGTATTTATTAAGTAAAAACCTTAAATCTTTAGTGTAAAAGCTGACTGTAATGTTCTTTTTAGTTTTAAAGATTTTATCCAAGATCATGTTAGCAATACCCATACGTCTAAATGCCATCTTCACTAACACATAATGAAGCGTGTAATTCAAATCATAAATAGCATACCCGACTATGAATGTTGGGTCATCATCGGTACAGGCAACCAGGATATTAATCTCACCAGACTGAAATTTATTAATAAGGCAGTTAGATAAACCATCATGATAAATTGAGAAGCGTTCTTTCTTCCCTGTTGTATCCTCATAAGAGGATTTAATCATTGTAGTTAGAATGAAGTTTTTATCGTCTGGTAGGAACTCTCTTAAAATTATGTTCACTGCATTTTCTCAACTAGTTCTTGTGCCTCTTTAATAAGAATCTTTGTGTCTTCTTTTGAAACCTCGACCATTTTAGTTTCAACTTTATCTGAGTAACCACATTTATTTTTTAAAAGAAAAATTAAAATTGCTACATTTCCAGCAAGTGCCATTTCAACAGCTTTCTGAATTAACTTTAATTGTAACCCACCCTCATGAAATGAACGATATTCTTCGAATGTTCTACCGGTATCCCTGGTGATAGCTCTTTGAATTGTTCTTTCGTGTACTTTTAAACCATTTTTTTCTAGTAAAAATTGTAATTGCTTTATGGTCGCACCAAAATAAAGTGCAGTGTCTACAATTTTATAATCAAATTTGGTTTCAGGTTTTGCCATTTATAAAATCTCTTTTGTTTTTTTCATGACTTTATTGATTGATTATCTCGCTCTAGCTTTAACTCTTCGTAGGTCTGGCCAGTTGATTCCAATGTGGCTTTCTTTCCAGTGAATTGTTCCCACCGTTTGATTATTACATCACAGTATTTCTCGTCTAGCTCCATACCGTAGCATTGGCGATTTGTTTTTTCGCAGGCAATTAGCGTTGAGCCTGAGCCAAGGAACAAGTCAGTCACCAGGAAGCCGTTTTTCGAGCTATTCTCAATAGCCCTACATATCATTTCTACTGGCTTGGGAGTGGTGTGCCCCTCAGCTTTATCCCTTCCATACTCCCAAACGCTCGTCTGTTTCCTATCTGAAAACCAGCTATGTTTGCCGGATTTCTCCCATCCATAAAGGCATGGCTCATGCTTGCTTTGGTAATCAGACTGCCCCATAACAAGAGATGGCTTTACCCATATTATCATTGAGCTAAAGTGGAAAAACTCTCTAAAGACCTTGTGAAATATGTCAGCGCACTTGTCCGAGTGAAAGCAATAGCAGGACGAGCCGGGTTTTAAAAAAGAAATAATATTAGAAAAAGCATCAAAAAGAAGCTGTTCTAAGCCTCCCCTTGAGTCGTTATTAATTCCCTTGTAATCAACCCCATACGGTGGATCAGTAAACACCATATCAGCCTTCTCGCCACCCATCAGCTTCTCAACATCATCAATCATTGTTGAGTCACCGCACATACACCTGTGCTGTGATTTTAAAATTAATTTAGCCATAACTTATCACTCTTTTTTGCATTACATGAAAAACATAAGCATTGCAGATTCTCTTTGTTATCAGAACCACCAAGTTTTATTGGTATCTTATGGTCAACGCTAAGTCTGTTAAATAAACCACAAATTCTGCACCCATTTTTAGATTCTTCGATCCACCACAGTCTAAGTTTTCCCTGTGTTCTTGACATATAGATTCTGTCGCATCTCTTTTTCTTTTCTTTGTAATAGTCTTTTCCTAGTTGTTTTAGTGATCTCTTGACTGCTAATTCTTTTGCTCTTGGATTCTGCCTATATCTACTTTCGTTTTCTCTTCTCTTTTCACTTTTAATCCACTTTATATTAGATTGCTTCCAGCTTTCAGTGTTTTTGTGCTTTTTTAAAGTTATCTTTCTTGATTCTTTTTTACACTCAATAGAGCATAGTTTTTGATTAAAGTGATTTCTTTTAAATTCATTATTGCATATTTTACAAATCACAAGGACACTCTTTGTTCATCTTGTCGCCATCTTCATGTGAGTATTGTTTTTTGCATTTCTCACACTCATAATAAGTTCCCAATAACCAAATATCACCCCTTCTAGTCACTGGGATAATTGGTGGCTCAGGAGAGTCATCTTCGTCACATTGAGGTTCAAGTTTTTCTACAGGCTCAATTACAAAATCCTTAATACCAAGTAATTCTATATCAAATGGCCCAAACTCTAATATATCAGAATTAATTTGCCCAAAGTCTAAACTAGATTGTGCAGCTAAAGCATTATCCGCTGTTAAATGCGCATACTCTTGTTCTTCACTGTCAAAGTCCTGAAACATACAAGGAAGCTCTTTAACACCCTTTTCCTTGGCAATCTCAAGCCTCAAATGGCCTGCTACAAGTTTACCAGTGCGATTAGAAATTAAAAGTGGAGCTCTAAAACCTTGATAGTCAAAGATCTTTCTAGCGTATCTTTTTTGTTCTTCAGTATGAATGTTATTATTTTTATCGTTCGGAATTATCTTGTTGATTGGCACCATGACGATGCTAGTAGCTTTAATTTCCATTTCTAACTCTCTGTGAAATGTTTACATGATTGTTTCAAAACATATAAGCATTGCAAAGAGTTATTTAAGAATTATTTAAGATCCTAATCTAGGACACCATCAAAATGCTCACATACCAACTCACAAACCACCTTTAATAGCTCTTTTTCTGAATCAGACAATACTTTGCCTCTAACAGGTTGATCATACTTTAAAATAGGTCTAAACACATCATCATAAAGGGTGTCTATCTTCATCTTGTAAACAGACCCATACAAGGCATTAATGTGATCATCACGCTCTTGTGGCAAATTAAACTCTAGTGTTACTTTCACAGCTCACCCAAAAAAACCCACTGGTTTAATTTACTTTGTTCTACTACATATAAAAATATTAATGATGCTTCTGATTCAAATACAAAAATAGAATTAAGCACAGGATTGTAATATACTAGCTGCATTAGTGTTAATTTACTCATTGATACCCCATGCCTCTAAATACCTTTTAAACCTCTCGATTTCCAGACTAAGAATTGCGTTTTCGGACTCTAATTCTCTAATCCTCTTCGCCATTTCTTTCTCATACTGTTGAGTAGGCACTTTAGGCAAGTATGATTCAATTTCCTTAAACCTTTTCACTTGGCAATAGCAGTAAATCTTAGGTTCTTGTCCAGGAATGACTACGTGTGGATCCGACTCTGTTAAAAATTGATTCTGGCATAGCTCACAAGTAAGTATCATTTTAAACTCCTTATTCTAAATTCAAAAAACTCTTCGAAAGCAGGATCTTGATATGCTAAAAGCCTTCCATAAATAGATTGAAACCTATCATTGATTTTAAATTCATCACCATCTGATTTTAAATCTGTTTCCCACCTCAATACATTAATAATCATCTTAGATGAATACTTTTTTCTACCAGTGCTCTTCATCTTGTAAGCTAACTTCTTAAACTCTTCATAGATGTGAGGGTTATTGTAATGGAACTTCTTAAATTGATCTAAAGTCTCTTTAGAGTAGTGAGAGAAGTATAATTCTCTTTTCTGATCATCATTGTTAGATGCTTCTGTATTCATTTTTAATCCTATTGTTTAATACTCTTAATTCTCTTAATACTGTTAATAAGTACAAAATATAAATGCTTTTTGATCGAAGGCGCAAGAAGACAGTGAAGAGGGAAACAATGCAGTTAAACTTAATAACTGATTTATCCTTCCTGTCCTCGCTCATTCTATAATCTTAAAGCAATATGCTTCCCGACCCGAAGTATGCAAGCCCGCTTACTGTGCTTAACCCCAACCATGTGCAGTCTTTCGAATTGGCAAGGAGTACGGAGAAACGAGAATCCCGTAGGACTGCCATTTATTTATTAATTATTATTTACAAAAAGTAAATTAAATATTTACAATTTAGGTTTGTTAGGGTATAAGCTAGGTCTATTACAAATGATAAGGATTACAAATGGATACACGTTTTGCTATCAACAACACAGTTCAATACCTTTTAGACCCATCCATAGTTTTTACAATCACTGAAATTTTAATTGATGACTCAGGCATTTATTACACGGGGATCGACCAGGACAAGATCCAGCTTGGGTACTATCGCCAAAACTTCCTAGAGCTCTATGAATAGCGAATTAATCACCTGCCCTTCTTGTGGGCATGAATCTGAGTACCATTATCAAGATGATCAGTTAAAGCACTGGGATTTATGTCCCTGTGCAAGAAAGTATAAACAAACCAAGTTAGATCAGTTTGACTTACAAATCAGGAGAATATTACATGAAGTCTATTGCAGCCGCTCTCGTAAAGTTTCAGTCACAACTAAAGCCAGTCGAGAAGGGATCTGAGAACCCTTTCTATAAAAGCAATTACGCTAGTCTTAGCGATATATTACAAGCTGTAGTGCCTCTATTGAGCTCTTGTGGCCTTTCCATAACCCAGCCCATGCGAGTGACTGAAACTGGAACCATACTAATTACAAGGCTTTTACATGAGTCAGGAGAGTCTTTTGATTCTGAAATGTTTTTACCACACAATGCAGACCCACAGCGTTACGGTAGCTTAATTTCTTATTACAAGCGTTATCAGTTAACGGCTCTTTTAGGGATTGCAACTATTGACGAAGATGATGATGGTAATCGAGCGTCTGGGAAAGATGTTGGTTACAAGCCATTACCTGTCAAAAGTCCAACACCTAAGCCAACATTCATAGTTGAACCTAAGGCAGATCCAAAACCGGTACAGATTAAAAATCCTATGGATAAGGCATCCGATGCTCAAAAAGGAGCTCTTACTAAAATGGGAATTTATTTTTCTAACGATATTACCAAGTCAGAAGCAAGTGCATTAATTGAAAAAGCTAATATGGAAAGGAAAAACGGAAAATGAGTTTTAATAAAGTATTTTTGATGGGATCAATTAAAAACAAGCAGCCAGTACAAGCAAAATCAGGAAACTTAATTTTAAAGTTTACTGTTAAGACCTGGGATAAAGAAGGCAAGGAATATGTTGATTGTGTAGGCTATGGAAAGCTGGCCGAGATTATTCAAAATGACTTTTTAGAAGGTGACACAATATTTATAGAGGGAAAGGCGCATACTTGGCTAGACGATGATGTGAAGAAAACAACAGTGATATGCGAACGCTTTAGATCTTACTCTCTTAAAAACGTGGAGTTTTGAATGAAGTTACTATTTGAAATTATTTGCAAACTTTTTCCATGGGTTTTTGGGCTTTATGTTTTACATCACCATTATAGTGCTTCAACATGAGAGTAAATTCAGATCCTTGCCCAAAAACTCTTGCTGATATAGATAAACCTGGAACGGTATTCGTTCTTTCTTCTGATAAATCTGATTGGGTTTATCATGATCGAATCGGTGATATTGCAGTTTGTAGACCACTTCAAGACGTAACATTAGTTAATCTTCCTTTAGATGCAGGGGTTGAAAATGTCTTTTAAATTATTCTATGATTTATTATTTACAGCACTTTTACTTTTTGTGGGATTCTATTTTGGAAGATTCACAGGATTTAAAGAAGCTGCATCACTAGAAAAGCATTACGCTGTAAGTATGAAACAAAGTCTAAAGAATTGCATAGAGGTGATTAGTAAATGAGAGTTCAATGTGTCCTTTACCCAGACCTTGAAATTGATGAGAATGCCAGAGTTTTCGTCAAAGAAACAGGAAAAGAGATTATACCTCAATTAGAACACTCACTCTCAATCAATGGCCCTGTCGTTTATTACCGTAAGGATGGTAAAACTAGAAACCTGTCATTAAGATCACTTTATTTTGCTGCCCACATAAAAAAATGCAAAATAAGTAAAGGTGACACAACAGAACCCGTTAATGGTGATTATTACGATCTAAGACCACAAAATTTTTACACAAAAAAACCTGAAAAAATAAACAGGAACGAAGAGCCGTATTCTTGTTGGCTAAATGGTTCAAGCGAGCTCTTTTGTTAGTAGGTCATACAATCACCAAAAAAGATAAAGGTCCTGTAAGATTAACCTTGGGTAGCGAGGTTGTAGAAATAGAAATATCCTGGCATAAAACTTCTGCGTCTAAAGTATGCCTGACTGTTAAAGCATCTAAGGAGGTTGATGTTTTATTTCCAAAAACTATGGCTAAATTTTTAGAGCGAATCAGGTTTTTAGAAAACGAACTAAAACTTGCAGAAGAGTTTGTTGAAAAACAGAAACAGATATTTTTAGAAGAGTTTAAGAAACTAAAGGGTTTAAATGAGTGATAAAATCATGGCAGTCTACCTAGTAATGGTTGTAATATTATCCGCAGTAGTTGCTTATAACACTCCTATAGGATGGTAATAATGAGATTTAGAAATTGCATCATTGGTAAAGAGCTAACCCATCCAATCCAAATAGCTGAATCACTTTTAACACCTTACTCATTAATGTACAAAGACCTACAAAAAAATGCAGGTATATTTAAATACGACACTCCTGATAATTTTTTGGAATTATTATTAGAAAAAAAGGAACCCATTAGTGTGTTTACTTACCGTCCCAAAAATCCATGGTCTAAAGTTATTGGTCATTTCTCAGACGGGAAAATTCATCTTAATATTAGAAAGCTGCCAACTATGGATAAGCTAGATCTAGTAGGTTTTTTACTTCACGAGTATGCACACTACTCGGGATTACATCATGGATCTGGACCTTTAAGAAACTATATTACAGAAGACAAACTTAAATATTCAGTGCCATACTATTTATCTGAAAATGTTAAAAACTGGATTTAAAATGGAATTTATTATCATTGGTTCAATCTTTATCATCTTAGGTGCAGTCATAATTTACAATCAAGTTAAAATAATGACAGAGCAAAAAGAGCAAAAAAAGAAATTAAACAGGATGAAGATTTAAAAGCGGCAACGTGGGCACATCCATGTTTGCACGTCACCGCCTGAGGATTTATGGGCAAGCGAGCGCCTGCAATTATAGTTTCAACCCTTTAATAAGTTGAGTCAATGCTATCTACACCTACCGAAAAACAAATTGAGAACCAGATTTTAACATACTTAAGAAACAAAAGGGTTTTTGTCTGGAAAAATCAATCTGTTGGTGTGTTTGATCAAAAGAAAAACATTTTCAGACGTTCAAACAACCCACATCATATTGATGGTGTGTCCGACATTCTTGGTTTATATGAAGGAAGGTTTCTTGCCATTGAGGTAAAGCGCCCAAGTATTTCTAAAAAGACAGGTCAATTTATCTATAGGACCCAAGAAGAACTTGCAAAAAAGGCAAGCCCTGGGCAAGTTACCTTTATAGATCAAATCAATAAGTCAGGCGGATGTGCTTTCATGGCGGATAGCCTAGACGTGGTTCGAGAGCAGATGATTCTTTATTTTCCTTCATTCCAAAATTGAGCAAGGGTAAAGTTGGGGCAAGTTTTGCCAGGATCTAGTGTCCTGTGCAGAATCACATCACTTTTAGTCAGGTTATATTTTTTTAAAAGATCGATGATTAACTTTCTGCCAGTGTTAAACTGCTCACTATGGAAATCTTTAAAAGTTCTTCCAGAAAAACAGACCCCTATGCTAAAGCGATTATGGTTCTTAACGTGGGCACCGACATATTGCTCATCTCTCCCTTTATGCAGGGTTCCCTGCTTATCAATGAACCAGTGATAGCCAACATCGTCCTGGTTCCCTTTTATGCCATCGGGACCAGTGAAGCCTCTGAGCGTATGCCATTCTTTGATTGTGTTGATGTTATCGTGTAGTGGATTGTCTGAATCGCTACAATGCAAAGCGATAAACTTTATCTTTCTCATTTCTTTGCCTCTAATAGGGTAATTATTTTTTGAATCAATGAAGCTGTTTTAGTGTCATTGTTTTGCAATGCTTGGAACTTTTGAGCAACCAACCTAGTAAGTGTGTCAGATTTATGGCAACTCTCTTTTTTTAAAGATAAATCCTGCTTCGTAGAATCTTCTGATTTTTTCTTTTTCATGAAACTTAATCACATCCTTGTTGATTATTATTTCATATTCTTTACACCATACCAGTATTTTTCTCTTACATGATCCTATGCTCGCCCATTGGTATTCTAAACCGTCTAAGGTTTCACTTATCCTGTAGGTTCTGAGTTCGAATGAAGGAGGTGTAATCGTGGAGGTAGTTGCGCAGCTCAAATTGGATATGATCAAGAACAGCATCAGAGCGAATGGACGGATCTTTGTTGTACTCATTGTAGAAATCTTTTTTTAGCTGACTAAGTTTTTCAATCATCTGAAGTGATTTTCTAACTGTAAAGTTTTCTTCTTTTTTAAGAAGCAGCGAAAGACTTGCCTCCGCTGCCTCAATAATTGCCTGGATAAGCACTTATTTCTTCAACTTCTTTAGTTGAAAGTAAACTAATTGAAACAATCCATTGGCCTTAACACTTGGGATAAGTGCAAGTGCTTCTGAGATTGCAAAAGCTAAAAGAATAAAAGTGTCTTTGTGTTCGATAATTATTTCCATAATTAATCCTTAAATAGGTAAAGTTAAAGAAGCGCTGACAATGTATTTAGCATTGTCTGTAAAGGTAAAGAATGGAACTTTAGCTTTATTAATATCGGTATGAGTTCCGCTATACTTCTCAACATCGTTTACATAAAACTTAACATTTAATCCTATTCTTTGAATTTTTACAGTATATGTTGGGCTAGTTGGAATAGAATAGCTTGCTACAATGGCCTGCTCAAAATAAATACTTGCACCTGTAAAAGCTGTGGTTATAGTTGGGCTTGTGCTGTCATAAAAACCAATAAAGTTTTGACCTAGGTTATAAGTAGAACTTATAACTGCCTCTAAAGTAAAATCACCAGTAACATACTGTGAAGGATCGGCAAAAGTTAAAGAATACTCTCCATAACTAGGTCTTGTTGCAGACGCTGTTGCTCCGCCGTCACCTTCTAAAACATACGCAGGGTTTGCAAGCCACATAACTGGGACTGGTTGTGGAACTCCTGCACCAAAATCAATATCAAATTCAGCAACAGTCAAATCTGCTCTTGGAATTAAAAGAATTGCACCATCTTTATCAATAATGGTGATTTTTTCTACTTCAAAAACATCTTCTGCTGTAGCACTGACAAAAAATTGACCTTCAGGAGAAGCAAGACTTGCATCAAACTCAATTGATTCAAATTGACCTAAAGTATTTGACTTGTATTTTACAATGATTTTTTCCCAGACGTTTGGTGAAGAGAAGTGCGCACTTGCAACAACTGTTGGATGTAAAGCAAGAGCAGTTTTATCTAAAGAAAAAATACCTGTGGCATCTTTTTCTAACGGTGACGGTTTAGTTATAATAGGCATTTTAATTGCTCCTTAAAATAAAAAAGGGAGGGTTTCCCCTCCCGTCTAATAATTAGTGAATGTAGGTAACAAAAATTTTATCACCTGAAGCGATTGGTGAAGCACCTGCAGAAGCAAGTTCACCGATCCAAGTGATTTTTGTTTTACCACTAACAACCGATAGTGTGTAATCAACATTCTTGAAAACATTTAGACGACCTACGCAAACTTTGTAAATCTTCTCAGCTGTATGATCTAGTTCTACATAATTAACACCAACACCGCCAACACCAACTTCAAACATAACGTCTTCTTCAACAATTTTAGCTTCGATTATGTCTAAACGACCATCAAGAGCATTTTCAGCGGCTATTGCTCTCGATTCTTCTGCAGAAACTTCATCATCTACATATTTTTTAGGTGTAGCGTGATAGTTTTGAGTAGGCATTTTTGGATTAGTTCCAGAAGTGCCATCGAGTAATTGTGCAAATCCGTTTGAAATAATTGAACGGCCAGTGCTTCCAGTATGAGAAACGCTACCATAACTAAGCATAGCAGAACCAAGAGAACTGTGTTTAGCATCAATTTGACCTGAGTAAATCTCAGTGTTAAAAGTTCCGCCTCCATAAGCATTAGCAGAATCAACATAAGTTAATTTTACAGTGTCATCTTGCTCATAAATTTCAATGCTACCAACATGAGCCGGATTATCAATAGTAAGACCACCTGTCATAGTGCGAGATCCGTCTAACTTAACAAAAGTTAAATCTTCAGATGATCTAGCAGATGCTTCAGAAGTTATTGCAGAAGCTCTGTCTATTAGTTCCTGCGCAAGACCGTCAGCAACCGTCTTAAGTTGAATATCTAATTTCTTGTCAGCATCGTGTAAGCTAGTAGCAGAACCAATGTAGCTAACACCTGTATTAGCAGAGTAAGAACCGTTAGATCCTAATCCTGCGCCTGACTGGGTAGCATCAACTTCTGACTGAAGAGCTGCAACAGCTGCATCATTAGAAAGTACATAACCTGCAAAAGCTGAATCGTTTTCAGTATCAATAGAATTAATCAAAGAAACAATTTCAGCAAAAGAATCTTTGTCAGCAGATGAAGCGAGAAGGATTGCATCAATTCTGCCTTTTTCTGTGTCAATATTTCCCTGAAGAATTGCATCTTGAGAATCAACGTATGACTTTGAAACTTCGTCAGCTTCTAATGAATCTAAACGTAAAGACAATGCAGAGTCAGCAGACATACGAGCAGTTTCTTCTGCAGTAAGATCTGAATCTAGCTGTGAGATTTGTCCGTTAAGGTTAGTTTCAAGGTTAGAAATTTGACCTTCTAAGTTTGACTGCGAGCTAGAAATTTGACCTTCAAGATCAGTTTCAAGAGCGTCAAGTTGACCTTTATTGATAGCATCACCAGAAACAGTACCGTTAGCAAGAGATTCAATCTTAAAAGAACCCATGTTCATAGCACCAGTCATCGTACGAGAACCGTCTTTTTTAAACATAGTAAGGTCTTCTGCTTCTCTTAGACCTTTTTCTTCTAATACTTCGGCATCAGTGTATGACTGAGCAGAAGATAGAGTTGAAGCATCACCAGAAACCCTAAGAGCTGCCTCAGAAGCGACTTCAGAGTTAACGAATGACTCAGAAGCAACAACACCTTGAGGAACAACAGCGTCACCAGAAGCATCAATCTTAATGATTTCTACTTCGTTGCCGTTAACGTCTAAACCTTTAAGAGATTGACCATAGAGAATCTTTACCTTGTCCCCATCAACGGCTTCCTCTCCGATCCACTTTTTTTCAATTTGCAAACTCATCTTTTTCCTTCCTTGTAAAAGTTAATTAGTGATAAAAAAAACTGTAAGAGATCTCGACCCAATCATCTTTTTCCAAAAGACCATCCAAGCCCAGACCATCCCACGAGATTGAATTTTCGCCTTCAATAAAAATAAAATCAAGAGTTATTATGACGCATGGTGCACCTCTTGGCTGAAACTTTATAAATCCGCCTTGTGGTGCAAACTCCCCTGATAAAAATACTTTCTTCTCATCAATATCTGACTGAGTAAGTTGATAAGCATATTGATTTATTTTTGTGATTGGTGCTTGGAAACCACGGACCTGCACATCTAAAACAGAAGGTGCAGTTTGATATGCCTCTAAATTAGAAACTTGTTGAGTAACATCTAAGTTGAATGAAGTTTCGTTCAACTGTAATTGCATTACTTGGTCACTTCAGGCGAGATTAACGCCAACCCTTGAACCCATCTGGTAACAAACCCAGACGGTGACACAGACTCTATATCATAAATCATTTTAATGACATTCCTAGACGTTCCACGAGCGTTAGTTTGAATCGATGCAGTTACTTCAGGAGTAAGCATTATTTCAACCATGCCTTTAGTTGATTCGTTTCCCTGGTTTAATATTGAAAATGTAAAGTTTGCTTGTGTTGTAACATCACTTAAATCTTTTTTAATCTTGCCTCTAAACACATGACCCGATAAGTCTATTTTCTCGTTAGCTTCATCTTTAATGGTAAGGTACATACTAAAAGAAGCACCTTGGTCTATTGAAATGTCATGCGTAGCTGCCATAAATAATCCTG
>JACCDU011064633.1_pt1 | contig 13981 bp, 15 predicted proteins | sample 7446081 | NCBI WGS metagenome assembly JACCDU01 (sample SAMN15323447, study PRJNA562643) | freshwater metagenome | isolation source: river surface water | place: USA:Blue River Watershed | collected 2017-08-17 | reverse complement strand
TACCACACCGACGATCTAGAGTTTTCATTGTTGCCTACCCCGACAGCACTAAGTTCAGCCAACAGCCGTCCTGCTGGTCAGAACAAACTAGAGACGTTTCTAAAATCGCAAGTGCTAATAAGTTCTGGAGAGGTGTCGAATCCAGCTTTCATAGAAATGATAATGGGGTTGCCTGTTGGATGGACATCCCTATCGGGGTCAAATCAGGCTGTGGAATCAATAGAAAACGTCGCATAGCTCTAGGCAACACAATTGCTTTACCGTGCGCTATAGAAGCCGTGAGGCGTGTTAAATACCTCAACTCATTAGTTACATCGTCCGCAACTTAAACACTTCTTACAGCGCTCTTAATTGAGCGCTTTTTATTGTCGACGCTTGATAGATTCTATGAGATAATTAAATTGTAGAGTTCAAATAAACAAATGAATCGCACAGTATATCTAGCAGGTGCAATGTACGGGCTGAGTTATGATGAAGCGTCATTGTGGCGCAATCAAGTAAAGAAAGACTTAGGGCATGCTTGGGAAGATTGTCTTAGTCATTATTGGGAAGTCTTAGATCCGATGCAAGGTAAAGAGGATCTTGGGTTAGAAACTTTTATCGGTATGGAGTACGACGACCCAGATTTAAACCACCGTGCGATCGTAGAAAAAGACTTATTTCACGTCCGCGAGGCGAGTGTAATTCTAGCCAACCTTACAAACATCCCCGCCTGCAGCCCATCCATAGGAACGATGATGGAGTTAGGTTACGCTTTGGCGCTCAATAAGCTTGTCTACGTCGTAGCTGACAAAGACTCCTTACACGCCAAGCACCCGTTTATTAAAGGTAGATGCGTTGTCTTCCCGACAATCAGCCGTGCTGTAGCTTCTATTATGTCTCTCTAGATTCCAAATAAAACATTATCCGTCCGAGCTAATCCCTCGGCTTTTTCTTGACAGTTTACGAGATTCTATGAGATAGTAATGAATGTAGGGTTCAATCAAAACAAATGAAAATCATCTTATTAAACGGCGCTCCCAGATCAGGCAAAGACACATTAGCAAACTATCTGGTATCTCAAGGATTAGCTAAGGAACACTTGAAGTATGCGAACGGCGTGAGAGAAGTTGCGAACGTCATCTATCCAACAATTGATTGGTACAATGACGAAATTAAAGACGAGCCGCAAGCTGAGTTAAGTTTCAAAACTCCTAGACAAGTTTTAATCGGTGTCGGTATGGGTATGCGCGAAAATGTTTGTAAGAATGTGTGGGTAGATGCGATTATAAACAAGATTGACGTATCCAACTATAACTATGACGAAACCATAGTGATAAGTGATTGTGGTTTCCAGAATGAAGTAGATTTAATGGTTAATCGATACGGTGCAAATAACGTTATCTTGCTGCAAATTTACCGCGATGGATACGACTTTAAAAACGATTCTCGCGGTTATGTTGACGGCTTCTGTAGCTTTCAAACTCTGCATAATCAAACAGTAAATAAGTTTTTACTTAACGGCGCTTCTGCTGTCGTTCGGTGGAAGAAGGCAACAACAGTGATCGCAGCGTAAAACAAACGGACGATTAAAAACCGCGTCTCTAGCTTAAAAGAGACGCGGTTTTGTTGTATCTAGAGCCGTTAAAGAGCGATTCTAGATACCGTACAAATACAAAAAGGCTTGAGGACGACGCATTTCAACGCCGGCGGTTTGCATCCGACAGAGAACTTCATAGCTGAAACCTCTTAATTGAGGTTCGAGCATATCAAAGTCTTGAACGATGTGTAAGCACTGGTTTTGTGGGCGTTTACGGTAAGCTACAGCCATATCTCCGCCACCGACAGCACGTCCTTCTAATTCAACCATTGGAACAACGCGCTGAACGCCTTGAGGATTCAGTTTTTGTGCATCCAAGAAGAACTGTAAAACAGTCTTATCTGAAGTAGCGCTATAAGGCATATCCAGAATCAAATCGAACTGTGACTGAGGCAAGCCGATGATTTCGGGACTATAAACGCTTTTGGTAGTCTTCCGCATATAAGCAGCAAACGCGCTTAAGTCGCGGTAGATTTGAGCCGAGGTTTTATGAATCCATTTAGTGCTATTTGTTCCGCCGTTGGAGTTACCATCAGCAGCAACAGCAAAGACAGAGACGTTAGGCTGGTTAAGAATGCCGAGCAACTGGCAACCAGGTTCACCTACGTAAGCAACTTGGTCAAGCTTGGCTTCCATAATCTCACGCGCGCCCATAGCTAAAGTGCTAGTTAGGCTTGTACCCGCTTTTTGAGCAGCTTCTAAATCACGGATTTTGTACTCAAACCCGTCTGCAATCTCATAGACTTTAGCAAACTTTTCTTCTACGAACGCATCGACCATGGGTATATCTTTTCCACCATTGGCAAGAACCGCAGCCTCACCAACCATCGTAAAGATTTTGTAGCTGTGAACTACTGTGCCGACCGGAATTTCGTCAGAGATATCAATAGCAGCGCCAGAAGCCAATAGACGCTCTGGGTACTCCTGCTTCACTACTTCGCGGCTAATATTCTTTAGCTCTTCGCGCAAAAACATCATGGACATTTATTTAAGTTCCTCTCTTAATTGTTAAGGCGCGATGGGAGCGCTAAATTCAATACAAGCCAAACCAGCCGGATAGTTACCCAAGAACCGAGCGCTAGTAACAGGTTGTGTGTTTGTTCCATCAGCAGCACCGCAAAATTGACCTTCAAAGCCTGCGTTAGTGCGATAGAATACGGGGTTAGCAGCGGTAACAGCAGCAGACGTTTTAACCCAAATTTTGCCTTGAGTCAGTACGTTTACAGCGTCAGTCGCTTCGTATTTACTTTGGTAGCGAGTGCGATCACGAACTGCAACACCCAAAAAAGTAGCATCAGCCGCAACTTTAACGCCGCGACGCTGGTTGTTAAGGATCGCTGCTCCTTTCGTGACAGCTAGACCAAAACCGATATCACCTTCAGCTATGCCCGTAAAATTGCGATATGAGTCGATGCCGTATTGCAAACCTGGAATTGCAGGTGAGTAACCTGTAGATTGCATAATATATTAAGTCCTATAGTGATTTAGATTTACGGCGATTTGTGATTGTCTGTGAATCGTTGGCAGATGTCTGAGGACGACTCTCATTTAGCATTTGCTGCATATTTTGGAAAGACGCAGCAGAATCAACCGCGATTTCTGTTTTCGGCGCTGTCGCTGGTGTTTCTTTCTTAGTTGCAGACAACGCAGCAAATAAGCCGTTTATGTAACTCTCGTCAGCTTCATCTAAGTTCTTAGCTAACTCAGGGTTAAGTTGAGCGATCGCGTTCTGCTTGATTTGCTTAGGAGATAAAGCACTATCAATTACGATTTCAGGCAACAACACTTTAACTTTCGACCAACTATCAAGCCGCGCTTCTACTTGCTTGTTTACTTCTTCACTAACGTCTGTATCAGCGATCGATGCTACTGGCTCAGGGGCTTTAACTGTTTCTTGCAGTGCTTGCACCATTGCAGTCAAATTAGCGATCGCGGTTAATGCTTCTTCCATATCAATTACTTGTAATTCGACAGATTCTAGTTCTATTTCGTCTGCTGCATCTAGTTTCAGTGCAACTTTATCGCCTGCTCTACCTGTGGGAACTAGCGCCACGTGATTAATTTTGATATTCTTTTGCAATGCAGTGTATTCATAAGCTCGGCTAACTTCACCGAGCAAGCCGTCGGTGTCTATCCAAGCACCGCTAGACTCTTCTAACTCGCAAGTATAACCACAAGATAGCTGACTAACTCCGTGCATAATTGCCGTGATGGCTTCTTTGTGTGTGATGGTGGCATTGCCAGATACAAAGCCGTCTTGATAACTCAAATCACCCACAAACCCAACGATAGACTTGGCAGAATCAGCCGTAACTATTCCGTCGTCAGGGTGAAATAGAACAACAGGAATCAAGTTAAATTCCTTAGTCGAACGCTCTACCTCCTCTGGCAAACGTAAGTCTAAGCGAACGCTACCGTCAGCTTGTGGGTACTCCTGCACACCAATACGACTAATCACAGCTTTACAGCGTAAAAAGCCGTAGGCATCTATATAAGCCGAGTCTTTATCTACACCGTCAACAACAAACATATACAACCTAAACAGACACACTTCTATTGCTTCCGGCGATGTACTGATCCTTACCCATTACCCAAGGGAAGCCGCCGAAATTTAATTGATTTTGATAAACGTTGCCGCAGGTTTGAATAGTCTTGTCACATCCTGCGGTTAGCTTAATTTGGTCGCCCACAGCAGCTATAAAAGGTAGCGGCTCCCATAGTGTTACTAGGTTATTTTCAAAGCTTTGGATAGTTCGTATTAGTCCTGAGTTAGCACCGCTTGTAAACTCAACCTCACCGTCTTTGAGGTTTAAGCCAACCCCTGACACCTTGAATTGAATAATTGATACTACTTCTGTAATATTTGTGTCAGATTGCAAGCCAGTTAAGCTTTTACGACATTTTGCATCACCAAACACCCACCTACAAAGGCTGCTTGTTTTGCAGACTGATTTTGATTGAAGTTTTTGCAAATAGCTACGTAGTTCTAGGGTTACTTGGTGATCGTTGAATTTAATCTCGCCTATTTGCCCTGTGAAGATTTTGTTACTGGTGTTTATCTGCCTTCGGTTAACGACGCTTATGGAGCAATCGCTATTGTTATAGGTTCCCTTTTTGATTTCACTAAGACTCCACACACCAGAATCATCAACAAATAAACGAGCCTCGCTCGAATCGACGTTTAGATCGATTGAAAAATCTAATGCAGATAAATCTAACCCGTACTTGCTTTGATATAGTTTGTTATCGACAAATAATGAGCGATCACAATCAACGGAGCCACCAATAGATATCGGGATTCCGCAAACATCAGGTTGTCCGTCTGAACGGATAATTTGCGTTATTTCTGCCGATATAACATAATTACTACTCATCTTGTTGTAATTGAAATTACCTTCTCCAACAACAACTACAGTAGTACGATGCGGCGGAATTCTATAAGAAGATGATGCTTGACTGCTTAAAATATTTAAACCATAAGCGTCATTGCTGCCCCCAAAAAAATAACCAACATCAAACCTTGGATCGATTCCTTCTATTTTTCCAGGGATTGGACTGCCTGAAATTCGCGTATCGTAATCAAAGATAAGAGTGTATGGATCGCCCTCTGGTGGATTTTCAAACTCGAAGTATTGAGAATAACTTACTGTTGCTGTTCCTACAATATGGTAATCGACCAGACATTGACCGTAAGTTTGCTCGTTATTTATCGGTTCTAAATCAAGAGTGTGGGAAAAAGAGGTCACAGTATCCCTAGTGATTGAGTTTGCATACAGACTTTTTAGAATCCCAGAGCAAGTAAATAGGCTTTCCTTATAAGTGAAGAAAGAGTTGATGCCCGAATTAGTAGTTGCGATCGCATCTCTTTCTTTAACTGCTTGGCTAATAACCCCGTCAACTATCCTAAAAAGGTCGTTTGTCCCCGAACTATTGCCTAAACGACTAGCGCCAAAATAAACAGCGCCACGAAACTCTTGTGCGTTAATAACATCATCTTGACAGCCCAAATTAACAGAGCCAACTTGAGTTATCACACCGTCAGATAGCCGCGAAACTTGAATTCCGCTATCTCCGATTGTGGAGAAGAGTAAAAGTGAATTGCGATCACTGTATAACCCAACAACGTTTACGCCTAACGTAACGTCGATCTCTTCCCAAGTTGATAAGTCCCTAGTGCGATAGAGCGTGGCTTGGTTTAGCTTTGTACCACCACAGTACAACCATCCATCATGAACGGCTAAAGAACGAGCAAGAAATCTGTTCTCGACATATGTTGATTGCCAGCTAGAACCGTTGAACGCGGTTATATACCCTTCTTGAACGACACATGAGCTAACAAGCCAGCCCTTAAAAACTGCAAACTTAAAATGCCTCTGGTTTGTACCAGCTAGCTTTTTAACTTGAGTTAAAGACTCTTTTGGCGCGTATCGCCACAGTTCGCCGCTAGAGAACCCGATATATAAAACACCTTTAGATTGAGCGATCGCCGTTGCGTTTCCACTAGCTGCGAATGTGGCTTTGGTGCGTGTATCTTTTTCGTCACTGATTACTAAACTAAAAAACCCAGACTCTTTAACTACGCAAGCAATCGCACTTAAATCAATGTCGTCATCTTGCGGTTCTAAGACGCAAGCAGCCTGAGCAGCGCCCACAGTCGTTCTATTTACGCTTGTCCATGCGTTTTTATCGCTAACAACGTTGTCTTTGTCTACGATTTTTAGATCACAGCTACCCAGAGCAAAAACCTCATCATCGCCGCCCACATCAACGGACAGCGATAAGTCGCTGTTAAAACGAGCTATGCTGCCCGCTTGCGTATCATCTCTAAACGCTAAACTACTGCCAGACGTAATACGATACATAGCGGTTAAATATTCCGCTTCGCATCTATTGATAGATGCGTTCGATATCTTAATATCTGTTTTTGACTTCTGCTCGGCTGTTCTTGGTTGGATATAGCCGTTAGCCGACTGCTGTACTTTTGTGCTGATTGTTAGGCTTGTGTCCGATTCTCTGGCTAACTCAGTGGAAAGTGCAAACTCATGTGAAAGCACACCGCAAGGAGCGGTAAAACTGATATCGTTTCCTTGTGTCGGTAGTGCGACTGTATCACTTAACCCCCAATAAGAGAAAAAGCGATCGCTTAGTTGTGGTGATTTGGTTTTAAAGCTCATGAGAAGAGAAGTAAGGGGTTTCAATGTTTGCCCAAGGCAGAGAGGCATCGCAATCGTCTAAAACTTCTTGCAGCCTAATCGAGTTTAGCTGTGCATAAGCGCCGCAAGGATCTTGTTTATTGATGAAAGAATAATTAATTGATTCATCTGCAAATATTACTGGAGTGTAAAAGCCTAATTCGTCCGGTAATTGATTGTTCCCGCCTGCTAAAATCTCTCCAGTTCCGCGCTTGATTTCGATGCCTAAAGGCGTGAGTTTTGATTGATCTGGGTAAGTGATCACTCTTGGTCTAACTACGAATGAGTTAGGGTTTTGCTTGACGGCGTAGAGTTTCGTTAAATACTTTTTATTTGTGTTGTTATCTAATAACAATTGACCTTGTGTATATACTCCTAATCCAGTGTCTTTCTTGCTTTTAGTGATTGAGTTATCTATTGGATCTTTGAATAAAAACGCTTTTCTTTTTCCTTCACAAGCTTGATAAACCTCAATTAATTTATCTAGTTCATGCTTGGTAATGAACCCCGCGTTAATTGTAAATTCAGCTAACGGTTGTGTCTTAGATGCGTTGCGACGTTCCACGCCAGATTCAGAAACTAATACCGGATTGTCTAATCGATAAGTAACGCCCATAGGCAGGTTTTCTAAAAACTTGATTCGACTCTCTAAAACTTCCATGTTCCAGATTAAGGGTAACTTGTTAGGGTGAGGTAATTAATGTTGTCCAATATGTTGTCTATGATCTAAGTGACGAAAATTTATGTTTTGTCTTTGACCTTCTTTTCAGGCAACATTAATTGTTAGGGAAAGAAACGGTCGGAGGATTAAAGTCGTCTCTGGCTTGCTTGGTGAATCTAAACTCATCTATGTAACCGATAAACCAATTACTATAAGTGTTAATATTAACGTCAAACGCACCTATCCTGAAATCACCTTTAGAAGTTAATGGACTGTTATAAGTAGTTATCGCGGTTTGCTGCCCGTCTTGATATAAATAATAATTTGAACCGTCCTTTACTAACGATACATAAGTCCATCTATCGATAAATACAGGTGTGTCGCTTATTAACGCGAGCGGGACGCTGCCGTTAGCTAATTGATGACCGAATATGATTCTCCTATCGGAAAGGACGTTTAAAAAATATCTGTCATTTCCCGTTGAAAAGCGGCTAAATATTGAAGATTCTCCGCTAGGTGAATCTGTAATTGTTGTCGGCACTCTAATAAAAAACTGAAAAGTAAAGGCGTTTAAACCGCTTAAATCAAAATCTGAATGATTGCCAAGCGATAAATAATCTCCGCTGCCATTGAAATAAGCGCTGGCTCCGCCAAATTTACTTTGAGTTGTAGATATCTGCGCCACACCAAAGCGCATGATCGTTTTTCCTTTTATATCCGTGAAATTCGTGCTGCCGTTTGCACCGTCGAAGTGAAGCAGCGCACCGACACTATTAAAATTGGGATCTATTTGTGATGGTGGTTGTCCAGATGATGCTGAAAATAACCCTGTAGGAAATACAAACATTATTTGTAATCCTTATTCAAACTGCACCGTAATATGTTGCCATCGCTATTGCAATAAAGTTCGTCTATAGCGTTTGGTGCGGTAGACAAAACTGGGATAACCCCACCAGGAAACTTAAAACTACTTCCATAAGATAGATTTCGCCCTCCTGTCGCATCCTGCTTGATAGTAAAGATATAGGTAGCGTCTTTAAGATTAATAGGGTTATTTAATAAGCGATTACCGCCAAGGACAACAGAAAACTTATTGCTTAACGACCCGTCTACAGAAATACTAGCAGCATCAGTCAAGGGGACGGTGATTGTTCCTTGAGTCTTGGTATATTGTTGGACTAAATTGAGATACGCGATACCAGACGGTAGAGCGCCGCCACCACCTGATAAAGATAGAGCAACCCAATCATCACCATCATAGTGATAAAATTTGTCCTCAGATTTTACATATATAGGTGTGATATTCACTGACGGCTGGACAAAAAACCAAGAGCTATTTACTCTCAACGCCAGGTTTTTATCGAAACCAGACCATACGCCTGTTGCGCCAGTTCCTACAATATACAAGCTCCCCTCTACAGGTGAAGCAGGAGGAGTTGACAAAGGCGGCTGCTGTGCTTTTACACCCGTAGCAATTTCTAGCAGCCTTAAAGCCTCATTATGCGTGAGGTGTTTGGCTGCTTGTCCCTCGGCTATTTCAGGTAAATAAAAGATAGGGGTTGTCATAGAAACTAGAAGAGGTATCTACTACTAGTTTCAGAGCATGAATGCAAGAGAAATAGCGATCAAAGAAGCTAGAGATTGGCTCGGCACTCCTTGGCAACATCACCAAAAAACTAAAGGCGTAGCTGTCGATTGTGTAGGGTTGCTAATGGCTGCTGCTGACGCTGCGGGTGTGGGGTTTGGGGACGTAGAGAACTACTACAGATCACCGAATGGGGACGCTCTATTAAATAAATTTCAAGGGTTATACAAGCAGGTCAATACCCGCTACCTCGGCTGTATAGTGCTGTTTCGCTTTGCTGGGGTACCCCATCACGTCGGGTTAATGACGAGTAACGATACTTTTATCCACGCATCGTTTAGCGATCGCTGCGTTGTCGAGCAAACGTTCGATCCGTTCTGGGAACGTCGATTAGTTGCAATATTCGATCCGTTTGAGGTTAACTGATGGCTCAGATATTTGGTACATTAGCCGTTGGTTTAACTACTCGATTTTTACTTGGTCTATTTGCGCCTTCTCAAAACACAGAATCACCACGCCTAGACGATTTGAGCGCGCCTAAATCAGAGTACGGAGCGCCGATACCTGCTATATACGGACAATACCGCGTAGGTGGTAACATTATTTGGGCTGAGGATATCAAAGAACACAAGAAAAAGAAGCGCAGCGGCAAGGGCGGCGGAGCGACTAACACAACGTACAGTTATACAGGATGCTTCGCGGCTTTACTTTGTGAGGGCGAGGTCGATTTAATTCGGGTCTGGCTCAACGGTACGCTTGCTTATAACGTCGAGAATACATCTAGAGATGGACAAAAACTAAACGAGCGATTTTTAGATAGTTGCGTATTTATGAGCGGCAGTCAAAGCCAAACGCCGATCACACGTATGCAGCAAAGAGACGGCGTTAATTTAACTCCGGCTTATCGAGGGTACGCTTATTTATTCTTTCAAGATATGCCGCTGAATGATTACGGTAACTCAATACCTCAAGTGTCGGCTGAGGTGCGCTCAAAAGATACGAGTAGAGCGTTGGTTAAAAATTGCGTCGCTTCTATCTGCAAAAAAGCTGGACTAAGTGACGATCAATTCTCTGTTGCAGATATAGAAGATTCTACAACATTTATCGGCTTTGCACTCAATCAATCCGGCGCAACTTACCGTGAGTATTTAGAGCAGTTGCAGCAGATTTATCAGTTTTACTGCTTGCCGAAAACAAGAGCAGGCGACGCGGGTAAGAACATCCGCTTTGTCCCGTATGATAAAGTTGTATCACGAACAGGCGTTAGCGATTTTAATAGCGACACCACCGGATTAAACCCTAACGAGCAATCAGACGAAGGGGCGATCATTGTTGAGCGCACAAACGAATCTGAATTACCGTCTAAAGTCGTCATCTCACACATAAACCCAGCGAAGTCGTTTGATAAAGATTCGTTCGAGGTTTCCGCGTCAAGGATAATCGACATAGATAATGCTTTCCAAGTATCGAGCGATTTGGCAATAGAAGTAGACAAAGCTAAAACAGCAGCCATTAAATTACTCAGTCAAATTCATGCGCGTAAAGATACTTACAAGTTTAAAATACCGAGCTTCACCCACGTAGATTTTAACGCTGGGGACGTAATAGAAATCACAGTTGACGGATTATCGCGCGTTCCAATCCAAGTACAAAAAATAGTCTACGGGCTAGACTTTAGCGCAGAAGTAACCGGAACTTTCTTTAGTTCGTTCGCTGGACGTGCAACGATCGCCCCGCAGCCCGTTAGACCAACACCGCCATCGAGCTACTACGGTGAAATAGATGCGATTCTCGCAGATACGGCGCTTATAAAAGCAGGCGAGGACGCTTTAGGCATCTATGTAGCAGCTTACACGCCGTCAAGAATGGGCGAATCGCAGATTCAGGTATCAATTAACGGTGGGGCGAGTTATGAAAACGTCGGCACAATTTCGGATGTAGCAACAACGGGCAAAGTTATTAACTTGTTACCTGCGGCAATACCTGACTTAATCGACAGAGCTAATAAAATCACCGTCGTTTTGGACAGCGGAACACTATCAAGCGTACCTCAAGACGCTTTTTTACAAAAACAGAATCTAGCTTTAGTGGGTAAAGAACTAATCGCCTTTAAAAACGCAGTTGCGATCGCACCCAATACCTACGAACTATCAGAGCTTATTAGGTATTGCAACGGCACAGAAGGCGAAATGTACTTACACGAAGCAGATGAGCCGTTTTTACTGTTGCTTGGCGATGGAGCAAGCTATTTCCGGCTAACTGGCTCTCAGGCTAATTTCAATAACCCAATTTTAGTACGAATTATCGAAGAGGGCGGGTTTACAGCTACGCCAGCCAGCATCATACCCAAAGGATTAGGGGTTAAACCTACTCTATTAGCTAATGTCCGCGCATACAGAGACGAGCAAAACGAGATTCAAATCAGATGGTTTAGAACAAGTCACCTCGGCGATCAGTGGATAGACGGGGCGGAAACAGCGACGACCGCACCAGATGAAACGACTTTTATATCGATAGTTGCTCAAAGTAACCCAAGCGCTGCGCCAAAGGTTTATACGACCAAGCAAGCCGCGTTCATATATACTTCGGCTATGCAAATAAGCGATTTTGGTTCTAATGTTCCTGTGTTTATCACTTTAGATCAAGCCAAGGATGGAACTATTCATGGCTACGCGACGACGGTTAAGGCATGAGTATTTAAGGTAGCTATATTTAATATAATATAAGAGAGCCTTAAAAAACGCTGTATAGGTTGCTAAGTAACGGTTCTGGACGTTTAAAAAAGTACCGATCGCCTTGTGACACCTATTGTGCCAGTGTTTTAACGCTAAACGTAAGAGAATCTCGGACTTACGTGTTTGTACTGAGGTTATCTATAGAGTCACTAGATATACTAAAAGAGTAGCGGGAAAAACTTTCACCTCATCCCCGCTACTAAGGAATAAACCTCGATGTCTAGTATAACCGTTTTTAGTTTTAACTCAAGCCAAGTTCGCACGATTGTTATAGAGAATGAGCCTTGGTTCGTAGCCAAAGATGTCTGTAATCTTTTGGAAATAGTCAACGTTTCGCAAGCTCTACAAGCGTTAGACGACGAGGAAAAGCTGATATATAGTTTACATATATCAGGTCAAAACAGAGAAACTGCCGTTATTTCTGAGTCAGGTTTGTATACTTTAATCGTGCGATCAAACAAACCACAAGCCAAGCCATTTAGAAAATGGGTAACGGCTGAAGTTCTCCCCACGATCAGAAAAACAGGTAAGTATCAAACTCAACCAGATTTTGACATACCTAAAACGCTATCAGCGGCTTTGTTACTTGCTTCAAAACAAGCAGAAACAATCGAATTACAGCAGCAAAAGATAGCTTTAGATGCACCTTATACCGCGCTTGGACAAGTTATCGAAGCGTCAGAAGGGGAAATCAAAATAGGCGAGTACGGCAAAGTAGTCGGCATAGGACAAAACAAACTGTTTGAGTTGCTTAGAGACAAAGGAATCTTGTCTAAGGCAGAAAGCAACTGGAACATCCCTTATCAAAAATATATAGATCAGGGGTATTTTAAATGCACAGAGAAAGTAACTCCTGTCGGTATCAAGCTTGTGCCGCTAGTTACGCCAAAAGGACAAATATGGCTACAAAAGCAATTGTCAAACGTTTTAGTTCTTAGGACGGCTAACTAATGAGCAGTACATCAGAAGCACAAAAAGCAGCCCAGAAACGCTACGACGCACTAAACCCTATACAGACAGTCAGACTGCCTTTAGACGCGGTAGAGGTGCTAAAACAAGCCGCTAAAGATAGAAAAGACGGGTATAGAGGATTGCTGAAACAAATAATTTTAGAATGGGTAAAAAACAATGAAGTACAAAATTGAACTAGACAAAGAGCCAGGTATGATTAAAATCAGCCCAGCTACAGGATATAACCGCAACTGCTCGGTTTATGCAACGCCGGAGCAATGGAAAGAAGAACTAGCCGCTAAGGATAATCATCAGCTTGCGCAGCGTTGGGGAGAGTCTTTAGAGCAAATAGTAGCTTTTACTCTCTTCTGGCGACTATAAAAGCGCGATCGCACACTTCAGCAGAAAACCCAGGCTAACTACCTGGGTTTTTCAGTTTCAAAATTTAAGTCTCTTTAATATAGTATATTATAAGAGAACCTTAAAAAACCTGGAAAACATTGCTGCTAAAGGGTTTCAGACGATAAAAAAAGTACTGATCGCCTTGTGCCAGTGAGTGGACAGTTAGTAATCCCAAACGGCGCGATATCCGCGTAGATCCAAATGAGTAAAGCCCCTTCCCCTAGCTTGTCCGCGACCAACCCCGCCCCTATTAGACCATCTCTGCAATAGAATACGCTCGACTTCAAGCGGGTTCAATCCTGGTACAGAAATGTCTACGGCATGACCCTGAATGTGGGTACTTTGAGAAGCTCCGCCCACTGCTCGGTTAATTTCTCTAGGACGGAACCAGCTAGTTACCTTCACGGGGCGATCCTGAAACCAACCCCGCACAGTCTCTAGCTCCGTAGCTATTTTAATCACGTTGGCGACTACAGATTTATCTTTCGGTATTCTTCGCAAATCTCCGTTAAGAACCTCCGACCAGACGAAATGACCGTTGGCTATAACAGGTTCATTAAGCCCTACTACTTTGCCGCCTGGTAGTTTAATCGTTTGCCTAGGTTGAGATGGCTTAACGATGGTGCTAGCGGGTTCTTGTTTCGTTTCCCCGCTATTTGCACGGAATAGCTCAATAACTTCCTTTTGTTTGGGGCTGGTTTCCCAAAGCAGCTTTAACGCGGCTTGTTGGTGCGGCAATTCTCGGTAGTAGCGAGGAATATTTAGCGGATCGAAAGTCGCCATAAAAACAGACAAGTTCGGGACTTGTCTAGGTTCAAATAATCAGTGATTATGCTGATTGTGGTTTTTCCTTAGATTTACACAATCGGTATTAAT
>JACCDU010314460.1_pt1 | contig 13982 bp, 9 predicted proteins | sample 7446081 | NCBI WGS metagenome assembly JACCDU01 (sample SAMN15323447, study PRJNA562643) | freshwater metagenome | isolation source: river surface water | place: USA:Blue River Watershed | collected 2017-08-17 | reverse complement strand
CGGCGTACAGCTGAGTGTTGTTCACCCCTTCCACTTGCACCAGCTTCGCGCCCTCTAGCTTGGCACCTTCGCTCTTGACGTTGTTGCCCAGCACTTTGATGCTCTGGCCTTGCAACTCTGTGACTTGCGCTGTTTTGTCCAAGGTCTCGTGTTGGGTCGTGGTGGTACTGCTCTTTAAACCACCCCAACTGCTACTTGTGCTGCTGGTGGTCCAGTTGTGTTGCTGGGTATCGGTGTTGAACCCCAGTTTCACATCACCAGCAGACATAACGTTCACATCTCCCTTGGAGGATTGGACAGTGGCAGCATCCAACTGCACGCTGTTTTGACCATAGAGGGTGACGCCTTGGTCGCCGCTGATGCTGCTGCGCTTAGTGACCGAGCGTTGGTTTACATCACTACCGCTTTGTGTTTTGCTGTAGGCCTGCTCGCTGGTGAGTTCCACCGCACCGCCAGCCACTACTGCGGCTTGTTTGCCTGCGTGCATTTGCAGGCTTTGTGCGCTCACATCGCTCTGGGTGGCTTGCACTAAGGCGTTGCCTCCCGCTTGAATGTTCACGCCTTGGACTTCTTCGCTGTGGGTGTTGGTGCTGGTGAGTCCTCGTATCAGGCTGGAGAACCACCCGCCTCCTCTTGCTGCTGTGCTTTTGAGGTTGACTGTTTCGCTGTTTTTAACGGCTTGCAAGTCCACATCGCCTTGGGTGGATGAGAGTTTGAAGTCTCCTGCGGCTTGGAGCTGGCTGCCTTGGGCCACCACATTTTTTGTGGCTTCAATGGTGAGGTTGCCGCCCGAAGTGACGTTGGTGGTTTCATAGCGCACTTCGTCTTTGGTGCTGCCGTTGGCGCGCACCACATGGGATTCGTGTTTCTCTGCATTTAAGGCAATGTTGCCGCCTGCGCTCAGGCGCGCATCACCCTCAGCTTTAATTTGGCTGGCCGTCAAGGTCAGGTCGTTGGCGGTGTCTATGCTTAACCACCCGCCGCTTTGAATACTGGCGTGTTTCAAGTCCACGCTGTCAGCCACGATGGCCACGGCTTTGCCGCCGCTGTAGCTGCCGCCACCGCTCACGCTGCCGCTGGCGTTGATGGCCAAGCTGTTGCTGGCTTGCAGCGTGCCTGTGTTTTCTAGCTCGCGGGTGGTGATGGCTACGTCTGTGCCGACAATCCTTGCACCTTTGTTGTTGTCATTGTTTTGGTCAAGGTGTGCAACGTAGAGCTTGGGCACAAGCACGCGTTGGCCATCGACCATTTGCCATTCGGGCCACACCATGTCTTTGGTCAGGGCTGCTTGTTGGGCGGGGCTCAAGGCATCGCCCAAACCAAACCCAAACTGGGCTTGGGCCAACAGGCCTGCGTCCATGAGGCCCATCATCAGGTCGTAGTCGTTGTCGGTGCCTGCCACCAAGTGGGTGCGGCCTTTGAGGGCGTACATCTGGTCTTGCACGAGCTGGGTTTCGTACCAAGCATCGCCTAAGAGTTTGATGCCGCTGGGCATGAGGCCCAAACGGGTGAGCAAGTAGTCAGAGCCAGCAAATTTGTCGTAGCTGGTGTATTGGCCGTTGGTGGCGGGGGTGTAGAGGTCGCTGCGGCCTTTGATGAGGTAGGGCGAGTCGGCAGGGGCTTTTTCAAAGAGGCCTGTTTTTTCGTTGGGAACAACGTAGTGGCTGAAGTCAAACGTGCCATCGGGTTTGAGCACAATGCCGTCAGACAAGGCCTTGGGGCTGCCCAAGTTGAGGCCGGGCGCCGAGCCAGCGGTGCTGCTGGATGGGCCATTGACAATGCCAAAACGGTCTTTGAAGGCTTGGGTCAGTGGCGATGCCGTGCCAGAGCGCTCGTCCACAATGGCCACGCGGGGATCCCCCGATAAGCCTGCAAAGCCGTCGCGGGTGTCGATGGTTTGGTTGTCAATTTTTTCGGTGGCTGTGACCTTGACAGTGCCGCCTGCAGAAATGACACCACCCCATGTTTCGCTGTAGCTCACCGTTTGGTGGCAGTTAAAACAAGCCGCTTTGACCACATAGTTTTGCGTTTGAATGGCGCCATACGCACGGTTGGTGAGCAAGCGTGTGCCAATGTTGGCATTCAACCGCGCAGAGATGATGCCGTATTCGTTGTTGAGCGTATCGGCTTTGATGTTGAGGTTTTTGCCCGCCAAGATTTCGGCATTCTTGCCATCGGCGTTAAACGTGTCTTTGGCGGTGGTGGTGATTTTTTCGCTGGTGACCGATCTTTCTACGATGGCACGGGCATTCACCGTTGGCACCACGGCACGGTTGGTGATGGTGTTGGCCTTGAGGTTGATGTCGCCTTGCGCTTCAATGCGGCCAATGTAGTTGAGCACGCTTTGTGCGTTGTCACCCGCTGCATTGCCTTGGATGGTGATGTCACCCATGGCATACATGCGCCCACCGTTGTTGACCAACTCGACACCGTAGTGGTTTTGGTGGCCCCCGCTGTAGATGAGTGCTTGGTTTTCTAAATATTGGGTTTGGGTGTTGAGGTCCCCGCCCGAAGCTAAGGTGGCTTGGTTGAGCACCTTGTTGGCTTTGATGGTGAGGCTGTGGTTGCCTTGCACCATGCCGGTGTTGCCCAGCTCAAGTGAGGTTTCACGACTGCGACCTTGCAGCACCGTGTCTTGACCAGTCAGGGTGCCGCTATTGGTGATGCTGTCGGCTTTGACGGTCAAACTGTCATCGCCTTGCACGCGTCCCGTGACGACCAATTTGTCGGCTGTCACGGTGGCTGTTTTGCCTCGAATTTGTTGATCAACTTCAAGCTGTCTGGCTGTGACGCTCAAGGCGTTGCCAGCCGCCATTTGCCCACTCAACACATCACCTTGTGCATTGACGGTGAGGTTGCGCCCCGCAGCTAAGCTGCCTTGGCGGTTGTCTAGCAGACCAGCGCCCGTGTTGAGCGTCAAGTCGTTACCCGCTTGAATGATGGAGGTGGGTGTGTTGAGCACGATGACAGGTGCATCAGGCGCGGTCATGTCGCTGGGTTTGCCATTGGGCTGAACGGTGTTCGTGCCCGAGGTGCCTTCGTTGATGGCAGGCACAGCCGCTTTGGCTGTGACAAGTTGTTGCTCTGCGGCTGTGACCGCAGCCTTCGCGTTATCGCTGGCAGTTTGGGCCGTGGCAACATTACTTTGCGCCTGTGCAATGGCTGTGGCTGTGCTGGTTTTATCTGCTTGAACTTTGGTCAAGGTGTCTTTGGCCGCTTGCAAAGCCGAGGCTTTGGTTGTGGCATCAGCATTAGCGGCATCCAAAGCAGACTGTGCTTGTGTAACGGCATTTGATGCCTTGATGTCTGCATTCCAGTCGTACCCGCTTGTGCTGGTCGTGGCACCGTTATTGGCTTTGCTTTTGTCTAAAAAATTCAGGCTACTGCCACCACTGAGTTGTGCACGCGTGGGGTCGGTGATGATGCTGTTAGCCGTGACAGTCGCGTTGCCCGTGCTGCTGATCTTGCCTTTGATGTTGACCAACTGCCCCTTGGTGGAGGCCGGTGAGTTGGCTGTGCCAACGCCGGCTTGGACAATGACGCTCAAGGTGGCGGGCTGCGCACCTGTGGCTGCTTTGGTCTGAATGATTTGGCCTTGGGTGTTGTCGATGTCACCTGCGCCAACAACAAGGCTTTGACCTTGGCCTTCAATTTGGCCTTGGGCATTGTTGATCGCCAAACCGGCTTGCACTTGGGCTGTACCCGTGCCTTGGTGCAAGATTAAACCACTGCCGTTGTCCACATTGCCTGTGGCAGTGATGTTGAGGTCGCCTTTGCTGCTGAGCGTAGCGCGGTTGTTATACAGATCCACCGCCTGGATGGTGAGTTTGTTTTTAGCCAGGATGCTGCCGCCCGTGTTGTCCACCGTATCGGCTTGAATGCTGATGTTGCCGCTGTCCACAGCAGTACCGCTGCTGGTGATGTCGGTGCTAATTTGGTTCGTATTGGTCACACGGCCATAGCCACTGATGCTCACGCGATTAGCTGCGATGACACCACTGTTGGCGACGACTGTTTGGCTGAGTTTGTCAGTGGCAGGAATACTGCTGTCTTGATACGAAGAGAGTGTGAGCTGGTTGGCTTGCACGCGCCCTGTGTTGTTGAACTCTTGCGTTTGAACATTCACCGCTGAGCCACTCACGCTACCGCTGTTTTGGAGCGTCCAAGCTTGGTTGACGTTCAAGCCTGCGGTGGCTTCGATGTCACCTGAGTTGTTGATGCGACGCGCATCGAGTGTGGTTTGCCCTTCTGTGTGGACACGCCCCAAGTTGTTGAGTGTGGTGGCGCGTATCACCGCGTCACCGCTGCTGGCCACCGTGCCTGAGCCAAGGTTGAGCAACTTATCGGTCGTGATGTCTAGCGTTTTGCCGTTGAGTGTGCCGGAGTTTTCTAGATCGACCGTTTGGGTTTTGAGCTGTGCTTGTGCATTGACACTGCCGGTGTTGACCAATTGCCCATCGCTGGTGATGCTGATGTTGCCAGCACTGATGAGCGTGCCGTCCACACGCACACCAACGCCTGTGCCAGTCGCCACCAATTGAATTTGGTTGGCATACATGCCGCCCAACGCCGCGATGTCAAGCGCGCCTTTGATATCCGCTTGTTTGTTCAGGCTCAAGTCGTCATAACGAATGTCGTTGCCACCGGCCACTGCATTGATTTTGTCGGCATGAATGCCACCTTGAATGTTGATGACTTGCGAGAGCAAATCCACCCGACTATCGGGCGCACTTAAGCCCTCGCTACCAATGACCACTGAGCCTTGGCGAATTTTGAGCCCTTCTAATTGCCCCGAACTGCCCCACATGGGTGTGCCCGTGCTGAGCGTGACGCGACTGGTGTTGATAAAACCACAGCCGTTGCAGGTGATACCGTTTTCGTTAGCAATGATGACATCGGCCTTTTTGCCTGCAACCTCTAAGAACCCTTGCAATTGCGATTGCTTGGCCCCCACCACTTCATTCAGAATCATCTTGGCTTCGTTGCCTGCCCTGAGGTTGGGGTTACCTTCTACCCAGCCTGCCAACGATGTGTTGCTGTTGTTGGCGCCGTTGTTCAAGATGAGGCCTTGCTTGCCCACGTTAAATTCTTGGTAAACGTTGTGCGATACGCCTGCCCCGTTGGGCGTTGCAATGTTGACTTTAGGCAACCCGTTTTGCGTTTGGTCGACATACGCCCTACGCCCATCGTTAGGTGTCCCCCCGTTGATGACCACTTGCGCGAAAACCAAAGCTGGCCCCAACAAATAGCTGGCCAACATCACGCTGGCAATTTGGCGACGAGAGAGATGGTAGTAGGTCATGATGTACTCACTCACAAAGCAATACTGAGATGGGCCAACCAGCGCACGCGTGATTCGCTGGCAAATTCTTCGGGGCGACTCAACGCTCGGGTGTAGGCAAGATCTGCTTTGACCTTGCCCCAATCCATGCGCACGCCCACGGCCATGCCCGTGACATGGTGTTGACTAACTTGCTGTTGGGCTGTTGGTTTGATGTGGCCAGCGTCGTAGCCGATATAGGGTGTCAAGCTGAGCTGATCTAATCGAACTGGACTGCTTTCCAGATCGTTACGCCACCATGCCCCCGTGGCGCCATAGAGGCTGTTGTCTTGGTAGCCACGCACGTTGTAACGACTGCCGACATACATTTGTGCGAGTGTGGGCACGTTGTTTTGCGCATCTTGCACTTGCAAGCTTGACCGCCAAATACCCTTGTTGTCTGGCAGTGGGACTGTTAAGTTGGCCTGCGCTTTGTGCGCCCAATAACGCGGGTCGGTACCGCCCGGAATGCTGCTCATTGCATCGAGCGCACCCGTCCCCTGATCCTTGCGCAGCTGCCAGTCAAAGATGTTGTTGCCAAAGTATTTTTTGCCTTTGACGCCTACATAGGCCACGGCCAGTCGACGGTATTGGCTATCAATGTTGATGCCCTGCGTGAAGCTACGCTGGTGTGTGAAGTCCAACCCTGCAATTAAACTGAGCTTGCTGCTTTGGTCTCGGGTGAGCAGGTATTCATAGCTCACCCCAGCCTTTTTAGAGTGCGTTTGGAGCAAGTAGTTTTGATTGATGCCCGGCAGTGTGAAGTCTGTGTTGAATAGAGCGAGTGATGTGCCCCATAAGTGGTTGCCATCTGACAGTGTGTAGTTGGCTGTGAAGCCTTCAAAGTTTGACCTTAGCGTGCCGCGATCTAGGTTGTGGTTATAGCCAAGTGCCAATTGATCGTTGCGACCTAATAAGTTATCAATTGAAAACTCGGTATTGCTGCGCCAATAACCCATGCTGGCGTTACCACTGTTGTCAACCATCTCGGTCCAACGCGTGCGTGGTTTTTCAACCATCTCCACCACCACCACCGATGTGCCTGGCTCTTTGCCTGGATAGATTTGAAACTTGGCCTCTTGAGAGGGCACACGGTTGAGGTTTTCTAAGCCTTGCTCGAGATCACGAAGGTTGAGGTAGCCCTTTGATGTGCGTGGAAACGCTGCGCTCAACCGCTCATCTTCTGGCTTGTCGCTGAATCGATAACCCTCAACTCGCCCCGGCACCACACGTAAAACCAATTCGCCACCGTTGATGTCTTGCTCTGCGGCGTAAACGCGAGTGGTCGTCCAACCTTTGGCTTGATACCAACGGTTGAGATCACCCAACAAAGCATTGACTTCTTCAGCCACCAAGCACCGACCAATGTACGCAGCCAGCACTTTCTGAGGCTGATTACCCATTGCGTCAGGATGCCCCTCTAAACGGATGTTTTGGATGACTCGACACGCACCAGCTTGTGGTTTAGATGCTTGGCTTGATGTAGCAGCATCACTCTCAGGTGAGAGTGAATCAACCTCTCTGACATCCCTTCGTGTAGCGTCTTGCACAGCTCGTTCGTGTTGACGAACGGCAGCGTCCAATGCCGAGGTTTGGGCGTATGTGTTGCACCAAGAACCGAAACACGCCAACACCATGCAGGCCATACGCCACCGCGAAAGCCCACCCTTATTGCTCACCCTCATCAGCACCCCTGTTATTAAGGGTGCGAATTTTATATTTAATTAATATTAAAGTATTAGTTAATTTTATTCAAATGGATGCTCAACATGCCAAACGAGCTTCATTCCAGCTGCTAATCACGATGGAGGCACCCGCCTCGCGCAACACCTGCGCATCCGCGCCCGCCGGCGCATAGCCCCACACGGTGGCGCCCGCGGCCACCCCCGCCGTCACGCCAATGGGCGTGTCTTCCACCACCAAACAACGCTTGGGGTCGGCTTGCAAATGCGCGGCAGCGGCCAAGTACACATCGGGGAAGGGCTTGCTGCGCGGGGTTTCGTGGCCGCTGAAAATGCGCCCCTCAAAAAACTCAGCCAAGCCCACGCGCTGCAACATCATTTCGACCTTGTAGCGGTCTGCACCTGAGGCCACAGCAATGCGGCCTTGGCATTGGGTATGCCAGTAACGCACAGCATCGAGGGCGCCATCAATCAAGGTGATTTCAGTTTCAAGACGCAGGTTACGGCGGCGATAAAACTCGTCCATGAACGCATCGGTCAAGGGCTTGCCGGTGTGGCGCTCAATCAGCTCAGCGCGGCTGCGCACGGTGTACCCCACAAAGTGGGCCATGCATTCGGCCAAACTCAAGCGCCAGCCGTTTTCTTCCAGCATGTCGCGCAGCGCACCGCAGGTGATGGCTTCGCTGTCGACCAACACGCCATCGCAATCAAATAAAACTGCTTCAAAAGTCATGCGGGAATTATCGACGGGTGCACACGCGGCGCTGCCATGAGGCGCGATCAGGATTGATCGCCATCCACGTAAAACCAACGACCATCTTCACGCACAAAACGGCTGCGTTCGTGCAAACGCACTGCTTGGCCCTGCACGCGGTAACGCGCGACAAACTCCACCTCGGCAGTGTCAGCGTCCGTCACTTGGTGTTGGCGCACGTCCAAGCCCAGCCACTTGGCACCCGCGTCAAAGTCGAGCGACGCAGGGCGCGTGCTGCTGTGCCATGTCGCCAGCAAGTAGCTGGGTTGCTCGCGCACAAACGCGCTGTAGCGCGAGCGCATGAGGTGTTCGGCATCAGGCGCTGGCGTGGTGCTGAAATGGTCGATAAAGCGACCGCAGCAATCGACGTAGGCCACAGGGCGTTTCCGTACATCCACGCGCCCGCAAGGGCAAACCTGCGCGGCGCTCATGCGCAAGCCTTTGCGAGAACGACCGATGCAAACACCATCAAGCCAACGCGCGTTGGATGATGATTTTTTGCACGTCGCTGGTACCTTCATAAATTTGGCACACGCGCACGTCGCGGTAAATGCGCTCCACGGGGAAGTCGCTCACCACGCCGTAGCCACCCAAGGTTTGAATGGCGACGCTGCACACCTTCTCTGCCGTTTCGCTGGCAAAGAGTTTGGCCATGGCGGCTTCTTTCAAACAAGGCAAACCCGCGTCGCGCAAGCTGGCCGCGTGGTACATGAGTTGGCGTGCGGCTTCGAGCTGTGTGGCGCAGTCGGCCAAGCGGAAGCCCACGGCTTGGTGGTTGAAGATGGCGGTGCCAAAGCTCACACGTTCTTTGCTGTACTGCAACGCGGCTTCAAACGCGCTGCGGGCCATGCCAATGCTTTGCGCGGCAATGCCAATGCGTCCGCCTTCCAAAGCGGACAAGGCAATCTTGTAGCCCTCGCCTTCTTGACCAATGAGGTTCTCTGCGGGAATGCGGCAGTTGTCAAAGTTGATTTGTGCGGTGTCGCTGCTGTGCTGGCCGAGCTTTTCTTCCAAGCGGGCCACGTGATAACCGGGGGCGTTGGTGGGCACGATGAAGGCACTCATGCCCTTTTTGCCTGCGCCTTTGTCGGTCACGGCGATGACGATGGCGACGTGGCCATTTTTGCCACTGGTGATGAATTGCTTGACGCCGTTGATGACGTATTCGTCACCCTCTTTGGTGGCGGTGGTGCGCAAGGCTGAAGCGTCGGAGCCCACGTGTGGCTCGGTCAAACAAAAGGCGCCCAGCATATGGCCTTGCGCCAATTCGGTGAGCCATTTCTTTTTCTGCGCATCGTTGCCGTAGCGCATGAGGATGGCGTTGACGGGGCAGTTGGTCACGCTGATGGCGGTGCTGGTGCCACCATCGCCTGCGGCAATTTCTTCCAACACCAAGGCGAGGGTGAGGTAGTCCAAGCCTGCGCCGCCCAACTCTTCGGGCACGCAAATGCCATACGCGCCGAGCGCGGCCAAGCCTTTGTGTACTTCGTGCGGGAAAGTTTCTTCTTTGTCCCACTTGGCGGCGTTGGGCCAGAGTTCTTGCTGAGCAAAGTCGCGCACGGCATCGCGAATCATGATTTGGTCGGGGGTAAGCAACATGGCAGGTTCCGTTTCAAAGAAAGTATGTGAACAGCCTCACCATGCAATGGTGCTGCCGTCGTAAGACAAAAACTGGCCCGATTGTTCGGGGGTGATGTTGGCCAAGGTTTGGCGCATGCGTGAGACCGCTTGCTCGGGCGTGAGCGTGGCGTTGGGGCCACCCATTTCGGTTTGCACCCAACCCGGATGCAGCGCCACGATGCGCGCTTTGGGATACGCAGGTTGCGCGGTGCGCACCACCATATTGAGCGCGGCTTTGCTGATGCGGTACAACGCCGCATCGCTGCTGTGCGTGCCTTGCAAACTGCCCATGACGCTGCTGACAAAAGCCAACACGCCACCTGCGGCTTCGACCTTGTTGGCGATTTGCGGCAAGGTCATCATGGCGCCCATGACGTTGGTGTGCATCACGCGGTCAAAGGCTTGCTGGGTGGGCGCGTTGTCAATGGCGGCTTGGTCAATGACACCCGCCACATACATCGCAACATCGAGCTTTTCGCCATCGAGCATCCAATCCAAACCGCTCACGCTGATGGGGTTGGCCACATCCACACGCAAGGCTTGTGCGCCCATGCTTTTGAGCAGTGCCAAGCCTGCATCGTCACGTGCAGTGGCAATGACGCGCCAGCCATTGGCGAGGTACTGGCGCACAAGCTCTAAGCCAATGCCGCGTGACGCACCGAGGATGAGCGCGGTTTGCATGCGCGTGTTGGGCGTGATGCCTTAGATCACTTCAAGGGCAACGGCCGTGCCCTCGCCGCCGCCAATGCACAAAGTGGCCAAACCTTTTTTGAGGCCGCGTGCTTTGAGCGCGTGAATGAGCGTGACCATGATGCGCGCACCCGATGCACCAATGGGGTGACCCAAGGCACAGGCGCCACCATTGACGTTGACTTTGTCGTGCGACACGTTGAGCTCTTTCATCAAGGCCATGGGTACCACGGCAAAGGCTTCGTTGACTTCCCACAGGTCCACGTCTTCCACTTTCCAACCGGCTTTGGCCAAGGCTTTTTGGGTGGCACCCACAGGGGCGGTGGCAAACCACTCAGGCTCTTGCGCATGCGTAGCGTGACTGACGATGCGGGCCAAAGGCTTGCAACCCAATTGCTTCGCAGTGCTCTCACGCATCAACACCATGGCAGCGCCACCGTCGTTGATGGACGAGCTAGAAGCGGCGGTGATGGTGCCGTCTTTTTTGAACGCAGGCTTGAGCGAGGTGATTTTGTCGAGCTTGATCTTGCCTGGGCCTTCGTCAATCGAAATCACGGTCTCGCCGGCACGGCCTTTCACCCTGACAGGGGTGATCTCGGTCGCGAATGCACCGCTTTCGGTGGCAGCTTTGGCGCGTTGCACGCTGGCAGTGGCAAATGCATCTTGTTCGGCGCGCGTGAAGCTGTATTTGGCCGCGCAGTCTTCACCAAAGGTGCCCATGCTACGGCCTGGTTCGTAAGCGTCTTCCAAACCGTCGAGCATCATGTGATCAAAAATGCGGTCGTGGCCAATGCGATAACCGCCACGGCCTTTGAGCATGAGGTAAGGCGCGTTGGTCATGCTCTCCATGCCACCGGCCACCAACACATCGTGCGTACCTGCCAACAACATGTCGTGCGCAAACATGGCGGCGCGCATGCCCGAGCCACACATCTTCGACAACGTGACAGCGCCAGCGCTCTTAGGCAAACCGCCTTTGAACGCCGCTTGGCGTGCCGGCGCTTGGCCTTGACCTGCCATCAAGCAGTTGCCAAACAAGACTTCGGTGACCAACTCTGGATTGATGCCCGCGCGCTCCACCGCGGCCTTGATGGCGGCACCACCGAGGTCATGGGCGGCGAGGCTCGAGAAGTCGCCTTGAAAGCTGCCCATGGGTGTGCGCGCGGCGCTGACGATGACGATGGGGTCTGCGTGAGTGGTCATTGAGAAGTCTCCTAAATGTTTTGAAAATGAAACGCAGGCGCGCTTTAGGCGCCGCGTGGATAACGTTTGAGGGCGTTGCGAAACACCTCCATCACCTCGCCGGCGTGGTTCATGCTCACGCCCAAGTCTTTGGCAATGCCGTCTTTGAGGCCGTAGCACCAGCCGTGCACCGACACTTTTTGGCCGCGGGCCCAAGCGTCTTGCAGCACGTTGCTTAGAGCCACGTTGCCCACTTGTTCAATGACGTTCATTTCGCACAGCACGTCTTCTTGCACAGGCACGGGCAAGTGGTCGAGGCGACGGCGGTGACGAATCTTCACGTCGTGCACATGGCGCAGCCAGTTGTCGGCCAAGCCCACACGCGCACCGCGCAAGGTGGCCAACACGCCACCGCAACCGTAGTGACCCACCACCAAGATGTGCTCCACCTTCAAGAAGTCGACCGCGTATTGAATGACAGACAAGGCATTCAAATCGGAGTGCACCACCACGTTGGCCACGTTGCGATGCACAAACACTTCACCAGGCTCCAAGCCTGTGATTTGGTTGGCGGGTACGCGACTGTCGGAGCAACCAATCCACAAGTACTTGGGGTTTTGTTGCTGCGACAGGTGCGAGAAAAAGCCGGGCTGCTCGCGCTCCATGCGCGAGGCCCATTCGCGGTTGTTGTCAAAGAGGTGTTGCAGTGAATGTGGCATTTTTGTTTCCCTGTTGCATGTTGACGATCCAGCCCTCATGCTACGTGGGGCGGGATATCCCTACATTGTCTCGGCAAACAACTCGCGGCCAATCAGCATGCGGCGGATTTCGCTGGTGCCTGCACCGATTTCATACAGCTTGGCGTCGCGCCACAAACGGCCCAGTGGGTATTCGTTGATGTAGCCGTTGCCGCCAAAAATTTGCACGCCTTCACCGGCCATCCATGTGGCTTTTTCGGCGGTCCACAAAATGACGGACGCGCAGTCTTTGCGCACTTGACGCACGTGGTCCAAGCCCAACATGTCGAGGTTTTTGGCCACGGTGTAGGCGAAGCTGCGAGCGGCTTGCAACACGGTGTACATGTCGGCCACTTTGCCTTGGATGAGCTGAAACTCGCCAATGCTTTGGCCAAACTGTTTGCGGTCGTGGATGTAGGGAATGACGTTGTCCATCACCGATTGCATGATGCCCAAGGGGCCGCCCGTGAGGACCGCACGTTCGTAGTCCAAACCGCTCATCAACACTTTGGCGCCCATGTTGAGGCCGCCCAAAATGTTTTCGGCAGGCACCTCGACGTTTTGGAACACCAGCTCGCCGGTGTGGCTACCGCGCATGCCCAGCTTGTCGAGCTTTTGCGCGATGCTGAAACCTTTCATGCCTTTTTCAATCAAGAAGGCGGTGACGCCGCGTGCGCCCAACTCGGGTTCGGTTTTGGCGTAGACCACCAAGGTGTCGGCGTCGGGGCCGTTGGTGATCCACATCTTGTTGCCGTTGAGCACGTAGTAGCCGCCCTTGTCTTCGGCTTTTAACTTCATGCTGATGACGTCAGAGCCCGCGCCGGGTTCAGACATGGCCAAAGCACCCACGTGCTCGCCGCTGATGAGTTTGGGCAAGTACTTGGCGCGTTGTGCATCGTTGCCGTTGCGCTTGATTTGGTTCACGCACAAGTTGCTGTGCGCGCCGTAAGACAGACCCACGCTGGCCGACGCACGAGAGATTTCTTCCATGGCCACCATGTGAGCCAAGTAGCCCATGTTGGCGCCGCCGTATTCTTCGCCCACTGTGATGCCGAGCACGCCCAAATCGCCCATCTTGCGCCACAGGTCCATGGGGAACTGGTCGCTATGGTCAATCTCCGCAGCGCGTGGGGCGATTTCGGCTTGCGCAAATTCACGCACGGCGTCGCGCAAGGCGTCAATGTCTTCACCGAGTTGAAAGTTAAGTCCGGGCATGTTGTGCATGGTGTGTCTCCTGAGGGTTGTCTTAATAAGTCTTATTGACGGTGGCGAGGGTTTGCTGCATCAAGGCGCAAGGCGACTCGCCGCCATCGTCGTTGAGGTGCACCACTTCGGCTGTGGTGATGATGAGGCGTTTGCCCGCACGCACCACATGGCCGCGTGCGCGCAATTCACCGCCAGAGAAAGCGGCTAAAAAGTTGATCTTGTATTCCACGGTCGTCACCTCTTGGCCTTCAGCGGCCATCGTGAGGCCAGCGTAGCCAGCAGCAATGTCGGCCAAAGCGCCCATGGCGCCACCGTGGTAGCCCCCTTGTTGTTGGGTCACTCGCTCTGAATAAGGCAAGGCAATTTCCACCTCGCCCGGGGCGACCGAGACGATGCGTGCGCCGAGGTGCTGCATCATGCCTTGGCGCACAAAGCTGGCTTCGATGCGGGCATGCAAATCGGGGTGTGCGGATTGGCTCATGCTTTGCTCGCTTTCGTCGCTTTGGCAGGTTTTTCGCCTTGCTTGGCCAGCAAAGCACGGGCTTCTTTCTCGTGTGCTTTTACCTCGTCAAGATTGGCTTGAATCTCCGCCATCTGCGCTTCGAGTTCGCGCTTGTGCGCATCCAGCACGACCAAAAACTTTTGCAACTGCGGGCCCGTGTCACGCGGGCTGTCGTACATATCGATCAGGTCTTTGGCCTCGGTCAACGACAAACCCAAACGCTTGGCGCGCAAGGTGAGTTTCAAACGGGTGCGGTCACGGTGGCTGTACACGCGGTTGCGCCCGCCGG
>JACCDU011310833.1_pt1 | contig 13983 bp, 13 predicted proteins | sample 7446081 | NCBI WGS metagenome assembly JACCDU01 (sample SAMN15323447, study PRJNA562643) | freshwater metagenome | isolation source: river surface water | place: USA:Blue River Watershed | collected 2017-08-17 | reverse complement strand
TTTTTCCCGTGTTGTCTGCATAGCGACCGATCTGGCGCAGGCTACGCGTTTCATAGACACGGACATAGGCTGCCCCTTCCAGTGTGTTGTCCTTCAGGCCGGATTTCACCTGTACCGAGGTCACGCCGGCCTGTATGAAAAATCGGTAGGGCGCGGCCTGTTCCGTAAAACCAGCCGGCAAATTCAGGTTGCTCTGGCTCCAGTTGGCCTTGTTGGTGTCCAGCGTTTGTGCGTAGATGACCGTATCGATGCCGCAGCCGTTCAGCTGCTCAGCAATTCGGCTAGCAAAATAGACGGGCAGGTTGGCGCTGCTGACGGCCTGCACCATATCCTGTCGTTCTTCCTTGAGGGTCGCTTTGGCTTCTGCCTCTGAAGCGGCATGACTGCCTGCGGTCGATCCTGCCAGGCTACCAGCCAGGCCCGCGATGGGTCCGACGACCATGCTGCCCAGAATGCCACCTGCGGTACCGGCTTTGTCGGAGATCACGCTGGTGGACACCGCCCCACTGGGAATGATCAGCACCTGAAAACCGGTTTTATGGACCACGGTTCTGGGGCGTTCATCGACCACCTCGGCGGCATGGCCGGACTGATTAATCTTGAACGGCCCCGAGGTACAAGCGCAAAGCAGCAGGGAGAGCAGGGTAGTGAAGGTTTTCTGGTTCATGGTGATAGTGAGAATGGTTCTATCGGTGCAATTCTGTCCTAATTATGGAACAATGCATAAAAGAGCGTTTGCGAATGCCCATCAGAGGCAACGGTAGCGTGTCCAAGCGTCACGAAGCGAGTCGCGATTTGTGACCTGATACGGAACCGATTGAAACGCAGCCGTTCGGAAGGGGGAGACGAATGACCAGAGTATTGTTCGTGTGCATGGGAAATATCTGCAGGTCGCCGACCGCAGAAGCCGTGTTCAGAAGACTGGCCGCGCAGCGTGGGTTGCTGGGTGAACTGGAAATTGATTCGGCGGGTACCCATGGTTACCACGTAGGTGAGTCGCCGGATGCACGTACACAGCGCGCGGCGGCCGAGCGTAAATATGACCTCTCGCTGATTCGTGCGCGTAAGGTGGCTCCGGAAGATCTGGAATATTTTGATCTGGTGCTGGCCATGGATCGAAGCAATCTTGAATCATTGCGTAAGCTCTGTCCGGCCAACCGTTTACATCGGCTCAAGCTGTTCATGAGTTATGCGCGTCAATTTGATGATGACGAGGTGCCTGACCCGTACTACGGCCTTGCTCATGATTTTGATTTGGTGCTCGACATGATCGAAGATGCGGCAGAGGGTTTGCTCGATAGCATTCTCCGCGAACGTGGTGAGCGTGAGCCGACGGCCAAAATAGGGCGAGCCGGCTTGAAAGCAGGCTAGAGTACTCTCTACGATGAAAAAAACCGCGCATGGGCTGCGCGGTTTTTTTTGTCTGCGTTGCAGGCGTCCTGATAGTTTAGTCCTTGCGGGTTTCAACCATCTGCAGCGGTTCGTCTGCAATCACCGGCTTTGCACGCGGTGTGCGCGGTTTGCGCACTGGCTTTTCGGCCGGTGCAGCAGCAACGGTTGCGTGCTTGCTCGGATCCGTCTCTACCATCTGCAGGCCAATGGCTTCCAGAGCCACAGGGCTCGGCGCTGTCGGTGCAGCAATCGGTGTGGGGGCTACTTCGACTGCGGCAACGGGTACTTCAACGACCGGTGCGATATCGACTTTAACTACAGCGGCTTCAACAATCGCGGGCGCTGGTGCTGCAGCGACGGGTTCTGCTGCCGGTGCCGGAGCAATCACTTCTGTCGTGGTTGCTGGTGCAGCCTGAACGATCTCCATCACTGGCGCCGGAGCGGGTGCCGCATCAACGACCACGGCTATGTTTTCTGCGACTGTTACCGAAGCCTCGGCTGCTTCTACATTGCTGTCGGTACCGGTGTTCTGGCGGTCACCACGTTCACGACGACCGCCACGACGACCTCGGCGGCGACTATTGCCACCATTACCGGTGCCCTCAGCCTGGGCTTCCGTGTTGGCGGTGCCGTCCAGTGCCGTAGCTTCAGTGACAGCTTCAACAGTAGTGTTTGGTGTTTCCGCGGTGTTGGCATTCCGGTTATCGCGACCACGACCACCACGACGACGGTTGTTACCGGTACCCTGGCTGGTCTGGTTTTCGTCGCTGGCGCCTTCGGCTTGTGCGGTTGCGTTGCGCTCGCCACGGTTGTTGCGACGACCTTCCTGGCCTTCACCGCGCGGCGAGCGTTCATTACGCTCACCACGAGCCTGGCGACCTTCACCGTCAGCGCTTTGACGACGGCCGTTGCCACGAGCCTGGCGACCTTCACCGTCACCACTTTGACGACGGCCATTACCACGGCCTTCACGTGGTTCACGAGTTGTGCGCGGGCGAGCCGTTTCTACCGGTGGTTTTTTCTTGGCGTCACCACTCAGCCAGCTGAACAACTTGGAAATGAAACCGGATTTTTCTTCGGGCATGGGTTCCGGCGGCGTGGTCGATTCCATCGAGATCGGAGCCGGTTGTGCCGGTGCGATGTTGCGGATAGCTGCCTGCTGACGGTTCTGCTGCTTCTGCTGTTCGGCCGTGTAAGCCGGTTGTTCGTTGATCGTGAGATCCACCATCTTGTAAGACGGTTCACGGACATCGTCCTGATTCAGTTCGTCGTGACGCAGGCGCTGGATCTGATGTGCCGGTGTTTCAAGATGCTTGTTCGGCAGGATCAGGATGGTGATCTTGTGACGCAGCTCGATGGCCTGGATATCGGCACGCTTTTCATTGAGCAGGAAGGTGGCAACATCCACCGGTACCTGCGTATGAACCGCTGCCGTGTTTTCTTTCATCGCCTCTTCTTCGAGGATACGAAGGATGTGCAGAGCGGCCGATTCGGTGGAGCGGATATGACCTGTGCCAGTACAGCGTGGGCAGGTGATATAGGAGGTTTCTGCCAGGGCCGGGCGCAGACGCTGGCGTGACAGTTCCAGTAGGCCGAAACGGCTGATCTTGCTGGTCTGAACACGGGCGCGGTCGTGGTGCAATGCGTCTCGCAGACGATTCTCGACTTCGCGCTGATTGCGGGCGCTTTCCATGTCGATGAAATCGATAACGATCAGACCACCCAGGTCACGCAGACGCAACTGACGGGCGATTTCATCAGCGGCTTCAAGGTTCGTCTTGAGCGCGGTTTCTTCGATATCGCTACCCTTGGTCGAACGACCCGAGTTGACGTCCACCGATACCAGGGCTTCGGTGTGGTCGATGACGATCGCACCACCGGCCGGCAGATTGACCTGACGGGCATAGGCGGATTCGATCTGGTGTTCGATCTGGAAGCGTGAGAAGAGGGGGACATCATCGCGATAACGTTTGACGCGATTGACGTTACCAGGCATCACCTGGCTCATGAAAGCCTGGGCTTGCTCGAAAATATCATCTGTATCGATGAGAATTTCACCGATGTCCGGTTGGAAGTAGTCGCGGATAGCACGAATGACCAGGCTGCCTTCCTGGAAAATCAGCAGCGGCGCGGTGTTGTCTTTGGCTACGGAGTCAATGGCGGTCCACAGCTGCATCAGGTAGTTGAGATCCCACTGCAGTTCTTCGGCCGTGCGGCCAATGGCGGCGGTACGGGCGATCAGGCTCATGCCTTCCGGTACCGTTAGCTGGGCCATGGCATCGCGCAGTTCCGAACGATCATCGCCTTCGACGCGGCGTGATACACCACCACCACGCGGATTGTTCGGCATCAGAACCAGATAGCGGCCAGCTAGAGAGACGTAGGTAGTCAGGGCGGCACCCTTATTGCCGCGTTCGTCCTTATCGACCTGAACGATGAGTTCCTGACCCTCTTTCAGGGTCTCCTGCATCTTGGCGCGGCTGCCTTCGCCATTCGGGGCGTAGTATTCACGGGCGATTTCCTTGAACGGCAGAAAGCCGTGGCGGTCGGCACCGTAATTAACGAACACCGCTTCGAGCGACGGTTCGATACGGGTGATAACCCCTTTGTAAATGTTGCTCTTGCGTTGTTCCTTGGATGCGGACTCGATGTCGAGGTCAATGAGTTTCTGGCCTTCGACAATCGCGACGCGTAATTCTTCCGCTTGCGTCGCATTAAACAGCATGCGTTTCATGAATGGGTGCTCCAAAAGCACCGGCACACACAATCCCGTGACAGGGTCAGAACTGCAATCGGTGGACGGGGCCGCGCGGCGTGCTCTCAGGGCGAGGCAGGGGATATCCAGTGTGGATCCCAAGCCGGACGTACGGACAAGGTAGACCGATTAAGACCGGCAGGTATGCGTCATCGCGAGATGGTCACCTGCCGTTGCTGCATTCGGGACTGCAAACGCCGGGCGTATGTCAGTCGGTGACGGCTGCTTGTGTTCGTCTGGGCCAGTCGTCATAGCCCGGTCTGGCTGCACCGGATGGTCACGAATCACGAACGCGTGGATCGACGATCTCGGGTCGGAATCCGGGCAGATCGATCCGGCAAAAGCCTGAGAAGCGACCTGCTGGCAGCACAAACGTGTAAAGTATAAGGTATGTCACGCAGTAATAGAATGCCTTCGCGCCCAATCCGCAAAAAAACTTCCCCGGATCGAGAAGTTGCACCGCAAAGCTCCTCGAAATCAACGGGTTATGCTGGCTCTGCGCCTCGTAATCGTGCCGATGCACCACCGGCAACCGTGCAGCGGCGCACCGTCGGGCCGGAAGAAGCTGGGCAGCGTCTGGATAATTATCTGTTGCGTCACCTGAAAGGGGTTCCCAAAAGCCGGATTTATCGTATCGTGCGTAGCGGTGAAGTGCGCATTAATGGCGGGCGATGTCAGCCGGATCAGCGCTTGTTCGAAGGTGATGAGCTTCGCTTGCCACCGGTACGCCGGGAAACGTTTTCCGAAGAAAAGCCGCCGGTCGCGCCTTTGATCGATTTGCCGGTGCTCTTTGAGGATGATGCAATCATCGCGATTAATAAACCCTGCGGTATTGCCGTTCATGGCGGGAGTGGTCTGGCCTGGGGGTTGATCGAAGCCTTGCGCGCCCAGCGCCCGGAAGCGCGGTTCCTCGAGCTGGCTCATCGACTGGATCGTGAAACCTCGGGCGTTCTGCTGGTAGCCAAGAAGCGTGCTGCACTGGTCGGATTACACGATATGTTCCGTGAACAGCGCGGTGACAAGCGTTATCTGGCACTGGTGCCCGGCATCTGGAAAGAAAAGTCACTGCAGGTCACCCTGCCGCTCTACAAATATCTGACGCCGGAGGGTGAGCGCCGGGTGCGTATTGCGAAAGGGCGGGATTTACAGAGCCCAGAGGTGAAGCCTGCAGAAACGCATTTCCGGCTCAAACAACAGTATCCGGGTTACGCGCTCGTCGAGGCGCGTCTTAAAACCGGGCGTACGCATCAGATCCGCGTGCATCTGGCAGCCCTGGGATATCCGATCATTGGTGATGACAAATACGGTGACTTTGCGTTGAACAAGTCGCTGGCGACTAGTCGACGTCTGGAGCGCATGTTCCTGCATGCAGTCAGCATGCGTTGCAAGCACCCGGTCAGTGGAGATCCACTGGCAATAGAAGCCCCATTGCCTGATGCGCTGGCCAGTTTTTTGCATGCCATTGAATCGGACAAGCCTTAACAAACGACATGAACAAACCGCGCTACGATCTTGTTGTGTTTGACTGGGATGGCACGCTGCTTGATTCGACAGCGGCCATTGTTCGTGCGATTCAGGCGGCGAGTCGGGATGTCGGGGCTGTGGAACCTACCGATGAACGTGCCCGATATGTGATCGGAATGGGGCTTCTGGATGCCCTCAAATACGCCGTGCCGGATTTGCCTGAGACGCATTACGATGATCTGGTAAACGCGTACAGACGACATTACTTATCCGGCGACCATGAGCTGACCCTGTTTGCCGGTGTGGAGCCTCTGCTGCAGCAGCTACAGGCAGAAAACCGCTGGGTTGCCGTAGCCACTGGAAAGAGCCGCCTGGGGTTGAACCGGGCGTTGGGCCACAGTGGTTTGGGGCGCTATTTCGATACCACCAGAACGGCAGACGAAACACGGAGCAAACCACATCCGCAGATGCTCGAAGAAATCATGGATCAGTTTGCGGTGTCCCCGGAGCGGACCTTGATGATCGGGGATACCACCCATGATTTGCTGATGGCCCGGAATGCCGGGGCGCATGGTCTGGCCGTAACGCATGGCGCACACCCGCTGGATGCGCTCCAGGCATGTTCGCCAGTGGGTGTAGTTGGGTCAATTTCCGACATGGAAAACTGGATTAAAAATAACGGATAACTAATTGTTAACGCTTGAATAAAAAGACGGCTGGCCGCTTGTCGAGCATGGGGGGTGCGGCGTTTTTCCAAGCGGCGACGGATTGCGTTTTAAGGAGTTGTGCCGGAAGGGTCAGATCAGCGGCGACGCAGAGTTGGGTATCTGGTTTCAGGCTGGCCAGCAGGCTCTGAAAAAAAATTCGGTTGCGGTAGGGGGTTTCAATGACGATTTGCGTCTGCTTCAGACGGCGTGACTCTTCCTCGAGTCTGGCGATGCTCTGTTTGCGCGCTGCTTCATCCTGAGGCAGATAGCCATGAAAGGCAAAATGCTGCCCCCCCAGCCCGGAGCCCATTAGGGCCAGCAGGATCGAGGATGGTCCGATATGGGGTAAAACGGGAATGTTCTGCTGATGAGCGTGTTGCACCAGTTCTGCACCCGGGTCAGCAACCGCTGGGCAACCCGCTTCCGATAGTAGGCCAATCCCATTTCCGAGGTGAATAGGGGCCAAAAGCGCCTCCCAGTCGGAGGATTTGGCTTCCGACTTGCCCATTTTTCCGCGTCCGGGCAGTTCACGGATGTCTAGCTCAGCAATTGGCACGGGCATCTGGACGGTTTTGAGGAAGGCGCGGGCGCTTTTGGCGTTTTCTACGACGAAATGACGTAATTCCCGTGTTTTTTCCAAGACGTCTACTGGCAATACATGGATCGGATCAGCCTCAGTCAGATCGGAGAGTGGTACCGGGATCAGGTGCAGTGCCGGTGGGGTTTGCAGCATATTCATACCGGTGTCGCCAGCAACGGGTTCAGGCCCGCACGGCGCAGCAGGCGGCAGAGGGCAATCAGTGGGAGGCCAACTAAAGCGGTGGGGTCGTCGCCGCTCAGGCGATCCAACAAGGCGATGCCCAGCGCCTCAGATTTGGCGGACCCGGCGCAATCGTAGGCGGGTTCCCGTGTCAGATAGGCTTCGATTTCTTCAAGCGACAGCGTGCGGAATTCGACTTCGGTGCTGACCAGTTCTTCGTGGGCTTCATCGCTGAGCGCGTCATAAAGACAGAGCGCCGTTTCAAAAACCACCGTTTGGCCGCTGAGTGTCTGCAGCTGAGCCACCGCTTTCTCGTGGGTGCCCGGCTTGCCAAAGACTCGGTCGCCCATAACGGCAACCTGATCGCTGCCAATAATCAGCGAATTTCTCTGTCCCTCTGGGAGCTGTCGGGCGACTGCCCGAGCTTTTTCACGGGCCAACCGGCGTGCCGTGGCGGCAGGGTGTTCGCCGAGCAGGGGGGTTTCGTCAATATCGGGACTGGTCACGCTGAAAGGCATGCCCAGACGCTCCAGTAAAGCGCGACGATAAGCCGAGCTCGAGCCCAGAACCAGGGGGCGGTGATTGTTTTGAGTGGTGTGAGTGGCTTGCGGGGTGCTCATGTTTGGTGCGCTTTCAAAGGCTTGGCTACGAATATTGCAAGAAAACAGTCAACAATTTGGTCTGCCGATGGTATCATTCGCCGTTTTTCAACGGGACAGGTCTGGATGTTGTCTGCCGATTTGCCGGAAAGTTTTGACCCGAACGTCATAGCGCGCGAGAACTTCGCGCTCGTCTGTGATGTGCCGGTGTCGGCTTTCCCGCGGCTGGCGGAGATGCTGACAAGTCTGAATGGCGTGGTGCGCGTTACCCTGAAAGCCTCAATGAGTGCTGATCGGCGACCGGCAACGACAGTCGGACTGGTGGCCGCACTGGAACAATCCTGTCAGCGCTGCCTGCAGCCGGTGTCTGTGATCATCGATCACGAGCATACGGTGGAGTGGGTGGCGGATGAGGGCGAACTGACCCGTCTGGATGCGCTTGATGATGAGTCGGCGGATCCGGACTGGGAGTTTCTGCCCATGCCTGTACCCCCTCGGGTAGAGACACTGGCGCTGGTCGAGGATGAACTGATCCTCGCCCTACCCATCGTGCCACTTCACGAGGTTTGTGCACTGCCTGAGGCAGCCTCGCAACAGGTGGAAGATCATCCGTTTGCCGCGCTGGCCCAGCTTAAAACCGGTAATAACCTGCAGTAACGATTTAATCAGGAGTAACAACATGGCTGTTCAACAAAACAAAAAATCCCCGTCGAAGCGTGGCATGCACCGTGCCCATGATTCCCTGAGCAATCCGCCGCTGGCGATTGAATCGACGACGGGCGAAGTGCATCGCCGTCACCACATCTCGCCGTCGGGTGTTTACCGCGGTAAGAAGGTCGTTAAGACGACTGAAGCCTAATCGGGACGGGTCAGGGTTTTTTGCCTGACCACGAGTTGAACGTGAGCTTTGTGCGGATATGACCGTCAAAATCGCGATTGACTGTATGGGTGGCGACCACGGACCTAAGGTCACGGTCGCTGCTGCGCTGGCTTTTGCCGCGGAGTTTCCGGGTGCTGAACTTATTCTGGTCGGTCATGCAGATCGTCTGGAGGAGCGTTTGCGCCGTGCAGCGCCGGAGCAATCGATCCGTGATCGTCTAACGGTCGTCCACGCCAGTGAAGTGGTGGCGATGGACGAGCCGCCGGCACTGGCGCTCCGTAACAAAAAAGATTCGTCAATGCGCGTTGCCATCAATCTGGTGAAATCTGGAGAGGTGGCAGCCTGTGTTTCTGCCGGCAATACCGGCGCCCTGATGGCTATTTCGCGCTTTGTGCTCAAGATGCTGCCCGGCATTGATCGCCCGGCAATCTGCACGGTGATTCCCACCATGACCGGCCAGACTCGTCTGCTCGATCTGGGGGCCAACGTTGACTGTACGGCAGAGCATCTGTTGCAATTCGGCGTGATGGGTTCGATTCTGACCAGTGCGGTTGAGCATATCGCTGCACCGCGTGTTGGTCTGCTGAATATCGGCGAAGAAGACATCAAGGGTAATGAAGTGGTCAAACAGACCGCCGAACTACTGCGTGCCACCGACCTCAATTTTGTGGGCAATGTCGAAGGCGATGGTGTTTACAAGGGTGAAGCCGACGTGGTGGTTTGTGACGGCTTTGTCGGCAATGTTGCACTGAAGGTTTCAGAAGGCCTGGCCCAGATGATGGGACGGTTTCTGCGTGAAGAGTTCGCGCGTAACCTTCTGACTCGCCTGATTGCCTTGCTGGCGCTGCCCGTGCTCAGCCGCTTCAAGAAGCGGCTGGATCATCGTCGCTATAACGGCGCCAGTCTGCTCGGCTTGAAGGGGACCGTGATCAAGAGCCATGGTTCTGCCGATGTATTTGCCTTCAGTCAGGCCATCAAGCGCGCCTATTACGAAGCTGAAAACGATGTGATCGACAAGATTGCCCATCGTGTTTCCAGTTACACCGGTTTACAAACTGCAGCGTTGCTCAAGGAGCCCGTCAAGGGTGATCTGGCAACGGGAGATGCCTGATGGCACAAAGCATTTACGCCCAGCTGGCCGGTATCGGCAGTTATCTGCCGGGCGCACCGATCAGCAATGAAGCACTGATTCAGGCTAAGGGTCTGGATTCCAGTGATGAATGGATCGTGACACGTACCGGCATTGCCGCTCGTCACCATGCTGGCGAAGGCGTGACTTCCAGCATGTTGGCCGAAGAGGCGTCGCGACGTGCACTGGCCGATGCCGGTGTCGCTGCCGCCGATCTGGATCTGATCATTGTTGCCACCTCAACCCCCGATATGATTTTTCCGAGCACGGCCTGTCTGCTGCAAGGCAAGCTCGGCAATGTCGGTGCAACGGCGTTTGACGTGCAGGCTGTCTGTTCGGGCTTTGTCTATGCGTTGACCATCGCCGAGAAATTCATCCGTTCGGGCAGTCACAAAACGGCGCTGATCGTGGGGGCTGAAGTCTTTTCACGCATCATGGACTGGCAGGACCGTGGGACCTGTGTGCTGTTTGGCGATGGCGCCGGCGCTGTAGTCCTCAAGGCGGGCGATACGCCGGGCATTCTGGCGACTTCACTGCACGCAGACGGTTCGCAGTCCGATATTCTCAATGTGCCGGGCCAGGTACATAGCGGCAAAGTGATCGGTGATCCCTTCCTGCGTATGGATGGTCAGGCCGTTTTCAAATTCGCCGTTCGGGCTTTGTCCGATAGTGCCATCGAGTGCTGTGAATCGGCAGGGATTGCGCCGGAACAGATTGATTGGCTGGTGCCACATCAGGCGAACGTGCGCATTATCGAAGCGATTGGTAAGCGTCTGTCTTTGCCAGCGGAGCGTGTCATCGTTACCGTGGCGCATCATGGTAATACCTCAGCCGCATCGGTGCCCTTGGCTCTGGATGAAGCCGTGAAATCAGGTCGCGTAAAACGTGGACAGACCCTCATGTTGCAAGGTGTGGGTGGTGGTTTTACCTGGGGCAGCGTGCTCCTCAAGTATTAATTACGGATTTCCTCGGAGACTGTTTATGTCATTTGCGTTCGTATTCCCCGGTCAGGGCTCCCAATCAGTCGGCATGATGGCCGCTTACGGTGATTCGCCGGTGGTCCGTGCCACCTTTGATGAAGCCTCGGCCGCATTGGGTGAAGATCTGTGGACAATGGTGGCAGAGGGCCCGGCCGAGAAGCTGGCGCTGACCGTGAACACCCAACCGATCATGCTGACAGCCGGTGTGGCTGTCTGGCGTCTGTGGGAAAGTCTTGGCGGTAAAACACCGTCGGTGGTGGCTGGTCATAGCCTGGGTGAATACTCGGCGCTGGTGGCCGCAGGTGCGCTGCAGCTCTCTGATGCCGTGCCACTGGTACGTCTGCGTGCTACCGCTATGCAGGAAGCCGTACCGGCCGGTACGGGTGCCATGGCCGCCATTCTGGGACTGGACGATGACGGTATTGCTGCGGCATGCGCTGAAGCCGCTCAGGGCGAAGTCGTCGAACCCGTCAATTTCAACGCACCGGGTCAAACGGTCATCGCTGGTCACAAGGGCGCTGTCGAGCGTGCCTGCGAAGCCTGCAAGGCGCGCGGCGCCAAGCGTGCCGTGCTGCTGCCGGTATCGGCACCGTTTCATTCCTCGCTGCTTAAGCCAGCTGCTGATCGCTTGGCGATTGCCCTGGCTGACATCAATATTGCAACGCCCATTATTCCTGTGATCAATAACGTGGATGTGGCGATTGAATCCGATCCGGCCAGAATCAAGGATGCCCTGGTGCGCCAGGCGGCCAAGCCGGTACGCTGGGTCGAGATCATCCAGAAAATGGCTGCGTCGGGTGTGGCCACGGCTGCTGAATGTGGCCCGGGCAAAGTGCTGGCCGGCCTGACCAAACGTTGTGCTGATGGGATTACCGGTGTGGCGCTGGCCGATGCCGATTCGGTCAACGCCAATCTGACTCTGAGCTAAGGAATACATATGACCGCAACTGTTGCGCTTGTTACAGGTGCTTCGCGTGGCATCGGCCGTGCGATTGCCATGGAATTAACCCGCCAGGGCATGACCGTCATTGGTACGGCGACCAGCGAATCGGGCGCCGCCAGCATTACCGAGGCCATCAAGGCGGCCGGTGGTGCAGGGTGGGGGGCCGCGCTGGATGTCCGTGATGGCGCCGGTGTGGATGCGCTGATTGCAGATATCGAAGCGAAAACCGGTTCGGCCATTACCGTGCTGGTCAATAACGCCGGTATTACCCGTGACACGCTGGCTATGCGTATGAAGGATGAAGACTGGGATGACGTTCTGGATACCAATCTGAAATCGGTGTTCCGTATGTGCCGTGCGGTTATGCGCGGTATGATGAAGGCCCGTACCGGCCGTATCGTTAATATTACGTCCGTGGTCGGTCACGCCGGTAACCCGGGTCAGGCCAACTATTGCGCCGCCAAGGCCGGTGTCAGCGGCATGACACGCTCGCTGGCCCGTGAGCTGGGCAGCCGTGGTATCACTGTCAACTGCGTCGCACCGGGTTTTATCGATACCGATATGACCAAGGCACTGGATGACAATCAGAAGGCCATGCTGCTGGGCAACATCCCGCTGGGCCGCCTCGGTACACCGGAAGATATCGCGGCTGCTGTGGCTTTTCTGACGTCGCCGGCAGCTTCCTATGTGACCGGTAGTACCATTCACGTTAACGGTGGGATGTACCTGCCTTAATTATTTTTTTGTTCTATTGCTCACGAAAACTTTGCGGTTGGCTGTGATTTGGTAGAATAGAGACTGTTTTTCCACCACCTCGAATAGAAGGGTAATAGGAGCTTCAATGGATAACATCGAACAGCGCGTCAAAAAGATCGTAGCCGAGCAACTCGGCGTTAACGAAGCTGACGTCAAGAATGAATCGTCGTTCGTGGATGATCTGGGCGCAGATTCGCTGGATACGGTTGAACTCGTGATGGCACTCGAAGAGGAATTCGAATGCGAAATTCCGGATGAAGATGCCGAGAAGATCACCACGGTTCAGCAAGCAATCGACTACGTCAAGTCGCATCAGAAGTAAGTCGTCGCTTGTTGCGTCAAACGCGGCCGACGCTGTTGTGTCGGCCGTATTTTTATCAGCCCGGGCTGTTGAACCCCGGACAGTAAAGGAGTTGGCATGCGTCGTCGCGTCGTCGTCACAGGATTGGGTGTTATCAGCCCGGTAGGTAACACCGTTACGGAAGCATGGGATAACCTGCTTGCCGGTCGTAGTGGTATTACAGCCGTGACCCGTTTTGACGTCAGCACCTTTCCTACACGTATCGCTGGTGAGGTTAAAGGCTTTAACGTGACAGATTATCTGCCCGCTAAAGACGCTCGCCGCATGGATACCTTTATTCATTACGGCATGGCGGCTGGCATTCAGGCCGTTCGCGATGCCGGTCTGGCTGAAAATCCTGAAGATGCCGAACGTATCGGGGTCTGTATTGGTTCGGGCATCGGTGGTCTGCCGATGATCGAAGACACCAAGGCCACTTATGATGCCGCTGGTGTTCGCAAGATTTCTCCGTTTTTCGTACCGGGCTCAATCATCAATATGATCTCGGGCAACCTATCGATCATGTATGGCTTCAAAGGCCCCAACATTGCCACGGTAACGGCCTGTACTACGGGTCTGCACGCGATTGGTATGGCAGGCCGCATGATTGAATACGGTGACGCCGATGTCATGATTGCCGGTGGCGCCGAATCGACGATTTCCCCGCTGGGTCTGGGAGGCTTCTGTGCCGCACGTGCGCTCTCCGAGCGCAACGATGATCCGGCAACGGCCAGCCGTCCGTGGGACAAGGACCGTGATGGTTTTGTCCTGGGCGAGGGTGCCGGCGTGCTGGTCCTCGAAGAATACGAACATGCCAAAGCCCGTGGTGCGAAGATTTATGCCGAGCTTGGCGGTTTCGGTATGAGCGGTGATGCGTATCACATGACGGCTCCGGATACCGATGGTCCGAAACGCAGTATGGCTGCCGCACTCAAAAACGCGGGGGTCAACACGGATGGCGTACAGTACCTGAACGCTCACGGTACCTCGACGCCGCTTGGCGATAAAAACGAAACTGAAGCGATCAAACTGTTGTTCGGTGCTGATGCGAAGAAGTTGGTGGTTAACTCGACCAAGTCCATGACCGGTCACCTGCTGGGTGGCGCCGGCGGTCTGGAGTCGGTGTTTACCGTCTTGGCGGTGCATCACCAGATTTCTCCGCCGACCATCAATATTTTCAATCAGGATCCGGAATGTGACCTGGATTACTGTGCCAATACGGCGCGTGAGATGAAGATTGACGTCGCGCTGAAGAATAACTTCGGCTTCGGTGGCACC
>JACCDU010060610.1_pt1 | contig 13984 bp, 7 predicted proteins | sample 7446081 | NCBI WGS metagenome assembly JACCDU01 (sample SAMN15323447, study PRJNA562643) | freshwater metagenome | isolation source: river surface water | place: USA:Blue River Watershed | collected 2017-08-17 | reverse complement strand
TTGTCGAGTAATTTACAAAGTTGTTGGAGGCGTAGTTCCAGTTGCTTTGGGCGTTGCTGGAAGCGTAAGCAGTGTTGGCGGCGGTTGTGGTTGAGTAGTTTACCAGGGCATTGGATGCAAATGACGCTGTGTTGGAGGCGTAGTTCCAATTGCTCTGGGCGTTGGAGGCGGCGTACAAACTGGCGACGGTCGCTCCGCCCTGGCGCAGGGCGCCAGATGCGTTGACGTCTCCAACAACCTCCAGCGCGTGTGCTGGGCTTGCAGTACCTATGCCAACCAAACCCGTGGATCCAATGACCATCCGTTGTGTTGGCAACGTAGCATTGCTGTCGGATTGAAGAGTCGCAAAGCTCATGCCGCCGTCTGACTGGAAGTGGATGTGCGACTTACCACATGTGTTGTCGTCCCGGGGGTAGGTGTTTACCGTCACGCTCGCCTCTCCTGGAGCGGGATTGGAGTTGGCGCGGATGTAGTTGTATGCAACGTAAAGTCCAGGGCTTGCCGAAGATTGATTGCCAATGTGCACCCTGGCTGTGGTGCCGCCTGCCAGCGCTGCGATCGAAGCAGATTCATAGAGCGAATTCGAGTTCGGGTCCGTGCCCACAAACAACCGCCCCACAGAAGTTGTGCCCGTGACATTTGCAGTGCCAGAGACGGTCATGGTTCGAGACGGCGTTGATGTCCCAACGCCCACATTGGACAGCGTCGTTACGTTTGATGACGTGGATGTCCAGTAGCGCCCCCCTGCATTGTTGGAAGCCCAAGTAGACGTGTTGGATCCGTAGTTCCAGTTGCTTTGCTGGTTGCTGGGGGCGTACACTGTGTTCGTGACTGCCGTTGTGGTGTAGCTCGCGAGAGCATTGGAAGCGAAGCTTGCGGTGTTGGACCCGTAATTCCAGTTGCTTTGCTGGTTGCTGGGGGCGTACACTGTGTTCGCCACTGCCGTTGTGGTGTAGCTCGCGAGAGCATTGGAAGCAAAGCTTGCGGTGTTGGACCCGTAATTCCAGTTACTTTGCAGGTTGCTGGGGGCGTACACTGTATTCGCTACCGCCGTGGTTGTGTAGCTCGCAAAAGCATTGGAAGCGAAGCTTGCGGTGTTGGAACCATACTCCCAGTTGCTTTGTTGGTTGGAAAATGCATAGGCGTTGCTAGCTGTCGCGAGTGTGAGGACATTGGAGGCGAAATTGGAGGTGTACAACGCGGTGTTGCTCGCCCAAGTTGCCGTGTTGCTTGCGTAGTTCCAATTGCTCTGGGCGTTGGAGGGCGCGTAGGCGTTGCTGGCCGTTGTGAGCTGCAGGTAGTTGGGCAAGGCGTTGTTCAGATTTGCAATGCCGGTCACGCTGGCATTGCTCGCAAAGGCTGCTGTGTTGGATGCAAAGTTCCAGTTGCTCTGTGCATTAGACGCCGCATAATTGGCAGCGGTGAATGCGGATGTCGAGTAGTACGTGACGAGTGTGTTGGACAGCAAGTTGATCCTATTGAGTGCCAAAGTAGCATTGCACAGAGCGGCGCCCACACCCGTGTTGCAGCCGAAGGCCTCGTTGAAAAGGCGTCCTAGGCTGTCGACGTTGTTAGATGCCCACACCGCCACGTTGCTGGCGTAGGCGCCGTTGTTTGCATTGACCTGGGCTTCAATGGTGACGTAGTTTGACAACGTATTCGTCATATTGGTCTCTAGCGTCCGGAAGTTGTTGTTGACCTCCGTGGCATAGTTTGAGGCTGAAACTGCCATGTTGCTGGCAAAGGCCGCGAGCGGAAAGATTTGGTTTGAAACTGCGTATTGCTGCACAGAGGCTTGCGTGGCATACACGTTGCTTGCGACGCTCAAAGTCAGGACATTGGGCAACTGGTTTGACGCATAGGCTGCAGAGTTGGAGGCGTATGCCGCAGTGTTGGAGGCGTAGTTCCAATTGCTTTGGGCGTTCGAGGCCGCGTAGTTGGTGAGCGCGTTGGACGCGTACGTCGTCGCGTTGGACGCATAAGCCGCCGCGTTGGAGGCGTAAGTAGCCGTGTTGGAGGCGTAGTTCCAATTGCTTTGGCGGTTTGAAAGCGCAAAGGTTGGCAGCGTATTCGATGCAAAGGCCGCGGTGTTGGATGCGTAGTCCCAATTGCTGGCGCGGGCCAAGGCCGCGTAATTGCTGAGGGCGTTGGACGTGTATACCGTGGCGTTTGAGTTCCATAAAGCATTGTTAGAGAGCCTGAATGCCAGATTGGAGGCGTAGTTCCAGTTGCTCTGCGCGTTGGACGGCGCGTAGTTACTCAGCGCGTTGGACGTCGCGACGCTGAAGTTGGAGGCGTGTGCGGCCGTGTTGGACGCCCAACGAGCCGTGTTGGAGGCGTAGTTCCAGTTGCTTTGCGCGTTGGATGGTGCATAGTTGCGAAAGGCATTAGAGGCGTAAGATGCTGTGTTGGAGGCGTAATTCCAGTTGCTGGCGTTGGTGCTCCTTGTAAAGTTGCTCGTGCTGTTTGATGCCCAAAACGCAGTGTTGGAAGCGTAATCCCAGTTGGACCCGTTGTTGCTCCGCGCAAAGTTTGGAAAATTGTTAGACGCCCACGTAGCTGTTGTGGACGCAGTTCGAGCCGTGTTGGAAGCCCACGTGGCGGTGTTGGAGCCATAGTTCCAATCCGCAATGCCGTACACCGTCGCGACATTGACAAAGTAGTTGGAAGCCCAAATGCCCGCGTTGGAGCCAGCATAGGCCGCATTCGACGCCCAAGCTGCTGCATTAGAGGCAAAGTTCCAATTGCTCTGTCGGTTGGACGCCGCGTAGGCGCTGGCGGCCACGTTTGTCCGGACATAGCTGGGCAGGGCATTGCTCGTCCACTTGGTTTTGTCCCATGCCACGGTGGCAATGTTGCTGCCCCAGTCCCAGTCTTGCACTTTGCTGAGCGGTGCGTATGTGCTTGCTGCAAAAGACGCCGTAATCCTATTTGACAACGCGTTGCTCGCCCACCGTGCGGTGTTGGAAGCGAACGCCCAATTGCTCTGTTGGTTGGACATGGCGAATTTAGTTTGGATTTCTGTGCCGTCGTGGTACACTTCCGTGGCACCAAATGTGCCGTTGACCTGCAATTTGTACACCGGGTTGGCCGTGCCCACGCCGACGTTGCTGTTTGTGTACACGTTGTAGTTGTTGCTCGTCCAGTACCTGTCTGCGAGGCGGTTGCTAGAGGCGTGGTAGGCATTGGACAACGCAGAGGTGTTGTTTGAGCCCCAAGCCGCGGTGTTGGATGCGTAAGCCGCTGTGGCCGTGGTCGTTTGGAGGTTGGTGATGGTCGCATAGGTCGCTGCAACGGTGGAAATCTGGGCTACGTTCGAGGTGAAGTTGCTCGTCCACACCGCGGTGTTTGATCCCCATACCGCCAAGTTTGACGCCCACGTCGCGGTCGCGCCTACCGCGGTGGCGTAGTTGGAGCGCGCATAGTTTGTGTCAACAAATGTGGTCGTCGGGCGTTGCGAGACCTCGTTGCTGGTATAGACCGTTGTGTTGGACAACCACGCCTTGTCGGTGGTGTACGCTTCTAGGGCGACCGTATTGCTAAAGGAATTAGAGGTCCAGTTCAGAGAGGTGTACACCGTGTTGGAGGTGGCGTAGTCACCGAGGGCGTTGGAAGTGTACGCTCCAGTGTTGCTCGCCCACCTTGCTGTTACGAGCGCATTGCTCGCAACGTTGCTGGTGTCAAGAAGGAAAGCGGTTGTTGCAGAGGCGTCGGCCAGGTTGGAGCTGTTGTTGCTCGCCCACTCTGCGGCGACGGTCAGGAAATCGAGTCGTGTGTTTGTTTCGTTAGAAGGTGCAAAGAGGCTGCGCACATTCTGCGCGCCGATCGTAAAAGCAGTCGCGCGCACGGTGCCAACCACATCTAGGGCTTCGGAGGGTGCCAACGTGCCGATGCCCACGCGGCCAATGTTGGTGACGGCCAACCTCTCAGCGCCATTGACTGAAACCGCAAGATCGTTGCTCGATGAAAGGAACAGACCCGTGTTGCTGGCCGCTGAAAAGGCATAGCCGGGGGCACTGACTGTGCCACGGGCAGCCAACACTGCTCCATCCACGACAGCCACGTTGCCTTGAACAGTTAGCTTTTGTGAGGGCGTAGTCGTGCCAATGCCAACGGAGTTGTTGCTGGCTATAGTGAGCACGTTGGAGTTGCGGGTGGCGAGTGAAATGGTGTCTTGCACATCAAGTGTGACGCTCGACTGCGTCAGTTGCACATTGGCTCGGATACCTTGGCGCGCGCCAATGTGCATCGTCTTGGTGGCGTTGGTTTGGTACAGGACGATGTCGTTCGAGCCCACTCCTTGAAACACAAAGTCTGGCTCCTGGGCGATCTCAATGAACGCGTCGTTCACGTCCATTTTTTGAGTACTTTGCAGGTTTTAATTTTGCCGGTCTAATTTATCTGCGAGCTCCTTGATGGCTTCAATGAGCATGCCCACCAGGTTGCCGTAAGCCACGCTCTTGCGCCCCGTGGCATCTGTGTACACTGCCTGCGGCAGGACGCGCTCGACCTCTTGTGCGAGAACGCCCGTGGAGTCAGCGTCCGATCCATACTGTTTAAAGGTGTAGCCCCCGACCTGCCGCACCTTGGCAAGGGCCGAGTCAATGCGCTGGATGTCATGCTTGAAATTGCTGTCAGATTGCGAAATGACCGCGTTGCCAGAGTAGATTACGCCCGGCACGTGGAGAGGGTACAATGGGCTCGCAATGCCGACGCCGACATAGTTGTTGCTGCCCACGGCGATGGCGCTCGCAGCTGTGCCATTTTGGAGGAAAATCTTACCATTGGCATTGAGGTTGGCGATGACTACGTCGTTGGACGCAGCGTCGCTAGAAAAGGCGGCGTTGGAGGACGCCAACCCAATGCGCGCTGTGCCCGCCGTGGAGTTGGACAGCGAGAGCGAAGCATTCGTGGCAAAGAGCGTCAGGTTGTTGTTGAGGGGTCCGGTGGTCAACTGATTGCTCGTCCACGTGGCCTTGATAAGAGCAATTGAAGTCGAATTGGAGGGACCGTAGCGTTGGTCGCCGGCCGTGAATGTCACGTAGTTGGACAACGCATTGCTCCGAGCGTAAAGTTGCTGCGCCATGGTAGACAAGAGGTAGTAACTCTGGTTATTCGAGGGTGCAAAGGCAGCGTAGGCGACATTGCTCAGCACGTAGTTCGACAAGGCGTTGGAGGGAGCGTAGGCCGCGCTGAGATTGGAGGTCTGCATGTAATTCGAGAGCGCGTTGGAAGGTGCGTACGCTGCGTTGCCCGCTGTATACGTAACAAAGTTGGACTGCGCGTTTGCGGGCACGTATGCATTGCTCGCCTCTGCAAGGGACAAAAAATTAGCCGAGGGAAATGCATTGATGTTGCTGATGCTGGTGTACACGTAGTTTGACACGCCGACGAGCTCCGCCAGAGGCGCTGCATTATTGCTCGTCCAAGTAGCCGTGTTGGACGCGTAAGCAGCTGTGTTGCTGGTGTCGTTCAGGCGGCTGTTCGTAGTGTTGGAGGGCGCAAAGTTGGTGGCAGGCACGTTGGAGCTGTACGCGCCCGAGGTGTGCCTGGAGACGCGCAGCCCCGCCATTGTGGCAAACTGCATCACGCGGAGCTCGTCGTCAATGGCGGTGTTGCCGCCGACGTGCAATCTGGCAGCTGGCGTGATGGTGCCGATGCCAACGTTGCTAGTGATCAACATCGTGGGGTTGTTGGAGCTGTTGGAGCGTGAGCCGAGGAACAATTTGGATGCTGCCGAGATGATCATGTCATTGGAGGTCGTACCGCTAAAGTGCGCGCCATTGGACCTGGCGGCACTGAAGCGCCCAGTGCTGTTGTCGGCCATCTGTTTATAGCATGGGAGAAATAGAAAATTGTCCCGCCCCAAATTAAAGGGAATGCCTCCTCAAATTTGTTCTCCCTTGGCATCTGAGACCACAGACCTCAAGGAGTCGTGCCTAAACTATGACATGCTCGTCTTGCTGGCACGCCTGTACAACGCCAAACAAAGCCGCAACGACGAGGACAAGATCCCAATCCCAAAGCGCAAGTCCGCTGCCAAGCTGTGGAAGGCATTGCAAGCAAAGCTCAATCCAGTTTGTGGAAATGCAGGCGAGAGCTGCTGGGTCGAGCAACCTTTTGTCAAAAGCTCCAATCATTACGACAAGATCACCAAAATGTACAGGCCCAAGAAGCCTTTGGCATGGTACAAGGAGGAGCGCAAGTGGCTGAACACCTACGACATCCAAGACGTCATGACGCAGTACGCCGAGGCCGATCCAAGCTTCAAATTCGTTGGCGTGTACCCTGCAGACTTTGCTGCGCGTCCTTATCCCGGCAGCGACGCGTGCATCGTCAATCAAATGTGCAAATTGGATCTCGCAGCATTGTGGGGTGGCAAAGTCAAGACTGTGGGGGTGGTTTTCAACACCGACGATTCCAAGTCCCCCGGGCAACATTGGGTCAGCATGTTTGTCGGATTGAATCCAAGGGGCAAGAACTTTGGGGTGTTCTTCTACGATTCGGTTGCCAATGCCCCCCAGAAAGAGTTTGCCAGCTTTATGGAGACCATGTGCAGGCAATTAGAAGCACTGCATCCAAAGCATGCAAAGAAGATCAGGGTGGAGCACAACAAGGTGCAACGGCAATACAAAAACTACGATTGTGGCGTCTTCTCCATGCTATTTCTGATTAGCATGCTCAAGCGCAAGTTTGAAGATGTTTGCGAAGGCATGGGTTATGACGACGACGTCGCAAAGTTCCGGGACATCCTGTACCGGCCCTCTGTGGTGCCCAAGTCGAAGGGGGGAGCCGAGGGTAGCGAGGTTGTGAGAGGTGGCTGCGGCAGGGGCGGGAGCGGGGCGAGTGGGAAGAGCAGGAGTGGCAGACGACACGGGGGCAGCGAGAGGAAGAACAAGCAAAAAAAGCGGGTGTAAGAGTATAAGTGAAAGATGAAGTTGTGGATCTCGCTCATTGGCTTGGTGTTGTTCAGCCTAGGGACGGTGCTGATGGCTGCAACTCAAGAGTCCGTTGAGTTTGCAATCGGCTACGGATTGGCGTATGTTATCATCGTGCCATTCATCATGTACGGTCTCAGCTGCTTGGGACCGGGTGGCTGCACAATTTACGCTTGGTGCCTTGCAATTATCAGCGTGATTATTGGAGTACAAACGATCCTGGAGGCACTCTTTCAGGCGAAACGCATTCCTAAAAAAATAGACAGCAAGAGTAAATAAACTGCATGGAACCCCAAACCTTTCTCTTCATCATTGGCAATGTTCTATTCATAATTGGTGTTCTCTTGGCCGACGTCCAATCCTGGTTTGATTTGATCAAGATTTCCGTGTGGCAGCTCATTTGGCTGTTGATTTATGCGGTGGGCATCAACTGCATGGTTACAGGCGCATGTGAGAATTATGCATGGGCCATTGCGGTGATGTTGGCCGTCGTGGGCGCAATTCAGTTCCTGCAGGGACTTTACGCTGTCGCCACGGTTAAGCGACAGGAACGAGGTGAGCGGCAACAAAAGTAACCAGCCGCGAGTGTCGTACTCGTACTCATTTTTGTTTTTGCGCACGTAAAACGCCCGGAAAAAAATTAATTTACAAACTGTAGGGAAAAGCATGGACAAACACGAGTTTCTGACCGTGGCCAACATGAAAGTGTGCATCGACGTCTTTTGCAAGTACATGAAAGACAAGTACGACTACGACGTCGCTGACCTTGTCGCGGTCAAGAAGTTTATGTATGAAGTCATGAAGGAGGTGCAGGCTCAACACAACGGCAACCCAGAGGTGTCGTTGCGGGACATGAACAACATCGTTCTGAACGTCATGCGGGACCACTATAAAACCAATCACAAACTCGTGCGCAGCTCGGCCAAACCCAACGTGCGCTCCCTAGACAGGGACCACCACGCTTACGGCGAGCGCTCCGTGGTGTCGGAGCAACTCAAGCCGCACGCGACGACGCGGCGCTCCCCGGAGAGCGATTTCTTGAGACTCGAAGAGGCCCGCAAGCAAGAAACCGCAAAGGTTGTGCCCAAGTTTGACGACCCCTCGGTGGAGAATGCCCTGCCTCCGGATGACTTTAACAAGCGCATCGCCGAGCTCACTCAAATGAGGGGCGATCTCACGACCACGCAAAACACGCGCCTCGAGCAGGACTCACAGATCGCCCAGCGAAGTGTAGTAGACGTCGATCCCAAGCAAATGTACGAAGCCACTACCCTGCCGGGTCCTAATGCCGCCGCCGGCGCCGCCGCGCTTTCTCCAATGCCCCCGGTGCTGAGGCAAGAGTTCGTCGTCAACCCAGACACAGGGGTGCGCACCGAGGAGCGCTTTTTTTGCATCAATGGCTTTGATCGCGATTGGTCGAAGCACCGCAAGCGCTTCCAGTTCGCCGCAGATTTCACTCGGCGCCACCGCAACGTGCGCTCTATCACCATGAAGCGCATCATCGTGCCCCAAGAAATAACCGACGTGTCCAGCGTGTCCAACGTGGCCAAGACCTTTTACAACCACACCTTTGGGTTCTTGTTCCCTTACGTCATCGTGCAAGTGGATGAGTTCGACAACGTGTTTGATGGCTCCAACGACAACGTGCGCAAGGGCTTCTCGCAGCTCGTGGTGGACAAGTGCTACCGCGCCCCCAACGGCCGTGGCTACCTCGTCCTGCAGAGCTTGCAAGATGAGAAAAAGGTCTTCCAGCCGGCGTGCTTGTCTGAACTGTCCAAGATGACGTTGTCCGTGCGCCGGCCTAATGGCGAGCTGTTCAACGAAAGCAAGGACGACTTCAAGATCTTCAAGTTGGAATACGAATTGGTCAACAAGCAATACCTGAAGGTTGTGACCAACAAGTACTTTGACAAAAATGAGTTTGTCAAGGGTGACAATGTGATCATCAGGAACTTTGCCTTGACAAAACTGGACCCGACTATGACGGACGCCGCCATTGGCTCCTTCAACACCTATGTCAACCGTGCCCAAGGCCACGAAATACTCGAGCTGGGCCAAGCGAACGACCACGGCTACTACCGCACCTTTTACATCCGGGCGCCCGGCGCCTTTGATGAGTCCGCGGGCCAATTTGACGTCGACACGACGCTCACTGACACGTTGGGGTTGTATAACGACTCAATCGATTACAATGTGTGGACCTCGACCAATGGCGAGGTGTTGAACACCGCGCTGCAATGCATCTTTTTATTCAAAGCCGAGGTGGAGGTGCCGGATGCCAAGCCTACGCCGGGTACGGGCAAGCTGCCGGCTTAGGGGCGAGGAGCGTGACCCAACACCCCCAAAAAAGGGTGTTGGGGTCACACAACGCGCCAAGAATCGCCCACCTTTTTCAACGCGCCCATCTTGACAAGCTTGCCTTGCTTGTAGGCCTCCAGGTCGTAGAGCGTTTTGTCATCTGCACTGTAGGCATACCGCACGCCATCCAGGCCGCAGTCTCGGAACCCGGTGCGCACGCGGGTGCTCGGCTTGACCCTTTGAGCGTATTCCGCATTGCTCTCGTCTTTTGAGAGATCGAGCTCATAGGCCAAGGCATCCGGTGGGGCGTTTTGTGGGAAGTACAGGCACTCGACGCCCGGGTGGTAGCGTTTGTGGATCATGCAGTCAACCGCTGCAGACTTCATCACGTCCTCCACAGCCTTGATGATTTTTGCCTTGCGCTCCGCGATGCCATAGATGTGCTCGTCGGTGCTCTTGCCGTCGTCCTTGTTTTGCAGCGTCTTGGATGCCTTGACTTGCTTGGGCGTGATTTTTGACATATAGCGGTAGACTTGTACGTTGCGCTCGGGTGGCGGGAGTTCCTTGTGACTCTCGGCACGCACGGCGCGGCCAATCACCTGGTTGATGCGGATCTCGTTCCAATAGGGCTCCAAAACGTGCACCTCACGCACGTGCTTGAGAGAAATGCCCTCTGCGCCGGATTGTGTGATCATCGCTACCTTTACGAGCTCGCCGCGCAGGTTGGAAGTCGCGCCCAACTTCTCCAGCAGGGAGGTGGGGACGTTCTCAAAGTTGTTGTTAAAAATCTGTAGGATGATCTTGGTTTCGTCGTTGTTGCGGTATTGGAAGAACTTGGGCTTGTTGTTTGCAGAGGCATCCGCCACGTCCCACACGCCGGCGCCCGTCTTCTTGAGCCGCAGCTCGCACCAGCCGTTGGCCTCGAGCACCATTGCCAAAATGCCCAGACCCTCGACCACCCTGAACTGGGAATAGACCAACGCTTTGCCCGGACACTTGTTTACCAATCTCAAAAAGGCGAGGAACTTGGGGGACAGCTCCCCGAGCTTGTCTTTGTGGAGCGCGCCGCTCGCCTCTAGCGCCTTGATCGCCTCGGCCAGTTTGGTGTGGTACACCGTCGACCGGTTTGCAGGGGAAGCGTCGGTGGTTGGGGTGTCCGCGTCACCTTCAGCAACGTCCATCTCTTTTTCCATCATCGACATCCTGCTTGGGAAGGGGCGCTTGATGCTCTCTGGAAAAGCAAAGTTGCACAAGGCTCGCGAGTAGGCGCGGTACACCTGCGGCACCTTTGAAAAGGGGTCGTTCGAGCCTTGTTGCTTGGAGCGGCGCTCGATCTTGAGCTCTTCCAAGCGGCTCTCTTCGTACTGCTTGAATTGCGTGTCCGTCATGGGCACTGCCACGGTCTTGTGGGGCAGCACCGTGGGATAGAGGTCCCCGTAAAAGGTCCCAAAGAAGGATATCAGACCCATCATGCGCCTGGCCATCTTGCGTGGGGAAGTGACGCTGTTTGTAGAAAAGTCGAGGAATGTGCTGCTGAAGGCGTCCTTGTCAAATGGAAACAAAAAGGTGTCCCTTGTGGTGGAAGCCCCCTTTGCGCCCAAGGCTTTGCCCAACTCTGAAATTGTGGCCGCGTCTTCTTGAGCGCTGGGTTGCTTGGCGACGAGCAAAGCGTCCTTGTCTGCAAAGGCAAAGCCCGGAGGCACGAGCTTGACAGCGACCTCCTGCTTGGCAGCATCGATTTCGTGGTGGTCTACGCGGGCGTGGGCTTCCAGAAGCCGGGCCGCTTCTTTGAGGTCGGTCTTGACTTTGGAAAAGACATGACGCCGCTGCATGCCGCCCAAGAGGTTGAGAAGGTAGGCGACCTCAAAGGGATGGTTGATGATGGGCGTCCCAGACAGCGCGATGATCTTGCAGTTTTTGGCAGCAATCAACATCTTGTACAACCGCTTGCCCATGCTCTCCTCACCCTCCGCCTTGGGTCCTCCGCCGATGGTCCTAGAAATGAAGTTGTGGACCTCGTCGATGATGACCACTTTGTTGTCAAAAGCGTTGCGCTTTTCAAGCTCGTCCACGCCCGATGACCGCAGACCATTGTAGTTTATAAATTCGTACTTCATTTGCACCATTTCGTCTAATTGATCGTTCAAGACCCTCTTTTCTTGGTCGGTGAGGTCATTGAAACCCCTGCCGAGGGTCGTCACCGGCACCCACGCCCCCTTGTTCTTGCGCAACAGTTTCTGCGGCACAAACGTTTTGCTGGAGAAGTCTTCCAAAGTCCCGGGAAAGTCTTTGTTGCCCACAAATTGCCACTGTTGTTTTGTGGAAAAGTACTCGTTACCGCACCGCGTCCGGATTTGGTTGACGTAATTTGGCCTCAGGGATGCCGGCAACAAGACGACGACTCCCATTTCATTCATAAAGTTCTCCGCCGCTACAATGGAGCTGCAACTCTTACCCGTGCCGAGCTCGTGGAACAAGAGCAGGCCGCGGTATGGGCTCGCAGGCTGCAGGTAATCTTTGACAAAGCGTTGGTAGGGAAAGAGGTTGCGCGGCGCCTTTTTTGTGGCGTTGTAACGGAATGCTTCTTGGATAAAACTTGGAAACTTGACGCGGTTTGGAAGCACCCATCCTACAGAGGGCGAGATCTCTGTGGTAACTAGTGGTTTGAAGCCATCAAACACGGCATCAAAGTCAACCGGCGGCATTTGTTTTAACTTGACAAAAATAAAGGGATGTTTACAGTTTGGGACGTCATCTCGATTGCCGTGGTGGGCATCATAGCCTATCCCGTCATTCGGTTGGGGCAGGAAGGAAACCGGCGCTTCTTAGTGATCTTTGCGGGAGTCGTGGTCGTGGCCTTGGTGATGCGCGCGCGGAATGCCATCACGTCGCCGCCTAAGTATCTGTTGAGGCCAAAGGGCGCCAAGAATTGCAACACATTCAACCGAGGGGGCGACTGTGACCACCGCGTAGGCATGCCATCTGGCCACGTGCTGCTGACGACGTACGTGTTGTTCGCCGTGTTGTGGACCTCGGAACAAGCTGACAACGTGGCCGCCAACGCCGCCGTCTTGGGGGCGGCGCTGTTGATGGCCGTGGCCAGGGTGAAAAAGGGATGCCACACGGTTTGGCAGGTTGTGGCGGGGATGGGTGTGGGCTTGGCGATGGCCAAGCTCGCTGCAGCCTGGGCAATTTAATTTGGAGAGTAATATAAAAGCGCCCGGGCGGATATGGAGGGCAACTTTTACAACAACGTCTTGTCCCGATGTGACACCATTCACGACTTTACAAAGGCGCGTGCCACAAAGAACATGAAGAAAGGGTTCACCGTGGACAATGTGTACGGCTACCTGGACAGCGTGCCTGCTTTGAGGAGGAAAGACCTCGTCAAGACGTTCAAGGAAAATTACACCAATGGAAATGCAAACATTCTGGCCGACTTTGAGCAGATCTTGACAAACAACACGCCCAACTTTTACTTTATGAAGTCCTACGACAACGGATTTGATGACCGCCGCGCTGGCTTTGAACCCGCTGTGGTGCAGTTTTTTGAGCACACGCTGGGGCAAAAAAAAGACGCGCCCTTGGAGCCGCTGTACTTGACTTCGAACAAGGAGCTCATGCAGAACGCCTTTATTGATTACACCAAGCCCGCGCCGAAAGACGTGCACAGCGTGCCCGGCCGCGTGTGCATCTTGAACCTGGGCAATACGGGCAAGGATGACGAGCCCGCGGATGATGATGAGGACGCTTCTTCCGGCCCACGGCGCGAGGCATCCGGCATCTTTGATGACGGCCAGGCCTACGAGCAGTTTCAGAGTGACCTGGTGACCTTCTTTGCATCCGCGAGTGCACCCCGCATCCGCTTTGTGATAGACGCGAGCATTGTTGGCAACCAACACTTCCATGCCCCAAACAAGGGATTGGAGGTGGCTATTCTGGCGTGCTCCCAGTGGGACTCCGCATCAAAGTTCTCAGATGGCGTGCTCGTGCCCGAATCCAGGTTTGAAACCCACAAGGGCGACCCCGACGGCGTCTTGTACGCACTCAACAGTTTGTCTATGCGCGCTGAGACCCAGTTCACCACCGTAAATTACAACTGTGAGATGAACGACACGCCAATCGACCAATGGAACGAGCTGCCCAGGCAGGTGGGCAACATCATCTTGTCGGCCCAGAATGTTGGCAAACATGGCACCAATTACAGGCGCATCTTGTTGGAATCAGGAGACCCCGTTTTTCAAGACCGCTACGGCGTGCTGTTTGACATCAAGCGCTCCGGCGACGGGTGTCAAGTGCTCGAGATCAAGCGCTTGAACCAGGTGAGCCAGTACAAATACGTTTTGGTGACCAACGATCACCTCGCATTCCTGAAGGCACGCATGAACAATGTGCCCGCGGTGTTTACAAAGAAAAACACCACCACGGATACCAAGACGCTGGTGTGTGTCAACAATGAGGTCAAAAATCCAGAGATGTACGTCATGATCATCGCCAGGCACCTGGTGGCCGAAGCTGAAAAGATGCGCGAGCTGGCGGCCAGTATCGGCGACGTTCAAGAAGGCATGAACCAGGTGATTTTGGCATTCACGGCGACCAAGAGTGCGCTGGTAGATGCCTATTTTGGTGAGCAGATGAGCGACGAGTACTTCAGAGATCAAGTCGTCCTCAAGGCCCTGTTCCATCCCAAGGCCGCTCCAAATCCGTCCGACCTCACCGCCGTGCAGCAGAGCGACTTGGAGTACGTT
>JACCDU010034614.1_pt1 | contig 13989 bp, 9 predicted proteins | sample 7446081 | NCBI WGS metagenome assembly JACCDU01 (sample SAMN15323447, study PRJNA562643) | freshwater metagenome | isolation source: river surface water | place: USA:Blue River Watershed | collected 2017-08-17 | reverse complement strand
CAAGTTATTGGAGATAGCAACATTGCTTCCAAAGTATGTCGTTAATGCTCCTCTGGTTTCTCCTGATATTGTCAAATTGTTAGAGATACCAACATTGCTTCCAAAGAACGCCGATGATGTGCTTTTGGTTTCTCCTGATATTGTCAAATTGTTAGAGATACCAACATTGCTTCCAAAGTATGCCGATGATGTGCTTTTGGTTTCTCCTGATATTCTCAAATTATTAGAGATACCAACATTTCCAAATACCTCAATATTACTGTGGAAAAAACTGTTTCCCAAAATGCTCAAATCTCCTTTTGAAGTCAAATTATTGGATAAAGAAACATTACTACCAAAAAATGCACTTTTACTGGTATATCCCTCTTGAAGAACAATCAAATTATTCGATAATGAGAGATTACTTGCCAAGTATACATCACCCAACGCATAAAGATTATTTGACAACGCAAGATTGGAACCAATATATACATTATTCCTTAATTTTGTTTCTCCATAAACATTTAGTTCATTGGATAGAGCAATTTTCCCTATAACTGCCTCGCCAATAACTGTCATATCACCCCCAATAAATGCATTATTACTGACGCCAATATTATTGCCACAATAAAAACTTAATAACACGTTTATATTAGAATAACAGGTAAAATCATTAAACACATCAAGCGTATTACATAATGTCGTATTACCTTTTATCAACAGGTTACAATTGGCAACGATATTGGTAAGATGTAATGTATTACTTCTAAAATTATCCAGATAACGTTTGGATGCTTCCTCCGTGATAAGTATTTGATGAGAGTTAGGATTATCCCAAGATGTTCTAGAACTGTTGTTGGTCACCCCATTGATCCAAGTAGCATTACAACCCGTTCCAAAGATGATATTTTGCACCACATTGAGATTACAATTCACTTTCAAGTTTTTGATTTCGGTATAAGCAAAACCAATACTTTTAACAATTTCGTCCGCACGCCCAATTCGTATATCTCCTGCGTTTCTTCGACTGGTATAATCCAAAATACACTGTTCATCTGATAATAAACTTGTTTCAGGATACAATATTCTATACAAATCCGTGTTGAATTCAGGATCTAAACCATAAAATCTGTTACTATAATCTCCATAAGTAGGATTTGAAGTACGTAAATCACGTACCCAATTCACACGTGCTAATCTATTTGCATCGTATAATTTCTGACCGATTAAAAGATATGAAGAGTCGGTATTACTAAAAGTAGCAGAATAATAATTGGATACAGAAAATAAAGAAAGATTACTATCAATTGATATAACTTTTGAATAAACTTCGTTCACATTATTCACTAAAATTTTGATATCATCACCAACAGACAGATTACTTGAGTTTAATTTGAACGTGTTATTTCTGAATCTGAAATTGTTGGAAGAAACAAGTTCGATGTACTCGTATATAGATGGGATATAATCTCCTAAAGTTTGTAATTCTTTTTGTGTATATCCATCATTACTCATAGCAAGTTTAATCGTGTAATTCCATTGACTGATATTAAGACCATCTTTATTATCCGTAATAAAAATCCTTGCGTCAAAATTAGAAGGTATATTACTCATAGAAAACAATAAATTGCTGTTTGTGTTGATATAATAATGTCTTGCGTCTTCAATAGTAATAACATTTGAAAATGCTTGTAGTTCAGGATTTAAATATAAAAGTGTCGCAGGATTAAAATTGCTTGGTAGAGATGTCATTATTCTCTATTTACTTACAATAATAAAAAGAAAAACATACCATATAAGAAAAAGAAATGACTACCTAATACAAAATGTTTGCCAACATAATATATGTTTCGAGTGCGATAGGCCTATGTGTCACAGGCATAGTGTTTAGATATATGAGACTGTTTAAAACGAAAACGAAACATTCAAATCCAAAAATATTATTTTATCATTTCAGGAAAAATACAGAAAACCCATATTATGATGAACCAACATCGATATCGATATACGATAGTGATTCTGAAATATTCCTAAAATGTGATGATATTCATAATGATGAATCCTTTACTGAATTTTGTACTGTTTTAAAAACACTTTTGGACAACATGAAACAATGCTATATGATAACATACGACATAGATTACAAAAGTATTGGTTTTCAAAACAATATGGAGGATTTTATAGACCATCATAAAATCAAGATGCATTTTATGGATATCAAACAACTTTTTTATTATATGCATCCATTAGTTGGAAAAATCAAATATCCAGATATTTTAGAATACTATAAAATAGATATAAAGCATTTTAGATGTAAGAGTTTAGAATATTGTGCAATTTTTGAACAATTGATTCTTGATTTTGATCCATGTATTCGTCAAGAAATGTATAAATTACATTTACTCTATAATCATCTACACAAATCATGAATGAATTCAACCAACAATGTGCTCACATGATACATTTTACCAAAAGGTATGCATATATCTGCATTTTTCCCTTCTTGAGGAGAAATATATTCAATCTCAAGAGGAATGCCAGTTTTCTTAGATAGTTGATAAAATTTTTGGTTCATAAACTGATTCGAACAACATACATGAATGCAACTCGATTCAGTTGTCGTCGTATTCAACGAAATCATAGACGAAATATTTTTGGGAATAGTATAATCTATTTTATCATCGGTTATATTTATCATAGATATCAGATTACATTTGTTATTACGAGAAAAATATTTGAATACAGCACATAGGATTGCGCTTGTATTTCTTTCTTTTTGATTTGAGTATTGTCCTAAGAACAATACAGTAGGATAACACTTGTCAATAATTTGTTCTATAATAAAATGGTTTTCATGGAAGTATATTTGAATGTTTTTATTGTTATGAAACAGAGTTTTCATCTTATGAAAAGCATGTTTCGATGGTAAACCGTCGCATTTATTTCCAACTTCATCAGTGATATTTTGTGATTGGATGACATTGAATATTCTGCCGATATATGACTTATTTTTTATTTTATCTCTTATACAAACCGTATGATGTTGCTTTAGATTTTTACAAAGTTCATTACAAATTGCATATTTCTGTGAATGTTCTATATATTCGATGTTGATGTATATATCTTGATGTTTGTAAAATTCATCCTTTAAACGACTAAGTATATTTGTAATAGAATTCGTATCATTACAAGACACATAAAAATATGAAATCCATCGATGCTGAATATATAACAACTTTTCTTGCTCATAACCTCGCCGATTCAAAAAAGTGTGGAGTTTCTCTTGGTTACTGTTCAAGATAAATTCGTGAGTTTTATTCGCCAGTCGAGAGTTTGTGCACGTAAAAAACAAGTTCATATACTATAAAGTGATGAAGTTTATTTCATGGAATGTAAATGGATTGAAATCCATATTCGATAAATATCATGATGAATTTGAAACTATTACACGAGATATGGACTTTGTCTGTCTTCAAGAAACAAAAATTCAATCAGGAGATATTTTACAAACAACAAAAGGGTTTCGCTATATCTATACATCATGTTCTACAATTAAAAAAGGGTATTCAGGTGTAGCAATTTTAACAAACCATAAGCCCATTAAAGTTATGTATGGTTTTGATGATAAAGATTCGATTTATGAACAAGAAGGAAGAATAATCACTTTGGAGTATGACAAGTTTTATCTTTTGACATGTTATACACCAAACAGTAAAAGAAAACTAGAACGGTTGAATGAAAGAATAAATGATTGGGAACCAAAGTTCAGCGATTATATATCTGATTTGCAGAAAACAAAAAATGTCATAATCTGTGGAGATTTGAATGTTGCACCAGAAGACATCGATATACATAACCCAAAAACCAACCAAAAGTCTGCTGGATTTACAAAAGAAGAAAGAGAAAGATTTCGTCATTTGATAGAGTCGAACAACTTGATAGACAGTTTTCGTAAACTGCATCCAACGGAACGAAAGTATTCATATTGGAGTAATTTCGCAAATGCACGTGAAAAAAACAAAGGTTGGCGTTTAGATCATTTTCTGGTTTCTAAAGATATCGAAAAGAAAATAAAAAGTGCAGACATTTGGACAGATATCAAAGGGAGTGATCATGCACCTATATATTTAGAAATTAAAGGACATATGTCAAAAGAATGAGAAATGTTCATGTCCAGAATATCCTTCGATTGTATGTATGATTTCATCGAGTGGTTGTTTTGCAACCATTTCCATTTTTTTTTCTTCTGCGTCGATTAACTTTTCACCAGCGATTTTTTCTATTTCATCTTTTTTCATGATTTTATGAAATTCTTCTCTATCCACAGGTATAATGGATTGTTGTGCTTCAGCTTTACTTTTTACGAAATCCGTTTTACTGTCATCTTTGACAGATGATTTCAGACCAATAATCCGTCTATTGAGAATATACTCCAATATCAAAAAGGTTAAGAAGATGACCACCACCCAAACAAAAATGTCCCATATAAGATTTCCAAATGTTGTGATGATAATAGCCATACTTGTTTTGGAATAGTGATCTAATGCTTTGAGGTAGAGAATATGCCATATATTAAATTTCAAAAGAAAATGAATGATAGGTAAAACCAAATGGTTCAAAACTTTTTCGATGACTTCTTTGGTAGCCATACCGACACACCAACCCGTTGCAGCGACTAATACATTGTTACTGTACATGAACTCTTGAAAATCGGATAATATTCTGGTATAAGTTCCAGTGACATCTTTACTAATGGTATGGTAAATATCCATATGATTATAATAATGAAACAAAAAAGAAAATATCAATTGTAGTAAAGTTCATTTGTAATTTGTAAAGTTTCAGGACCAGATCCTAAACCAGTAATTTTTACCTTTTTCCATGATTTTGGCATGTAACTGGTTGGTGAACTACGAATACCAAAACTTTCTCCATAAAATCTTGTTTCAGATACATTACCTGTTACACGTAAAGTTCCTACAGATGTCAGCAACATTAATATAAACATTGCACTTAACGAAAGATCATTATAATCCGTATCTTCTCTATTAGACATATGGAATTGCCCCCAAATTCCTTTGGAGTTTTCTTGAATGATTTTGGCCAAACCCAACTCGAACAAACCAGGATAAGTATTTTCATAGGATAATGTCATAGGATCACAACACATCAACGAACCTTTCAACCAAGTCAAAATAATGTTATTCATTGGCCATGTTTCGAAACCATTTTGAATCTTGTTTTGAACAGCGACTAAATTCCTTTGAATAGTGTTTCTATCTCTACTCACATTTGTTCTGAAAAAAAGTTCCGAATAAAAGGGTAAAATGGGTATCATTTGTTCCAAGATTTTGAATTCATCTGACACAACTGTATCCTCATCCAATTTGAAAACGTCAACCAAATTTATATCGTAGTTAGGGTCCGAATTAGAAGATGGATACATAGAAGGTTCTATATTGAAATAGGAAGCTGACCAACTTTCAACAGGTATAATAGCTAGTTCATAAGAAGCTTCTATTGCATATTTTAACGCAGTTTTGATGAGATAATTAGTCAAACTATTGTTATCAGACACTTTATCATGAAAAGAATAGACCTCGCGAATATGATAGGTTCCGTTTATATCTATTTCAATTTTACTGACAAAGAAGTTTGCGTTGTTTTTTAGTATGGTGTATCCTTTGTTTTGTAGCCAGTCTTTATCCAATGATATACGATAATAGTTCCATACATTGATACTAACTAGAGCAGTGTTAAAAATATGTAATGGTCCATTCACATCCCAATAAGGATTATTTCCATACCCAACTATATCATTAACATATGGAAATTTACTACCTTTATAACCATAACCAGCGGCTAATTGAATAGCTTTGTCTATAACTCTATACCGACTTTCTAATAGGTTTTTGGCAATATCAGGACGGAATAACGTTATAACGGGAATAAACCATAAATCACCATCCCAAAACAACGTTCCATTCGTGTCAATGATGCTCAAGGTAGAAGGATTGATTTCAGTTTTGATACCTTCACGAACTGCACTCCAAATATTATAAAGATTGTATCTCATCAAACGTTTTATTTGAGTGATATTGTTCAAATCTTGGGATGTGATATTTGTTTTGGGTTCTATCGTGATGTTATGTTTCCACATGTCTGACCATGATTTGATATGCGTTTGTCTCAATTTCGAAATCGCAACATCGTTGTCTAATTTGTTCATGACATTGACGAGTATTCTTTTTGTTTCTTCCATAGGGTTCTTAAAGTCATATTCGCTCATTTGTGCTGAGATGATATGAAATTTGTAGTTAGAACCTGCAGTCAAGTCATTGAAATGGATTTTCTGAAAACATGTATTCGTATCCTTTGCATAAACATTGAAACCAATAGGATGTATATTATTTGAATTTTCAAAATAATAGCAAGTAGCGATAGCAAGTTGTTTTTCAGTTCCTTTGATGATACCTTTTCCATTACACATATATAAACCTTTTGATGAATGAACGAGTTCGTTGTATATGATATTATTATTATACTCGACCTGAGAGATATTATTTCCACAAGATATCTGATGATAAACATCAAAGTTTGACATGCTTTGAGTGGGTGTTATATTGAATGTTTGAACGGAGCAGTAAGGCAAATGACGAACTGAATACAAATCGAAATTTATATCTAATGTGTTGCTTGTAGTTGTGTTGATAACTTGAAAAGAGGATGTCAATATCCCATTATACATTTGTAATTCTTTACTTTTGAAACGGATAGAACTCACAGAATCGATATATTTATTATCAAACACTTTCAAGGTTGTAGAATCAAAACCTTCGACGATATTATTCTGATATGAACCATAATCATTAAAATCAAAGTCGATGGTGATGAGACTTTTTTGAACCCCTATTTTATCGAATGCCGAAATAAAACCAATTTTACCATTACCAATAAATGCTCCTTTTGTATTTTCTAAAGTGTTTGTAGAAGCATTTGAATTGGTGATAGATATAGTCCATTCATTGTCATAAGAAGATATGAGAGACATAATATTATAATAAGACCAGAAAATCTTCGTATTGTAATAAACAACAAATTAAATCATAATAAATATCTTTGCTTACAATAAAGGACGTGTTTATTTATGAAAAATTCACTCACCAAGGCTTTGACCAATTTGTTTAAACCGAAAAAGATTACCACAGAGCAAATCGTAAGAGAGATAATAACAGATAATATATTGTTTATAGGATTTTATGATAGAGCAAATGTAGGAGATGAAGCCTTTAAAAATGCATTCACAACATTGTTTTCATCGAGTGCGAATATCAAGTTTGTTTGTATAGATGATATAGAATATATTTCTGCAGATGTAACTGCAGTTGTAGTAGGTGGTGGAGATATATGTAATGAATATTTTATGAATAAAATAAAAAAACTATTAGAAACTTATAACGGTCCATGTTATGGATTTTCTATAGGTATTCCATTCGAATCTTGTGTCCATTTATTAGAGATATTTGATCATGTTGTATTGAGAACTTATCAAGATTTGGAACTGGTTGCGAATACGATTGGTAACAAAAATGTAACATATTTACCAGATGCAACATGGCTTTTAAAACCTCAAACAATTGTTCCCGCTAAAACGAACCTAACCCTCAACCCTAAATCATTAAAAATAGCTTTATGCTTAGCACAACCTGCGTTTGCTAATAATGCTTGTGAAAACTTATTGTTGGATGGTTTTACAAGATTGTTGAGATTATTGACTCACGAATACAAAGGTTGTCAGATAAAATTAGTTCCATTCAATACAAGTGAAAACGATAAAGAGTGTGATTACAAAATCCATTCTAAATTAATGGAAAAGGTAAAAGATTTATCAAATGTAGAAAATATTACAGACCCTTTGTATAAAAATCCGATAGAAATGTTGAAATATATAGGGACATTCAATTTAGTTATAGGAATGAGATTTCATTCTATCGTTTTTTCTGCAATCCAAAACACACCATTCGTGTCCATATATACAACAAGAAAAATAAATAATCTAATGAAAGATTTGAATACGCGTTCTTATGGGTATAAAATGCCTTTAGACGCAAGTTTTAAACCTATCAATATCGATATAGATGAGATTATGACGATGATAAATGATAGAATGTCTTCAACAATGATGGAGAAGATCGTGAATCCAAATGATTTTGAGTTATTAAAGACTATTGTAAAAACACAAAAAAGAAAACAGTATTTAGAAAGAATAATATTTAATCATTCTTTCGAAACTGTTTTGGATAATTGTAAGAAAAATGTGACGGATTATTTGAATATATCGGTAGAAACGTATGATGAATGGTTGGAAGGTAAGATAAAAACATCAGAATTGATACAAACATCGAACAAATGTTCTATGGATTTTGCCAGAATGATATGTTTCAGTGTTACGAATAAAATCGGCACATCATACTTGTGGGGATTAAATACAAACATGTTGACCCCAGATTTTCAACCATACGACGCAATCAAATGGATATATTATGATTATATCGCCAATGTGGAAAAAGCAAACTCGGTGCAAGAATATTATCCTATTGTAAACCCAAGGAAAGATGTCATCATTGATTTAAACTATATGATACAAGACAATTATCAAGGTCTTCATCGTAGTGGTTGGTCTTATGTCATTGGAGGATTACAACATCTAGAAACATTAAATACACACAAACCATCACAATTGATGGTGGATACATGTTTGGAACGAACGTTTTTGTGGGGATTAGATGTCACCAAAGCATCAAAGGTTGTGCCATATAAAAAACCATGGACAGGATTCGTTCATCATACATTCAATTCAACATATAGCAAACATAACTGTGATGTATTGATAAATACACCCGAATTTATAGAATCATTATTATACTGTAAATGTATCTTTACTTTATCCGAATATTTGGCACAACAAATGCGACAAGCATTACGAGAAAAAGGTGTTGTATCTGTGCCAGTTTTGACTTTGACGCATCCAACAGAAATCGTTTCGAACAACTTTGAAATGGAACATTTTATAAAAAATCAACAACGAAAAGTCATAAATATTGGTGCTTGGTATAGAAACCCATGGGCAATTTACGAACTACCCATCTACTCTGACAATCATTTGAAAATTCAAAAATGTGCTCTCAAAGGGAAAGAGATGGATAATTATTTCCGTCCTCCTTGGCTATTTGAAAAAATGTTTTCGATATTAAAAGAATATAATCTCATTTATAATGAACACGAACATCTGATAAGCAGATGTGAGAATGATTCGACGAATAACACTTTATGTCGTCCTCCAATCGTGAACAAATATTTGGAAGGCATGTTGGATTCTTTATATAAAAGTGATAAATCTGTAGAAGTTTTAGAATTTTTAAGCGACAAAGAATATGACAGTTTACTATCAGAAAATTTGGTATTCTTAAATTTAGTGGATTGTTCTGCAGTAAACACGATTATTGAATGTATTGTAAGGAATACACCTGTTATCGTAAATCGTCATCCTGCTCTTGAAGAAGTATTAGGAACAGAGTATCCAGGGTTTTATAACAATCTTTATGAAGCTGCGTCGTATATAACAGATTTGAACAAGATCAATGCAATTTATGAATATATGAAAGATTTAGATAAGGAAATCTTTACTTTAGATTTCTTCCTTGCAGAATTTCAACAAAAGTTGTTAAAACTTTTATGAAAAAAAAATTAAATAGTTTGAAAACTTTTGCATGTTGAAGGCTTTTGTTTGTGAATTTCATCAATGATATGTTTGTCAAAGTTTTCTGTGTAATAATAATTGTCGAAATCAAACTCTTTCACAAGTATATCATATATGAGTTTATTCTCGTTAAAAGTATATGTATTTCTTACTTCGTCAAAATACGAATGTTTGAGTGCATCACGTACGGTTATTCTTTTTGATGGGTCGATATCTAACATTTTGCTTATGATATCTAATGCGTTTTTATCTTTTATCTCCGTGAAGTTTTCTAAATTCAAAGTTTTGTTTATTATTTTTTTGTTTTGTAATAATTTTCTTGCGTTTTCACAATAACTTTCATGAAGAACTTTATGAGACGGAAGACCTAACACGCTTGTGATTAGCAGTAATTGTTCTCTGCTATCATTTCCTCTGAATAAAGGTCTTCCCAAGAAAAGTTCTGCAAATATACAACCGACACTCCATATATCTATACCTTTCGTGTACAACATATCTTGTGCACCACATATTTCAGGTGCTCTATACCATCTCGTAGCAATATAATCTGTCCAAGCATTTGATACCTTTTCAGGATATCTGAACCGCGATAAACCAAAATCACAAATCTTGGCAACACAATCCGTATTCACTAGTATATTTGAGGGTTTGATATCTCTATGGTAAATATTCAACTTGTGTAGATAATCGATACCCAATAAAACCTGATACATCAATGTTTTATGATGTAATGGGGTAAAGTTACGATAGTTATACCTTATAAAGGTTCTCAAATCACCATCCATCAATTCCTCGATGATATATATATTTTGAAATGACTTTTCGTTCATGGGTGTTAAAATCCCATGATACCCTATGATATTAGGATGTTTCAACATGTTCATAAATTTTAACTCTCTCAATGCTCGTTGTGTGTCTATTTTAGAAGCAAAAACATTACAGAGTTTTTTGATGGCAACTTGTTTATTTTGTCCTTTGATTTTTGCTCGAAATACGATACCATAACTACCACTACCAATGACTTTTTCTAAAATAAAATGACGATGTTCTTTTATTTGACAATTGAAATCTTCGAGATGTTTAGGATGAATCATAAATCGTTTTTATGCCACTACTTTATAATAAACCCATATTATTTATCAAATATAAAGGGAGAAGCAGAAAATCTTTGTTGATTAAAATAATAAAAGAGTTCATACTGTTCTGTTTGGTCTTTCATTTCACAAAATGAATTCAGTATGACAATCAATGGAGTTCTTAATATCGAGGATAAATGCTTAAAATCTTCCAATGACATCTTTTTTAAAACCAAATCATATTCTTCATCCTTTAATACATCCATAAATTCATGAACTTTTATATCTCCCATATCTTTACTTATATATCCAATCAAAACATTACGTGTTTCATTTTTTTCTTTACTATGAAATGGTCGGGTGTATACAAGAGAACTATAAAAATTCTTTGGTCTATTCTTTTCTGTTTTACTAATGTAATATATATTATGTTTGCTATCTAAATACCTGAAAGAGTAATTTTTGATAATTGGAATGGACTTACCTATCAAAACATTCTGCATACCTTAATTTTTATAAATATTTTTTCTTTTATATATTAGAAATTGATACGGTATTCTATCTTTTGAAGAATAAAATAAATCGCTTTCTTGAACCATTTCAAACTGTCGTTCTTTGTTCATGTCTATGAAAAATGCATCGCATTCTGTATCGTTTATCCAAACTTTTGTTAAATACACAGTATCAATACTATCCCAAAGTAACTTATATATCTCTGCACCTCCAATGACAAACACTTTTTTATCCCTATCGATTTTGTTTAAACATTCATCTAAAGTCATATGAAGTTCATCTCTTACATTATTTGATAAAACGAGATTTTGTCTGTCTGGTAATGGTCTATATTTACTTGGCAATGAATCAAATGTTTTTCTTCCCATGATCACCGTATTGTTTGTTGTAAGATTTTTAAAATTCAACATATCCTCTGGTACATGAAAAGGTAGTTTGCCATTTTTGCCAATACCATTATTATCAGCACAAACAGCAACGATTGCAGAAAACATTGAGATACTTTTTGATATGATGATTACTTTAAATAAAAAATAATATAAATAACAACTCAATTTTTTGTGAATAATAAAAGAATATATTTATTTATACACAATTCATAAGAGAAGTAGATTGAAGAATATCGCATTTCAAAAACAGATTTCTATCCCCCGTAATATAAGTCAATATATAAGCATTACAATACCGCTCCAGAAACCCTATTAATCCTTAATGGTTTCTATTAAGAGTGCAATGGATTAATCGGTTTTCTAACCGTCCTGAAGGAAAGACGGGGTTGTTCCCTAATGAAAACAACCTTTCATTTTTATATTCTTGGAAGCATTTATGTCTCTACCTGCAATGAAATGACAAGCATTGCAACTAAAGACTTCCTTGCTTCCTACATTATGATTTATCTCGCCACAACAGGAACATGTTTTTGTTGTATGGTGTTCAGGAACTAGGAACACTCTCTTTTGTAACAATGATGCTTTGTAAATGCAACGTTCTTTTAGTTTATAAAACTTAAGATCATTGAATTCACGATTCACGTATTTGTTCTTTCCACCTTTGACGATATCGTGGCTCTTGATATCTCCAAGATAGATAACATCATTGTCTTTCAACAAATCGTTTATGAAATCCCAGTGTAGGCGATTAACCAAGTTTGCTTTTCTTCTTTCGATATTGCGATAGCAGATGCTACGACACCTCTTTCCCTTTGTTTGTTTCATAGAATCTATTTTTTTGTTAAGTTTCTTGATGTCATCTCTTCGGTGTGTATATTCAGTAACCGTTGTATGGATACCTGAAAGTGTGTTTGTATGTATTGTAGCAAACTTTCTCAACCCAAGATCCACACCTGCTATTCTTTCTAATGGTCCTTGTTCAACTGGTTTAGTTGGTATTATCAAGTGAACATGATAGTCACCATTATCTCTTACGATATCAACATTATTGGATATTTTTAAATCTTTTATTTTCATAGAGTTTTTTCTACTTACCTTCAAAGTGCATTCGTCTTTCAAAATACTCGGAACTATTCTTATTTCACCTTTCTTTATAGATATTAATTTTGGTGTGAGTTCAATAGTTTGTCGTTTTGCAGTTTTTTTCTTATATTTCATTTTAAAGAATTTTATGTTTCCTTGTTTAAGGTTGCTAAACCCAGATTTGTAAGCACTACAACATTGGTTCACAGCATTCGAACGAATATCTTTTGGTGTTTTTGTTTCGAATGGTTTTATGTTGATGTTTAAAGTTGCTTCGAAATGTTTCATAGCATTTCTCCTTTGTTGTTGTATAACCTTGATTTCTTGGTTTATATCTTCTATTTCTTTCTTATCGTTTGTTTGTTTTTTCTTTTCCTTCAATGTTTTAACAGAAGAGTCAAATGCTTTATATTCTTCTAGATGTTTTTTAGTGTTCTCTGTTACGAGCAAATCTCTAAGATTTTGAAAGTTGACTCTGTGTCCTTTTTCAATAGTTTCAATAGCACGATTATAAACATATCTTGCAGTATCAATAAATTCATTTAGAACTTCCTTTTGACGTGATGTTGGGTATATCTTTATTCTGAGTGTTTTTATTTTTTCTATTGGTATAGCTTCTTTTTCCCATTTGCCGACAAGAGAAGACATGGATGATGGCGAGAAGGTCATCTGTAAGTTCCTGTTCACATGTTCTGTTTTCATTTTCTTGAAGGACGGTGATTGTTCCTCCTGCCTTTGTGACCAACTGCTCAATAAGTTCGTATCCAAACCTTGAGAGTCTATCTCTGTGGGCAATAACAATCTCTCCGATAAGGCCTTGTAAGCAGGCGTCCAGAATGGTTGATAAGCCTTTTCTTTGGAAATTAATTCCTGAAGCAATATCTGTAATAACTCTATAGTCAGTGTATTCTGGTCTTTTAAGAAATTCAAGTTGTCGAGAAAGGTCGTCCATTTGCTTTTTGGTAGAGACTCTAGCGTATATGAAATTTTTCTTTGAAATAACTTGCTTCTCTTCAATAGGAGGAGAACTACTACACAGTTTTTGAAGACTTTGTAGATTAATTCTTCTTTGTCCGGAAGGTGTTCTATAGCAAACGACAGATGCTTTGTCAGCCAATTTCCGGACCGTCTGAGGGTCCAAACCTGTAAAGGTAGAAGCTTCTCCAACGGAGACAAATTGCTTTTGTTT
>JACCDU010454617.1_pt1 | contig 13997 bp, 15 predicted proteins | sample 7446081 | NCBI WGS metagenome assembly JACCDU01 (sample SAMN15323447, study PRJNA562643) | freshwater metagenome | isolation source: river surface water | place: USA:Blue River Watershed | collected 2017-08-17 | reverse complement strand
TTTCCCAGTGGAAAGTGCTCACCGTGGGCCTAGGAGGACTTGAACCTCCGACCTCTTCATTATCAGTGAAGCGCTCTAACCACCTGAGCTATAGGCCCGTAGAGCATCACAACATTACTAAAGATTGCCAAAAGTGACAAACCAAAGTTTTTAGTTGTTTGTGAAAGTCAGTGCGATACCACCGACCAGCTTCCCAATCACGTTGAAAATAGCCGCCCAAACCGCTGCCAGGGCGGTCGTGAAAACAATGTTTAGAAGCGCTAGCGAAACCGCAGTGCCCATCACATTTCCAAGCGAGAAGTCCGACTCAAGGTTTACCGGAGTGGATTCACCAAGGATTGAGGACAGCAACCCGCCAACCGAAGCGAAAATGCCCGAATTGGAAAGAACCGCCCAAACCAAAAGTGCACCGACGATGGTTGCGATTGCTAGAGCAAGTGAGACAAAGAATCCCACCTTCACAGCTGATAGCACATCGATCGCGTACAGCTTGAGGCTTACCTTCTTGACCGGTTGCTTGGGAGTGCTACTCCGCTTGAACATCGACGCCATCGGTTACTCCTTCAGACTCGTTATCCCCCGAGCTTTCTAGATTGCGCTCGGTATTCCTAGCTAACGAGAGTACAGAGTCTGCCTCATCGAAGCGAGCGAATACGACCCCCATGGTGTCACGGCCCTTGGCTGGAACCTCATCCGCGTTGGTTCTTATGACCTTTCCGGAAGCAAGCACCACCAAAACCTCATCGGTGTCATCAACAATCAGAGCACCAACTAGATCTCCACGCTTTTCGTCTAGCTTTGCGACCTTGATTCCCAGACCACCGCGCTTTTGCACGCGGTACTGGTCTGCGCTGGTCCGCTTCGCGTAGCCACCCTCGGTGACCACGAAGACGAAGCCTGCTTCGCCGATAACGCTTGCGCTAAGGAGCTCGTCTCCCTTGCGGAAAGCCATACCGATAACACCGGAGGTGTCGCGGCCCATTGGGCGCAGTGAGTCATTGCCTGCGCTAAAGCGAATCGACATTCCCTTGCGTGAAACCAACAGCAGGTCATTTTCTTCACTGACCAACATGGCGTTCACAAGCTCGTCGTTTTCACGGAGCTTGATGGCGATGATTCCACCGGATCGAGGGGTGTCGTAGAGCTCGAGTGCGGTCTTCTTCACCAAACCGGACCTAGTTGCGAGCACCAGGTACGGAGATTGTTGGTAGTCCTTGAGATCCAGCACCTCAACAACTCGCTCGTCAGGTTGGAGAGCGAGCAGGTTGGCAACGTGCTGACCCTTGGCGTCTCTTCCACCCTCTTGAACCTCGTAAACCTTGGATCGGTAAACGCGTCCCTTGTTGGTGAAGAACATCAGCCAGTGGTGAGTGGTTGAGACGATGAAGTTCTGAACCACATCGTCTGCTCTCAAGGTGGCACCCTTCACGCCCTTGCCACCGCGGTGTTGTACGCGGTAGTTGTCGCTTCTGGTGCGCTTGATGTAACCACCCGCGGTGAGGGTAACTACCATCTCCTCTTCAGGGATGAGGTCTTCGATACTCACGTCACCATCGAAACCAGGCATGATTGCGGTGCGACGGTCGTCGCCATACTTAGCGACAATCTCCTCGAGTTCCTCGGAGACGATAGAGCGCTGCAGCTCTTCGTTAGCGATGATCTTGTTGTATTCACCAATTAGGCGCTCAAGTTCTGCGGCCTCATCAATGATTTTCTGACGCTCAAGGGCTGCCAGCTGACGCAGCTGCATGTTCAGAATGGCGCGAGCCTGCAGCTCATCGATCTGAAGCAACTTCATCAAACCATCGCGAGCATCCTCAACGGTTGGGCTCTTGCGAATCAGAGCAATTACTTCATCTAGCGCGTCTAGGGCCTTGAGGTAGCCACGCAAAATGTGGGCGCGCTCCTCAGCCTTGCGAAGTCTGAACTGAGTGCGACGAACAATGATTTCGATTTGGTGTCTGACCCAGTGGGTGATGAAACCATCGATTGAGAGGGTTCTAGGTACACCATCGACCAGGGCCAACATGTTGGCTCCGAAGTTCTCCTGAAGCTGGGTGTACTTGTAGAGGTTGTTTAGCACCACGCGAGCTACCGCATCGCGCTTTAGCACGATGACTAGGCGCTGGCCGGTGCGACCGGAGGTCTCGTCGCGAATGTCGGCAATACCCGTGAGCTTGCCCTCTTTGACAAGCTCAGCGATCTTAAGAGCTAGGTTGTCGGGGTTTACCTGATAGGGAAGCTCGGTAACGACCAAGCAGGTTCTGCCCTGGAGCTCTTCGACGTTCACAACTGCACGCATAGTGATCGAGCCGCGACCGGTGCGGTAGGCGTCTTCGATTCCCTTGCGACCAAGGATCTGTGCTCCGGTTGGGAAATCAGGACCCTTGACGATCTTGATGAGCTCTTCAACCAGTGCCTCACCCTCAAGACCTGGGTTCTTCAGCGAGAACTGGGCTGCCTGAGCAACCTCTCTTAGGTTGTGCGGCGGAATGTTGGTAGCCATACCAACTGCGATACCAATCGAGCCATTTACCAAAAGGTTTGGGAATCTCGATGGCAGGATGGTCGGCTCCTGGGTGCGGCCATCGTAGTTGTCCTGGAAATCAACGGTTTCTTCGTCGATATCCCTGACCATCTCCATGGCAAGAGGGGCCATCTTGCACTCGGTGTATCGAGGCGCCGCCGCTGGGTCATTACCCGGTGATCCGAAGTTTCCCTGGCCAGAGACCAGCGGATACCTTAGGTTCCAGTCCTGAACCATGCGAACCAAAGTGTCGTAGATAGCCGCATCACCGTGAGGGTGGAACTGACCCATGACGTCACCAACCACACGAGAGCACTTTGAGAACTGCTTCTCTGGGCGGTAGCCGCCGTCATACATTGCGTAAAGCACGCGACGGTGAACTGGCTTGAGGCCATCCCGCACGTCCGGCAGCGCTCTACCAACAATGACGCTCATTGCGTAGTCAAGGTAACTACGCTGCATTTCGACCTGTAGGTCTACCTGTTCAATCTTGTCGATCTGGTTTTCAGTCATTTTCAAATCTCCTAGGGCCTAGATGTCCAAGAATCGAACGTCTTTGGCGTTGCGCTGGATAAAGCTTCTGCGGGATTCGACATCCTCACCCATGAGGGTCGAGAAGATCTCATCAGCCAGTGCGGCATCGTCCAGGGTTACCTGGAGCAGGGTTCTCGTTGCTGGATTCATGGTGGTTTCCCACAGTTCGTCGTAGTCCATCTCACCAAGACCCTTGTATCGCTGAATTGCGTTTTCCTTAGGGATCTTCTTTCCTGATGCCTGACCCTCAGCCAGTTTCTGGTCGCGCTCTGCATCGGAGAAGACATACTCGTGCTCGGCATTAGACCATTTGATTCTGTAAAGCGGTGGCTGTGCCATGTATACATAGCCGTGCTCAATCAGAGGTCTCATGTATCTAAACAAGAGGGTCAGTAGCAAGGTTCTGATGTGCTGACCATCAACATCGGCATCCGCCATCAAAATGCACTTGTGGTAGCGGATCTTCTCGACATCAAAGTCCTCGCCGATACCGGTACCAAATGCGGTGATTAGCGCCTGGACCTCGGTGTTGGCGAGTGCCTTGTCTAGTCTGGCCTTTTCAACATTCAAGATCTTTCCGCGTAGCGGCAGGATCGCCTGGGTTTCTGGGTCACGACCGCGAACGGCAGAACCACCCGCCGAGTCACCCTCAACGATGTAAATCTCGGAAACCTTCGGGTCTCTGGAGGAGCAATCCCTTAGCTTTCCTGGCATTCCACCTGACTCAAGCAGACCCTTGCGTCTAGTGGCCTCGCGAGCCTTGCGAGCGGCAAGTCGAGCGGTTGCGGCCTGGATGGCCTTGCGAACAATTTCTTTGGCCAAGTTTGGGTTGCGCTCGAACCAGTCACCAAGCTGATCATTGACCACGCGCTGAACGAATGCCTTGGCTTCGGTGTTACCAAGCTTGGTTTTGGTCTGACCCTCGAACTGAGGCTCGGTTAGCTTGACCGAGATAACCGCGGTGAGTCCCTCTCGAACATCGTCACCGGTGAGGTTGTCATCCTTTTCTTTTAGGAGACTCTTCTCTCTGGCGTATTTGTTCAAAAGTCCTGTCAGTGCGGCGCGGAATCCCTCTTCGTGGGTTCCACCCTCGTGGGTGTTAATGGTGTTTGCGTAAGTGTGAACACCCTCGTTGTAGCCTGTGGTCCACTGCATAGCAATCTCGACCGAAAGGTTTTTCTCTTCGGTCTCCGACTCGATAGAGATGATCTCGTCGTGAACAACCTCAACTTTTTTGGCAGCGTTTAGGTATTCGACGTAGTCAGATAGTCCGCGCTCGTAGTGATAAGTGTCGTTCTGACCATCACGCTCATCCTGGAGCGAGATTCTCAGACCCTTATTCAGGAAGCACATCTGCTGGAATCGCTGGCGAAGGGTCTCGTAGTCAAACTCCACAGTCTCAAAGATCTCGGCGCTTGGTACAAACTCGATGGTGGTTCCGGTGCGATCGGTCTTTTCACCCTTAGCCAGGGGTGCATCTGGAACACCGATGGTGTAGCTCTGGCGCCAGATGTGTCCTTCGCGGTGAACCTCGACCTTTAGCGTGGTTGAAAGTGCATTCACAACGGATGCACCTACACCGTGTAGACCACCGGATACCGCATAACCGCCGCCGCCGAACTTACCTCCGGCGTGCAGCACGGTAAGAACGACCTCAACGGCTGGCTTTTTCTCAACTGGGTGCATGTCGACCGGGATACCGCGGCCGTTGTCGGTGACCCTGATGTGGCCGTCTTTGGTGATTACAACCTGGATGTTGTCGCAGTAACCCGCGAGTGCTTCATCAACAGAGTTGTCGACAATTTCATAAACGAGGTGGTGGAGGCCGCGCGGTCCAGTGGAACCGATGTACATTCCAGGGCGTTTTCTAACAGCCTCTAGTCCTTCAAGGACCTGGATGGCGCCAGCGTCATAATTTTTTTGTGGTTCTGACATATTCAGTTGCTTTCCGGTCTGGGTTAGTTCCGGTGAAATGCGGCCTCGAAAGACCGACTTAGATTCGGGTTGACTAACCCCTGAATTCTACCTTTTGGCACCGACAAAGCTGGGATATCGCGCCTAGCCGTAAGTGTCGCGCGGACCCCTTCCGGGGACAGATCTGGGGCCTTTTTTCCAACTCGGCACGTTCGGCCCGATGATCTTGAGTTTCTGGACGCCAAGGCTTGGGTACTCGTCATTTATTCGAGCCAGAATTTGACCCTCGAGAAGCCTCAACTGGGTTGCCCAAGCGGTGCTTCGGCATCTAATGGTTAGCTCTTGATCCTGCAGTTCTTCTGGTTTTGTGGCTTCGGCATTCGCGGCTCCAACTACCCTTTCCCAGTTAGCAAAGAGCTCAGCGCGGGTGATGTTCACACCCCAGTTGAAATTCTCGAAAAGTTGGTTCATGGAAGAACCCGCGATAACCGGGTCTCTTCCCTTATCAAAGGGCTGGGAGCCCTTTGATTTCTCTGATCTTCGTCTTTGGTCTTTAGTTAGGTGGGTTTTGTTGCCGCCTAAGAATTCTCTGAAATAACGATCTATTGGTTCAAAGTTGAGCAAGTTCACCATCCTTACCCACGGAAATCTCGAGCGCCCAATTCAAATCGGGAGTGGATGCGCGATCAGCACTGGTAACAAAAACCTGCTCATAGTCCGAGACAAATTCCAGAAGCCTGGTTCTGCGGCCGGAATCTAGAACGGCAAAGACATCATCCAGTATCAAAACCGGGTCACCAGATACGGAGTTTTCGCGCAATAGTTGAGAAAGTGCGAGTTTTAGACCAAGGGCCAGGGACCATGCTTCTCCTTGGGAGGAGTGACTCCTGGTTGAAAGCCCCGACTTGGTTATGCGTAGTTCGTCTCGGTGTGGCCCTACTAGGGTTACCCCACGTTCAAGCTCTTTAGGTCTGAGTTCTTGTAGTTTCCCGTGGAACATTTCCGTGATTTGGGTCGCAGTGGGGCTTTCCAAAACAGCACCGTCGTCGTCAGACCCGATGTTTAGTTCAAGATCAAGCTTGATCTCTTCAATATCTGAGGAGAGCGCTCGGTAGAAGCTCTGGATCAATGGCTCGAGGGTTTTCAATAGCTCGATTCTGGCCATTGTTATCTCAGTTCCAAGTCTCACTAGCTGCTGATCCCAGATATCGAGAGTGCTCAGATCTACCTTGGGTTGTGATTTAGCGCTCTTTAGAAGCGCATTTCTTTGCTTCAAAACCCTTTCATAGTCGGATCTAACCCCGACCATTCTGGGTTTTAGTGAGGCAAGTGCCTGATCCATAAAAGCTCTTCGATCACTTGGATCGCGCCGAATCAAGTCCAGATCCTCGGGCGCAAAAATCACTGCATTTAATAGGCCTTGAAAATCTGATGTTTTCTTCTGCTGATTGCCATTGAGGTAATACCTGTTGCTAGATCCCGCGTTTATCTCGGCGGCAAGGAGGAGATTTCTTTCACGGTAGGAAACCTCCGCAATAAAGGTGCTGGTTGTTTGGCCCTGTTTTAGAAGGCTCTTTGTGTCGGAAGATCTATGGGATTCCAGGTTTGCCAGATAGAAAATTGCTTCGACGAGATTAGTTTTGCCGTTGCCATTGTCGCCAAACAGCAGATTCATACCCGGTTTGAGATCAAGAGAGCAGTTTTTGTAATTTCTAAAGTTGGAAAGCTTTAGGTTTTTGACCCACACCTAAGCCTCCGGCTAAGAGACCAGGAGGTTTGGCTGAAGCAGGTATTTGTAGTTGTTCTCGGAATTAGCTGCCGTGATCAAAACCGGCCCAGGCTTGTTGGGGTTTGATGGATTTTGGGTGAAGGCAATCTTTACATTGGCTGAGTCAACACCAGCGAGTGCGTCTGATAGGAACTGAGGCCTCAGGGAGACGGTAGTTTCCTCGCCATTTAGTGAGGCTGTTACCTGCTCTGAGGCTTCAGCAACATCGGAACCGATTGATTCAAGACTCAGTTCTGAGTCGGAGAATTTGTAACGAAGCGGCTTTTCTCTATCCACAACTAGCGCAACACGCTTGGTTGCGTCTGCAATGTCGCTGGTTTTCAAAACCGCAAAGTGGTCTGAGTCAGCCGGGAAGAGTTGAAGCACAGCAGGGTACTTACCCTTGATTGTCGCTGTCGAAACACTCTTTGAACCAGCACTGAATCCAACTAGATCGCGATCATTTTGAGAAAACGCGATCTCCAGATCTCCCTGGTGAGAGAAGGTTTTGGCGATTTCTTGCAAAACTCGTGCCGGAATAAGAATTTCTTTTTCTGAAGCGGCGCCCTGCCAAGGAATTGATTTCACAGCAACGCGGAATCTGTCGGTGGCCACCAGGGTGAGTTCTTTCGAGGTGGCGGAAATCATTACAGCTGTTAGAACCGGGGTTACTTCTTCTTTTGATGCGGCAATTGCGACCTGAGCTACCGAGTGAGCAAAATCTGCCGCAGAAATCTTTCCGGATGGGGTTGGCATTGCTGGCACATCTGGATAGTCGGCTGTTGACATAGCGGAGAGGGTGAACTTGCTGCTTCCTGAGCTCAGACCAAGTCGTGACTCTGAGAGATTGAACGCAACTGTGTCACCGGGAAGTTTTGAAACAATTTCAGCCAAAAGTCTTGCCTGAACAAGAACTTGGCCAGGCTGATCAACTGCTGCAGAGATTTCTACCTTTGCAGAAACTTCATAATCAAAAATGGAAAGAACAACTGAGTTGTCTTTAGCCGAGATCATCACCCCAGATAACTGTGGGAGCTGTGGTTTAGGAGAAAGCATGCGAACCACAAAAGAGATCGCGTCCGAGAGAACTTCTCTATCTGCTTGAAATTTCATTATTTCTTCCTATGACGGTTCTTTATCTTGGCACACCAACCCCAGAACAAAGAAAAAGCTGTGGTTTTGTGAATTTCAAAAATTTGAATATCTCTATAAAAACATCATTAACCACTGTTGAAACTGTGAGTAACTGTCTGTTTGCACCACGAATGCTAAAAACTACATCGTTGTAAGTTGTTCACAGCTCTGTGGATAAATCTGTTAATAACTTTCTTGATTGTGGATAACTTTGAATCGATTCACAATCTCAAATGCTTTTCTAACAAGAAATCCCCGGTTCTCCACAGAGATCCAGGGACTTATCCACAACAAATTTTGAAAACTATTTGTTCTCTTCTTTAATCTTTTCGATTACTTCTGAGACCTGGTTGTAGATGTAGCGACGCTCCCGCATCAGCTCACTGACCTTTTTTGTTGCGTACATCACGGTCGTGTGATCACGACCCCCGAAGTGAGTTCCAATTTTGGGAAGTGAAAGATTCGTTAGCTCGCGACAAATGTGCATTGCAATCTGCCTGGCTAGAGCAACTGCCTGTTGTCTTCCAGATCCGGTGATGTCCTCCGGAGTCAACTTGTAGTACCTGGCGGTAGCAGTAATGATCGCCATCGGTGAGATTTGCTGTCCATCACCAGCCGAGTAGCTGTCTTTTAGAACCAATTGGATCAAATCCATGTCGATTGGCTGTCGGTTCAGGTTTGCGAATGCAGTAACCCTGATAAGGGTGCCTTCCAGTTCTCTGATGTTTGAAGAGATTCTCGTCGCCATGTATTCGATTACGTTGTCCGGAATCGAAATCTTCTCCTGAGCAGCCTTTTTTCTGAGAATCGCGACTCTGGTTTCAAACTCTGGCGCTTGGATATCGGTAATCAAACCCCACTCGAAGCGGGAAAGCATCCGCTCCTCAAAGCCAGCAAGCTGCTTTGGCCGCAAATCTGAGGTGATCACAACCTGTTTGTAGTGGTCGTGAAGGGCGTTGAAAATGTGAAAGAACGCTTCCTGGGTTTGGTCTTTGCCCTGAAGGAACTGGATGTCATCCACCAGCAGAATGTCCACATCTCTGTAGTTAGCTTGGAATTCAGCGGTTCGGTTGTTTTGGATGGAGTTGATGAAGTCGTTCGTGAATTCTTCCGATGAAACGTATCGAACCTTGGTTTTTGGCTTTAGGTGTATCGCGTAATGGCCAATTGCGTGCAGCAGGTGAGTTTTCCCAAGCCCCGAGGATCCGTAAATAAACAACGGGTTGTAAGCCTCAGCGGGGGCCTCAGCAACAGCAAATGCTGCAGCATGAGCGAATCTGTTTGAACCACCTGTGACGAAGTTCTCAAAAGAGTATTTGGGGTTCAAGCCAGAAACAGCCGCCGCAGCTACGGGGCCGGTTGCTGGATCACGATCAAATTCTGGGGTAGCTGGCTCAAATGCAACTTCAGTTTTCACCGGAACTTGCAGATTTTCGTTAGTTATAGCGATGAAGCTTGTTGGTCCACCAAATTCGGCCAACTCATCCAGGGCTCCGAGAATCTGGTCACGAAGTCGCTGCTGCAGCATGACCTTGCTTGTCTCGTTGGGTACCTCCAGGTAGAGGGTGTCGTCCAAAACACCTTTCGGAACAGCAAGATCAAGATGGCCCTTGAGATGGGGAGTAACTAATTCGTCCAGAGCGACTCGTTTTACCAGCCTGTCCCAGGCGGTTACGAGTCCAGCGTCTGCCACAATTTCCCTCAGTTCTTCGAGTTATCCACAGATTTTTACACAGATATTCAAGTTGTGGAAAAACCCTGAATTTTCTGTGGATAACTTGTTGAGAGTTTCCCCCGGGAATCTCAACTCGGTTATTCATACAGAGAAGTTCGAGGGAAATCAAATCGAATCGGCGTGTCACTGCCGTGTTTATCAAAATTTTATGAGAAAGAAACAAAACTCTCTAGAAAACCCAACTTTGGGCTTGACTACCCCCAATCTAATGGCGTAAATTACTCAGGTTGTCTAGGACAGTTGAGTCCTAAAGAATTCAGGGAGTTTTCAAGTGAGCAAGCGCACTTTCCAGCCGAACAACCGTCGTCGTGCAAAGACCCACGGTTTCCGTGCTCGCATGCGCACCCGCGCCGGACGTGCGATCCTTTCTGCCCGTCGTGCAAAGGGACGCGCTGAGCTAAGCGCTTAGGCAGTCAATGCTGCCTAAGGTCCATCGACTTACCAAGTCCGATGAGATAAAGGCAGTCATCCGCCAGGGCAAGCGCATTTCTTCGCCTTTGGCAACCATTCATTTCGTGCCAGGATCAACTCGGGCAGCTTTTGTCACGCCCAAAACCATAGGTAACGCCGTCGCCCGCAATCTCGTGAGAAGAAGATCTAGGGAAATTGTTCGCATCAACATTGCACACCTAGAAAATTACGATGCGGTAATCAGACTTCACCCAGCATCGGCAGGAGCGAGTTTCGGAGAGCTTGAGTCTGTGCTCAAATCCGCTTTAGAGAGATTGAGCTGATGCGCCAGTTTTTGCTAACCCTCACCCTGCTTCCGAGGAATGTGCTGATTGCTCCGGTATTGCTCTGGCGCAAGGCGATCTCGCCGCTATATGGCGATGTCTGCCGCTACTACCCATCATGCTCCAGCTATGGATTGCAATCTCTTCAGAATTTGGGAGTTTTGCGGGGCGTTCCCCTCACGCTGTGGCGAATTCTTCGCTGTAATCCTTGGTCTGATGGTGGAGTCGATGATCCGAAAACTGCCCCAGCTTGGATAGTGGTGGGCAAGCTAGGATTTGTAAGTCCCGCAACAGAAGAAAAGTCGAGGTAAGCCCATGGACCTACTGTGGCCCATCAAGTGGCTAATTGAGCTAATCCTGGTTTCTTTCCACACCCTGTTCAGCTCTCTTGGATTGGCCTCCGACTCGGGGGCATCTTGGGTGCTTGCAATCATTGGTCTGGTGCTCGTCGTTCGAGCCGCACTAATCCCTGTATTTGTCAAGCAGATTAAGAGCCAGCGCAACATGATGCTGGTTCAACCAGAGTTACTAAAACTCCAGAAGAAGTACAAGGGAAAGACCGACCGTGAGTCTCGCGAGCGTTTTGCGCGCGAACAGATGGACCTCTACAAGAGAACCGGCTCAAACCCACTGAGCTCCTGCCTACCGCTTTTGTTGCAGATGCCTATCTTCATGGGTCTGTTCTTTGTTCTAAATGGTGCTCAGCACAACCAGGTTGGCGTTGGCCTGCTGGATGCCACTTTGGCGAAGTCCTTCTCCCAGGCAGAGATTTTCGGAGCAAAGCTCTCCGACACCTTCTTCGGTAGCGATGACCTAAACGTCAAGATTCTCGCCGGAACCATGATCATCCTGATGAGCGCATCGCAGTTCATCACCCAGAAGCAGATCATGGCCAAGAACCAGAACCCAGATGTTCAGAACAGCCAGTTCATGCAGACCCAGAAGATCCTGCTGTATGTATTGCCGTTTGTATTTTTGATTTCGGGTATCACTTTCCCATTGGGAGTGATGACCTACTGGTTGGTATCTAACTTCTGGACCATGGGACAGCAGTTTGTTGTCATTAGAAACATGCCAACCCCGGGCTCACCGGCTTATAAAGAGCGCCAGGAGCGCCTTGCCCGTAAGGGCAAGCTCCCTGTCGAGGAGACCCCAGCCGCACAAGAGGCTGCAGAGGAAGAGACTCGTCAGCGCCAGCAGCCAGTGAGCAAGCAACGAGCCAAAAAGAAGAAGAAATAGACATGAGTAGAGAAACAGAACTAGAGCAAGAAGGCGAAATCGCCGCAGACTTCATCGAGGAGTTTCTGGACACCGCTGACCTTGATGGAGATCTGGAGATTGAGTTCCGACAGGACCGCGCCTACATCTCAGTGACCAGCGACGAGGATTCAAACCTGGGCAAGGTTTCCAACCCAGATGTTGTAGAGGCTTTGCAGGAGATCACCCGAATGGCAGTCCAGGCTAAGACCGGTGAAAACAGCCGTCTTATCTTGGATATCGGTGGCTCTCGCGAGATCAAGAACAACCAGCTTCGTGCGACCGTGGAGAAGGCGATTGCCAAGTTCGAGGAAACCGGTAAGCCTCAGCATCTTAAGCCAATGAGCTCTTACGACCGCAAGCTGGTTCATGACATGGTTTCCGAGGCTGGTTTGAGCTCGGAGTCCGAGGGTCAGGGTAAAGATCGCCACATCGTTATCGACAAGGCTTAATGTTTCACGTGAAACATTAGGGGGCGAAAATGGTTGATTTGTCGACAGTCGAGACAGAACCCGCCTTTGCGCAGGAGTTTTTTGGGCCTCAAATTGCCCTAGCTCGCGGATACGCCAGTCGCTTGGCTAAGGATTCTGAGACCTTTGGTCTGCTTGGTCCACGTGAACTACCCAAGATTTGGAGCCGACACGTTCTAAACAGTGCTCTGTTGGCAGAGCTGGTGCCAGAGGGTGCGAAAGTTGCCGATGTTGGTTCCGGTGCGGGTCTTCCAGGAATTCCAATGGCAATTGCGCAACCTAAGGCGCACTTCACTCTTATAGAACCAATGGAGCGCAGGGCTAACTGGCTTTCCCAGGTGGTTTCTGATCTGGGCATTGACAACATTGAGGTTATTCGGGCACGAGCCGAGGATCTTCAGCGCACAGACTTCGACATCGTGACCGCGCGCGCAGTTGCAGCCCTAGACAAACTGGTTCGACTTCTAACCCCGCTAACTCGCGGATCTGAACTAAAGACTGTTCTTGCAATGAAGGGCTCCAGAGCTCCGGAGGAGATCGCACTGGCTAAGCCAAGACTCGACCGCCTTGGATTCCAGGAGCCTGAGATCTTGACGTTGGGTACAGGCAAAGCGCCAGAAACAGCGACGGTGGTTCGCATTAGGCTGAAGGCCCAGGAGAAGTAATGTCAGAACAGCCAGCAGACCAGTCGGCCACCACTAGCGCAACGGTGAAGCCAGGAATGGGTTACCCAAATGATCGCGTCGAGACTTCTCCAACTCCAATTGGTTGGCATGGCCTAAATCAGACAAATTTGACACATGTTTCACGTGAAACATCGGAGTCAGAGTGAATCAAATGCCACAAAACACTCCCCTATTGCGGGAGATGACCCAGAACAACGAGCGTGCCAAGCGAGTAGCCGAGGCTGTGCTAGAGGCCCCATCATCCACTCGAATTCTCACGATCTCGAACCAAAAGGGTGGCGTTGGTAAGACCACAACCGCGGTAAATCTCGCTGCATCGCTTGCTAGAAAGGGCCTCAGGGTCCTGGTGATTGATTTGGACCCACAGGGAAATGCCTCCACGGCTCTTGGTGTGGATCACCACAACGGGGTAACCGGCAGCTACGAGGTTTTGGTCGATGGATTAGCCATGGCCGACGCTGTAAAGCCAAGCCCAGAGCACCAAAACCTGTTTTGTTTGCCTGCAACCATCAACCTCGCCGGTGCCGAAATCGACATGGTTGGTTTCGAGAACCGCGAAAAAGTCTTGGCCAATTCGCTGAATACCTTTTTACGGTCTCAGGATGAGCCGATCCACTTCGTTTTCATCGACTCACCCCCCTCGCTTGGTCTTTTGACGGTCAATGCACTGGTTGCAGCCACCGAAGTTTTGGTCCCGATTCAGTGCGAGTACTACGCGCTTGAGGGTGTGACCCAGCTCATGAGCAACATCGAGCGCGTGCGTAAAGCACTAAACCCAGCGCTGATCGTTGGTGGCATTCTGCTGACCATGTATGACAACCGCACGAACCTCAGTACCGAGGTTGCAGCCGAAGTGCGTAAGTATTTCCCGAAAGAGACCCTTAACGCGACGATTCCGCGCTCTGTCAGGCTTTCTGAGGCTCCTAGCTTCGGTCAGACGGCAATCAGCTACGACCCTAAGAATTCAGGCTCCCTGGCCTATCAGGAGGCCGCAATCGAACTAGCTCAAAGAGGAGTAATCAGATGAGTGAAGAGAAAAAGCGCGGTGGACTAGGTCGCGGAATCGGTTCGCTGATTCCAGGTGGTGACCGAGACGCAGTAGATGTGTTTTTCACCAACACCACCGCCCCATCTCTGGCTCCGGTGCCAGGTGCACGCTTTGTAGATCTTGAAATCTCCCAGATCACCCCAAACCCACAGCAGCCGCGAAGTGTTTTTGAGCCAGAACAGTTTGCCGA